>ENA-UOOH01000254-UOOH01000254.1-fermentation-metagenome-genome-assembly--contig:-NODE-254-length-65466-cov-18.183975_pt1 | contig 65466 bp, 50 predicted proteins | sample MGYA00245778_ERZ724025 | MGnify/ENA primary metagenome ERZ724025 (study PRJEB28704, sample SAMN03018313) | fermentation metagenome | biome: anthropogenic terrestrial biome; feature: soil; material... | reverse complement strand
AAGTTGCAGGTCGTTGTTTGAGGAGATTTTTTCATAAAGTGCAGAAGAGGCGTAAGTTGTTATTTAGAATTTCCAGGTGTTCAACGGTTCTATTGTTCGGAGTTTGATTGTTTCCAGCGGAACGGCATTGCCGGCAGGTTTGCCGAATTGTACAGATTGCCCGTCGGGAAATTACTCCATCCGTAATACAGCAACCGCGGCTCTTTTCCTTCCGGGTGCGCGATTTCCAGCGTATCCGGCGCAATGATTGAAACCTTGGCCCGTCGAAGCTCTTTGTCATCTTCACCGACGGCAAATCCGTCCGGTTCGCCCTGAAAACGCAACGATGAACCGGCCGTGTCAAATTCCACCCGCAGTTTACCGTCGACCGCTTTCACGGACTTCATGCGCGGCGAACGCGGCGGTTCCTGCTTTCGGAGCAAGGCCACGGCAACGGCGGAAGCGCGCCCGGCGATCAATTCCTTGTCGCGCGGATGCAAATCGTTTTCATCGCCGGTATCGCAACTGACGATCACCGGTTCTCCGCACTGTCCCTGCGCTTCCCGCAGCACCGCCCACTGGCTGAATGGCGATACCAGGCGTTTCGCCTGATAACCCGGCAACTGCACGACCAGAAAATGAAGATCCGCCTGACCCCAGCGGTAACGCCAGTCCGAAATCAACCCTTTCAGCATTTCCCCGTAAGCGCCCGCCTGCGCGATGGCATTGCATTCGCCCTGATACCAGAGAACGCCGCGCAGCGCATACGGAACCAGCGGCGCGATCATATTGTCAAACAGAATATGCATGGAATGCGGCTCGCCGGGACCGCACAACGGCATGAAATCCGAACCGAGCGTTCCCGCGTCATATTCCATCTTGAAACGCCATGTTGTCGCCAGCGAAATATCCACATTCCCGCCGCGCAGAAACAGTTGTCCGGCTGGTCCGACCAGTCCTCCGTCCATTGCGATCGATACCAGCGACGCCGCCCGCACGGCGATGATATTGCGTCCGGCTTTGCCGGTCACCCGGTAGGTGCGCGGAGTCGCCCAGGGATTCATGTCGATTCCATCGCCCGTCCGCCCGACTTCAACGCCGTTGAAATAGGTGATGTCCCCTTTGTCGACGGCGCCCAGCGATAGAAGATATTCTTTGCCGTCCGCCGCTTCCGGCAAATCCACCGCCAAGCGAAACCAGAACACGCCGGCGTGATTGTAACCGCTTACCGTCCAACTGTCCGGCAGTTCCATTCGTTCCCAGCCGCTGTCGTCAAAATCGACCTCCGCGTATCCCCGCTTCAATCCCTCATTGGGCGGCGGAGCCGGAAAAAGCCGGGCGATATTCTTGAAAATCAATTCATCCGGCGCGGGTAGAATCTGAGTGGGCGGCAGTTCCGCATAATGCTCGGGGCGGTATGCATCCACATCGTATTTCAGCAATTTTTCCCGCCGGAACGGAATCCGGACCAGCGCTTCCCGGCTCATCCAGCATTCAATGCCGGTACCGCCGCGCGAAGCCTCGATGATTCCGACTTTCACCCCGGTTTCCCGGGCGGTTTTTTCCGCGAAAAGGAATCCGATGCCGGAGAATTTCCCGGTTGTCTTTTCCGTCGCCAGCTGCCAGCTTCCGGCGGCGGTCTGCGCCGGTGTGGGCATGGCTTTTAGCGGTACTTTGAAATAACGGACTTCCGGATTATTCAGACGGCCCTCCGCCTGCCATTCCGCGAAACCGTCCAGGTCGCGCAACGGCAGCGCCATGTTCGATTGACCGGACACCAGATAGACTTCTCCCGTCCAGACGTCCTGAAATTCAATGCTCTCCCCGCTTTGGACATCTTCAAAACGCAGGGTCCACGGCCCTCCCGCCGGCAACGGCGGCAGCCGCAGGAAGAACCGCCCGTCATCGTTGCTGACGGTCATCCCCTGAACGGTTCCCAGTGTACAGCGGATTTGATGGTTCGGCGCGGCAGCCCCCCAGACGGGAATCGGAATGTCGCGTTGCAGAACCGCATGTTCCCGAAACAATGGCGCAGGATTCAACCGCTTATCTCCCCTGTCCGCGGCCGCCGCCTGAAGCAGGATCAGCAGCGAGATCATGATGGCGCATATCGTTTTCATATTTCTCCATTTTACAAAGAATGGTATTGGTTCCATTGCGTAATTCCGTCAGCTCGATCCGGTTTTCCGCCAGCTCTTTTCCATTCAGCAGGATTTGCGGGCGGCTTTCGGCGGCGGACCATTTCCGCGGATTTTCCAGCTTGATATCCAGTTCAAACCCGCGGAATATCCGCTTTACCGCGATCTGATTCCATTCCGCGGGCAAGACCGGGTCGATCACCATCGCCTCATAATCGGGGCGGACGCCCAGAATATAATGCGTCAGCGCCCGCATGGCCCACGGCACCGTGCCGCTCGTCCAGCCCTTGAAGGTTTCGCCGCTGCGCGCGTTCGCCGGTCCGCGGAACATATTGGAAAACGCATAAGGCTCCAGTTTGCTGATTTCCACCGGCAGTCCGGCGTGAAAAGGCAGAATCGAACGCAGACTGTCCACCGCCCGCCCGCCGTCCCGCATCATCGCGTCGGCTACCGCCTGGAACGCCGTCACATGGCAGTAACAACTGCCGTTCTCGCCCCATCCCGGCAGCATGCAGCTGATTCTCCCGCAGGCCGGATCGTACTCATGATACGGCGGGTTGCAGACCACCAGGCCGTTACCCGTCCGCAGCCGCTCGTCAACCGAACGCATCGCCTGCTGCAAACGCTCCGGGTTCAAACGTGCCATCACCGCCCAGCTCTGCGGTTCGCTGAAAATACGATCGCCGTCACCGACCGGCCTGCCATCGTCGTCGAAGCCGCGCAAATACCACGTTCCGTTCCATGCCTGAGCCTCGATCTGCTCCCGCATGGCGGCGGCCATTTTATGGAAATCGGTCTTTTTCCCGATCTGCCCGCCGATCTTCGCGGCGCTCTCCAGCGCGACAACCAGGGCCATTGCCAGCCAGACGCTTTCGCCGCGCCCCTTCCGTCCGATATTCAGAGAATCGTTCCAGTCGCCGAAATAGAGCTTCGGCAAACCGTGTTCGCCCAGGTTCGCCATCAGCCATTCCAGCGATTTCTCAATATGCTCCCATACGGTTCCGTCTGCCGCGTCATAGAATTTCTGTTTCAGGTCAAAAAACGGAACATCCCCGGTTTCCCGCAGATACTCCTCTGCCGCCATGGCGATCCAGACCCCGCTGTCGGCATATTTATGCAGATCGATGGGCGACCAGCCGCGCAATGCGCTGCCGTCCCGGTACTGATACCCCAACGTGCGGATAATGGATTTCCCGGCAAGTTCGGGTTCGTAGGCGGCAATGGCGGTCGCATCCTGCAAGGTATCGCGGAAACCGATCAGGAACACCCTGGCGAAATCCTTCAACAACAGCAATTGCTGTTTGCCCCAGATATTGAAGAAACATTCCCAGTCCTGCTCCGGCAATGTAAAATCCAGCCGCTTGAAGCATTCGGTGCGGGATAGCGCGACGGTCATGGCATGGTCAAACGTTTCTTTTCCGAAATCTCCGATTTCACTGGAATCAAAACAACTGCCGCCTCCGCAATAAACCGTCCAACTGTCATTCGCCTCCAATTCGACATCATACTGCATGATCCCTGCCAGTTGTTCATTCATGGCGGCATGATTTCCGAGTTTGGGTTCGGCGATGCCTTTCGGTGCGCTCCAGCTTTCATAATATCCGCCCAGAAATTCCTGAACACTGCATTCCTGAGCATCCGCCGGCAACGACGCGGCAAAGAAACCGTTATTCCGCGCTTGCGGCCGTTCATTGGAACGGTTTACCGCATACACCGCCCGGGGGGAAAAAGCCTCGGCGCAGGCATAGTTCTCCAGGGTCCCGTAAGGCTCCCAGCCGCCCAGCGCGAAAGCGACCCCGGGATATACGGAGATTTTCCGGCTTCGGGCCCCCCTGTTTTTGATGTTTATCTGCCAGACTTCAAACGAATCAGGCGTTGCGGTGATCGTCCATTCGGCCTCCCAGTCCAGATGGCGGCAGCTCAGGACCGAATACCCCAGGCCGTGCCGGCATTGATAAACCGCCAGCGGCGACCGCACCTGATTCCAGCCAATCGTCCAGAACTCGCCGGACTCGATATCCTTCAGATACACAAAGCGTTCCTGAAAAGCGACGGAGCGGTTTCCGTCCGCGTCCCGATAGATTCCCTGACCGCTCCCGCGCTGGTCGATCGCCGCCATCAGATGTTCGCTCCAGGCGTAATTGATCCACGGGCGCGGGGTGTCCATGCGGGAAACGATAAACTCTTTGCCGCAGGGAGAAAATTGACCGTATTTTTCATATCCGTTGTTGTTGCTCATTATTTCTCCTTGGTTTTGGCTAAAAGTGCATTTTGATTTAAATTACTTTAAATAGATATATATCATACTATAAAATATGTTTAATGAAAATCAAGGACCATTCGTAAAAAATAACATTTTGATTGGAACGTATGTTTTCTTGCGGGGTACATTGACATTTTAGCTTTTCCCGCTATATTCCTGATATAGATACATAATGATTGATATATATAACAAATGATAAAGAACAACGTATGGCTCCCAAATACCTGCAGATAAAAAATGAATTGGCGCAAGCAATCATCCGGGGCGATTACTCCATCGGAGAACAGCTCCCGACTTGTCGCGAACTTGCCAAACAGTGGAAGGTCAGTTATGTGACCGCCAGCAAGGCGATCCGCCAACTGGCCGAGGAATATTATATTGATCTTAATCAGGGGCAGGGGATTTTTGTCCGCTGGCGCCAGGACGGGATCTTTCCTTCGGAGCGGAAAATCCGGGTATTCGCGGCGAATCTGTCACACCCCAGTGTTCGTTTTTTTCTGGATGCGGCGCTTGAGTTGCTGGGAAAATCCGGTTGGCAGGTGGAGTTGATAACCGAAAGACCGCTGAAGGACGTGATCGAGCTGGTGCGGGACCAGTCCTGTTATTCGTTGATGTACGGATTTAATTTGACGGACTATAAGGATATCAGCGCGTTATGCGCCGCCGGGCGAGAACGGCTGGTGGTGCTGGGGGGGCGCTATGAGCGCTTCGGCATATCGTGTTCCAGCATCGATTCATCGCAGGTTATCCGGCTTGCGATGGATCATCTGTCTTCCATGGGCTGTCGCAAGACGGCATTGCTGTGCAGTAACATCCGGCATTCGGACGAGGCTGAATACGCGGCGGTCTGGCGAAATCTTTATGAAATGGCCAATCCCGGCGCCGATGATGTTGAATCGTTCTTGTTTGACCTGAAGCTTCTGCAGTTCGGCTCCCCGAAAGACCTACTGCCCGAACTGCTTCTGGAGAAATTGAATTCCGGTATTCTGGAACAGGTGGATGCCATTATTTCGACGGACGACGAAAAAGCCGTGATTGTCAACAGCTTTTGTTACGACCACAAAATTCGAGTCCCGGAGGACTTGAGCCTGGTTGCGGTAAACGACTCCGGCCTGGCGGAAATCGTCCGGCCGCGGCTGACCACCATTGATACCGATCTTCCGAGGCAGATCAAAAATGCCGCCCGTATTCTGGAGTCAAAGGTGTCGGGGAAATTTGACGGCGTGCCATTGCGTTACGCCGAACCGCGTTTGATTCAGAGAGAAAGCACATGTATTACAACCCCCGGTAAAATCTAGGGTTCTTCTCTGAGCCGGGTTCCGGTTTTTCTGCTGTTCACCATAAGATTGCGGCAGGGGGCGTTACGATTTCCTTTCCGGGCAGACTGCATTTCAGCTACTTGAATTGGGCGGAAATAACGGTGAATTATCACGTAAACGGGAGAGGCAAAAAAATGGAGCGAGTGATGGGAGTTGAACCCACGACATTCACGTTGGCAACGTGACGCTCTACCACTGAGCTACACTCGCTTATTCGGACCGCTTTGATAAATGGAGCGAGTGATGGGAGTTGAACCCACGACATTCACGTTGGCAACGTGACGCTCTACCACTGAGCTACACTCGCTTATCAAAGTTGAGATAATAACATACTGATTAAAACGGAAAAATCAAATCGGAATCCAGCTTTTTTTGGCTTTTTTTAATTAAAATCTGTAGTTTTTCCTGTAAGAGCCATGACCGGCGCTCTTCTGTCGTAATTCAGAAATAGCCTCAAAAACAACCCGGATTTTTGAATAAAACCCAAATCAAAAGGTTTTTCAAGACATTGCAGGAACATTCTCGGGCGATTTGCACACATTTTTATTTGGGATGTTTCGGGCCGGGCGGGGTTTCCGGGCAAGAAAAATCTCCGCCGGGCGGACGCCGCGGCGGAGACGGGTTTCGAGTGAAAGCCGGACGGATCAGGCTTTGCAATGACGCTTGCGAACCTTGGCGGCGGCGTTGCGGATGCCTTCGATCATGGCGTTGACATCGGCGTCCGACAGGCGCGGGTGCATCGGCAGGTTGGTTTCGCGCTTGTAGAAGAAGTCGTTGGCGATGGGACACTGGTTCTGGTCGTAGCCCAGCTTGCGGAGCGCGCTGAAATGATAGCTCGGCTGGTAATGCAGAATCGTCTGGATGCCTTCTTCCTGATACAGCACGCGCATGAATTCGTCGCGGCTGCCGCCGAGTTCCTGTTCGTTCACGCAGACGGTGTAGAGGTGGAATACATGGTGATAGCCTTCCGGTTCATAGACGGTTTCGATGCCTTTCACGTCCTGCAGTCCGGCGGTGATCTTATGCCCGATTTCGCGGCGCTTGGCACTGAGCATGTCGAGTTTGTCCACCTGGGCGCAGCCGACGGCCGCCTGGACTTCGTTCATGCGGTAGTTGTTGCCCCAATGACCGTTCCAGCTCTGCACGTCGAAATGGGCGGGCATCCAGTAATCGCGCGCCGATTCTTTTTTACAATGAATTTTGTCGCCGAATTGCCATGCGGAGGCGCCGTTTTCGCCCCAGGAGTGATTGTTGTTCATACAGCGCAGGTTCTGGATGGCGTGGGTATAGGCGTCGTTGTTGGTGGTCAGCATGCCGCCTTCGCCGCAGGTGGTGATGTTCTTCAGCGAATGAAACGAAAACGCGCCGATGTCGCCGATGCTACCCGCCATGCGCCCTTTGTAGGCGGCTCCGGTGGCGTGGGCGCAGTCTTCGAGGACTTTCAACCCGTGCCTGGCGGCCAGTTCCATGATCGGGTCCATGTCCACCATCAGCCCGGCGTAGTGAACGACGTAGATGGCTTTGGTCTTGGCGGTGATCTTTTTCGCCACTTCGGCCGGATCGATGTTGAAGGTACGCGGGTCGATGTCGGCATAGACCGGGATGCCGCCTTCCTTCAGGATCACCAGCGAGGTGGCCCAGAAGGTGTTCGGGGTGACGATGACTTCATCGCCTTTTTTGATGTCGAAGACCTGGGTCGCCACGTGCATGCCGGTGGTACAGTTGGAACAGGCGAACGCGTGTTTGACGCCGTGCGCCTTGGCGAATTTATTCTGGAATTCCTGGGTTTTGGGGCCCATCGTCAGCGTGTCCTGCTGCATGGCGGCGAACGCGGCGTCGCGCTCGGCGTCGTCGTAGATGCTGCCCATGAAGGAATAGGGAACCTTGAGTTTGACACCGTCATCGGTGGCGTAGGAACTGGTGATACCGCCCTCGGTTTCACCGCCGGTGAAGTGTTTTTTGTCGAAAGCCATTGTTTGTGATCTCCGTTTTATGTTGTTCTGTTATCCCAGGGATAATGGATGGTTTTGATATTGCCGCCGTCCGCCGCGGATTCCGCCGCATAGATGCCGGGCAGGGTCATGCGCAGGCTCTCTTTTAACGGGATGGACGTGGTTTTCGCGCCGGAGCGGATGGCCCGGATAAAGGAATTCCACAGGTATGTTTCCGCGCCGCCGTGCCCGAACGCCGCGTGGGGAGAGGCCTGCTGCATTTTCTCCACCTCGGACGGCGTGAAGCCGACCGGGAGTTCCGTCAGCTTGTCCATGCCGCAGAGTTTGTTAGAGTTGACGAAGGTTTTTTCCCCCTGGGCGCCGCGCGCCGAAAGATGTTCGAAATACCCTTCCGTGCCGAACACCCGGTAGGAATGGCATCCGCAGCCCGCGTTGTTGACAAACGAAACCGTAAGGCGCGCGACGACATCGGATTTTGTCCTGAAATGAGCGGTCATCAGATCGTTGGCTCCCTTGAAATCGGTCACATGGCTGCCGGTGTTGAGGCAGGAGACTTCGCGCAGGTCTTCGTCCATAATGCTCAGGAGCGGCCCCAGCGAATGCGTACAGTAGCGGATCGGCAGATAGGTCTTGCGCCACGGGGTTTCTCCCCAGAGGCACCGGATGTCGTGGATATATTCGGCTTCCAGATAAAACGGTTTGCCGAGCATTCCCTGCCGGTGGAAATCCTGCATGGCGAGGACGAAGCCCCAGCCCAGCGTGGTGGCGCCGGTCATTATCAGTGCGTTTGATTTCAAGTGAATGTCCCAGAGCATCTGAGCTTCTTCGATGCTGTTCACCGTGGGAATGTCGGAGTAGACGTGAACGCCGGCGGACAGGGCCGCCGCACAGAATTCGGCGTGGCAGTTGGCCGGGGTCTCGACCAGGACGACATCCGGTTTCGCTTCGCCCAGCATCTGCCTGTAGTCTTCATAGAATTTGACGCCGGGCATGCTTTGAGCCAGCGGTTCGCTGCGCCCGCGCGCCGTTTCAAACCACAATGCCGGATTCAGGTCGCATGCCGCTACGGCTTCGAGGTCGTCGAAGACTTTTGCCGCCATACTGAACATTTCGCGGCCGCGATGCCCGAGGCCGACTATGCCCAATCTGAGTTTTTCCATAAGGAAGCTCCTGTTGCGAAAAAGTTACAGGGAGAGGATTTTGAGTTCGGTGGCGCCGTCATGGACGATTCGCTCTCCGCTTCGGCGTGCGGCGTCGGCCTGGCGGATGGCTTCCGCCACGGCGCGGGAAGCGTTTTCCAGGAATTCGGATTCAATTTTTGCGCCGAGTTCCGCGGACGCTTTTTCGGGGTAGCCCATGACGCCGACTTTCACGTCTTCGCGTTGGGAAGTCTGGATGATCTCCTGCTTCAACGCGGTAAAGGATTCAAGCTGCTGGTAGCTGTCCGGATTGGAACGGAGGCGCTCGGCGACTTCCGGTTCGTCCATGGCGATGTCCGTGCGGACGACTTCCGGGCACCAGTGGAGCATCAGCGAGGTTTCCGCCTGAGCCGCATGGTAGTCGCGCTGTTCGAACAGCGCCGTCCAGGTCGGAGAGAAATCCCAAAGCGGCAGCATCAGGATCAGGTCATCGCGCAGCGACGGATTCAGCCATTTCAGGATGCGCAGGGATTCTTTCAGGTGGAACATGCTTTCGCTTCCGCCGTGGCCCGGCAGGATGATGAAGTTGCGGAACCCCTGCCGGGAAAGCGATTCGATGATTTCGCCGATCATATTCGAAAACGTATTGGGTTTGACGTTGATGGTTCCCGGCAGCATGCCGCCGGAAAAGGTGTAGTTCAGGGTCGGCGCGATCAGGCAGCCGAGGCGTTCGGCGAGGCCGCGCGCGGCATATTCGGCGTTGCGGATATCGGTGTCCAGCGGGAGGTGGTGCCCGTGCTGTTCGCTGAGGGCGTAGGGGATGATGACGGTATTGGTTTCGGTCATGCGGCGGCGGATTTCCGCGACGGTCAGGAGGCGCATTTCATCGGTTTTCATGATGTGAAATTCCTTGGATTTTATGTTATTTGATATGATTATATTGTTTTTTTGAAATAAATCAAGACGATTATAGTTATAAATATTGATTTTTCACGGATTTCATCTATATTTATGATACGTTAACGAACTATAATAAACACGAACAGGGCATCTCATGAGAAAAAAAGGCCATCTTGATTCTGAAATTATCCGGATATTCCTGATGCACGCCTCCGTATCGCGCCCCGAGTTGATCCGGGAAACCGGCGCGCGTCCCGCCACGTTGCTGAAAGCGATTGACGGATTGAAAGCCGAAGGCCTGCTGGTTGAGCCTGACCGGGCCGGGGTTCGGACGGGGCGCCGGGCTCCGCTGTTGCACTTGAACGGCGATTATCAGTGGACGCTGGGGATTGACTTTCAGGCGGACAAAATCATCGGGGCGATTGTTGATTTCAAAGGGGAACTGATCGATTGTGTGGAAAAACCGGCGCAGCGGCGCGGTAGCCCCGCCGCCTGCTGCGAAGAAATACGCGATGTGATCGAATTGCTGAAAAAGCAGAACGTCGAAAACTGGCATCTTGTAAAAGGCATCGGTTTCGCGGACCCCGGGCTGGTGGACGGTGAAAACGGCATTTCCCTGCGCGCGGTCAATATCCCCGGTTGGGAAAACGTCAAAACCGGGAAATGGCTGAGTACGGAATTCCGGCTTCCCGCCGGCATGTGGCCGGAATGCCTGGTGAGGACCCACATGGAATACCGGACCCGGTTGGCGGCGCCGCCGGAGAGTTTGTTTCATATCAGTCTGGGCGACGGCGTCGGGGGCGGTTTCATCCGGCAGGGAGAGCCTTTCACCGGGGCGAACAACCGTGCGATGGAGATCGGGCACGTCATCGTGGCGCCGGACGGGCCGCTCTGCCAATGCGGAAACCGCGGCTGCCTGGAAGCGCTGGCGGGGATCAACGGCATCCGCCGCAAGGTCGAGGAAGTAATCGCGGGGGGAGTGGATACGGAACTTACATTGGAAGGCTTTTCGCTGGAAAAATTTGTGGAGTGTTCACGCCGGGACAAGGCGGCCCGGATTATTGCGGGCGAGCTTTGCGACAACATCGGCAAAGCGCTGGCGGTGGTGGTGACGCTGCTGAACCCTTCGGTGATCGTGCTGGGGGGCGAAACCGCCGGGCTCGGCGAGTTCCTGGAGCGGGAAATCCGGCGGGTGCTGAATTTCAGTTGCTTCGCCGGTTCGGTGAAAGGATTGAAAATCGAATTTTCCTCCCTGCCGCCGACGGCTACGGCGCTTGGCGCCGCTCTCCTGATGCGTGACAAACTGATCGCATAAAAATTTCGGTGCCGATCATGGTACGGCATCGAAAGACCGGACAACTGCATTCTGACTAATATAGAATGAAATTCGCCACGATTGCCTATCAGGGATATCTCGAAGCGCCACACCTCACCCGCAACCGGCTGGGCTTCTACCTGTATGCGCAACTGTTGTGGGACGCCGAGGCCGACATCGATGCCTTGATCGCGGATTACTGCCGCTACAACTTCGGGCCCGCTGCCGGAGTTATGGAGCGCTATTTCAATGGCATCGGGACCGCGCTGAATTCCCTCGATATTCATTTGAGCGATTATCTGCAGTTCTTCGGCAAGTTGGCGTCGGCGTTCATCACGCCGGAGCTGACTGCTCTGGCTGCCGGTACTTTCGCCGAAGCCCGGCAGGACCGGGAACGGATTCTGCGGAATATTTCATTGGAACAGGCCTATTTTCAGGAATACCAGAAGCTGAAATGGAACGAAAGCAGCGGCGCCAATACGGTGAATCTGCCCCTGGCCGATACTGCCGAACCGTTTGCTTCGCCGGTGGAGTTTCCGGTTTCGCGGGTTGTCTATGGAGACGGCAAGGTCAATCCCGATCGGACTACGGTGAAGATGAGCTGGACGCCCGATGCCCTGATGATCCGGGTGGAGGCGATGGAACCGGACCTGAACCGTGTTGATTTCACTTCGCAGCCGCATGACGCGGCGGATTTATGGAAGCTGGACCGCGTTGAAATTTTCCTCAATACACCGCGCGATATTCCGAATTCCTACAAACAGATCGTCGTTTCCGCCGGACAGCCACCACAAGCCCGATGCGTTCGCCACGCTGTATTTCAATGCCAACCGCAACACCTCCAGATATGTGCCCTGGAGCAATCCGCTGAACGACCACCGGTATCAGACGATGGGGAAGGTGCTTCGCGAAAAAGGGTTTCATTACCGTTTCATCAATAACAATGATGAACTTTCCGCCGCGGGGTTTCCGGCCAACATTTATGTGGTCCGGCATAATGGTAACGTTATTCCGGCGGCGGAATGGGTAAAAATCAAGCAGGCTGTGCGGAATGGCGCGTTGCTGGTTTCCGCGGGGTACGGCGAGATGAATCCGGACCGCCATTCCAACGATCCGTCGCTTAAGCTGAAATGGTCCGGCTGGGAAATCGATCCGTCGCGGAAGCATTATCAGGTGCCGGACGGCTGGATGAAAGACGCCGTGAGTTCGATGTCCGCGCCATCGAACGGCTGGCTCCCGGTTGTTTCCGGCAACTGGCGCACGCCGGGCGCGATCCGGATGCAGAACGGCAGTTTCTTCAACTATCTCATGGTCAGGCCCTACGGCAAAGGGATGATCGCGGTGACTTCGGGAGACATGATGGCGTCCGGCGGCAAAGCCATCTTCGGCAACGAACAGCCGGAGTCGGTGGCGGAACTGCTGGAGAGCCTGTCAACGCTCCGCCGTTAACCGCGGCAAGGGACGAAAGACACAAAAAGCCCGCCGGATGGCGGGCTTTTTCGTGAGGTTGCGGTTTTTATTTCAACGCTTCGGTCATCAGGTCCGCCACCCGTTTGGTGAAGATCAGCGGATCGTTGATCGGGCTGCCTTCGGCCAGCAGCGACTGGTCGAGGAGCAGTTGCGCGTAGCCTTTCAGTTTCGGATTGGCGGCGTCCTGGTCATAGAGCTTCTGCATGGCGCCGATCAGCGAATGATCGGGGTTCAGCTCCATGATCCGTTTGGCGGACGGCAGCGGCTGGTTCATGGCCCGGTAAAGGCGTTCCATGTGCGCGCTCATGGCGTTGGGATCGCTCACCAGACAGCAGGCGCTCTCGGTCAGGCGCGGCGAGAAGCGGACTTCCTTGACGGTGTCGTCGAGTTCTTTCTGCAGGAATTCGACCAGATTTTTGTGGGACTTGGCCGCTTCGTCGATTTTTTTCTTCGAAGTTTCCTTTTCGGCGTCGTCAAGTTCGATTTCGCCCTGGGTCACGGACTTGAATTTTTTCCCTTCGAACTCGGTGGCGCCCTGCATGATCCACTCGTCGATCGGGTCGGTCATGAACAGCACATCCCAGCCTTTGGCGCGGAAAAATTCCAATGCCGGGGAGCTTTCCGCTCCCTTGCGGCTTTCGCCGGTGATGTAGTAGATTTCCTTCTGTTCCGGCGGCATGGCGGTCAGGTATTCCTTGAGCGACAGCAGGAGGCCGGGGGCGGTGTTCAACGATTCGTACATGGCCAGTTCGCGGATTTTATCCTGATTGGCGTAGTCGGTCTGGATGCCTTCCTTGAAGACCCGTCCGAATTCGCGGAAAAATTCCTGATATTTGGCGGGTTCGTTTTCCTGCATCTTCTTGAGTTCGGCGAGAACTTTGCGGACGACGTTCTTCTGGATCTTGGAGATCAGCGGGTTTTCCTGAAGAATTTCGCGCGAAACGTTCAGCGGCAGGTCGCTGGAATCGACCACGCCTTTCAGGAAACGCAGATAGTCGGGGACCAGTTCTTTGCATTCGTCGGTGATGAACACGCGGCGGACGTAAAGCTGGAGGCCCTTTTTCTGGAATTCCGGCATGAAAACATTGAATTCGGATTTTTCCGGGATGTAGAGCAGGGCGCGAAATTCGGTGGTGCCTTCGGCGGTGAACTGGATCGACTTCATCGGCGAACTGATCTGGTGAGTAAGGTGCGAGAAAAACGCCTTGTGCTCGGCTTCGGTGATCTCGTCCGGGCTTTTCAGCCAGATCGCTTTCTGGGAGTTCAGGACTTTGTCTTCGACGGTTTCGGTCTTGTCGTCGTTGACTTTCTTGACCGGGAACTCGATCGGATAGGCGATGTAATCGGAGTATTTTTTGATGATGTCGGCGACTTTCCACTGTTCAAGGTACTGCTGGGCGTCTTCTTTCAGCTTGATGATGACGTCGGTCCCCGGCGTGTCTTTCCGGGCGGAGGAGATGCGGTAGGATTCTTTGCCGTCGGATTCCCAGCGCACGGCGGGGGCGTCGCTGCCGGCTTTCCGGGTGATCAGGGTGACTTCATCGGCGACCATGAAGGCGGAGTAGAAACCGACGCCGAACTGACCGATCAGTTCCGGGGCGCTGGCGGAGGCGTCCTTGCTTTCTTCAAGGGCTTTCAGGAACGCCTTGGTGCCGGATTTGGCGATGGTGCCGATATTGTCGACGACTTCGTCTTCGGTCATGCCGATGCCGTTGTCGGAAATGGTCAGGGTTTTCCGGTCTTTGTCGGCGGTGATGCGGATTTTCCAATCGCAGGCCAGTTCGGGCTTGGTCACAGCCTCGAAACGGGCTTTGTCGATGGCGTCGGTGGCATTGGCGACGATTTCGCGGAGGAAGATATCCTTGTTCGAATAAAGCGAATGGATCATCAAATCCAGAAGATGCTGTACTTCTGTCTTGAACTGCTGGGTTTTTTCTGCCATGGTTTATAAGGCTCCTTTTTTAATTTATATCTGAAATAAATGAAAGAACGGAATAACGACGCAGCCCGATTCAGGGAATCAGGGCGAAACAGCGGATGAACGGGGAAACATTCAGGCGTTGCAGTCTTCGCAGTAGCCGCGCAGCTGATAAACTCTTGAAGTGGAGTGGAAGCGGTATTCCTTGCAGATCCGGTTTTCCAGCCCTTCGAGGGCGGGCAGGTCGATGCGGGTAAGGCGTCCGCAGCCGACGCAGAGCATGAATTCGGATTTGTTGTTGAGATTGCTTTCAAACACGGTTTCGCCTTCGCGGAGTTTGATTTCGGTCAGGAACCCGGCGTCCACAAAGGTGTAGATGTTGCGGTATAAGGTGGATGCGGCGTGCACCATGTCGCGTTTCTTGGCTTTCTGGTAAAGATCGACGATGGAGAAGCGGCCTTCGATATCTGAGATGAGCTCCAGAATGGATTCGCGCTCGACAGTATACCGTTTGTTGCGGACTTTGAGGTACTTGCGCAGTGCCTGCAGTTGTTCTTCATGACTCATGGCTCATTCCTTTGTGCTTTATACTGTTTGTTTTCAATGGGTAATATAACCGATGGCAAATAAAAAGCAATCGCCGGACCGACAATTTTTTGCAATAAAGGTTCAGTTTTTCGTTTTTTTTCGCCTTTTCGGCGGTGGTCGGCAGCCCGCAGGCGGGCGCCTGCAGGCTGTTTCGGACAGGACGGTCAGAAACGGTAGAGCTCCACGGTATTCCCGCGGCTGATTTCAGCCGTGCCGTCGGCAATATAAAAATGCCCCAGCGTGTGGCCGGTTTCCGCGTTGTACATCTTCCGGAGGCCCGGAGAATGGTTGAAAACAGCTTCGTCAAGCTCGGGATTGTTCACCGTCACCGCCTTGCCGGAGAGGCGAATCCAGTCGCCCTTGTCGTTGACGGAAACAATCTCGACATTGGGGTTGACCTGAATCTGGGCGAAACCGGCTTTGTGTTTGCCGATATGGAACCAGATTTTGCCGTCGTGCTCGAGGAATATGCCGAGCGGGCGGACCCGCGGCTTATTGTTTTCGACACTGGCGAAGTTATAAACTTTGCTTTCTTTCAGGAATTCGGCGACGACTTTCCGCCCGGCCTCGCGGTCGGGTGTGGCGGTTTTAACGGCAAAGCCGGTGGCGCCGGTTACGGCGTCGATGTCCGGCAGGCTTCCCGCTGCAGGTGTTGTTTTGCCGCCGCAGCCCGCCGACAGCAGGATTGCCGTCAGGGCCGCCGCCATCAGAAAAGATTGTTTCATAGAGGTCTCCAATTTATTGTGTTAAGGGAATCCGCCGATCAGTCTTCTTCAGTCAGGGAACCCTGGTATTTTGCTTTGATTTCATTGGCGATGTTGGTCGGGACCTGTTCGTAACGGGCGAACTCCATTTCAAACAGCCCGCTCCCCTGGGTCAACGAACGCAGTTCGGTGGCGTATTTCGCCATTTCCGCCTGCGGCACTTCGGCGTTGACGACCTGGAGCCCGTCTTCCGCGCTCATGCCGATGATGCGCCCGCGGCGCTGGTTCAGGTCGCCGTTGATATCGCCCATGTAGCGGTCCGGAATGCGGATTTTGACGTTCATGATCGGTTCGAGCAGTACCGGATGGGCTTTTTCGATCGCCTCCTTGAAGGCGCGGCGGGTGGCGATCTTGAACGCCATTTCGGAGGAGTCCACGTCGTGGTACTTGCCGTCGCAAACGATGACTTTCAGGCGTTCCACCGTACTGCCGGCCAGCGGGCCGACTTCCATGGATTCGATGACGCCTTTTTCCACCGCCGGGATGTAGTTTTTGGGGATGGCGCCGCCGACAACGGCGTTTTCGAACGAGAATTTATCCGCCGGTTCGACTTTCAGGAACACTTCCGCGAATTGGCCGTGTCCGCCGGACTGTTTCTTGTGGCGGAAATGCCCTTCGCCCGGCGCGGTGACGGTTTCGCGATAGGCGATCCTGGGCGCGGCGAGGTTGACTTCGAGCTTGTAATCGGTGTTCAGCCGTTTGATGACCTGCTGGAGGTGCTGGTCGCCCATGCCGGAGAGCAGGAATTCGTGGGTTTCCGGGTGGCGGGAAATCTGCAGCGTGGTATCGGTGGCGGCGATTTTCTGGAGGCTGGAAATGATTTTGTCGTCTTCGCCCGATTTGACCGCGCTGATCGCGTAGGACATGACCGGGATCGGATATTGGATCGGCGGCAGCGCCTTGACGTCGGCGCTGGAGGCGAGCGTGTTGCCGATATGCGCATCTTTGAGCTTGGTGGCCGCGAAGATCATGCCGGGGGTGGCTTCGGGCGTTATTTTCTGCTCTTTGCCGTTGGTTTGCAGGAGGCCGCCGAGCTTTTCCCGGGTGCCGGTGGAGACGTTGACCACTTCGGTATCCGACTTGAACGTGCCGCTGAAGACACGGAAAAAGGTCAACTGCCCGACGAAGGCGTCGTTCTGCAGGCGGAACGCCAGCGCGACCGCGGGGCCGCTTTCGCTGACCGGCATTCTGGAGCCGTCCGCCATTTCGATGGAGCCGCGCGCCTGCGGGTTCGGGGCGAGGTCGCTGATGGCGTCCATCAGCTCGGTTACGCCGATATCCTTGGCGGTGCTGCCGGCGAAAACCGGGACCAGGCTGCCGGATTGGATGGCGGCTTTGAGTCCTTTGTTGATTTCATCGAGGGAGAGTTCTTCGCCGCCGAGGTATTTTTCCATTAATTCTTCGTCGGCTTCGGCTATGGTATCCATCAGGGTCTGACGGTATTCTTCTGCTTCGGAGGGCAAGTCTTTGCCGGTCAGGATATTGTATACTTTGGAGAAAGCCGCTTCCTTGCCGTCCGGGTAGGTGACGGGGACACAGACGGTCCTGCCGTAGGCTTCCTGGAGCTGCTGGAGCGTCCGTTCGAAATCGGCGCCTTCCAGTTCAAGGCGGTTGATATAGATGAAACGGGGCAGGTTCAGGTCTACGGAACGCTTCCAACCGCGTCCGGTACCGGTTTCAAGGCCGTTGACGCCGTTGATTACGAGGACGGTGCTGTCCATGGCGTACATGGCGCAGATCATTTTGCCGACGAATTCGTTATAGCCGGGGGGGTCGATGAAAAACCAGTTTTTGTCTTTGTATTTACAGGAGAGGGCGGTGGAATAGATGCTGCTTTTTTTGGCCTGTTCGGCGGGGGTATAGTCCGATACGGAAGTGCCCTGGTCGACGCTGCCCAGGCGGTCTACTGCTCCGGCTTTGAATAACATCAAGTCGCACAGCGCTGTTTTACCGCAGCCGGCATGGCCGATCACTCCGAAGTTTCTGATTTCATCGATTTTCATTGCAACACCTCATGTTATTATGGTTAGACAAAAAAATATCCAGAAACAGACTCATACGTTGGGAAAACTATAGCAGGTGAATTGGAGAATGCAAAACCCTTATTGAAAAAAACAGGCGATTTCATAATAAACCGCGGATTCGGGCGTTAGCGCTTAACCGGCGCCGGAAACAATCCTGTAGAACTTGACTTTTTCGCAGATGGGATTATATTACAAATCCATTGTCAGTGCCGCAGCCAAATCGGCACTGACAATGGCGTTTTTATCTTGCAACTGATTTTTTAGACTTGTTTGCCCTGTTGCGAAATAAGACTTGATTTTCCTGTAAACAAGGTTATATTACAAATCCATTGTCGGTGCTGTAGCCAAATCAGCACCGACAATGGCGTTTTTAGCTTGTTTTTCGGATTCGCAACCAACTGGGATTACAACGAACGCAGCGAGAGGAACGCCAACCCGGCCACGACCGCGAACACGGATAAAATTCCCCACAGCATGACCGGCGTCGTGGAATAAGCGGCGAAGACCTGCGCTCCGATCCACGGCCCGGCGGCCATGCCGATGCCGCGGACCAGTCCCAGGCTGGCCATGGAGCGCCCGATGCCGCCGCGCGGCGCCAGACGGCTGACAACCGTATACAGGGCCGGCTGTACGATGACTTCGCCCTGGGTCAGGATGAAAACCGCGATGGCCAGCGAGAACCCGCCGTCGCAGAAAGCCAGCGAAAAGTACCCCAGCGCGTAAAGAATCGAACCGCCCAGCAGCCGGGTTGACTGATGCAGCTTGAAGCGGTCCATCAGCCGGGTGACCGGCAGTTGGAACAGAATGATCGTAAAGCCGTTCACCGAATAAACCAGCCCGAGGATGTTACGGCTGATTCCCACCGTCTGCGTGGCATAGATGGACAGGATCGAATAGAGCTGAGAGGTCAGGATGAACAACAGAAAACTGGCGGTCAGGAGCTTCAGCAGTGAAGGGTTGCCGATGATCTGCCAGGCGCTGACCGGGGGGTGATGAATGGTTTTCTGAACCGCGGGGGCCGCAGTCGGGCGGCAGGTACGCCCGGTGTACAGGGCGCCGAGCACGCACAGGACGGCGGTGATGGCGAACATCAGGGAGAATGGAGTCCGCGCCAGAAATGCGCCCAGCATGGGGCCGAGCGCCCAGCCGACGTTGGTGCCGATTCGGATTTTGCTGTAGGCGGCAGGGCGGGTCTCGGGCGTGGTGAGCTCGGTCAGGTAGGAATCGGCGGCGACCTGGAAGAACGTGCCGACTCCGGCATTCAGCATCAGCACGACGGCAAAAAGCTCGAACGGCGCCTGGAAATACGCCATCACCGCCATGATCAGAAAAATCAGCGCCCGCGAACTTTGCCCGAACTGCATCATGAAATGGCGTCCGACCCGGTCGGTCAGCCAGCCCGAGAGCGGCGGAGTCAGGATCACGGCGAGGCCCATCAGCGGGAAAATCAGGCCGACTTTCTCAATCGGGATGCCGCGTTCTTCGCTCAGGTAAATCGGGATGAACGGGTAAATGATCGAGTACGCCAGGGAGTTGATGGCCCAGGCGATGGCAAGAGGCGTGGTGCGAAAATCAGCCGGTGTTTTCATAATGCCGCATAGTATACATGTTTTTTGCGCGAATACAAGCCGTTTTTATGGCTGCAGGCGGAACTCGCGCGGCGTCATCCCATACTCGGCGCGGAACTGGCGGGTGAAGTAATTACTGTCCTGGAATCCGCAGGCGAGGGCGACTTCGGAAATATTTTTACCGGGGAGCATCAGCATCAGCGCGGCCTTGGTCAGGCGTGTTTTCAGCAGGTAGTTGATGGGAGGCAGTCCCGTCAGGCGTTTGAACTCCAGACGGAAGTTCATGACGGACATCCGGGTCATGGCCGCCATTTTTTCGAGGCTCCAGTCTTCCTGGCAACGCTGGTCCAGCGCGGCCAGCAGACGGCTGATCTTGTAGGCGTGCCCGCTGTTGCCGCCGGAATCGGCGAGGACCGGCCGGGCATGGCGGAACAGGAACACGAACAGCCGCAGGACATCGCCCAGTACGATCGTCCGGGCGCCGGGGGTGTCGTTGGCTTCCTCGGCGATGATGTTTTCCAGCAGTTTGACGGCGTCCGGGAAGTGCCTGTCGTCCAGCATCAGCACGGCTTTTTCGTCGTCGCGTTCAAGATTGAACAGCAACTGATAGTTGGGCAGGCTCTGCAAGTCGTCCTTGAAATAAGCCAGAAAGCCGCGGTCCAGCAGGATATTGTAAATATTCAGCGACTGGGCGTTCCGGTAATAGTGCTCGCATTGTTCGCGGATCAGGAAAATATGGCCGGTGGCGATGGGGGCTTCCCGGTCCCCCACCACGTGAATCGCCTGACCTGAACGGACGAATACCAGTTCGAGAAAATCCTCGTGCCGGTGCTCCGGCGTGGCCGGCCCCTCTTTCTCGCGGCTGTGCAAAGCGGGGGATACGTGAATCTTCAGATTCTGCCAGCGCAGCAGGTTTTTTAAGTTGACGCCCATGTTTTAACAGATAATGCTGATTGTCATTCAGAAAATCAAGGAAAAATGTCCTTATTTGCTATAATATAAACACTATTCTCCAAATATCAAAAAGGATGGATGAAAATGATGAAAGAATTTTTTTCGGCCCTCTCCTCGCCCGGTGCGGAATTTCGCGGAGCCCCCTTCTGGGCATGGAACGCCAAGCTGGAACCGGAGGAACTGCGCCGCCAGATCCGGATTATGAAAGAGATGGGCCTGGGGGGATTTTTCATGCACTCACGGGTGGGGCTGGGAACGAAATACCTCGGCACGGAATGGTTTGACTGCATCCGCGCCTGCATCGATGAGGCCAGGGAACAGGGGATGCTGGCGTGGTTGTACGATGAAGACCGCTGGCCCTCCGGCGCCGCCGGCGGACTGGTTACCGCCGATGAGAAATACCGCATGCGGATGATGGCGATGGAGGTCCTGGAGTCCGCCGGTCAGGCATCCCGGGAAACCTACGATGCGGTGTTTGCCGCCGTCCTCCGGGAAAACCGCCTGTACGGCGTCCGCCGCCTGGCTTCGCCGGATGAGCCGTTGCGGGACGGCGAGAAGATTTTTGCGTTTTTCGAACAGGCGAGCAGTCCCTCCTCCTGGTACAACGACCAGACGTATCTCGATACCATGAACGAAGACGCCGTAAAGAAATTCCTGGAAACGACCCACGAGGTTTACGCCCGTGAAGTCGGTTCCGGATTCGGGGGCGTCGTGCCCGGTATTTTCACGGACGAGCCGAATTATTTCCACGTGACCGGTTCGTTTAAATTCTTGCCGTGGACGGGGTCGGTTCCGGTGCGGTTCCGGGACGAGTACGGCTATGATATCATGACCCATCTGCCGGAACTGTTCTACATCGTGGACGACCGGGAATTCGCCGGGGTCCGGCGCGATTATCACAACCTCCTGACCGCGTTGTTCGTCGGTGCGTTTTCGAAGCAGATCGGCGAATGGTGCGACCGGCACAATGCTCTGATGACCGGGCATGTGTTGCTGGAAGATACTTTGCTCGGGCAGACCAGGGTGGTCGGCGCCGCCATGCGTTTCTACGAATACATGCAGGCGCCCGGCATCGACCTGCTGACCGAACATTGGAACGTGTTCGACACCGCCAAGCAATGCACTTCCGTGGCGCGTCAGTTCGGCCGCCGCTGGCGCCTGACCGAAACCTACGGCTGTACCGGATGGGATTTCCCGTTTGCCGGACACAAAGCCCTCGGTGACTGGCAGTATGCGCTGGGGCTGAACCTGCGTTGCCAGCACCTGGCGTGGTATTCGATGGCGGCCGAGGCCAAGCGTGATTACCCGGCCAGTATTTCGTGGCAGTCGCCGTGGTACCGGGAGTATCCGGTGGTGGAGGATTATTTCGCGCGGCTCGGCGCGGCGCTGTCGGACGGACGGGAAATCTGTGACTTGCTGGTGGTTCACCCGATCGAATCGGCGTGGGGCGTTTTCGCTGTGGAAAGCATTTCGCCGGAGGCGGCCGAAGCCGAAGACCTTACCCTGATTCAGGCCAGCAACGGACTGCTGGGGGCGAATCTGGATTTCGATTATGGCGACGAGGAACTGATGTCGCGCCATGCGTCGGTGGACGGCGGTATGTTCAAACTCAACCTTTCGTCTTACAGGGCGGTATTGCTGCCTCAAATGCGGACGATCCGCGAAAGCACCCTGAAGTTGCTCGCTGAATTCCGCAATGCGGGCGGCACGGTGGTCTACATCGGTGAACCTCCGGCATACATGGACGGCCGCGTCTCGGAAACTCCGGCGGCGGTTTATGCGGACTTCGTTCAGGGAACGATTGAAACCATGGCGGAACTGTTGAGCCCGCAGGTGCGGCGGGTGTCGATCACCGGGCCGGACGGCGCGGAAATCGAACCGCTGCTGCATGTTTTCCGGCAGTCCGAGGAACTCGGCACGCTGTTCATCTGCAATACGTCGATGAATATGACCAAAACCATACAGACGGCTCCACTGGTCCGCGACCGCCAATTGAACTATCCGCAGGCGCGGGTTGCGTGGCAGGCCGATCCGCAGGCTCGAATTTTTGAGCTGGAACTGGAAAGCGGAAAAATCCGCCCGGTCACATCCCGTTGTGCCGACGGCGTCCATCAGTTCGAAACTTCTTTCGAGGTGCTCGGTTCCCGGTTGTTTTTCGCCTCGCGGGAGGATATCGCCAATGCTCCGGCTCTCCCGGCGGTCGATGTGAAGGAATTGACCGCCGCCGCGTTGGACGGCGGCCCCTGGCAAATCACACTGGATGAGCCGAACGTGTTGGTATTGGACCATGCCCGCTGGCGGACGGGGGCAGGGGAGCTTTCCCCTCCTGAATACATCATCAAAATCGATGATCAGGTACGTGAAAAGCTTGGCGTGCGCCCCCGGGGAGGTGCGATGGTCCAGCCCTGGATGCGCGGCGAACAGACCGCGACCGAGCATCTGGAACTCACATTGGAGTACACCTTCGAATGCGGAACCGTGCCGGTGGAACCGTGCCGGCTCGGCATCGAGCGCCCGGACCTGTACCGGATCAGCCTGAACGGGCACGACGTGTCGCCGGAAGACGATGGCGAATGGTGCGACCGTTCGCTGCGGACCCTGCGCCTGCCTGCCGATTCCTTTCGCCCCGGCGTCAACACGCTGGTGCTGGAGTGCCGTTACCATGAATTCCTGCCGGGGCTGGAAGCGGTGTTTATCCTTGGCGATTTCGGCGTGTCGGGGAATTGCCTGACGCAATCGCCGGAAACACTGGAGATCGGCGACTGGTGCGCGCAAGGGTTGCAGAACTATGCCGGAAATGTCACGTACAGCAAAACGTTCGAGGCGAAAAAAAGCGCCGGGCCGTTATTCCTGGATATTCCGGAATGGCGCGGCGTGGCGCTTGGCGTCGAGGTCAACGGGTCTCCGCGTCAGGTACTGGCGTGGCCGCCGTACCGGCTTGACGTTTCCGAATTTGTCCGTGACGGCGTCAACCGGGTGTCGATCACGGTGCTCGGGCATCGGCGTAACTCTCACGGACCGTTTTACCTGAATGAAAAATGGCCCATCTGGACCGGCCCCGAGCAGTTCAAGCAGTATGATCGCTCCGAACGGCAACTGGTTCCCTGCGGCCTGTTGCGCGAACCGGAGTTGTTGAGCTGACGCGCTCCTCAATCGGCATCAAAAAAGAAATCCCGGTCATTGACCGGGGTTTCTTTTTTTTATTGGTTTGAAAACGGGGATCAGTAGGTATCCCAATCCGCGCTTTTGTTGGAGTCAAGCAGCCACTGGTCGAAACCGAAGCTGTTGGAGTTGCCCGCTTTGTCCATGGCGCCGGAGAGTTTGGCGACTTCGCCGGTGAACAGGGCCGGGACCGGAGTGTCGGGACGGTTCAGGTTGCATTCGGCCACCAGGACGAGCTGCGAACGCTTGGTCGATTCCGATTCGGTGGAGAACAGGTAGCCCAGGAGCGGCAGGTCCTTGAGGATCGGTACGCCGCCGACGCTGCGGACGGTTTCCCGTTTTTCGAGTCCGCCGATGATGAAACTGCTGTTCGCATTGCCGATCATGACCTTGGTGTTCACGGTGCTGGCGGAGAAACGCGGGTCGCCGCTGGACTGCCAGCCGGTCAACGAAGTGTTGTTCAGCGTGACTTCGAGGGTGGTGGCTTCGGAGGCGATCGCGGGGGTGATGGTCATGTTGAACCCGAAGGCGTTCGACGGTTTGGTCTTGATCTGCGGGCCCTTGTAGAGCGTCATGTCGTTGGTCTTGATCCATTTGTCGGCGGCGAAGAGGCTGCTGACGCCCGCGGCTTCGGCTTCCTGGCCGATGTTGACGCCGTTCTTGGTGAAATAGGCGGCGGAGTCTTTGGTCGAGAGGTAGTAGCGCGTGTCGGTCAGCGTGGCCTTGACGGCGGCAACCATCGCGGACGAACCGTTGAGGACGATGGCGGTGTTGGCCGTGTCGTAACCGACGGTAGTCCCGGCGGCGACGGCGGCAACCGTGTTGTAATGGAGTTCCAGCTTGTCCGGCGCCGTTTCGGTGACTTCGTTGAAGAAGATCTTGGTCTGGCGGGCGATGTTGGCTGTTTTGCCGTTTTTCACCGCGACTTCACCGGAGGTAACGATTCCGGCATGTCCTTTAGAGGCCAGGAAGTCGAGGTAACGGCTGTTCCACTTGGGGTTGAAGTTGAAGACCTGGGTATTGGACGAACCTTCGTTGGCGCGCATGCCGCCGGCGTTGGTGGAGGTCCAGTTGTCACGGAAACGTCCGCCGACGGAGAGCAGGTCCAGCCCGTCGTTGTTCTTCCAGGCCTGGAAGTCGGCGCCGATCCTGGCGTCGTTTTCGGCGTAGATTTCATAGATGGTGAACTTGACATGGACTTCGGGGTTGGGCACGTCGTACTTTTTGAGCATGTTTTCGATGTGCTTGCGCGAATACAGGGCGCTGTTGAAGAACAGGCAGTTCAGTTCGTTGTCGTATACGACTTTGTCCTTGCCTTCCTGGAGTTCATAGTCTTCCGCCAGCGTGGTGGTCAGGTTGGCGCCGACCCGGCGGATCATGACGTCGAGGTCCTTGGCGGACACGTTGGCCGGGAAATACAGGTATTTGGGCTGTCCCGAAGACGCGGTGATGGCGGGCTGGTCAAGGCTGCTGATCAGCGTGTCGATCCCCACGCCGTTGGCATGGTCCGTGAACCGGTAGTTTTCGGCGGAGACGATGAGCATGCCGGTGCCGTCGTTGTACTTGATACACTCGACCACGGTACGGCTGTCGTGGACTCGCCGGGACTGAACGGCGGCGCGGATGTAGGCGCGCAGTTCATATGGGTCGGCGTGTTTCAGGATATAGACTTTGGTCAATACTTCGGGGTCGTTGTTGTCACGGATGAAGTTGACGTTGTTAATGTTGTTTTCCAGGTTCACCCGCAGATGCGCCTGTACCTGGGAATCCGCGTATGGCGGAGAGGGTTCGTCGGCGCAGAGGATGAAGGTGCAGCAGACGGCGGCGGCGGTCAGATATCGTTTCATTGATTATTTTCCTTTGCTTCGGTTTTCTGGGTCAGTTCGTCCATGACGGCAACCAGTTGTCCGCCCACGTTGGCGGCAACGGTATCGGGATTGATGGGGGCGGCCTGGGCGGTCATGAAGAAGAATACTTTTTCTTTCTGCCACGTGGTGGTGCCGAACAGGTATTTCAGGACCGGAATGTCGCTCAGGAAGGGCATCCCGACGGTCTGTTCCACATCGACTTCCCGGATCCATGCGGTCATCAATTTTTCATGGTTGAGCGCGAGGGTCAGGTTGGACGTGACCGCGCTTTCGTCGGTCAATTCGCTGCCGTAGTTGTTGCGTTCGACCACATTGCGGTTGGTCAGGGTGTAACGGAACAGGACATTGCCGCCGGCCTTTTCTTTTTCATTCGGCGGGCAGATGGTGGTGTAATACAGTTCCAGTTTCAGGCCCGCGGCTTCGCCGGTGACGAGGGAGGTTTTGTCCTTGTCGCTTTTGACGATATTCTGATGCTGAGGCGAGAAATTGATCTGGTAGGCGGGCTTGCTGGTCCGTTCGTCGTCCAGATCGTTGTTCACCCCGGTCAGGGTGGCGGTCTGTCCGATTTCGGCGAAGCCGCTCTGCTGGAGCAGCCGGAGGAAGCTCAGGTCGAACTGCGGAGCGCAGAAGAAGGCTCCGTAACCGAAGTTGAAGTTGGAGAGCGCATCCATGGCCATCGGGAGCAGGTTGGTCATCAGTTCGTTGCTGAACAGCGAGAAGTTTTCGTAGCCGATCCCGAAAAAATCGAGCCCGGGGCCGTTCTTCCACGCGAGGTAGTCGATACCCAGGTCGCGCAGCGTGCTTTCGCGGATTTCATATACTTTGAAAACCAGGTTGATCTGCGGCACCGGGCGGTCGAGTTTTTCCAGCCAGGGGCGGATGTCGTTGCTGCTTTTGTAGGCGGAGTCCTTCCAGTAGATGATACCGGAGTTGCTGTCGCGATAGATGGCGCCGTCCTTGCTCTGGTTGATTCCGGCCTTGACGATCAGGTCCACCAGCTTTTCGGAATCCCGGAATCTGGGATGATAAGTGCCGTAGCTGATGCCGGAACCCTCCAGCAGTGAACCGTTGGCGTCTTTAAGGCCGGGGCGGTCGAGTTTGGTCACCATTTCAGTGACGAACGGCATCATGGTTCGTCCGGTGGTGACGATCAGGTACTGGCGGTCGCCGCTTTTGTAATTCAGGCGCTCCACGCTGGATTGGGGGTCATAGCGTTTGACGGCGCCGAGGACGAACGGCGTCAGGTCGTTCGCCTTCAGGTATTTCAGGTCAAAGACCTGGGAGACCATGTAGTTCTGGGCATCGTCCTGGCGAAAGAGGATGGTTCTGGTTTCTCCCGGCACTTCGATGTCTTTGGCCGGCAGGCTGAGAGTGGACAGCATGGCTGCTGCCGCGGTGCATAAAATTGTCTTTTTCATGTTTTCCTTAATCATTGTGATTAAACCCCATTTGGTTTCGGATATACTATTACTTTATCCTGTCATTGTTAGGGGATGGTTAAGGAAAAATTAGAAATCGGTTAAATCACCGTTTTTTCGCACAAAAAACGGCGCTCCGTCATTTTTTTGACGAAACGCCGCAGAAAATAAGGAGAGAGATTACAGTTTTCTATTTCTCCTCGGGATCATTATCGAAACAGGGCTTTATAGTTCCCGGTATTTTTCTTGTCGATCAGGATATACCGGGTATTGAATGCATCCTGAGGCGCTTTCGGAGGAGCGTCTTCGGTAAACCTTGCGTCAGGACCGACTGCAACCAGCGCCGAGATTTTTCCGTCATTGAGCAATTTGTCGTGATTGCGCAGGTCAAAGGAATTCACGAGGATGAGCTTTGGCGCCGCATTATCATTCCAATAATTCAACTTGGCGTGGTCGCGGGGTAGTCCGAGGCAACTGATGACCACTCCACAATCTTTATGGGATGCCAATATCTTGTCGAAATCGGCGGCGGTCATTCGTTCAAACAGTGGCAGTCCCAGTTCTTGTTCCGTCTGCGAGGTGTTCAGTCTTAAGGTATCGGCTTTGATATTCAATTCAGCACCGCCACCGGCTTTGAGGCCATCGATAAAAATCCGGGTACGGGGATTGATCTCATAGTCTGTTTCAAAGAGTACCAGAACCTTTTGGTTCGGAAAGTTCTCTTGGATGTATTTGCCCACGACGAATCCCTGGGACGAGTGATAACGGTTCTCGTATTCCTGAAAACGGTTATCCGAATTTTGAACAAGGCCAGTAAAGTCAGAAGCATTGGAAAGAATGGCGATCGTCCAGATGGCCCACGGCAGAGTCTGGAGTTGCATGACGGAGTAGTTGGAACGGAAGCGGGTGAGATAGCCATTGTCCAGTTTGGACGTGACCGCATAAAGCCGGGGAGGCGTGATTATTGTAAGAAGCTGTTTGATCGTATCCTCTCCGGAAACGGCCGCAAGTATGTCGATAATGCTTTGGTTGATGTCCAGATAAAGGTAACCCAATCCCTCCTGCGGGATGCCTTTGGCGAAATCGGCTGAGGACTTGAGCAATCCGGTGGTTTCCGCGGTTTTGATCTCCGCCAGTACGTCGGGGTGCGAAACCAGGGTGATTTTGCCGTTTTCGATCAACAGTTTGGGCTCGATCCATCCGGGCGCGTCGGGGAGGGGCGGGAACTGGATGACGCTGTCGCCGGCTCTCTGGAAGTTCGGCGGAAGCTTGGCTTTCAGCAGCTTGCCCAGCATGCCGTCTTTGTCGGTGACGGCGGCCATCAGGCGGAAGACCGGCTCATTGGGCGTACCGGATGACGTAATCAGGATGGTGTATTCGCCCTCGATGCTCTTGAGCAGTTCGGACAGTTTGACCTGGGTCTGCTGTTCGAAAAGCGCTTCGAAAAAAGCCGGGAAATTCTTGAATTGCGGATTGGGTTCGCGGCTGAGCTCGAGCGCGATTTTTTGCCAGGCGGCGTCCGGGGTTATATGCCCGCCGACGGCCAGGCGGGTGTTATAGGGAATGTCTTTCAGCATGGCGAACGGCTGATTCCGGCGGGGGACGAGGTCAAAGGCCAGCCCCTGCGGCTCGCTGCCGGTGTAGAGAAAACTTTTGTAAAAATACATGGAGTCGCCCGCCTGGGCTTTTTCGGTGACGCCGCTGGTGGCCTGAGCCTTGTATGATTCAAGGCTGATCAGGCGCAGGGCCAGCTTGACGGCGGAGAGAATTTGTGCATTTTGGTCATCAGATGTTCCTTGCAGGATGCCGGATTGCATAACGCCGTCAATAGCCCGATTCAGGTTTTGCCCGATGCCGGTCTGATTGACGTAATTCAGATAGATTCCGCCGGAATCGACCTCTTTCATTGTCGCCTTAAAAACTTCTTCATCCAATTGGGCGTGAAGGTTCAGCGCAAGCAGCGCCAGTACAGCCGGAATCCATCCCATGAATTTTTTCATCATTCATCCACCTCCGTTTCTGATTGGTTGTATGCCGAATATACCATGTCGTAAAACACAATACAAACAGTACCGGGATATTTGCAGACAAGATGACGAGAAAATAATGGTTGCCGGGGAATGCCGTTTAAGGCAGGTTCCCGCGGTGTTTCAACAGCAGGGCGGCGGCTTCTTCCCGGACGTTGTCCGGCATTGCCGGATCGTGCCCGAAGTCGATGACGACCCGCCGGGCGGCGCTGTTCAGAAATTCCAGAGCTTCCGGGGTGCCGAGCCTGCGGAGTTCCGCCAGGTATTTGACATCGGTCATGCCCTGGCGCAGCGCCATGCAGCGAAGGGTCGGCACCGGTTGTCCGAAGCTCAACAGAATGATGTTGCCATAAGGCGGGAGCCGCCAGTCGCCGTGTCCCGCTCCGCCCCGGGATGCCATGTATTGATAAAGGGAATTGCTGTCGAGGCGATGATATTCGCCGAACCAGGCGTTGCGGCGGTAGTTGCGGTCAAGCGGCGAACGCGGTGAGGTGTCGCAGGTATAGTGTGAGATTTTTTTTCCGGCTTTACGGGCTTTGTCAAAAACCGCAAGGTGGGCCGGATCACGGAAGAAACCGTGGTCCCAGAGCATCCATTCGTCCACATAAGGGACCAGCGGTTCGATCATGTCCGCAGGGGTGATGTGAGCCCCGAGGGTGCAAGTCAGGCGGACTTCCGGCAGGGCATTTTTCACGGCTGGATACTGGCGGAGGAGCTGGGGCCAGGCGTCTTTCGGCGGTTCGTCCCAGAGCTCGATCCGGTAGTCGGCATTGGCGATGCCGAGGTGTTTGAAATAGTTGTCGATCCCCCGGATGAACGCTACGAACTGGTCGTCGTCCAGCTTCGGGTACATGCTTTTGAAGCTCCGGAAAACAGAAAACGCCACCATGTAATCAAGTTTCGTTCCATAACTCCTGGCCAGTGCTTCGGCGCGGCGGATATTGGCCGTGATCGACGCGAGGGATTCGGGCAGGGGGCCGTCGAGGACCAGTTTGCCGTCTTTGACCGGAAACTTAAAGGAGTACGGGCCGACCAGCAGCGTGCGCCCGCCGAGTTCGAAATAGAGTTTCAGCGCATCTTCGCCGAATGTATGGTTCGGGACGGTCTGCGGCAGCAGCAGGGCGTTGAAACCGTTGAACGGCAGGGCCGGTTCGCGGTCCAGCGTGATATCGCGCACGGTCAGGGAAACCGGAACTTCGACCATCTCGCCCTGGTAGGCGACCTGATGATAGACGGTTTGATTCTGGGCGAAATCGGCCGGCCGGTTCAGCGGGTCGAGCCGGAGGACTCCATGATAGACGCCCGGCTTGACGCCGGTGGTGTCAAAGTCGATCCAGAGCAATGCGGCTTGTTCGGCAGGGATGTTGACGGTGAAGCTTTCCGGCAGTTTCGGCAGGGCTTCGATGAGTTCGCCGGATGCCTGATTGGAATCGCGCATGGCGATGCCGTGGCGGATGGTGATGTTTTCAGCAGGGAACCCGGCAAGCCCGAATGCGTGGTTGTAACGCTTAAGGTCGGCTTCGAGCGTGACCCGGCAGGCGGTTGACTTGCCGCTGAAATTGGCGACTGCCAGCGGCAGCGGTTTGATTTCGTTGACGGCGGCGGTCAGGTCGATCCGTTCCGGCGGCGTAAATACCGCGTCGGGCAGGAACGGGATTGAGAAATCGCCCGTCACCGGGACCGGGGCGGCCGCAAGTTTGCGGCTGGCGAATTTGGCGCGTCGCTCGTCCTGCCGTTTCCGGGCGGCCTGCTGTTCGTAAGCGGAGCGCGGCAAGTCGCCGTATCCGCCGACCACCAGCTCGCCGAAAAACGGTACCTGATGCAAAGACCCGGTCATCGGCGACCAGGTATGGATTTCCCGGGTGGCTTTACGTTGGCGGGCGATGTTGAACGGAATCACGGTGCCGGGGGGCGGGGTCTTCTCGAATCCGAGCTCGGTGAACGGAATGTTGAATTCGACGCGGTAGCCGTCCGGCATGCGGGATGTTTTCGCGGTCCAGCGGTCAGTGGGCGGCAGGGGAGACGAAGAACCGTTCCCCTGGAAGCGTCCCCCGCCGGCGCCGACGGCAAACTGTGACAGCAGGCGGTCGTTTTTCTGCGGGCCCCAGAAGAGTTCGACGACATCGCCTTTCCAGATGGATGCACCGTCTTCACGATTATCGTCGTTCACCTGTCCGGGTTCGCGGCAGTCCGCCGCGATGTATACCGCATCGGCGGTGGCCAGGGCGCGCACGGCGGTCAGGGGGGTGGATTTGCCGTCGGCAAGAATGACGAAGTCTTCGATCGGCGGCGCGTTTTTCCATTGCGCTTCGTCCGGCGGGCCGGAGATTTGCGGGGCGGCGACGGCTTTAACCGTTTGCAGGTCGCCTGTTGCGGTGGCGGCCGGGGCAATGGCGGCGGGGCGGACGACTTCTTCCACGGTGATATTGTCGAACAGAATATAATCACCCGCCTTATGTTTCAACGGGCCGTGCTGGGTATTCCACCACATTTGCAGCCGCAGGGCGGCCCGGGTGGTGCCGGGCGGGGTTTTGAACGTTCCTTTGTAATTGGTCCATTCGGATTGGACGGCAATCTTGCCGACGGTGCTTGTGCTGAGTGCCCAGGGCTGATGTTTTCCGTTCGCGTCCCAGCAGGAGGCGTGGACGGACGCTTCCGGGGCGTTGCCCTTGATATCCACTGAAAAGCGGTAGGTGGTGTCCGGCTTTGCCGGGAAACCGGGTGTGGCGCGGTCGGTGCCGCCGATCCAGACTGTGGCGGAAACCGAATCGTGTCCGTCGCGGCTGATTATTTTGTCGATGGCCAGCTTGCCGCACTTGTTCCAGCTGAGGTCTTCGGTATGCAGTGAAATGACGCCTCCGTTGGCGCGGCATTCGGGGCGGATGTTTGTTTCGGAGTTTGAAAAATCTCCGTTGACGATCAGGTTCTGCGCGGCCAGCATGGTTGTTGACAGCAACAGCAGTAGAGACAGATGTTTTTTCATTATTTTATAATCCTTGCAGTTGTCCGTGTTTATTGCGGTATCCGGTAAGGGATGGATATAAGATGCTGCCGGCGGAACTGAAGTCGGCAATCGCCTGACGACAGATGTCCGCCGGTGCGGCGGCGGCGACATGCCCGTCCAGATAACCGGTATTGGTCAATCCGTCATGTGCGCCGAAAAGCGAAGAATAATTGGTGTCTTCCTTGCGGATACATACTTCATGGAGCTGGGTGAGCAGTCCATTGGAATTGAAGCGGTTGACATGCAGGGCGTCGGCGGTGAAGAAATAAGAAGCGGGGTTGCTCACTTTTTTGAACAGGAACCCGCCCCAGGCAAACGGTCCGTCCATATGGGCTGCGGGCGTGGCGTAGGTATGCATTTTGCGCATCCCGAGCGTCAGGTAGTCGGCGCTGCCCGGAGTGGGGTCAGCCCCGAAATTAAATGGATAAACACCGGGGCACATGACGGTGTTGCTGTTTTTCGGCAGATAGTTCCAGGTGAACAAGACCTGGTTCCATTTTCCATCTCCCCCCGCTCCGGTGGTGGCGCGGGGCGTCCAGGTGTCTCCGTAGTCGCTGAAGTACATGAAAAGAGCGTTCAAAACCTGTTTTTGATTGCCCCGGCAGCCGTTGGCCAGGGCGGTCTGGCGGGCTTTATTCAGGGCGGGAAGCAACAGCGCCGCAAGAATGGCTATGATTGCTATGACTACCAAAAGCTCTATAAGTGTAAATTTTTTCCTCATCCTTCTATCCTTATGGTTTTCCGGTGTTATTTTTTGCCGCAAACGCTTTGTCGGATGACGGCGGACGCCGGTATTTTAACGATGCAATCAGGCAGCGAACGATTGGCCGCCAGCTTGAGGAACAGTGCGATTTCCTCTTGGACCGTCTGTTCCACCTGAAGGTCAATCGAGGTGAAAAAAGCCTCTTTTTCAGGCGTGCGGTATACCTCGTTGTTGCCGAAGTTAATCAAATCCGGGAGACGCTTGCCAAGGACACTTCGAGCCGGGTAGGAGAATTTTTCCGATAACGAGAACAGCAGTGCTCCTTCCCAGTCGTCGGGGTGGCGGCGGAAATAGGATTCCGTCGTCTGCGTGTTATCTTCGAAAATGACGGTTTCGAGCGGAATATTCAATTCGGCATTATAAAAATAAGAACGAACGGCTTTTTCCAGTCCCTGCGAGTTGCGGTGCCCGCCGGACAGAATCACTGCCCGCCGGTAAGAACCGAATTTAAAACGGTCATCAAGTTCTTTCAGCGCCGGATAAAGTTCGGGCAGGGCCTGGCTTCCCGGCAGGGCGTCGCAGACGAATTGAGTATCGGTAAACATGAGGCGCCCCGGATACGTGCGCAACACGGTGAGTGTCGCCGGGTCCAGATAAGAGGAGGAAACCATCAGGGCATCGACTCCGTCGAGCATTTTATGCGCCATTTCCGGATTTTTCAGCGCCGGATAAGGGATGTAACGCGGGACAACGCCGTGGGCGGCAAATGCCTCCATCGTCTTTTCCGCCCGGAAAATCTGAAAAAACTGTTCCAACTCCGGCGATGGCACATGGCCGGCAAAACCGACCAGCAACTGTTTTTCCTCTTTTCTCCGGTCATTCAGGATTCCGGCGGCGGCAAACAGCTTGCGGGCTCTGGCGTGCCGGGGATTGTTGGTGGAAAAACGCCCGCCGGCGATCCGGTAGGCTGTTGCCAGCGACATGCCGCAAAGTTCCGCAATTTCCCGGATGTTTTGCCCGGAATCCGTTTTTTCCATTGATGAATGATCTCCATGTTTCTTGAAATATTATAATGGGAAAAACAGTTTTGTCAATATACGGAATGAGAAATTATTGATTATTATTATATTTTCTCATGCTTTTCTCAATAATTCTCATTCAAGGCGCGTGTTTCCGTTGATTGGCGGCGGATTTGGGGGAGGCGATAATACAATGGATTTTACCGGCCGCAGGCGCGGTCGATGGCTCGGGCGTTTGCGAGAATTTTTTCCCATACGGGGTTCGACTGGTCGCCGGCCAGATGGCGGATGAACTCTTCGCAATTTGCAACGTCCGGCATGTTCCCGCCGGAAATGACTTCTCCGGAGAACAATACGACATAATAAGGCGGTTTCATCAGCCAAGGTTTTTCAAACAGCATCGGATAGTCGGATTCGCCGTCGGAAACAGACAGCCCCGCTCCCGCATAGGCATAGGTGGTGTTTTCTTCGGTCAAAAATCGGTCCGGGTTTTTCAGCGAAACCCGGTCCGCCGGGGCCAGGAAAAGGCGCGGATCGGCGAGATAGCCGCCGCTCGTCAGACGGCTTAACCCGGCGGCTCCCGGCAATTCGGGGACGGCATTCGAATAATCGGCGGCGTATTGCCGCAACGCAAGCGAAATGGAACGCAACTGGGCGGCGCTGGTCAGGCGGTTGTTCTTTTCCTGGAACTTCGGGATCAGCGTCGCCAGCATCAAACCCAGGAACGCGGCGATGGTCGCCGCGATCCGTATGAATCGTTTTTTGTCTTTCACCGGTGTGGTCATTCCTTGGGCGCGAAGTATTTTTCCACCATTTTCTTCAGGCAGTATACCTGTTTGGAACTCAGGATTTTGCCGGATTCGGACTGCTTTTTCAACGACTGGTAGAACTCCTTGTCGTCACGGGTGAATTTCCCGGATTTGACCGGCTCCTCCCACGTGGTGACTTGCGAGAGCTGTTCCAGCAACCCGGCCGTTTCGGCGGATTCCGTCCGGGTGGGCGCGGCGGCGGTTTTGCCCTCTGTCACAGCCGGATCGGCGGCGGCGGCGCTGTCAGGGGCCGCTCCTCCGGGGGTGACGGCCAATGGTTCGCAGCCCAGCAGGGAACAGAGTTCCTGATAGGCCGGAATCTGCCCCTGATATTGATGGCCCAGCCGGACCAGAACGTTCAATTGTTTGTCGGACAGGGCTTTGCCGGATTCGGACTGTTTTTTCAGTGACTGGAAAAATGCGCCGTCGTCTTTTTTGCGCCGTCCTTTGCCGTCGCCGGGCGGAGCCCAGTCCACCGCATCGAACATGGCGAAAATCCGGCTGAATTTTTCCTGTACTTCCGGCGGGGCTCCGGCGGCGTCGCCGAGGTTCTCGGGATCAAGACCGAGCAATTTGCAGAATGCGTCGAAATCGCCGACATCGTTGCGGTGCCTGCCGGCCATTTTGATCAGCGCCATGTTCTGTTTGTCGGAAAGAATTTTGCCGGACTCGACCTGTTTTTTCAATGACTTGAAAAATTTGGCGTCGTCGAATTTACGGCGGCCTCCGGTGCCGGCGGCATCGTCCCACTTCACATCTTTGAGCATGTCGAAAGCCTGTTTGTAACGGGCGGAATCTTCGCTGCTGGCGGTGGTGTTGCGCCGCCGTTCCTCGCGGGCTTCGAACGCGGTGCGAAGCTCGGCGAGTTCTTCCTGCGGCATTGAACACTGCGCCAGGATGGTGTCCAATTCCGGAATCTGGGCGGCGTATTTGAAGCCGAGGTTCAGCAACGTCTGCCACTGGCGGCTTGAGATGCGCCCGGTTTCCTGATAGTTTTCCAGAACGGAATGGTAAAATTTATGGTCGTCATAGGTGCGCCGTCCGACCTTTTCGGCGGGTTCCCACTGGACTTTCGCCAGGCGCTCCAGCAGGGGGCGGGCCTTGTCGGTGTCGATGCTGTCGCGTTCCTTGGCCTGTTCGAGCCAGCTTTGGAATTTCTGATAAAACCCGTCGAGCATATCGGTCCAGAGGCGGTCGCCTTCTTCGACTTCGTCGAGCTCTTTTTCCATTTGCGAAGTGTAATCGACGTTGATCAGCTCGGGCAGGGTGGCTCGGAGGAACTGATTGACTTTCATGCCGATTTCACTGGGCGTCAGGGTGCCTTTCTCCGAGGTCACGTATTCGCGTACCTGAATGGTACGGATGATCGTGGCATACGTAGAGGGGCGGCCGATGCCGCGCGCTTCCAATTCCTTGATCAGGGTGGCTTCGCTGTAGCGCGGCGGCGGTTCGGTGAATTTCTGAGCGTTTTCAAGCGTGACCAGTTCACAGGATTGTCCTTTCTGGAGACGGCTGAGGATTTCAAGCTTTTTCTCGTCGGCGCTCTTGTCGCTTTCACTCAGTTTCATGAAACCCGGGAAGACCGTGACCAGCGCGCTGACCCGGAAATCATACGACCGTCCGTCGCTGCCGGCAGTGGTCACGTCCACCGTGGTCTGGCTCTGTTCGCAGGGCTTCATCTGGCTGGCGACGAAACGCTTCCAGATCAGGGTATAGAGCCGCAACTGGTGGCGGTCGAGGTATTGCTCCATCATTTCCGGCGTCTTGGTCACATCGGTGGGGCGGATGGCTTCGTGCGCTTCCTGGGCGCTCTTGCCGCTTTTGAAGAAGTTCGGCTTCGGCGGGACATAATCCGGACCGTAGGCCTGGCCGATGAAATCACGGCAGGCGTGTTGGGCTTCCACAGCCACGTTTACCGAGTCCGTACGCATGTAGGTGATCAGACCGGCCAGCCCGCTGCCGGTGTCGATCCCTTCATAAAGCTGCTGCGCGATCTGCATGGTATGCGTGGCGCTGAATTTCAGGAAACTGTTTGCCGTCTGCTGCAATGTACTGGTGGTGTGCGGCGGGGGGGCGTGGCGGCGCTTGGGGGCGGTGGTGATTTCGCCGACCCGGAAGCCGTCGCCGCTGCGGATGGCGGCCAAGGCTTTTGCCGCGTCGTCCGCATTGGAAATCAGAAATTTATTGCCGTCGATCTTGTGCAGTTTGGTGGAGAACGGATCGCCTCCGGCTTGGAAGTCGGCGGTGAAATCCCAGTATTCTTCCGGCACGAACTCGCGGATCTTTTCTTCGCGTTCGCAGACCAGAAGCAGGGCTACGGACTGAACGCGCCCCGCGCTGCTGCCGCCGGAAACCTTGCGGCGGACGATCGGGCTGACCTTGTAACCGACGATCCGGTCGATCACCCGGCGCGCCTGCTGGGCGTCCACCAGGTCCATGTTGATGTCGGACGCGTGCTGGAAGGCCTTGTCGATGGCGTTTTTGGTGATTTCGTGAAACGTCACGCGGTGAAATTCGCCCTTCGTTTGCCCTTTCAACACTTCTTTCAGGTGCCAGGCGATGGCTTCTCCTTCGCGGTCCGGGTCCGGCGCCAGATAAATGTTGACGGCTTTTTTGGCGGCGGTGCGGAGTTCGCGGATGATCTTGGCGCCGCGTTCGCTTTCTTCGTAACGCGGTTCAAATTTATTTTCGATATCGACGCCGAGCGTGCGCTCCGGCAAGTCGCGGATATGGCCCATTGACGCCATGATTTTATAATCTTTGCCGAGCATGCGGCCGATGGTGCGCGCCTTGGTCGGTGATTCTACGATGACCAGTTTATTGTCCGTTGCCATTCTCTTCTCTGTTGGTTAAAGGTTTGCTGTCCCACTCGATTTTCTTCTTTTTCCCGTCGCGGTCGATGGCCACGAATACCGCATCCGCGCAAAAAACGGTTTTGCCGCAGCATTGCCCCATGATTTCAAAGGTGATGCTGGTGGAGCCGCGCCGGATCCTGCCGCAATAAAAATCGACGATATCCCGTTCTTTCACCGGGTGCTTGAAGGTCATGGCGGAATAATGCATCGTCACCATATTGTCCTCTCCGGTGATCTGAATCGCGAAAATAGCCGCTACTTCATCCAGCCATGCCATCAGGTTTCCTCCGAACAAATTACCGGAGACGCCGAGGTCTTTGGTCATGCACAGACGAGATGCGACTTTTACAGTTTTGTTATCCATATGGTTCCTTAATATATTTATTTTAAAGATATATGAGGTTTGGCAATAATGCAAATAAGTTTTTGAATCTTTCTGGCAGGGACCGGCGATGACGACCGGCGAAGGGGGGAGGGAACGGGAAAGACTTTCCATGCCGTTGAGGTCCGGCACGGAAAGCCCGGTTGAATACACGTCCTGTCCCGGAATTGGCCCGGGACGGGCAAGCGCCTGATCCGGATGGTTCAAGGGGTCAACAGCTTCAGACCGATGATACCGCTGAGGATCAGCAGGACGCAGGCGATGCGCGGAATGGTGACGGAGTCGCCGAACAGGAGGATGCCGCACAGAACGGCGCCGACAGCACCGATGCCGGTCCAGATGGCATACGCCGTGCCGAGCGGCAGGGTTTTGACGGACATGGCGAGCAGCAATACGCTGACAGTCATGGTTGCGATGGTAAAGATCGAGGGGCCAAGCCGGGTGAATCCGTTTGAATACTTCAACCCGACGGCCCAGCACACTTCAAAAAGACCGGCCAACAACAATAGAATCCAATTCATGATGTTTCCTGTGTGTTTTCCGGGGCCGTCCCCGATAGTTGTTGTACCGGCGGGGTCGTCCCCGCGGCTTGGATGAACCATTTAATCCGGCCTTGATACGGCGGCAGGCGGCAACCCCCGCGGCCCGTCCCAAATAACCCCGTTTTTACTGTACACGGGATTCAAATTGACGATCACCGGATTACAGGACAAAATATAGCACCGGGCAATGAATTTTCAAGTTTCATTGAAACCGATTTTTATCATGGATGGCTTCTGGATACGCCACGATTCTACGATTTTTTTCAAATAACGCTTGACTTAGCGGTTTTTGGTGTTATTTTATGACTTCATCAACAATTGAGGCGGGTTAGCTCAGTTGGTAGAGCAGCGGAATCATAATCCGCGAGTCACTGGTTCAAGTCCAGTACCCGCTACCACATTTCTTTCGGTTTATCCGTTCAACTTCTGCGACTCCATACGGATTTGTTGTCCCCTGCCCATGAGGCTGTTGCCACTTCTCCGGTTTGCACCATAAATCATAGTCCAATCCTCGTCAGATTTGAAAAGACATACATTGCGTATCGCGGATTGCTCCATTTGGCCGCCGCTATGATAATCATGAATAAAATCATGAGGATCTATCCGGTGCTATGATTTTATTAGTTGATAAACACTTAGGTTCCCCGCTTTCGAAGAACCGGAAAGCTCAAAACTCTTCATCGCGCTGGTCTATGAAGAATATTATAAACGCCTCGGGCAATATTTCAACAACGGCATCACCGGCTTTTTTTCCGATACCGACTGCCGGAGAATCAATGCGCATATGCTGGATAAGCTCGACGGCAAACCTTATTTCCCATGGTCGCGGAATTTCGCCGCCGAATTCGAGAAGGAATACGCTTACCGCATCGAACCGTACCTGGCGGACATCGTCCGCGAATGCGCCGGGTCGACCGTCAAGCGCGATTACTGGAGCCTCGCCGGAAAACTTTATTCGCGCTGGTTCTGTAATAATTACCATTGGTGCCGCGAACATGGCGTACTCTATTCGTTTCACAGTTCGGACACCGGCCCGTTTGCGCTGAAAGATTGTCCGCGCAGTTCGATCTTCGCCGAAGGCGCATTTCTCCAGCAGGCGGCCTGCTGCGACTACCCCGGCACCGACCACGAACTGCTGGCGTTGGACGGCGGCACCCATTTCGATTCCAGATTTTATGTCGCGTCCGCGTCCTGGGGCGGCGGCGGCGCCAACGCGCGAACCCCGGATTTCAATGTTACGCGCCGGGACTTGCGGGCCAAATATACATCGTCCGCCGCGTATCTGTATAAACGCGAAAAAGCCCTGTGCGAGGCGTTTGCCGCGACCAACTGGGGCGCGACCCATCAGGATTTGCGACGCATCGCCGCCTGGCAGATCATGCAGGGAATTAATTTTTTCGTACCGCACGCCGTCCATCACAAGTTCCACGGTTCGACCCGATATTTCGCGCCGCCCGAATTCATGTCCGGAAGCCTCCGCCGCGGCCTGCGGGAATTCAACGACGCGCTGACGCACCTGTGTTTCGTGGCCTCGCAGGGTGAACTGATCGACTCGGTCGCAGTCCTTGACCCCACGGAAAACGTCTGGCGCGGGGAGGAACATTCCCTGTTCGATTTGTGCGATAAACTGAACCGGATGCCGGTCAACTACATTATCGCGGATACAAACGCCCTGTTCAAAGAACCGGGCCGTTTCAAATATCTGATCCTGCCGGGTATCGAACCGAACGCCGCCCTGCGCCGGCTCCTGAAGAAAAACGGCTGTACAATCCTGAACGCAAACGAATTGGAAAAACTGCCCCTGCCGGACATCGCTTTCGACGGCGGCGAAATACATTACATGCGGCGGCGTCTGACGGACGGTACGGAAATGTTGCTCACCGCCAATATCTGGAGTGATCGTCCCCTCACCGGAACCTTGCGTTTCGCGGGGAAATGCTTTCGCACCGAGCTGGCCCCCGGAGAAATTGCCGTGTTCAACGGTCCATGGGAAAATTTCCGCCCGGCGGATTGCCCGTTCCCCCGCCTCAAGTTGCCCGAGTTCAAAGGCCTCAAATGGGGAAGCAGCAATATCATACCGCTGCCGGTCCCGGAACGGTTCAAGCTCCATAACGCGCAGAAACTCCGCCGGGTCTATTTCCTGATTCACCGGGAAGCAACATTATTTCTGGACGGCAAGGAATTGAAAGACGGAAAAATCGTTGAATTTCTTGGCGAAGAATACCGGAAAACCGTCTTGAACAATTTAAACGACGGAACGCACCTGCTGGAGACGACGCATCGCGGCAACGACCGCACGATGGCGTATTTTTGCGGAAATTTTGCGGTCGAAACGAAAAGCGGACAGGAATTTTTCCGGAAACACATGGCGTATTATAATTTTGAACTCTACCTGCCCGAAAACCCGGAAATATTTCTTACCCCGCGTTCCCGCGCCCCACAACCGGGAGGCTGGGGCCGGCAGGGGGCCCCTTTCTATTCGGGCACGGCAACCTATACCGCCGAGATCAGCGGTATCCGGGGAAAAACGCGGCTGTCGCTCGGCAAAATCAATGGCGTCTGCTCGGTAAAACTGAACGGCAAACCGTTGGGTAAACGTATCTGGGAACCGTTTGAGTATGATCTTGTATTGTGCCGAGGCGTGAATACGCTGGAAATCACCGTCGCCAACACCTGGGCCAATCTGCTGGACTGTTATCAGGCAGGTGGCGGCCTGCCTAACCATCCATAACATCACCGATTTTCTCGAACAACTTAACAATATAACGGGAATCCTGATTTCTGAAATCATTAAGATTGATCGTACATATCACCCGGTGGGGACGATTTCAGATCCCAATCACATAATAGTTGGAAGTTTAAATCCGGCAGGTTGTACTAAACGTTTGGTATTTGAGAATTGCTTGTTCAAATGTGAATTTGGACTGGAGATCAAGTGTATTATTCAGGCTGGGCCTGATTACGAATTCAGCGTAACGGGCTTCACATATTGTTATTGTTCCGGCGGTTAAATCAGCTTGCATACTTCACCGTTTCCGCATTGAATAATTTCTTGATTCGCTCGGCTTGCTGAGCTACCATTTCCATATGCTCTTTTGCATGCTCTTCCAATTTTCCCCTTGCCCTGCCAAGTGGTTTATTGTTTAAGTTCGACTTCAAATCCCGATTGAGATATTCATCAGGATTCAGGTCCGGACTGTAACTCGGAAGAAAAAATATCCGAATAAATGCGGCATTCTCGCTCAAAAAAGCATTCAACGTCTTGCTGTGATGTACTTTCAGATTATCCAATATTAAAAATATTTTACGCTCAGAACTTCTGATCAGGCGCTTGATGAACTTAATCAACAACTGAGCCGTCATAGTTTGTTTATAGGATGTTGTAATTTCTCATAGACTTAATGACTACCATGCCGATCACCGAGCCACGGCTCAACTGGTACAGGATGCCTCATATCTTGTAACAGTCCCGTTATATTATCCGGAAATCCCGATTCCGGAAGAACATCCGGTGTTTGGATACAGCTGGGACCATTTCCACAATCCGACCCCATTCCGGGCTGATGCGACGGTTGCCATTGATGATGTTATCGAACAAAAACTGGCGATGTTGGATTGTCATAAATCGCAGTTTTACGAATGGCTGCCCTGGGATAAAGGATTCAAAGACTTTGATGTTAACCGCATGACGGAAAAAGAAAAACGCCAATGGCTGCTGAATAACTGGATATGTCGTGATGTTAAACAAGCTCAACTTTATTCAACTGAAAAAGAAATTGAGTATGTTGAGTCCTTTGAACAGTCCGAATATGGACGGCAGGTATCAAGGGAAGAATTTGCGGTGTTGTTTTCGCTCTGAATAATCAAATTCAACATAAGGGAAAAGGGGAAATCACAGAATGATAGATCAAGGAGGCATGGTGATGATGGAAGATGTGGAGCGGTTTTTCATTGAAGAATTCCAATGGATTGATGATATCGCGGAGGATGTCGCGGAACGGGACAGGATCGTGATGGAGGCGCGGGCGTCTTTGTTGATCGAGGCGAATTGTAGTAGTGAGCGGTTTCCTGCTTTTATGAAGTATGGATGGTATTCATCGAATGAAAAGAGTTGGGTGTACGATTTACCGAAACCAATTGTACTGAAGAATGAAAGGAGCCAATCTGAATTCAGAAATTTCATTGTTTATAACGGTAATCTTCGAGAACAGACGCATTATAATTTAAACCAATCGGGCAGATGGCAGTTAAAGCTAAATAAACCATCTCCTAATGATGATTCATATGATAACATCGCTCGGGAAGCGATAGCGCGACTCTGGCAAAAATATCGGTCCATATTTCAGCTTTGTCAGCTCATTTCGCCTTATAATACGCCGGAGAAGGTATGCCGGTTCTTCGGTCAGGAGGCCAATGCGTTCGGGCCATTGAAAATGCGGGAAAGATGGCCGGATAGCTTTTATTGTGCGAACATGACGGCAACGGAAAAGGCGTTCGTTCCCCCACCAGGCATGTGCGTATCGGAGGCGGTTCACGTCGGGAACGTGTTGGAAGGCATCGTTCGGGGGCCGTTGTGGAATGCTATACATTATCCGTTGTGGGATACCTCATATGATGGCTGGTTAAAACAGGCCTTTTGGTTCAATAATGAATATGGTGAAACGATCATGATCGTCATCAAGCTTTATAATCCCAAAACACAAACCAAGATCCTGGTACCGGCGACTCAATGGATGACTTCCGGTTCGACTGAAAATAAGCTTCATTGCGTACCGTGGCCGGATAAACTTCAGCCGCTTTATCATCTGGATTTATTGGCGAAACAAGAGAATTCCGTTGTTATTCTGACCGACAGCATCGAAATCGCGGATTTGAATCAGGCCAAATGCCCGGACGGCGCAGTGTTCTCCAGTTTCATCTGCGAGCCGGATCGGTACGATCAGGTGGACTGGTCGCCGCTGGCGGAGAAAGAGGTTTATTTCCTGATCACGAATCATTCCGGGATCACATTGGAAGCGGTATACGTCAAGGCGAAGGAGTTGGCGGATTACCTTGAAGAGGAAGCCGGGATCAATTTGAAGTTCATTCAGGTTGAAACCTGTTACGGAGAGAAACCACATTTCCGGAATATTGATGAAATCCTTGAAACTTACCGTGAGTTCAAACCTCAGGTCAACCCGGACAGTATCATGTTTCTGGAGTATAACGAATTCGAGGCGCTTTATGAGAAAGCGGTCGAGAAAATCAACAGCAAACCTTTGGAGTTCTGGCGGAAACAGTTTCCCAATCAGGAGCAGCTTCGCGTGATCGAACGGGAATCCAACAGGCCTCAGCCAATCGATTACATCATGCACCCGTTTTTCATAAAAGGAGCAGCGACAATGCTGCATGGGGCAAAAAGCGTCGGCAAAAGTGCGCTGTCCATGAGTATCGCCGCAAGGGTAGTCAGTGCAGGCGCAGTTAAGCCGCCGGCGCTATTTTTCAGCGAAAAATGGTGGTCGTTGCCTCAAAAGGGAATGAAAGTTCTCTATCTGGATTATGAGAACGGCGAAGTCGAGCGCCAGAGGCGAATGAAGAATTTCTGCGAGCCGTATTACCCGGCCGATGATGTTAAACGTAGAGAATGTGAAGCTAACCTGATTTTCAAGGATATGGTCAAGGAAACGCTTGACTATTCCGCGCCGGAGAACCATCAAAAGCTGATCGACATGATCGATCGCGCCGGAGATGAAGGAACTCCCGGCTTGCCGGTAACGCTGCTGGTGATCGATACTTACACGGGGTTCGTACGAAGTGAAAATCCACAGACATCCGCTAATTTCAAGGAGATCATCAGGAAAATATGCGATAAAGGGGTCGGCACGCTGATCGTTCATCATACCAATAGTGAGGGCGAAGCCCGTGGGCTCAAGGACAAACTGGACATCCTCTATGCCAAGCTCAGGATATACCGTAATGGGAATGTCTCTGATAATCTGGATGAATCGATCATATTTGTGCCGGAGGAATATCGGGGAAGTCTGCCTAAGAGCCAGCGTGAATCGTTCCAATTCCGTTATTCGGAAGCAGAGAGAAAATGGTGCGTAACCGATGCAGGAAGAACTGAGAATCAGGAACTGAAAGCGATCTATACGAACTATAAAAAGCAGGGGTATGATCGGGATGCGATTTGTCAGATGGTCGGGTTGAAGAAATCGGCACTGGCGAAGCGTTTAAAGAAGATAGAGTAGATCGAATAAAGCTCTGAAGATAGGCCATTGATTCGGCATCAAGCCGGGTCAGTGGCCTACTTCGTTTAAGGGGGATTCGTCGTCCTGGGACATGATGTATTTGACGATATCGAGGTTGCGGTAGCGGACGGAACAGCCCAGCATCTTGCGGTTGAACGGGAAGGCATTTTCTTTTTCCAGCTTTTTGAAGTTCGATAATCCAAGACCAAGCATTTCAGCGGCTTCGCGTTGGTCGATCAGTTTGGGTTTCACCAGCGGCATCAATTCGCCTCTGGCTGCGAGTTGTTTCAGGTTGGCGGCAAGCAGTTGTTCTTCATAGACTTGGACGATTCCTTCTTCGACCAGTGGACGCAGGATGCGCATGACGAGCTTAACGGTACGTTGACGGAGTGTGTTATTCATGTGAGCCTCCTATGTTTTGGCATAGGATGATGGGCTCCTGTATTTTTTTACGGCAATACCTTCATGCTGTTGACGCGTTGCAATCCACACAGTGTTAACTGACAATAAAGAATATTAAGTAATAATATTTCTATATACGCCGGGCAATAGAGACTGACAAGCCCCTGCTTTCGAGCCCAGGATGAAAATAATATGCATCGTCATATTATGCGGAGTTATGTCCGAAAACATTCATCTTGAACCAGGAGGCAAAAATGTCCCGAAAAAGAATCATAAACGGAAATCAGTACGGCGACTATCCGCTGTTGGAGTATGACGGCGTCAACCCCGGTTATTACCAAATCATCCTTGATAAAATGGTCGAGCGACTGGAATTTATGCTCGAACGGCATAGTCAGGTACTTGTGGTGCGGCTGGTCGTACGGTTCCCGGTCGAAGTGACAGCCAACGCTGACAACGATTGTTTTCAGTACTTCATGGAGGAGTACCGGCGGCATCTGAAAATTAAAGATTTCGATCCGCAATACGTCTGGGTTCGCGAACAGGCATCCTCGCATAATCCTCATTATCACGTTTTGCTGTTGCTCAATGGCAATAAAATCCGTTATTACCGGTATCCCGCCAGGGCCAACGAAATCTGGTCCGGAGCGCTCTTGAAATATTACGGCTATGACTGCCGGGGTGACGGCCTGATCGAAGTGTGTTCGGCCAGCTACGATGGGATCGCCATGAATCACGGAATACTGCTGAACCGGAACAACGAGACACTGACGCAAGAAGCATACCGGATCTGCTCCTACCTTGCCAAAACGAATACCAAAGGGAATGCGCCGAAAAACATCCGGGAGTTCGGCGCTTCGATTTTGGGGAGAGGCTGATATGAAATATTTAACTGCTGAACAGGAATTTGCTTTGAATGCCATGCTTTCCGGTCGGAATATCTTTTTGACTGGCCGGGGCGGTACGGGTAAATCCAGTATCATCAAATCTTTTCTTGAACGAAGCGAGGGCAATGTGGTCTGCCTGGCTCCCACCGGGATCGCCGCCCGGAACCTGCCGCACGGCGTTACCATTCATAATTTTTTCCGGTTATCCCCGACCGGTGAGCCGTCGCGCAGGGAAAATCCATACTTGCAGACACTGTATCAGGCAACTGAAACGATCCTGATCGATGAAATCTCGATGGTCAGGAGTGATCTGTTCAGCATGATGGAGGCGATCCTTCGCCAGTATGCCATGCCGGGGTACGAACGACTGCCGTTCGGAGGCCGGCAGATCATTGCGGTCGGCGATTTCTACCAACTGCCGCCTGTAATCGAGGACGACAGCATCCGCAGATATCTGGAACGCCAAGCCGGAGGAATTTATGCGTTCAACACCGCGGCTTGGGCTCAAGCCAAATTCGAAAATATCGTACTGCGGCAGATTCATCGCCAAACGGACCCGGAATATATCGAATTCCTGGATGCGGTTCGAAACACCAGCCGCGACCTGCCGGATCACCTGAGCACGTGCGAGGCAAATATTATCGGCGAATACCTTGAATCCGACAGCGTCGGAGTCTGCTGTACCCGCAGCGACGTGGCGGCGATTAATAGTACCGCGATGAACCGTCTGAAGGACGCTGGGATTATTTTTCCGGGCTGCGTGCGGGGGACTTTCCCAACGAATGACCTGCCGACGGACAAAGAACTTTTGATTAAGCGGGGCGAAAAGGTCATGCTGCTGGCAAACCAGCAAGCCTCATATTCTTACGGATACGATTATGTCAATGGGGATATCGGCGTTGTTGAAGATTATGCTCCAGCCCTGGAGACCGTTACGGTGCGATTATCCGCAACTCAACGTCTGCTGGAAGTGACTCCGGCCGTCTGGTTCAATTACGAATACGACGTGGAGGAAAACGACCGGACCGGAGAACTCCGTCTCACAACCAGAAAAACCGGTCATTTCCGGCAACTGCCGCTGGCTCCGGCTTATGCGATGACCATTCACAAAGCCCAGGGACAAACCCTGAATCGAATTCATCTGGTTTTGGGTCGGGGGTGTTTTGCACACGGACAGCTTTATACGGCCTTATCAAGAGTCCGCAAACTCACCGACCTGACCTTGGACCGCCCGATCCGGTTCCGTGAAGCCATGAACGATCCGCAGGTAACAGACTTCTACCAAAACCTCTGAACATACTCCAGTAGCGTACGATGATACGCTACTGGAGCCTTCATACCCAGAAACAGCCCTGAAAATAAAGAATGCGTACAAGAGGCCAAAGGAGCGCCTTATCGGATCAAATTCCACGATAATAGATTCTTTTGGGCTAATCACCACTATACTCCAAAGCAGTGAAAAGTCCCACAGCAAAACGTTAATTTATCACCGTCCATTCATTCTAAATCCCTTTTGTGTGAGACCGAATGATACACTATCGATGGCTTTGTCAAAAAGCGGCAATCAGTCCATAAATCGCTGAATATATAATGCAATTTAATTTTAATCGAGAATTAATGAGCAGAATCCAACATAACAATATTCGCAAGGTGAGTATCGGTCAAGCTTGGCGGCAGTCTTGTCACCCCCCTTATATGTTTCGGACTTTGGGCTAGGTGGACACGGACTTTTGAGGGTAAAAGTCCGCTAGGCTATGTCCGGCGACCCCTCATAAAAGTCCGGACGGAGTCTCCAGAAGTCCGCAAAAACCCCTCCCGGACACCGGCAAAAGCCCTTAAGTGTCCGCCAGTAAAAGCGAATAAATAATAGCATTTAGACTGATATTCAATTGCTTAATATTTTCTCAACCTGCGCCAATATTTCCATCGGACTGCCTTCTCCGGAACGGATCAAAGCCAGGGCATCTTCGATTCTTTTGCGGTCTGACAAAGTAACGGAATCTCCGGATATGGCGGCGATAGCTTTCTCTTGTGCTTCATCGCCTATATGGGTGTAATATTTGTCGGCAATGGAAGAGTCGGTGCCGAGGATAGATAGGAGCACGGCTTTCGGGACACCGGCTTCGGCGCAATGACTGGCAAAGCTATGGCGCAACGAATGGAAACCGTAAACCGTAACTTTCCGTTTTCGTCCGGGTACTTCGACGGAGGGTTCCAAACCAGTCCAACGAATTACCCGCATGACATCATGATTGACATGGTTATCTCCGACAACCTTGCCGTCCCGATCGGTTTGTTTATAGCGCTTAGCTACATTAGGACAGACGTATTCGTTCTTCTTCCATTTCAAGGCTTCTTCAAGAATTGGAAGCAGTTTGGAGGACATCGGAATCGTTACCTCTTTGGCCGTCTTGAATTGCTTGACCCAGATTTTACGGCGCTCCATATCGAGTTTATCCCAACGCAATAGAACGCAGTCTTTCAGCCGTTGACCGGTGAACATACCAAGATAATAAATCACCCTGATTTCCGACTTATGCATGACCTTATACTTGGGATCGCCCAACACTTCCAAAATCTTTTGCTCCTGTTCTTTGGTGAAGGATATGCGTCGGACATTAAGCTCCTGCTCTTCCCTGGGCTTACGACGAATCGAAGGAGCGGCAAATGGATTCAGGTCACAGTATTCTTTCAAGGTATCGAAGATTTTTCTCAGACGTTTGATCTTGCGATTATGGGTTGTAACGGACACGGCGGTTGTGCGTAGATGGTCGGCAAATTCATTCGTTATGGCAGGTGTAATATCCCTTATTGCCATTCCATCAGGAGCGTTTACGAATCTGAAGAATTCCTGAAGAGTAGCTTTATAGGATTTTTGCTCATGAACAGTAGCCGGAGTGGCGCGGTCTGGATGTTTTGAATAAGTATCCCAGGCATCGGACAGCAGGAGGAGTTTTTTGCGATCAGTAAGTCTACGAGCTTCTTTGACGTGGGCAGAGATTACTTCATGTGAAGTAGCCTTGATGGTTGGCACATAGGATTCGGCTTTTTTGATGGCATCTTTCTGATTCTTGGTTTTCAGGCTGACGGCTTTGCGTTGTCCGTTCACCTGGTAGCGGAAATAGTAGATTCCTTTTTCTTCTTTCTGATAGATCGTACCGATGTCCAGTTTGATTTTGTTTTTTGCCATGAGATAACCTCCAGTGACTGCTTTGACTAATATAGACTCAAATCGGAGGATTGAAAATCAAAAACGGTACTAAATGGTACTTTTAAGACGATATTGAGGGAATAATGGTGGGCGATGAGGGATTCGAACCCCCGACAACTTGGGTGTAAACCAAGTGCTCTAGCCAGCTGAGCTAATCGCCCTTTCTGATATTAGTGGACTATAAATATAACTGCTTCTGTCGTTTTTACAAATGAAATTCTACGAAAAAGAAGAGTTTCGTTGTTTCTGTATGCCTCATTGTAAACGGCAGGTCATTTGGTGATGCAATTTCAGCAGGATTCAGCCTCAATTGGATTTTTATGGTAATGTCATCGACGGCATACTTGTAGTGTTCCCGAAATTTACGGGGAAATAAATGCCGCCGGATAAAAACACAACATAATATTGCATCGAACATCCCGGTCAAATGGATACATCGCTTCAGTATGATCAATGTCTTCAGTGTAATCCGATGCGGGCGGTTTGGTCAAGGATATCGATCCGAGGCTGATATTGGCAAATGTTCAACGAACTCTTGCCGGGAATTTCCCCGTCGCATTCACTTATCCCAAATCAATACCCGGAGCTTTTCAGCGAACGAAGAATCCGGAGAGAGTCGCGTAACGGCCGAAAATGCGATGTGTGTTCGTCCGCATAAACCGGCTCAATTGAAACTTCCAGAAACGGAAACCGTTTGCGGGAAGCATTGTCCAACAGCATGACCATTTCAAAATCAAAACGGTTCTGCGGAAACGTCGTCAATATCGGCAGGTAAGCAGACGGAATCCCTCTCAAGCCGGTCTGAATGTCGCTGACGCGCATTCCGGTAAGCAGACGGAATACTTTGATCGACCAGAAATTGCCGAAACGGCTGCGGAACGGCATATTCATCGCCTTTTTGAAATCGCGGCAGCCGAGAATCAGGCTGTCGGGATTCTGCAAGGCCGCAATGGCGACCCGGGCGATATCCGAAGGCGTATGCTGTCCGTCGGCATCGGCGGTGACCACCGGCCTGGATACGCCGCGTTGGATCAGATAGTTGAAGGCGGTTTTCAAGGCCGCCCCCTTGCCCTGATTCTGTTCATGCGTCAACAGCGTGACGCGCAGATTGCGCGACAAGTGCCGGAAAATCGACCGGTATTCAAGCCCCGAACCGTCGTCCACCAGCAATATCCGGCAGTTTTTGTCGTGTCCGTAGCCCAGGATCAGTTCAATCAACCCAATCAATTCGTCACCCGGACGGTATGAGGGGATAATGATATAAGTATGTTCCTTGAATTCCATTGATTATTCCTGCATTTGCATTTGCGTTTGCGCTACTCCCTGCCGGGGAACGGCAAGAGGTGAAGACGATGGATCGGCGACCATAAAAAACCGGAAGAAGCAACGTTCAACGGTATCAGTGAAAACAGCGGACCCGTATCGGGTCAGGGTGTCAGCCGCGTTATTCAATCTTGGTCCTCTTTCGTTTTAAACTGCGCCGTCTTGGAAAACAATATCACAAAACGCCTCAAATTCAAATCAAAATCAGTGACAAATCATTAACAAATTTGATTTCACCGCAACAGGGCTCCGCCACGGTCGGCATGTTTTGGTATCCTCCATTGTTGACTTTTCCGGTTCTATGGTAACAAGGAGTTTTTGAAATGCCGACTTATATGATGATCAGCGCGGGAAGCAACAGCCATGTAGCGGTTGAATACCTGATCTGCGACGACCGGAACCGGTGTCGCGATTGCGATGAACCCGAATGTATCGACAAAGCGCGGGCCGTTCGTCTGCTGAAAGACATAACCTATTCCCTGCCCGGAACCGGAATCCTGGTCATCAAGGCCGGATTTGTATTTGACGGCGCCAGTATTCCCCCCGCATTCTGGGCGACCAAGGGGCATCCCCTTGATCACTCCCACATCCGCAGCAGCCTGCTTCATGACGGCTTGTATGCGGCACAAGTCACCGACCGGGCAACCGCCGACCGGATTTTTCTTGATTTCATGGGCCGTGCCGATTGCGTGCCGTGGTACACCCGGAGTACGATCTATGTGGCGGTACGGGTTTTTGGCGGCGGCGCCTGGAGGCATAAAACGCCCGGAAGCATCGCTCGGGCCTGCGAATTGATCAGCCTGATTCCGGCTGCCGATTGACCCTTCACCGCATTGACCAAAACCTCAACATAAAATAAGGAATGATCGACATGAAAACCATCTTCGACTTTGCGGCTCCGGCTCTCGCCGTCGCCGGGCTCTGCCTCTTCGGCACGGGTTGCGTCAACCGTCAGCTGACCGAATCGTATCATCACTACCTCAACACCGTCGGGACAGAGTACATTCAATACGTACAGGCGGACCCGGCGCTGACCGGCGACGATAAAGCGATCCGGCAGGAAAACCATGATCAGGCGGTTAAAACCGTTGCAAAATTTCAGGAAACCAAATGGAGTTGGTGAAATGATGGAACAGGTGATATCAAAGGAACATTTCATCGCGCAGGTGAAAACTGAATTATCCGGTCTGCTGTCTTCCGCCAAGGAGGAATACACCGCCGATTTACAGGCGCTTTCGCTGCAATTCGCCGAGCAATACTATCAATTTCTGAACGGCGCAACCGAAACGGATCGCAAACGTGCCGAAGACAACATTCGCCACATCCGTGCGGTCATGGTCCACATCAGCGCCCGTATGGGGCTGGATGTCGCCGGCCGCCTGATCAGCATCTGCACGACGGTCTTGACGATTGCCGCAAGCGCCGCGGTCCGGGCAATTATCTGAATTTGCTCCATTCAGGGAATTCCACGCTGAACGATACGAATGAAATTTACTCAAAAACAATTGCATTTTCAAGGTCCCGCGATATAATGTGAAGGCTTTCGTTTTTTTGCGATAGCCAAAAACATCCTTTGCGGACTCAGATTTCTCATGTAGCTCATGATAAATATCTCATTTCCCCGATCAATATCAATTCACCATCCGTAATAATCCCACGCTTACAAAACGAGCGTTCAAGTAAGGAAAAATTAAAATACTACAGCAGAATCGCGCCTTCTTTTCACGGACTCCCGTGTTGGCGGGGAAACCTTGTATTCGGCGACATTATCCTTGCGTTTCATGGGGGGCTTGCACGCGGCGGTATTTTATTCAAAAGCAAGAATGGACATTTTTTCGCAAAATACAACAATGGATTTTTCTGCTGGATTCAGATATATTTATTATAAAAGCAATAAATCGCACAAAAAGGAAACTGAACCATGCATAAATTATTCATATTGACCCTGCCCCTGATGATGGTCTGCATTTGCCTTAGCGCCGAGGACAAACCGCTGTGGATGACCAAGCCGGTTGAAATAACCGAAAACAAAATCAAGCGCCGCCCGGACAGTATCCGGATGAACGATCAGGACCTGACCAAATGGAGTCTGCAAACCCAGAATGTATCCGGAGCCCGGCTGGAATTGTCCGGCGACTACCAGTTATGGGAGGACCGGGTCGCCAAACTGTCGTTTGCGGTAAACGATCTGGATTTCCCGGGGCAGATCGATATTTCGCTTGATCCGCCGCTGGTATTCCCGGAAAATGATTTCATTGAATTCTGGGTCAACGGACCGGCACTTTTCCACGGTTTTTTTGTGGCGGATTTTACTTCCGCAGATAATATTTCGAGCAGGATCGAGATTGTCGGCGGCGGGCATCAATGGCACAGATTGAGTTTCTGGGGGACGGCGCTTACGGCCAAGCGTCCCTCCGGCAAACCGCCGTGGAAACTGAACAAACTGGAAATCACGATAAAACCGGTTCCCGGCGCGGAAGCAGGGCGGCCGCAAACCATTTATTTTGACGAATTTGCCATTGCCAAAAAATATCTGGCGCAGCTGCCTCTGCATTGGCGCAAGCATTATCCGCGGCCGACCACGCCCGACACCATCCTGCCCGCGGTAAAGAATCCCGATATTTCCCGTCAGGTCCGTAAAAACGCGGAATGCTACGAATTTACTTACCGGGACGGCGACAAACAACTCAGCTACCTCTATACGCCGCGGACCGGAACCCTGAGCGACCTCGCAATCCGCCTCGATAACGGAACCGAGTTCCAGGTCACCGGCAATGGCGGAGTGGTGGCGGACGTAAACGGCGTCTCCATAAAACCCGACACCCCCGGCGTTAAAGCCGAACTTCTCAATTGCGACCTGCGGGACGATGTCCTGACAACGGTCTGGCGCCGCAGCAGCGGCAATCAGTCCGTGACTTACGCCATGGCATTCGAGCTCAAGCAGAAAAGCCTCATTATCACGGCTTCGAGTACGGACCGGACGATTGAGCGCTTTGAATTCGGCATAACCGAAAATACGCCAAGCGCCAAACTGGTTCCCTCTGGGATTACCGGTGGGCCGTTCCTTATGTCATGTCGGCAAACGGCGTATTTGTGACCGGCATCGTCGATTGGTATACGAGCAATGGGTGCGGTGTTTTTGACGACGGCCCCGACCAGCGCCATTTCGTGGGGCCGGCCCGGATCGACGGCGATCATGTCCGGATTACCGGCGGCAGCGACTACCGGAAACTGTCGGACGGTACCCGCAACTGCCTTTACGACCGGATATTCATCACCGTTTCGGACGACTTCGACGAGGTGCTTCCCTCGCTTGCCAACCCCAAATCCCCGTATATGGCGGAAACCGCACGTCGCATCTACTGCAGCCGTCCCAACTTCCTGACCGAACCGAAGGCCGCGGAAGATGAAGTCGCGTTCTGGACCAGGCTCAAGGCTTACGGCATGGACGATATGTTTATCCGTTATCACAGTGAAGTCTTTCGCACGCCTCTGGAAAACAACCGTTTCGGCCGCAGCAGCGACACTTACGCGGGCCTTGGCGACGAAACCCTGATCAAAATGGTAAAGGGCATCCAGGCGCTGGGTCATAAGGTGGCCCCCTATGGAGATGAACAGCTGCTGCACGGCCTTGCCCCGCAATACGATGTCACCAAAATCGCGCTGGATTATGCTTACCGTCCGCATCAGCGCTGGTACTACAACAATTACCTTGCGCGTCCTTATGTGCAAATCCAGCACGCCGTCGATTTCATTCCCGGATTCCGGGAAAAATTCGGCTGGGACGGTGTATATTCGGACGAGATCACCAATACGCCTCCGTGGGGACATGTCGACTTCGAGGCCGGGGTGCCGGGCGCCGGCAAGCTGACCGAGGTTCTTTATGCGTATATGCTGCTGCTCGAAGTGAACCGAAACCTGTACAAGGGTCCGGTCTGGAGCGAGGGCACCAGTCATTACTTCTGGGCGGGCTACTCCGACATGAACTATGCGCAGAGCAACCGCCCCGACAACCCGTTGATCGTCAACTTCCAGCTGTCGCAGCTGCATACCCGCCAGAATGATATCGGTTACGAATTGGTCACCTGGAAACAATGGAGCATTGACTACTGGCTTGCTTCGACGATCATTTTCGGCAACATGGGGAGCCTGGTGCCGCGGGACGGTGCTCCGTCCATGATGCAGGGCGCGCCGGACTGTTTCCCGGAGCACGGCAATCTCGCCAAATGCTACTTCATGATGCGGGCATTGCAGGAGCTTTACGCGGGGCAGCCGCCGGCGGTAATCCGCTATGCCGACGACCGGGGCGTCCTGCACGACACCTCCGACGCGGTACGGCGGGACATCACCGCCAACAACATGGTCTATGTCAAATATGCCAACGGCCTTGAAACCTGGGTCAACCGTCATCAGCAGAAATCATGGACGATCGATTTCAACGGCGCCGGATTGATACTGCCGCCCAACGGTTATGCCGCCTTCCTCGACGGCAGAATCCTGGAATACTCAGCCGGTACCTCCCGGACCGATTATGCCCGGACTCCGCTGTACTCCTATGCCGACGGACGCGGCAGCCGCACGGAATTCCCGTCCCTGACCGCTGCCGGCGCCTACATGTGGCGCCGGAAAGACAATGGCATCGAACTGATCCCCCAGTACCCGGTAAAACCGGAAACCATCACCCTGAAAAATATAAAATCCGTCCGGCAGGTCATTCCGCAGGACGAAAAAGGACACCCCCTGGGGTCCTGCCCGGAATTCCGTATCGTGCCGGCAGGTCTCGAGCTGAAAATCGAACCGGATACCTTTAAATATTTCATTGTAACCACCGGGGAATAATAACGGAACCTCTGCAACAATTCAAGGAACGGACCATATGGAAAAAAATCAATTTACCCTCATTGAGCTCCTCGTGGTGATCGCCATCATCGCCATCTTGGCCGCCATGCTGCTGCCGGCCCTGAATTCCGCCCGTGAACGCGCCCGCATCGCCAGCTGTATGTCCAAGCTGAAACAGATCCTTCTGGCGGACAGCCTGTATGCCCAGGACAATCAGGGCTTCCTGTCATACAGTGCGGTCTATCTGTACGGCAAGGTGGAAGACGGCGGCAACAATTTCGGCGGAGCGGGAAACCGCTCGCCCGGCAAACCCGAACTGCTGATTACCGGCGGCTACCTCGGAGCCGCGTGCGCCGCCGCCGACATAACCCCGGAAATCCGCGACAATTATTATAAATGCCCCAGCGATGCCCTGAATTGCAACGATTCCTGGGACGCCGTGACGAAAATCACCTCCAGTTACCTTTGGATATGGTCCGTCCGTACCAGCGGCAGCCCGGCGGCGGCCACCTATTGGAATATCCAGGGGGATTCGCGCGGCAACTTCGGGCGCTCGCGGATAGGGCGCGACAATCCCGGATTCGTGATCTGGGGCGACGTTTTGCCGAAGCTCGTCACCAGCGGCGTCGGAAATCACCAGAACTCCGCCAATGTCGGATACCTCGGCGGACATGTCAAAACCGCGAAAGTCATCCCCGCCCTGAGCGACGTTATCACCCAGCCCGGCCGTTACGCTTTTATCTTTGACGAACTCAATTGACCGGGTTTCTCATTTGCCATGCGCAGCCGCCGGCAGATAGCGTCGATGGCCGCCTTGTGATTACGCTGCCATTTGCTGAACGCCGCCGGCGATGAAAATCCCAGCTCCATGCCAATATTTTTTTGCGGCATTCCCTGAGAATAGGCCTCGGCGGTAAACTGGATGCGGCACTCGTTGATCAATGCGCCCACCGACTTGCCCGAGCGCTGCCGGAAAACATGCGCCAGGTAAAAACGGTTGAAACCGGTCAGCCTTTCCAGCTCCATTAGCGAACAGTTCCGCCCGTTGGCCCGCATAATATGATTGCTGACCACTTCGGCCAAATCAACGGAATTTCTGGTCCGGGGCTGCTGCTGCAGTTTGAAATCCTGGATCATCAATTCTTCCAGCAGCAGATTGACGACCGACCGGAAAAGATAACCGACGGACTCCTCGTCGTACGTTTTCAGCTTTTTCATCCGGTCCCAGCGGTCCGACAGGATCACGCTGTATTCCCGGCCGAATTTATTGCTGTAACCGGTATTCCGGCAATGACCCTGCGCATCGATATGCATCAGCGAAAACTTCAGTTCATTGTCCGATCCCAGAAAAAACCACAAATGCAGCAGGTCATGATCTCTTTTGCGGTACAGATAACTGTGGGATTCCCACCGGTCGATCAAAAGCAGCGTTCCCGGCGCCAGATGATAGACCTTGCCATCCAGCAGCGTGTCGTTTTCCCCCCGCACCACATAGAGCATTTCGCGATGCAAATGCCGCTCAAGGGTAAAATCGTCCACATCCTCCAGCTCCCCGGCCGAAGCCAAATGACTGCTTATGATCTGCCGTACAGTACAGTCTTTGAAATCATACGGTTTTCCTTGATTTTCCATAAAAAACTATACCACTCCCGGAACGATTGTCAAACCGCACTTGCATCCTTCAACAAAAAACCCGCCCGGAGGGAGTTCCGGACGGGAAACGATCGGGGCGGGGCCTGATCTTTAATCAGCGGTAGGGTTCCCACTCGGGCTCGTTCTGGAAAATGAAATCGTAGTATCCGCGGCCGGTCAGCAGCTTGGCGGCGGCTTCGTCGCAAATCGCCACGACATTCTGATGATACTGAAGCGCGGTGGCGCTGATCATCGAAGTCACCGGGCCTTCTACGGCCTTGGCGAAGATTTCGGCTTTTTCCGCGCCGGTGACCAGCATCAGGACACGGCGGGCATCCATGATGGTGCCCACGCCCATGGTGAATGCGCGCTTCGGCATATCGGCCGGATTATCGAAAAGCGGCGAATTCTGCTCATAGGTTTCCGGGGTCAGGGCCTTGGCGCGGGTGCGGCTGGCCAGTGACGAAAGCGGCTCGTTGAACCCGATGTGGCCGTCGCGGCCGATGCCGAGGAGCTGGATATCGATGCCGCCCGCGTGGAGAATCGCTTCTTCATAACGCGCGCCTTCGGCCTTGTCGTCCGCGGCCATGCCGTTGGGCAGATTGGTGTTGCGTTTGTCGATATTGATGTTGTTGAACAGGTGGCGGTTCATGTAGTAGCGGTAGGAGTTGACGTTTTCGGCGGGCAGGCCGATGTATTCGTCAAGGTTGAAGGTTTTGGCCAGCGAGAAATCGAGGCCTTCTTCGCGGTGCATGCGGCTGAGTTCGCCGTAAAGCGCTTCCATGGTGCGGCCGGTGGCCAGTCCCAGGGTGGTGGTGGGTTTGGCGTTCATGGCGTCGGCGATGAGCCGGGCGGTCAGTTTGACGGCGGATTCGGCTGTGGGTCTGATGATTACTTCCATGATATTCTCCTTTTTATTTTTTAAGATTTTTGAAATAAGCGATCGTAGCGGCCAGCCCGGCGTCGAAATCGCTGGAAGGTTTGAAACCGGTGGCGTTCAGCTTGTCGATCGCGGCCAGGGAGTGTTTGACATCCCCGGGGCGCTCGGGCAGGTAAACGAGCTTGGAATGGGAATTGGTTTCGGCCTTGATCTTGTTGATCAGGTCGTTGACGGATATCCGGCCACCGTAGGCCACGTTGTACACGCCGGTGTATTCGTGGGTGGCCATGTAGACGTTCGCCGCCACCACGTCTTTCACGTAAATGAAGTCGCGGGTCTGTTCGCCGTCACCGAAAATGGTGATGTCTTCGTTGCCCACCGCCTTGGAGGTGAAGATCGGAATCGCCGCCGCATAGGCGCTCTTCGGGTCCTGGCGCGGGCCGAATACGTTGAAATAACGCAGACAGGCGGTCTGGAGCTTGCTTTCGCGGGTGAACATGCCGCAGTAGTATTCGCCGTCGAGTTTGGTGATGGCGTAGGGGCTTTTCGGCTCGGGGAACATTTCCTCGCGTTTGGGCATGACCGGGTTGTCGCCGTAGATGGCGGCGCTGGTGCTGAAACAGAGTTTCTTCACGCCCGCGGCGGCGGCTTCTTCGAGCACGATCAGCATGCCGGTAACGTTGATTTCGGCGCATTCGATCGGTTTGAACATCGATTCGGGCACGCTGATCATCGCTGCCAGGTGGAACACGTAGTCCACGCCCGCCATCGCTTTGCGCACGGCGGCGCGGTCGCAGATGTCGCCTTCGATGAATTCCACGTCGAAACCGTCGAGGTTGCGGCGGTGTCCCGAGCGCAGGTTGTCAAGCACCCGGACTTCGGCCTTGCCCTGAAAATGCTCCACCAGGTGGCTTCCGATAAATCCGGCTCCGCCGGTAATCAATACTCTCATTGCAGGACTCCTTGTTATTGAATGCTGTTCAGCAGCGCCATCATCTGCGGCATCTGCTCTTCGATGGACGAAACCAGTTTGAATTGGGTCCGGCAGCGGTCGAGGTTGTGTTCGGGGCGGTGGATTTTGAAATAGACGTCGCCGGAGAGATAGTCGGTCAGGAAGCGAATGCCGATTTCGAGGGTGATCAGCTTGCCGCTGAACGGCAGGTTTTCGCGTTCCACCGGGTTCAGAAAGTTGCCCGCGGATTCCAGGTAACCGCGCAGCAGCGCTTCGAACATATTGAACTGCATGTAGACCCTGGAGAGGTCCTTTTCATCCTCCATGCTCGGGCTGGTGCTGGTGCGGACCATGTCGCCGAAGTCGTAGTGGACGAGGCCGGGCATGACGGTATCGAGGTCGATCACGCAGATGCCGTTGCCGGAGGCGTCGTCAATCATCACGTTGTTGAGCTTGGTGTCGTTGTGGGTGATGCGCTCGGGAATCTGCCCGGCGGCGTTCAGGTCGACCAGTTTCGACACTTCGCCGCGGCGGCTCATGACGAAATCGATTTCGGCGGCCACATCCTTCACGCGACCTTTCATATCCGCCTTGATCGCGGCTTCGAGGGCTTCGAGGCGCTTCGGGGTGTTGTGGAAATCGGGAATTGTTTCAAACAGGCGGCCGCCGGGGATATCCACCAGCTCTTTCTGGAAATTGCCGAATGAACGCGCCACTTCAAAAGCCTGTTCCGCGTTCTTGATCACATCGTAGGTCTGCGCCTTTTCGATGAACAGATAACCGCGCCAGTAATTGCCGTCGGCATCCACCACAAACGGCTTCAGGTCCTTGCCCTGTACGATACAGAGGGACTGCCGCGAGGCGTCCTTGCGCCCGCGCGCCCTGGCGCAGATGTGGGAGGTCACGCGCCGGATGTTGTCCATCAGGCCGACCGGTTCTTTGAAGATGTTGGTGTTGATGCGCTGAAAAATATAGTGAACGATGGTCCCCGCCTGGTCGGACACGACCTTGTACGTGTCGTTGATGTGTCCCGAGCCATAGGGGGCGGCACTGATGAAATCGCCGTAAATGGCGAATTTATCGAAAACTCCGGCAATGTCGTGAGCCATGTTTGATCGCTTCCTTTGCAATTAAAATAATTTTTCGGGATAAACGCCGTCTTTGATCAACTGGCGGATATTGGCCATGAGGCCCTCTTTGTCTTCGCGGTAGGTAATCCCCATCCAGGTGTCGGGGCTGGTCATGACCTTGACGTCGGCTTTGCCCGCCTTGATCAGTTCATCCACCACGAACGGGATGTAGAATTCAGATTTTTCCTTCTGCCCGTGGGCTTTCAGGAAATCGACGAACAGGCTTTCCAGATTGTCGAACAGGGACGGGGTGAATCCCCACAGGTTCAGGGAAGCGACTTCTTCTCCGGTCAGGCGGACGTCGGAACCGTCCTCCATGTGACTGACGACGCCGCCGGCCGTTTTTTCGATTTTGGTATTTTCCACCACCGAAACCAGTTTGCCGGAAGCATCCACTTCGCAGATGCCGCGCGACACGCTGCCGTTTTCCGACAGACAGTTGCGGAGCAGGAAACCGCACATGGCGTAGGACGCCTTGGCTCCGTCCTTGACTGTCTGCAGATATTCGCCCAGAATCCGGTAGCCGTTCGGCCCGTAAAGGTCGTCGCCGTTGATCATGGCAAACGGTTCGTTGATCACGTTGCGGGCGGCGCGCACGGCGTGCCCGGTGCCCCAGGGCTTGACGCGCCCTTCCGGCACGGAAAAGCCCGCCGGCAGGTCATGCAGGTCCTGAAAGGCGTAGGCCACTTCGACCTTGCCTTCGTAGCGGCTGCCGACCGCCTCTTTGAATTCCTTTTCGAATTCATGGCGGATGACGAACACCACTTTGCCGAAGCCCGCGCGAATCGCATCATAGACCGAATAATCGATGATGGTTTCGCCGTTCGGCCCCACCTGGTCCAACTGCTTGAGCCCGCCGTAGCGGCTGCCCATGCCGGCGGCCAATACCAATAACGATGGTTTCATTGCTTTGCCCTTGTTCATTTGTTAACTTGATTGTCTTAAAATTAAATCGCACTGGATGCTTTCCGACGGGACTTCTTTTTCCCCGAAAAGCAACTGTCCGAGCATTTGCACCGATTTGACCCCGAGGTCATACAAATTCAGCGTCACCGACGACAGCGCCGGGTTCACATAGCGCGCCGGGTGAATATCGTCATAACCGATTACCGCCAGATCCGCGGGAATCCGCCGGCCGTTGTCGAACGCGGCCTTCATGAAACCGATCGCCAGCACGTCGTTGGCGCACAGCACGCAGTCGGTCTCGGGGAACTCCCGGACCAGTCGCTCGTAAGCCAGCGCCCCGTGGCGGAAACTGTGCCCGCCTTCCAGAATGTTGACTTTACCGGCATATCCCTCGCGGAATCCGTTTTCCTTGGTGGCGTCGGCGAACCCGGCGATGTAAACCGGATGCCGGCGCCCCGTGTCGCGGTAATATTTGCCTGCCAGGAACGCCCCGGCCTCGTTGTCAAACCACAGCGAGTTGGTCGGCGGCGCGGGGGCGGGGCCGATGCCGATGCAGGGGATGCCGTTGTGACGGGCGGCATTCACCAGTGTTTTGGAACCGACGGTTTCGCCCAGCACGATGATGCCCGCGAAACTGCCGTTGAGCAGAAGGTCTATGTAGCGCCCCATTTCGTCCGGGATCGCGTTGCGCTCGAACGGATGAATCTGGAGGGTCTTTTTGAGCGGGATCAGGTTGCGGTTGATGCCGAGCATGATTTCCGAAAGAAAATAATCCGGCTCCTCGCCCCGCAGCTCCGGGTAAAACAGAGCGATGGTGTCGCTGTGGCGTGCGGTGAGGTTGCGGGCATGGATATTCGGGCGGTAGCCGAGTTCGGCGGCTTTCTGCAGGATACGCTGCCTGGTTTTGCTGCTGATGCGTCCTTTGTCACTGAAAGCGCGCGAAACCGTAGCCGTGGAAGTGCCTAAAATTTCCGCAAACTCCGTAATGGTAATCCGACGATGAGAGTCCAGCATATCAAAACACCTGATTTAGCGTAAACGTTTACAATATTAATTTACCGCTGGAATCGAATATGTCAAGAGACAAATGAAAAGATTTTTTGCGCAAATGCTTTCGCACCCGGAACCCGTCAACGGAACGAACAATCCGCCAGATGGTCATTGATATAGCCGCAGGCCTGTAAATGCGAATAACAGATGGTCGAACCGAAAAATTTGAATCCGCGCTTTTTCATATCCCGGCTGATCGAGTCGGAAACCTCGCTGACGGCGGGAACTTCAGCCAGCGTTTTCCAATGGTTGACGATGATTTTCCCGTCCGGCAGAAATGTCTTCAGGTATTGGCAGAAACTGCCGAATTCTTTCTGGATTTCAAGAAATAAACGGGCATTGCCAATGGCGGAGGTGATTTTGGCGCGGTTGCGGATGATGCCGGTATCGAGCATCAGGCGCTCAACATCTTTCTCGGTAAACGCGGCGACCTTGACGGGATCGAAACCGGCAAAAGCCTTGCGGTATCCGTCGCGCCGTTTCAGGATCGTGTACCAGCTCAACCCCGCCTGAGCGCCTTCGAGGATCAGGAATTCAAACATTTTGGCGTCGTCGTTTACCTCGCGCCCCCATTCTTCATCGTGATAACGCACATACAACGGATCGTCGCCGCACCAGGGGCAGCGTTTCGGAGTCCCGGTCTGTTTTTTCATAAAAACCCGCCTTATTGGAAAGTTAATTTTTCGCGGCGGCACGTTGCCGCACGCAGTCCAGCGCGCGGACAGCGCTGGTCGCCCGCAGGGTGAAACCGAAGTTCCGCTTTGCGAGCGGGCAGCGTTTCTCTATGGAATATAAGTCCGGTTCAGTCGGAAATCAAACCGATTCCCGCGAAGATTGCAGCGGTTTCGAGCCTGAAAATTTCCAATGACAGCAGATTTCCGGCAAAAATTTTATTTTTCAACTTGAAAACTCTGGTTCCGCCAGTATATTTAAATCCTGTTGAAAAACAACAAAGTGCTTCCTTAGCTCAGTCGGTAGAGCAAGTGACTCTTAATCACTGGGTCGCAGGTTCGAATCCTGCAGGGAGCACCATTTTTTTGCTTGCCTGAGGTGAATTTTACCAATCCTGTGATGTTGATCGATGTTTGATTTTGCCGATTTTTGCTGTATTGCCTTAAGTGGTTATAAAAAAGTTATAAAACCGGAGGGTGATATGGAGACAGTTAAGCTCGGCGCGGACAGCATCAAGAGGCTTGGCGAGGGGAATTACAGGGATGAGGCGGTTAAATCTTGATCCTGCGCGTGGGGGAAATGCGATTTACCTGGTATCATCTCAAACGGAGCAGTGGCAAGCTGGCTTGGACCAAAATAGGGACTTACCCTGAAATAAGCTGTCCGGCTGCTCGTGACCTTGCCATTAAGGTTACGCCATCGCATTTGTCAGACTAAACGCTCCTCCCCCGGGGGAGGGATGAAACAAGCTTTGGCTTTCTCATCATATCAGAAGAATATTGATCTGCAAAACTTTATTCTGTCAGACTAAATGCACTCTATTCTTTTTGTCAGGTTAAATGCACCCCATTTCTTTCGTCAAACTAAATGCACTTGGAACCTTGGGTGGGGGTGTGTTTAGTTTTTCAATTGGCATTTAAAATCAAAAATCGAATTTTATGTTTTTCTTTAAGATGCCCTATTGACAAAATTCATCAAATGCAGTATACTATAGCAATAGGTTATACGAATAACCAATAAATACTGAACCTGTGACAATAGAAAGATATGCGTATATATTCAGTTTTTCAATCTGTGCTTTTGCTGTTATTGTCTATATGAATAAACGTGAAAGTATCGAAAAAGAGCAAGGGGTTTAAGCTTATGTACCGAAAAGAGTTCATTTTACACCGGCATCCGGCCAATCCTATTATATCGCCACTGGATTTTGACGATATAGATGCGGTCTTCAATTGCGGACAGACAATGTTCGAGGACAAGGTGCTGTTGCTCTTGTCAGTATCGCCGCGCCATGGCGTACCATATATGCAGGTCGCAACCAGCGCAGACGGCGTGCATTTCGAATTATCTCCGAAACCCTTTATTACTCAGACAGCCGAAGAACCCTGGCATGATATGGATAATTGGCCGATTGATCCCCGGATCACTAAAATTGATGATGTTTATTACATTGTCCGCCCGCTTGCGGGCCCTTCATGTATTTTGGAAAAAACCACGGATTGGATCAGTCATGAAATTGTCGATTGCATTGCATTGCCATATAACCGGGTTCCATGCCTGTTTCCTGAGAAGATCGACGGATTCTATTATCGGGTCGACCGGCCGTATAATTTCAAAACGGGAGATATGTGGATTTCTCGCAGTCCGGACTTGATCTACTGGGGGCATCACCGGAAGCTGGCAGGAGTACCCTTCAGCAATGTCTGGGCCACAGAAAAAATCGGGCCGACCCCACCGATCCGTACCGAAGCCGGCTGGCTGATGATTTTCCACGGCGTGCTGACTTATGCCGGCGGCGGGCGTTATTCTTTGGGGGCGCTATTAATGGATTTGGAAAACCCTGAAAAGCTCATCGGACACAGTAACGGTTGGATACTGACTCCTGACGCTCCCTATGAATTTATGGGTAATTGCCAGAATTGTATTTTCAGCTGTGGCGCTATTGCGGATTATGGGCATGATCTTATCCGGGTATACTATGGAGCGGCAGATACCTGTATCGGATTGGCAGAAGGGTCCTTAAGCGAATTGGTGAATGAATGCCTTAAGCACCCGCTGCGATGAAAGAAGTCATACTTTGAATATTTTATAGAATCTTTGCTGAAACGAGTGAAATATTTACGTTTTCTTTAAGACATCCTATTGACAAAATACATTGAGCGAAGTATAATAGGTAATACGAATAACCGGAGTAAATATCCATGTCCGTAACAATGAAAGATATCGCGCGTATCGCCGGGGTTTCACAACCTGCGGTATCTGCTGCCCTGAGCACGCGAAAGACATCAAAAGTATCGCAGGAAATGCGTAAAAAGATACTGCAGATAGCTGATGAATTGAATTATATGCCGAATAATGCTGCGCAATGCCTGAAGGGGAAAGCGACTCGGACCATCGGTATCTTTGGTGTGCCTTATGTTTCGGTGATGACCCAAGCGCTGACACTGGATATTTCGCTGCAGTTATCCAAGAATAATTATAATCTTCTTTCCTGTTATGGTGATGGGGAAACAGCGGAATTCCAGGCAGTAAAAGAATTGATTGGAAAAGGAATAGACGGTTTGATCATAACAGGGTTCCACAATCCACTGTGCCAATTCAAGACACCTCCAATTCCATATGTCTTTTGTCCTCCATGTAAATTGAAAGGAGTTGATGTAACCATAGACCATGCTTCAGGGACTGCGGCCGTGCTTGATGAATTATTGAGAAAGGGATATTCCCGTCCAGGTTATCTTGTTCCCTGCAGGTCGGACACGACTTCAAATTCTCCTAACCATGAAAAATATCAGGGATTCCTCAACGCATTAGAAAAGCATCATATAGCTCCAATACCCGATTCGTTGATCGTTCTTGAGGATTACAATGGCGATATTGAGTGTATTATCAAAAAGATCAAGTCCATGAAATTGGATGTTTTGTTTTGCAGTAACGACTACCTTGCTTCACGCTTGATGAATCCATTAATAGCCAGTGGAATCCGCATTCCCGAAGATTTGATTCTTATCGGTTATGACGGACTTTCCCTTTGCGACATTACCCCGGTACCACTTGCAACAATAGTCCAGCCCAATGCGTTATTTGCAAAAAAGATTGTGGAAATCCTGCTTGAGAGGATCAAAAACAAACAGTTTGCAGTTGCGCCGCGGGGTATTTTTCTTGAGCCGTACTTTTATCCTTCTGAAAGTTGCGGCATATCCAACCCGCTACTCAAAAACCTGATTCCGTTAATTTTTTTGCGGAATCCTGTTTGATTGTTTTTGACGGCAGAA
>ENA-UOOH01000253-UOOH01000253.1-fermentation-metagenome-genome-assembly--contig:-NODE-253-length-65550-cov-37.783144_pt1 | contig 65550 bp, 67 predicted proteins | sample MGYA00245778_ERZ724025 | MGnify/ENA primary metagenome ERZ724025 (study PRJEB28704, sample SAMN03018313) | fermentation metagenome | biome: anthropogenic terrestrial biome; feature: soil; material... | reverse complement strand
TTAAGTATTCTACTTTTTAAGTATTCTACTTTTTAAGTATTCTACTTTTTAAGTATTCTACTTTTTAAGTAAATTCAAAGTTTCATTTATTATTTAATATATTTTTAGCCTTTTTCAGTCTTTAAAATGGGTTTATCTCAAAAATGAGCCAATAAAAAGAATGAGAATGTTTCAACACGCTTTTTAATTTTGAATTAAAAAAATAAAAAAATAAAAAAATTTAGAAAGGCAGTTCTGTGTAGATACCTTTCAAAGTCCACGAGTTTGTATTCCAATTGTTTATAACGCCTAAAGAGTTTCTGCTTGAGATTGCATCGACCATGTACCATTTTCCGTTGATGTAGAGCTGAGCCCATACGTGACCGTACGACTTGCCACTACTGAACTTGCAGTATCCATGTTCGTACCTTGCTGGGATTCCTGCTGCCCTTGCAAGCGCAACTAAAAGGTGCGTATGGTCACAGCAGTTTCCTGTTTTTGCATTTAAGGTTCCCACAGCACCATACTTGGTGTTGTCATAGAACGAATAGCTGATCTTGTCTCTTACCCAGTTGAATATTGCCTCTGCTTTCTCGTATGTGGAGTTTGAATCGCTTGTCAGTGAAGATGCAAGTGCTGTTATTTTTGCATTGCTTGACTGGCAGTTGGCAGTTGGTTTTAGATACTTCTGTAGAGCTGCGGGTATTGTTGTTGTTTTTGTGTATTGTGTCCATGGTTTTATTGCAGCGTAGTTTGGTAGAACCTTGTTAACCCCGTAGAAGCTCATTATCCTCGAGTACATGTAAACCAACGATTGATACTGAATTTTCCCTAGAGAAACTGAACCATAATTAGGAGCAACCTTATGAGAATCCATAAAGGAAACAGTACTCCTAGCCAGGCTCAAATACTCTGACTTATAAACGTTACCCGATTTAACACTATCCACAGGATTCAAAGCAGCACCCTCATCCTTCAAACAGACAGATGCCGAAGAACCACCATTAACCTGCACCAAACCAACAGTCAACAACCTCAAAAACTCAGGCATACCAACCTGACACGAACCAATCATCACATAATTCGGCAACACCTTATACGACTCAACATAAGCTTTCACCCTCGAAGCCGCATCACACAACTGAACAACACTAAAACTCACCGAACCCGAAACAACCGAACCACCAGTTGATGTACCTGTCGATGTTGAACTGCCTGTGCCTGTCGAGCCTGATGTACCACTCGTTGAAGTACTTGTTGTTTTTGTGTATTGTGTCCATGGTTTTATTGCAGCGTAGTTTGGTAGAACCTTGTTAACCCCGTAGAAGCTCATTATCCTCGAGTACATGTAAACCAACGATTGATACTGAATTTTCCCTAGAGAAACTGAACCATAATTAGGAGCAACCTTATGAGAATCCATAAAGGAAACAGTACTCCTAGCCAGGCTCAAATACTCTGACTTATAAACGTTACCCGATTTAACACTATCCACAGGATTCAAAGCAGCACCCTCATCCTTCAAACAGACAGATGCCGAAGAACCACCATTAACCTGCACCAAACCAACAGTCAACAACCTCAAAAACTCAGGCATACCAACCTGACACGAACCAATCATCACATAATTCGGCAACACCTTATACGACTCAACATAAGCTTTCACCCTCGAAGCCGCATCACACAACTGAACAACACTAAAACTCACCGAACCCGAAACAACCGAACCACCAGTTGATGTACCTGTCGATGTTGTGTTGTTCGTTGAACTTGTGTTGGTTGCGCTTGACGTGCTGTTGGTTGATGTATCTGCTGAACTGCTGTTGGTTGAACTTGAGGCTGTAAAGAAAGCCTTGTCCAGCCAGCCGTATCTGAAGAGTGCGTATCCTGATGAGCCGTTTGCTTCTGCAGTTTCTATTTCTTTCATGATTTCAGATGCTGGCAGCACTGTTAAGTTGCTGTCCGAGCCGTAGGTTTGAAGACCTGCCACAACAGGTTTTCCGTTTGCATGGTTTACTATGTATGCTGTTGCCTTGCCTATCCATGTCATGTTTTCCTTGTAGTTTCCCATGTACACCATTGGGACAAGGAAGTCAAGGTACTGTGAAAGGGCCGTGTAATTTTGGCCGTAGTAATAGGCGTTCACTGATCCCTCGGGCATGAGTGCTGCTGAAACTGCCACGTTTGGTTTTATGGATTTCACAGTTCCATAAACCCTTTGAACAAAGGCTGTTATGGTATCTGTTCCACCCTGGTGTTTGTATGCTGTTCCAGGGTACCTCACGTAGTCAAGGTGTATTCCGTCAATGTTGTAGTTTGTTGTGATGTCTGTGACTTCAGTTATAATTTGATCCATGACGTTTTGACCCTTGGTGCTTTGCGGATCAATCCAGGTTCCGTTGGAACTAACGAAACATGTGATCCATGCATGAACTCTTATTCCACTACCCTCAACTTTGTTAAGGATAGTTTTTAAGACGCTTTGATATGTTGGAATTGAAATTCTGTTCGCTTTGACGAATATATCTGTTATTCCAGCATTTTTCAATTCGTCTAATGTTACTTTATTCACATCATCTGTACTAAGCCAGATCCCGTGAACATTACTGTAATTTTCATCTCCTGCTGCCTCCGTTTTATTTTGACTTGCTACTGAACTGTTACTGCCCTCACTATTGTTTCCACTGTCTGTAGTTGATCCTGTGTTGTTCATTGTGCTTACTAGATTTTTGACTGTATTATTAACTGCAGTACCATTATCTGCAGTTGTATTCTGAATCTTTGTTGTGTTCTGGATGTTAATTTCATTTACATTGCTAGAGTTGTTTGTCGCGAAATTTGCTGAAGCTTGCTGGTTTGCTGTGGTGGCAAATGCATTGTTTATACCTAGTAATGCTACGCCTAAAACGAGTAGCATTACGAGCAACGAATGTCGCTTCATATATAACTGCCCCCCAATTGTTTTCAGCAAGTGTCAGATGAACATTTATGGGTTTCTGACAAGTACATGATTGTCTCTTGAAATATATAAACCTTTTGATTTAGAATTCCAAAAAACAGGAGTAAATGGCTCTTTTAATGATTTAAAGTCCTTAAAAATGGAATTTCACCTACTGATCCCTGATTTAACAACCTGTTTTTTCGTGCAGTGAGTCACATAAATCCCAATTTTGGTTAAAAAATTGAAATAAACGATTTTTAAAGATCTGGTTAAAATTGCAAAACAATTTCAGTTAATGAGGATTCTCCCTGAACAGAATATTTCCTAAAAACCTTTCAAGATGTATTAAAATCGTGACTTCAACACTTTTTAAAGTTGCAGTAACATTAATTTAGTAAAGGGTTAGCTAACTTAACTAAACATGGTTTAACTATCCAGGTACCCATGGTTTAGTCAGTACCTCCCTGTATCAACTCTCAAATTTTTGATCTAGCTTCTTTTAATTCAGGCACTGTTTAATTCAAGCACAGAACCTTTAATTCAAGCCCAGTACCATGATCTTAACCACGAAAAATCATTACAGTAATCTTCAAAACTGCAGAGGTATTACTTTAACAAGTTGCTCCAACTGCAAAAAAACCTATTTTAGGGGGTTTAAAGGGGATTTACTCGTATTAATCCCCTCAATCCCAACATTTATATCTGATAAATTTGAAATATATGATAGTATGGAAATTGAAAACATCAACCGGGCCGTTGAAATCCTGCAGAACTCTCCTGAGTTTGCCGCCATAATTCCTGAAGTTAAAAGCAATATTGTAATGGCAAAAGAAAATGCAAAGGATATAAAGGAGGTTGCAGGCGTTCCCGGACGTATAACTGTTATACATGGCAGACCAAAGGTTTTTATGGAGCCAGAATTTGGAGCCTCATCTCACATGGCCCGGCTCGTGCTCAACATAATGAAACACGACCCTGAAAGGCGCAGTGCACTGAACATAAGGTACGATCCACTTTTAATAGAGATATGTGAAAGAATTGGGCTTGTTGTTTCCTCATATGACAGGAACAGGGAACCTGAAGATGTGAAAAAGGTTGAAGGTGGAACCATACCCTGGGGTGTTGAAGAAGCCATCAACAAAGTTGGATGCGTTCCTGATGTTGTTTATCACATTGGATGCTGGGGCAAAGAGGCAATGATCTGCCTTGTTGGACCAAACGCCGTTGAAGTTGCTGAAATGGCGGTTTGTATTGCAAAACTCTTTGATAATCTTAAGGACCAAAATACATGTGAAACAATTGAGGATACAAGACTTATCTACATGTATCAGAAAGGAGAAGTTAAAGATAAAAAATCTGAAGAAAAGGTTAAATGTGTACCATCAAAGGGTCATGACGTTATCTTTGCACCTTCACGAAGTTCTTACATTGGGAAAAAACCAAATGTTTCCTGTATCTTCTGTGCAATAGCAGAGGGAAACAAAGAAGTAAATTCAAGGGTTCTGTATAAGGATCAGACAAACATGGTGGTTATGAACATGTTCCCCTACAATAGGGGTCACATTGAAGTTGTGCCTGTAAAACACCTCACAGATTTAAACCAGCTAAAGCCTGACGAAATTAAAGAGATTTTTACCCTTGTTCAACGATCAATAAAACTTGTAAGGGAGGTTATAAAACCAGATGGAGTGAACATCGGCATTAACCTGGGCGAAGCTGCAGGATCAAGTATAGAACATATTCACATTCACGTTGTACCCCGATTTAAGGTTGAAGCCGGTTTCATGGAAACAACCGCTGATACAAGGGTTATTGAAGAAAGTATTGATGAAACTTACGCTAAATATATGGAAAAAGTTGATATCTTGAGGGATTATCATGAAGTATGATAAGTATGATATGTACGATGAGATATTGGAACAGCCAAACTCATTAAAGAAAACCTTGAAAAACGAAAAGTCCCATATGAAGGAGATTGCAGAGAAATTCAGAGAGTTCGACAACATACACCTCGTTGGGTGTGGAAGTTCACTCTCAACGTGTTACTCAACCCGGGACGCCCTGGGCTTTTTATCCGACAGAAACGTGGATGTTCACACAGGTTATGAGTTTTTCTACAACAAAAAACTCCATAAAGGAACGAGCGGAGTTCTACTAACATCACAGTCTGGAGAAACTTCAGACACACTGGCAGCACTGCGTAAAGCCAAGGAAAATGGAGTTTACACCGTTTCAATAACCAACGAAGAGGACAGCAGCATGATGCGCGAAGCAGATGATGCTGTAATTACAAAGTGTCAGAGAGAAACAGCAATACTCGGAACCAAAACTTACATGACCCAGCTCATGTCCCTCTACGAAATCATGTTCAACCTGGATGAAACAAAGGAGTTTAAGGATGTTTTAAGTGACCTTGAAAAGATTCCAGACATTACAGAAAGGCTGATAAAGAAAACAGAGAAAGACAACAGAGTCCTTGCAGAAAAGTACAAAGATGACTCTGTTTTTTACTGCATGGGAAGCGGTCCAAACTACGGACTCTCGTACAAGGTTGCAATGACCATGCTAATGGAGGGCTCCCTTAAACACGCCTGTCCGCTTTACTCTGGAGAGTTCAGACACGGTTTGATTGAGAGGGCTGAGAAGGATGTTCCAATAATATTTCTAGATGGAGGCTACCCTTCAGATGAGATAACCCACAAAGCCATTGAATTTTCCGATAAGATTGGCGTGAAAAAGATTTTATATAAAATGCAGGATTATTCTGCTGATGTTAATCCACTTTTAGCACCATTTATACTTGTTGTTCCATTAGAATGGTTCATATATTATCTGGCACACTTCAGTGGTGAAGATCCAGGCAGCACAAGGCACATTGGAAAGGTTAGATACTGATATTTTAATTTTTTTCCTGAATTACAAGAAATAGCCTTTTTTATACCTTTTATAAGATAAAAAAAATTATCATTATTTATTTTCATGTAATTTGATAAAAATAGCTAATTTTATTTGAATTTTTAAAATTTCTATTTATTATTCTATCTCTTTATTGAGGTTAAGCCATGGAAAGTTTAAAGAAAATAAAGAGTTAAACATTAAAAAAAGGGAAAATTGATTGTTCCTGTGTTCAGTCAACCTTAATCTCAAAGCTCTCATTTTTCTCGAGCTTTGGTAGTGTGACCGTTAAAACGCCATCAATAAATTTGGCACTTGCTTTTTCCATGATTATTTTTGTAGGCAGAATCACAGCTCTTTTTACCTCACCGCACCTTCTTTCCCGTTTTATGAAGTTAAAATCCTCTTCCTCTTCTTCAAAGTTTGCCGTGATTTCCAGGCTGTCCTCTGTGATGTCTATCTTTATATCTTCCTTTTTAGCCCCTGGAAGGTCTGTTTTGACCACGATGTCTTCATCGGTTTCCATTATATCCATGGTTGGTTTTGCAGGAACGCTTGAGGTGTAATCTGCTATGGCCTTTTCAAGGTCGTCCTGTTTTTCGTGGATTGCATCAAGGATGTCGCTAAACATCTGTTCTGCCACGTCTCTTTTTTTCATTGTTAAATTCCTCCAACTTATCTATTATTTCGGATACTCCGGTTCCTTCTGCTGCAGCCACCATCAGCGTCTCTTCCAGTTTATTAATATACTCGTTTAAATATTTAACATTTTTCACCAGATCCATCTTGTTAAAAACACAGAATATTGGGGTTTTGAAAACACGTTTTATCTCTTCAAAAAGTTTGAATTGACTTTCAAGTGGATATCCTGAGGTTTCAGATGCATCGAAGATGAAGAGTATCACGTCTGCAAGGTGCTCAAGCGCAACCATTGCGTTGAGCTCGATCTCGTTCATGTCGTTTATTGGGCGGTCAAGTAGTCCTGGGGTGTCAATTATCTGGTAATGCTGCCATCTGCGTTCGAAGTGGCCTATCTGAATTCCTTGGGTTGTGAATGGGTAATCTGCAACCTTTGGCTCTGCAGAAGTTATTTGCCGGAGCAGTGTTGATTTTCCAACGTTTGGAAAGCCGGCTATAACTGCTGTGGTTGCATCAAAATCAATTGTTGGCATGTTCCTTAGTTTGCCCTTTGCAAAGTCCAGAAAATTCAGTTCATCCTCGATCCTGTAAACAACAGATGAAATACGGCCAAATGCTTCTCTTCTCACATTTGAAGCATTTTCAGGACTTGTTCTTCTCATCTTAAAAATGTACTTACCTTCAAGTTTGGTTATAAGTTCCACAGCCCAGTTTAAAGCCCCTAAAGACTTTTTAAGCTGGTCAACACCAACAGTTACATCTATGTAGTCCTGGTAGAACATGTGCAGTTCCTCTATCCTGGGAACATCCTCAAGGATTTTTTTGAAGGTTTCTTCTATAACCTGACAGGCCGTTCTTATACGGGTTTCTTCAATTCTCTTTGCCTTCTGGTGGTGGGGAATTTTTGAGGTTCTAACTTTATTTGCAGCTTTTTTAGCCCTTCCAAAACCTTTATCCAAAACCTCTTCAGGTGTTGGAATCGTTGGTATAATCATCTTTCATCACTTGCTCCCGAAAGAGTATAATCATTTTAACATGATTTTAAAAACCTTTAAAAACATCATTTTAAAACTACTTAGTACATCTTTCAATTATTTTCTCAATAAACTTATTTTCTCTAAATTAAGTTAAACTTCCTAAGTCTTGGAATAGAAGTAAAATTAGGGTATTTAAATATTAAGTGCTAAGTTGTTGGAGTTATTTTACCTTTTAAATTATTTCTTTTAATTTTAATATTTAATTAATAGTTATGTTTACTTTTAAACCCCACTGTTTTTTGTGAGCTTCAATCTCCAATTTGTTATAAAAATTTCTTTAAAAAATCTGTTATATTGAAGATATCTTAATTCTAAAATTATATTGAAATATTGGAATGTCTTAATTACTAAAACATATTGAAGATATCTCATCCTGAAATAATATAGATCTTTGAAAAATCCAGATCTGTTCTTTGAAGTTTAGTCCCCTTCCTGGAATATCTGGGACTGGAATTTGTAAATTTTAACGTCTTCTGAAAGCCAGCAGTCTACTGGGAGCCCTGCTTTCATGCAAGTATTGGATAGGAATTCCTCAACATCCCAGTGCCACTCTGTGGCCACCTGAGGGAGGAGAAGTCCTCTGTATGGTCCCATTTCAACTATAAGACCGTCTTCTCCTATGTTAACATTTTGGATGTAATCTGAAGGTTTTTCAACTTCAACGAGTTCGGGTTTGGTCAGAACGCTCACCTCAACTTGGATCTTAGCAAGTTCTTCAGATTTTAAAGGCGGGAAACGGGGATCCCTTGTTGCTGCAGATATTGCTGCATCTATAAGGGCATTTACAAGGGGCATGATGGGTTCAGGATATCCTATGCACCCCCTGAGATCTCTATCACGTGTTAGGGTTACAAAAACACCCCTGTCCTCTTTAAGGATGGGATTTATATTTTCAGGTACTTTCATAACCTTTCCTTCAGTCAAGTAAAGTTTTATGGCTTCTCTTGCCAGTTCAACCAAGAAATTTCCATCTTGCCTTGATAAACCTTCCGAATCTCCACCTTTGTGTATCATCACATTGCTCCTCCAACCATTGCTCGTGTTACCCTGACGTGGGGTCCGCCGTCACCAACAGGAACGCTCTGCCCGCCTTTTCCGCAGAAACCAACGCTTGTGTCAAAATCCGAACCCAAAGCATCCACGTGGTTCAACATTTCAAGGATGTTTCCTGAAAGGGACACATCCCGCAGAGGTTCTCCAATTTCACCGTTTTCTATTCTAAATGATTCTGCAGCGTTGAACTGGAATATTCCCTTTGCAGTATCTACCTGACCACCCCTTGAGCCTTTGAGGTATATTCCACTTTTCATGTTCTCCACAAGTTCTTCAAAGGTTTGATCACCAGGTTTAAGGTATGTGTTGCTCATCCTGACTATTGGTTCATCTCCAACAGCTGATCTTGCATTTCCAGATGGTTCAATTCCAAGTTTGGATGCTGTTTCCCTCGAGCTCATGAGGGAGACGAGCTTTCCGTTTTTAACCAGCACATTTTTTCGGGTTCTCACGCCTTCTGCATCGTAAGGGTAGTACCCGAATGCATCCATGCTCGCATCATCCACAATTGTGACAAGTTTGGAGCCTATCTGGGTTCCCATTTTTCCTTTTAGTACAGAGTCGTTCTGAAGAATGAGGTCTGCCTCTGTTGCATGGCCCAGCGCCTCGTGGATGAACACGCCTGTAAGTTCGGGGTCCATGACAACTGGAAAACTTCCTGATGGTGCTGAATTTGCTTTTAGAAGTCTTACAGCTTTTGAAGCTGCGGTTCTTCCAAATTTTTCCATGTCCTCCTTTTTTATGGCTTCAAAGCCCTTTGCTCCACCTACACTTTTGTGTCCGAACTGTATAACACCATCGTCTGCTGCAACTGCATTTAAGAACATTGCTACCCTTGCCTGCTCAACAGTTATGAATGATCCTTCTGAGTTGAGGAAGGTTGTTGTTCCCTCGGCATCAACGTAGTTTACAGCTGTGCTAACAACTTTTGGGAGTTTTGCGGCACTGTCAGCTTCCTGCATGATTTCCTTCTTTTCATCCATTGAAACTGCTGAGGGTTTGAGTTTTGCATTGGATTTCACATTGTCAACTACTGTGGGAACCTCTGCAAGTTCAATATCACTTTCAACGGAACCTGCAAGTTTTAATGCAAACTCTGCTGTTTCATCCAGCTTTGAAAGCTGGTTTGTGAATGCGAGTCCCCATCCCCCATTTTTAAGCACGCGGATGCAGACCCCAAGATCAGACCCAGACCGTATTTCCTGGATCTTGCTGTCTTTCATGATTATTGCGGTGTTATAACCGTCATTTATCCTTATATCCACGTAATCTGCTCTTTCTTCAATTAAGTTTATTGTTTTTCTGAGTAAATCTGGATCTAATTGATTTTCAGTTATGGTTAGCCCTCCTGTTAAAAATGTTGGACCCTATCCTCTTGAACATTATCCAGCATAAGAGTTACTTTAATTTAAAATCTTTGTTAACCTTCAATTTTAAACCTTTTTTATTATATCTTGATTCTAAAAGAAATATTTTTTTGATCGGCCTTTATTTTTTGACAGGCTTTGGCTTTCCCATCCTACCAAATTCGTTCCAACCTATGAATTTTAGTTTCCTTATCCCCCTGTTAATAATGAGAAAAAAATGAATCCTCCAAGTTTTTGGCATGACTAAGTGCTTAAAAAAGTTTAAACCTTCAAAAATCACTTTTAAATCTAGATAATAAAATCTTGAGGTATCACAAGTTGATGCAGTTAAAACAAAGTAAGATTGGTCTGGATCCCTTGATTTATAAAGGTATATAAAGATGGATAACCATATTAGATAGAGTGGGAAAATTGGATTGGCTAATGATGAGCGTGTATTTTCTATTTTTTTATTGAACGTCTCTTTTGCCTTTTTTTGGACAAAAAATAAATTTAATTTCCCCACATTTATAATATAAAAGCGATACGTATTCTAAACCCTGCAAGGGCTTTTAAAAATTTGAAAAAATAGAGATATAGTTATCGAATTAATATAATTATTGAACCAACAAATTTAATCATTATACCAAAGGTTAAATAAGTAGTAAAGACATTTAATGAGCCTTTTCATTGTAAGGGAACCTTTTTAATTTTAATTTGTGATAGTATTATATAAAAGAGAAATGCAAATTATCTTATACAGATGGGGTTAAATTTTTTTTATGTAGATTAAAAACTTTTTATGTTAAACTAAAAAATTTTAGACTGAAAAACCTACAATTGAAAGGATTTAAGATAATTTACTGGGAATGAAAGTATAATAATAACTGGGTGAGCAAATGAAAACCGTGGAAGAGATAAACCAGAAGATCAAAGACGGGGACGTGGTTGTTGTAACAGCTGCTGAGATGACCCAAATTGTGAGGGAAAGTGGTGCAGAGGAAGCTGCTCGTGAAGTTGATGTTGTAACAACAGGAACCTTTGGTGCAATGTGCTCTTCAGGAGCTTTCCTAAACTTCGGACACTCAGATCCTCCAATAAAAATGGCAAAAACTTATCTAAACGGTGTTGAAGCTTACTCAGGACTTGCTGCTGTTGACGCTTACATTGGGGCAGGTCAACCCAACAGGAATCCGGATATAGGATTCAACTACGGTGGTGCCCACGTAATAGAGGACCTCATAAGGGGTAAAAATATTGAACTCAGTGCAGAATCCTATGGAACAGATTGTTATCCATTAACTGAGGTAAAAACAGAAATAAACATTGAAAAACTGAACCAGGCAGTTATGATAAATCCCAGAAACTGTTATCAGAACTACGCCGCTGCAACCAACTCCACAAAGGAAACCCTTTACACCTACATGGGTACACTGCTTCCAAACATGGGAAACGTGAGCTACTCAAGTGCTGGAGAGCTCAGCCCACTTCTAAACGATCCCTACTTTGAAACCATAGGTTTAGGTACGCGAATATTTCTCTGCGGAAGTCAGGGCTACGTTATAGGAGAGGGAACTCAACACGATACCAGCGTTGAACGTGAAAATGGAGTTCCAGTTGGTGGAGCCGGCACCCTCATGCTCAAGGGAAACATGAAGAAGATGAGCCCAGATTACGTGCGCGGAGCAACCATGCCAAAGTATGGTTCAACACTTTTTGTTGGGCTTGGAATTCCAATACCAATTCTCAACGAGGACATGGCAAAAAGAACAGCCATAAGCAATGAAAAAATTGTCTGCCATATTGTTGATTATGGTGTTGCAAGAAGAAACCGCCCCAAAATAATGAAAACCAATTATAAAGAACTTAGGACTGGAACTATTGAGATTAACGGGGTGGAAGTTCCAACATCCCCTTTATCATCCTATAAAAAAGCTGCAGAAATTGCAGGAGAACTGAAAAACTGGATAAACAAAGGAGAGTTCTATCTTACAAATCCTGTTAAAAAGTTAGCATCAAAGGGATTTGAGGTTAAACCTCTCGAAACCAGAAAACCGTCGGTTCTTGTAAAGGATATTAAGGTTAAACCCGTTATAACCGTTCATCCAACGGATGAAATCAACGCAGTTGCAAAGAAACTCGTTGACAACAGCGTGAACCATGTTCCGGTTGTGAACTCCACTGGAAAACTGCAGGGCATTGTGACATCATGGGACATAGCAAACGCTGTTGCCAAAGGCAAAGAAAGGTTGGGTGAGGTTATGACCCGTAAAGTGGTAGTGGCCCATGAAGACGAGCCTGTGGACGTTGTTGCAAGGCGCATCAACAAGTACGAGATTTCAGGGCTGCCCATTGTTGACAATAAAAACAACGTGAAAGGCATGATAACAGCAGAAGATATTTCAAGATTGATATATGCAAAAAAGGGTAAAAATGGTGGTTCATTATGAAAGCATGGTTGAACTTTTCACCGAGTATTGTAAACAAGAGAGTTATAGCTGATCTCATCAAAAATTACAATATAAACTTCAACATCCTCAAAGCGAACATAACCCCCAAAGGGGGTAAAATGCTCATTGAGATAAACGGCAAAGAGGCAGAAGAAGGCATAAAATTCCTTGAAGAAGCAGGCATAGAACTCCAACCCATCACGAGGGTTGTAAAGAAGGATGAAGATAAATGCATAGACTGCGGTGCATGCGTATCCCTTTGCCCTGTAACTGCCATTAAAATTGAGGAAGACTGGGGAGTTGAGGTTGATGATGAGCTCTGCATTGGATGCGGTTTCTGCACCTATTCCTGTCCAATGAAAGCCATCAAGATCATTGAATAAACATGGGATTTAAGTTTTGGGTAATCCCCAATTTCAATCTCTTAAAATTGTCTTTAAGCTTTTTTGGAGAGTATTTAAGCTTTTTTAGAGGTTGTTGAAGTGCAAAGAAGATTGATCCAATATTAAACCTAAAAAAATGAAAATTAGGCCTTATATATCTTCCTAGTAAATTTCTTCCTGGTAAATTTTTTACAGCTGATTTTTTTAGAGTTGATTATCTAAAATAAAGAAGAAAAGAGTATTGTTTTAAATTATTTATCAAGCTCTTTTAAAATCCTTCTTCTTGCTTCTCCTATTGTTAAAGGATATGGTTTACCCAAAGGAAGCTTATCCTCTTTTTTGAGTATTTCCATGAGGTGGGCTATACGGGGAAGCCGTAGGTTTGCGGCCCTTATGGTTTCAACATCCTCAAAAACCGTTTGAGGGCTGCCTTCCTTTATTATCTTTCCCTTGCTGATTATATAAACTGTGCTTGCATAAAGGGGTACCAGATCCACGTCGTGGGTTGATATGACAATTGTCATGCCTTCCTTGTTGAGCTGGTAAAGTAACTGGAGTATGTGGGATGCTCCCTTAGGATCCAGGCCGCTTGTTGGCTCATCCAGAACCATTATCTTGGGTCTCATTGCGAGGATGCCTGCAATTGCCACCCTCTTTTTCTGGCCACCGCTCAGATGATGTGGAGGTTTTTTCTCAAACCCATTCATTCCAACCTTCTCGAGAGCCTCCTTAACCCTTGCATCCACCTCTTCCTTAGAAAGTGCCATGTTCATTGGGCCGAAAGCCACATCTTCCATCACGGTAGGTGCAAAAAGCTGGTCATCAGGGTTCTGGAACACTATACCAACCTTCTGCCGGACCTTCATCAACTCCTTCTTATCATATTTTATGGGCTCCCCATCTATCTTAACAGTCCCAGAGGTTGGCTCCAGTATTCCGTTGAAGTGTAAAAAAAGTGTGGATTTTCCAGCACCGTTGGGGCCCAAAAGTGCAACAATTTTGCCTTCTTCAACCTGAAAGTCAACATCTTCAAGGGCCTTTGTACCGTCTGGATATTCATATACGATTTTATCTGTTTCAATGATCATGTATATCACATTCAATGAAATTCAATGCATTACTCCTGTACTATCAAAATTTATAAATCATAAAAGTGTATAAATCGTATTACATTAAAATAGTTTATTATCCATTAAAATAAAGGTAGACACCTTAAAAATATGAAAAAATGTGGTTAAACATCAAATGCTCTTTTTAATGACTTCTCACATCTTTTCAGATGTTTAAGTCTCATCAGAACATTCAAAACATGAAATGTTTCATTAACACCATTTTTACCAAGTATTAACCAGCAGTATTAACCAGTTTAACCAACAAGTTGAATATCAAATTTTATGTTGAACTTCAACCAGGGCAGATTTCAGATATTAACGGATTAAATGTGGAAAAATGGCATTAAATGCCCCAAAATAGGCAATGAAAAGGTTAACAATCCTATAATGCTGATTATTGTACCAGTTACAATTGGAATTTTGTTTATGGTTTTGTTGCCCATGTAGTTCTGGATAAAATCCTTTCCTTTAACGAAGAGAACTGAAAGCAGGGTTATTGATATTGCAAGACCTGCACTGAACACCAGAACGTACACAATACCGTTGTAAAACTGGCCGTTTGCAATGCTGAAAAGTAGCACTGCAAGTGCTGCCGGACAGGGCACTATACCAGTGGAGAGCCCAATTACAATCACTCCCTTCTTTGTATTGCCTTCCGCTGTGTTTATATTGTATTTATGATGGTAATGGGATGTGGTACCTCCTAATTATCCACAGACCCACCGCAACAAGGATGATTCCACCAATTGCACTCATGAGGTCGTGGGTTGTTAACGTTCAAAGACCCCTCAAGGAAGAACGATGCAACTCCAAGAAGAATAACCACAATTACATGGGCGAAGACAACTGTACCTCCAAGTAAAAGGGTGTCTCCTAAATTTGCATCTGTACCCATTACAAATGCTGCCATTACAGCTTTTCCATGACCGGGTTCCATTGCGTGCAGTGCACCAGGACAAAGGCAGCAGCCATGAAAAATAGACTGAGCTGCATTGGAAAGTTGGTTAGACTCAAAGATAATATGTTCATAACTTATCACTCCAGGGTGTTAATACTTTTAAAGATTTTCTTTATATATTAAGTAATACTCCCTTCCGCTGTAATATTGCCATTTTGCAATGATCAAACAAAAAAAACGGGTTTTAATCGTCTAAAAACCTAAATTCTATCAATTCAATAAAATTAATGTCCTAAATTAATCCTGAGCCTTTTGACGTATTCTTCTTCTAGCTTCACCTATTGTGAGTGGATAAGGCTCTCCAAACAGGATGTGGTCCTCCTTGTTAAGTATCTCCATGAGATGGGTTATGCGTGGAAGCCTTAAATCCGCAGCCCTTATTGTTTCAACATCATTGAAAACTGTCTGAGGACTTCCCTCTTTTATTATGCTCCCATGGCTGAGTATATAGATTTTAGAAGCGTAGATTGGGACGAGGTCAACATCATGTGTTGATATGATAATGGTCATGCCCTCCTTGTTCAGGTCGTAGAGCAGCTTCATTATCTGGGACGCTCCCCTCGGATCAAGGCCGCTTGTTGGCTCATCCAGAACCATTATCTCTGGGTGCATTGCGAGGATGCCTGCAATTGCCACCCTCTTTTTCTGGCCGCCGCTCAAATGATGTGGAGGTTTCTTCTCGAATCCAGTCATCCCAACCCGTTTTAGAGCAGATTTAACCCTCTTTTTAACCTCCTCTTCAGGAAGATCCATGTTCATAGGACCAAAAGCCACATCCTCCATCACGGTAGGTGCAAAAAGCTGGTCATCAGGATTTTGAAACACTATACCCACTTTCTGTCTGACTTTCATCAGCTCCTTCTTTTCGTAGCCTATGGATTCACCATTGACCAGGACTTCTCCTGAGGAGGGTTCCAGTATGCCGTTGAAGTGGAGAAAAAGGGTTGATTTACCTGCACCGTTTGGTCCAAGGAGTGCGATGATTTTACCTTCTTCTGCGGTAAAATTAACGTCTTTCAGAGCTTTTGTACCGTCGGGGTACTCATAGACAATGTTTTTAGTTTCAATAACGTTCATGTGGATCACCTTATATTACTTTTTAGTAAGGCATTTTAAAAGGGGTATTCTCTTTCATTTCATCACCACCACGTTAGAATCAGGATTTTTTATTAAAATTTATTTTTTTAGATATTAACTTGTCAACTAAAAATCAAGACATAACATCCAGATCAGAAAATGCTGAGGCTGCCTGTAAGGTAGGTTCCAACTGAAAGCACAACCTCAAATACTGCAAGTAAAATCAGGTTTCGAGCCCCTATATTTCGTATAGTTCCAGTTTCACTCATTGTTTTTATTGAACCATCATAACATCGAGATTGCATTGCAACGTACACCTGTTCGCCTTTCATCCATGTTTTTATGAAGAGGTTGCTTGCAAGCATTCCCAGAGACTTATAAGATTTCCTGTAACTGGAGTAACCAAGTTTTGTTTCCTGTGAATGGTACATTGTGAGTACCTCATCCAGGAACAGGAATATGTAACGGTACATGAGCATTGCAAGTTCAATAACGATCTGCGGGATCTTCATATCTTCAAAGACTGAGAAAAGTTCTGTCATTGGGATCGTGAGTGCTAGAAATGCAAGGCATGAGAAACCGCCCATTATTCTGGCTAAGAGAAGAAACCCAAGGTTGAATCCATCCACAGTCACCGCCAAATTGAATATTCCAAGTTCCAGTAAAGGTTTGCCCACTCCAAAGAATATGGCCATGAAGATGAAATTTATAAGTGCAAATATGAAGGGTACTGCCATGAACTTCAAGTAGAACTTGGAAGAAATTTTGGCCTTGAAAATAATTAAAGCTGTTACAATTCCGAATATCAAAAGAGGGACAACTGGTGATTGAGATACCAAACTCACAAGCATGGTGCAAATTGCAAAAAACACCTTATAATAAGTATTTACATCTCTAAGCCCGTTTGAATGGGCATAACCGTCTAAAGTGGTTTCAAACATGGACATTGTATGATCAATTCCCTGGTTCTTTAAATATATAAAATTTGCAGTTATTCCCCCATTAAGGGAGTTTAATTGATCTAAACGTTTAATTTAGCTTTTTTTTAATTTATTGTTCCTACTCCCACTTCAACTGGTCCTGGGGAACTTCACCTTTCTCTTTCCTTCGTTTCATATTCGACTGGCACTTCCAGTAACCAAGGACGTATCCAATGATTATGGCTCCAATAGCTGCCTGAAGGGCAAATAAAAGGCTTTCTATCTCACTGCTTGGTGGTTCCCATAGTGGTTGTACCCAAGGATGGTAACCTGTTGTCTCAATATACTCTGGACCCTGATCATCTGATCCACCGAAGTAACCTTGCGCTTCACCCTTACCATTGTAGTATGCAAGTGGAAATATCAGGATCGCAGCAACTATACAGAGTAAAATTATGGCCCTTTTAGTTACCTTACTTACCATTTTAATCTGCCTCCGCTGCTATCTTCTTTCCTTCCTCAGGTTTCAGGACTTTCAAGCGTACCAGTATGTCAGGTCTGAGTTTCATTATGTACTCAAATATGACAACTGTTAGTAAACCCTCTGCTATTGCAAGTGGTACCTGGGTGTAGGCGTATATAACTATGAACTTCACAAATGCAGATCCAAATGTTGGTATTGGGAATGCCAATGAAAGCTGTATTGCTGTCGTCACGTAGGTTAACCAGTCACCCATGACTGCTGCAAGGAATATGCCCAGTGAGGGGGACCATCCTGCTTTTCTTGCACCTTTCCATATGAGCCATGCTACGACTGGGCCTACAATACCCATTGAAAAGTCATTGGCTCCAAGTGTGGTTATTCCACCATGGGCAAGAAGCAGTGCCTGAAAAACAAGTACTATTGCTGCCAAAACACTCACGGCTGCTGGGCCAAAAAGTACTGCACCTAAACCGTTACCACATGGATGGGAACAGCTTCCAGTTACTGAAGGCATTTTCAAGGATGATAAAATAAATATAAATGCTCCGGCAACTGCAAGTAATGGTTTTGAGTCTGGTTGTTTCTCTGTTACTTTTTTTATCTGGATCACACCGTAGGCAATAACTGGTATTGCAAGTGCGTACCAGAAAACGCACCAGTACCACGGTAGGAACCCTTCTGCTATATGCATTTTTCAATCTCCTTTATTTTTGTTAAACTTTGCTTTATTTAAACTTTTCTTTCTTGAATATCCATTTTTCTTGAATATCCACCTTCAAAATATTAAAATTAACTTTATTTTATATAAAGTAAAATTGAATAAAACCTGTATTTAAAGTTTGCTATTTTTGCCTGAAAGAAGGTGTAATATGTTTTTTGGAATGATGAAGATAATTGGTCAGAGAATATATGGAAAAAAAGTAATTACAATCCCAAGGTCATCCCGAAATCCATTTCAGTCCTAAAGTAAGTTAGTTGAAAAAAAAGTTGTTTCAAGATTTTAAAAATTCAAGGTTCTAAAATGACATGAAATTTTATGAAAGAAATAAAAGCATTGAAAATGCTATTTTAAGATTTAAGATACATAAAATAAGGTTTTAAATGTGAAAAAGCCATTAAAACTGTGAAAAATATGGAACTATCAGTCAAAACTTAAATTTAAAAAAAATTTGAACTGATTTTTGCTTAATTTTTTTATCCAAGGCCAGCTTCCGAGGAGTGCACCCCTCCAAAAATCATTTAACCAGTTCCAACATACTAAAGCCATGGAAGTTAAAAACAAGATAATACTGGCACTGGACGTTCAGAACATGGAAAGTGCCCTTAAGATAGTTGAAGATGTTTCAGATTACCTGGACACCATAAAAATTGGATACCCCCTGGCACTGGCTGAGGGGCTTGGATCCATAACCCGGATCAAAAAAGAATTTAACTGCAATGTCATAGCTGACTTCAAAGTGGCAGACATTCCAGAAACCAACACCAAAATAGCAGACCTCACCTTCCAAGCTGGTGCAGATGCCCTGATAGTCCACGGTTTCGTTGGAGGGGACAGCGTGGAGGCTTGCCTTGAATCTGCCCAAAAACAGAGAAAAGAAGTGTTTCTATTGACTGAAATGTCCCATCCAGGTGCTTCAAGGTTTTTAAAACCTGCAGCAGAAGACATTGCCACCATGGGTGTGGAGATGGGGATTAAAAATTACGTTGCACCTGCCACAAAGCTCGATAGACTTAGAAAAATAAGGGAAATCGTTGGGGACGATGCATTCATAATATCTCCAGGAGTTGGAGCCCAGGGCGGAAGTGCAAAGAAAACACTTCAATTTGCAGATGCCGCCATAGTTGGAAGGTCCATATACCTATCTGAAAGCCCCAAAAACGCTGTAAAGTCCATCATAGATAGCATCAAACCTTGAAGCTGCAACCTCGTAGAACACCTCAAACATTAAAAAGTAAACGAAGGTCTGGATCTGAAAGTACTGAACCCCTGCAAATTGTGGAAGTGATGCCTGGAAGAGTCCTAAAACTGCAAAGGCAAGCACAGCTATTTTGAGTGTGAACCTGTGCTCAAAGAAGAACTCAGGTGCCCTACCCCATTTTGAAACCCCGGGATTATCATTTCCAATTTCATCAACAAATGCTGCCCCAGCGCACACTGCAAGTGTAACTATTCCAATTGAGGGTATTCCCAAAAAGGCAAGTATTCCAACGAGGATCAGGAAAGATACAACGTGGTTGATGCTGTCAATCTTCCAGGCCAGAAGGTTGCCTATTAAAATTGCCACGAATATGCACGCTGCATCTGCACTGGTCACAGCAAGGTAAACTATGCACAGTGCACATATGAAACCTGTGAATATGGCAAATACATCGTTTTTTCTCCTGTCGTGGGCATCATCAGAGAGCTTCATTAAAAATCCTGCAAGTGCGTAAAGAACTCCGGGAATAATGTAGAAAAATGCTTCCAAAAAACATCACTTCCATAAAACTAAAATGTTTGAAAAAAATTGAAAACCTAAATTTAAAAAACTTTTTTTAACTTTACTCTTTAAAATTTTACTCCTTTTAATCTTCCCACTCAAGGCTTAGCCAGTATCTCCCTTGCACCTGCAACCATGGTTGGGAATATTATTGTAACATCCCCTATAACAGTTACAAGCTTTGAACCGGCCTTTGCCTTTGCCCAGGACTTGGCCTCTTCAAGGGGTGCACCGCTGAGGCTTCCAGTTTCTCCTCTGTCCATTGTGATCTGTATGCCTGCATCCACACCGCCTTTAAGCAGGTTTGATGCCAGAGCATAATGTTTTGGCAGTCCACCTCCAAGCATTATGGCAGCAACTTTTTTTGAGTTGAAAACAAAGTCTGAGAGTTCGTGCATGTCTCCGGGTGCATCCAGGTGGAGCTCGTGATCCTGTGTGAACATGAAAAGTTGCAGTCCTATCATGCTGTCTATGATTCCAGGTGCATATATTGGAACGCCTTTCTTTGCTGCGGTGTGAAGTATGGACCTCTCATCATCAATCGAATTTCCAAGGGCAGTTAAAAACTCCCTTATGGTGAAGTTCTTTTTTTCCCTGGATATATCCAGGAATATCTGGGTTATTTTCTTTTCAAAGACCTCAAAATCCTGGGATTTTGTGTAGAGATCTGCTATTCTTCCCATTCCATGAGCACACATCGTTTCGTCATCTTCATGAATTCCACTGTAGTGTCTGCCACCGAATGCCTCCAGAAGGTCATGGGTTAGGTTTGCACCGCTTGTAAATAGTGCATTCACCAGACCATCATTTATAAGGTCTCTTATAACGTTTCTAAGGCCTCCTGGTACGAGCGGTCCTGCAACGCTCAGGAAAACCTTTGTATCTTCATCTTTCATCACATCGGCCATGAGCTTCGTGGCCCTGTACATTCTTCCTGCTCCAAGAACTCCTGATTTTCCCATTTCCTCCACAAGTTCAAGGACGCTCATGTTGCCTTTAATATTCATTTGATCTACTTTCAGTTTTACACAACCTAAACATTAATCCAAAAATAAGATTATCAATAATTTAACCAGTTAAATAGTAAAAATAAGCCTTCAATGGCATTTCCAGTTTTGGCTAACTGAAGTTTAAATTGATATTAAATCTTACTGAATTTATAAATCTTACTGAATTTAAATTTTATTTGAAGTTTAATTTTAGTTGTTTACATTAGTTAAGTTTTTGTTGCTTATAGTATTAAATGAATTGATTTCCCTGTAGTTTTTGGTCTACGAATTGGCTATTTAAAAGTACTTCAAGAGTAGATCAAGTTGTTAAACCGGATCTTAGAAGTGAATTCAAAAAAAGCTAGTTCCCTTTCTCCAAACCTAAAAAAAACTACCTTAAACCTGCTATTTTATCCAGGAGATCCGTCCTTGTCACTATGCCTACTGGAGTTCCAGCTTTATCAACAACAATAAGTCTTCCTATTTTGTTTTTGTTCATGACCTCTATGGCATCGGCGATCATAACATCTTCTTCAACGCTTATCAGATGTTTTGACATGACTTCAGACACTTTGAAGTTTTCTTTACCCTTTGCAAGGGCTTTGGTAATGTCGCTCAGGGTTAAAATTCCCACGATTTCTCCATCGTCGGTTACAGGTGCTCCTTCTATCCCGTTGTCAGATAAGGTTTTTGCGGCATTTTTTATGTTCATAAAAGCTTTCAATTTCAGCACGTTTCTGCTTGCAACTTCCATAACCGTCATTTTTGGAATGCTTCGTATTGCAGTGGTTTCCAGGAGGATTATGTTGTCCATATCGTCCCTGCCCACAACGATGCCGTCCACAACCAGTTTGTTAACCGGAGTCGGACCCACCCTGATTCTATCGCCAAGGTCAAGATGTTTAATGTTTCCAACGGCTTTTATTGCAGCTTCACATTCTCCAGGATGTGTTATGCTTGTGAATTCCATCTTGGAAACCGTGATATCTTTAACCTTTTCAGCACCCCTGTATATGGGTACAACCATCTCTTTGTCCGAATCCTGGATGTTGAGTGTATGGTAAGCTTTTATTGTGGGTTTGTAACCTCCCCTTGGTCCAGGTACGCCTTTCACAAGCCCTAAACTTCTGAGCGACTGCATCTGGTTTCTTATTGTGCCCGGGTTACGGTTCATAACCTCGGCTATTTCTTCTCCTTTAATGGATTTAAAGTTTGATTTCCGGTACAAATCTGTAAGGCTTTGCAGTATTTCTTTCTGGACAGATGTGAGCATTAAAACCACCTCCCGTAATATTTATTATTATTTATAATTATAATTATATATTTGTTATGTTTATTCATGATATATAGTTTTGCTTTTCATATCTTTTCTATTCATAAGTTTTAAGTGTTCAGTTAGAAGTTTTGCCTTCCGGAAGGTCAGAATCTATTTTAACAGCGAGCTTATTACCATTCATCCATTTTGAGGATATTTTTTAATATTTCACAGGATTAAAATTAAATCTATCGAAACGTAGATATATACATGTCGAAATTGGGGTTCCAAATTCATTGTAAATAAATTTCCCACACTTTATTTCCCCTCAGCATTCACTGATTCAAGCATTGCCTTAAGGTCATTTATCTGTTTTTGAACCTTTTTTGAAGCTCATCTTCACTTTTTTCCGGCTCAAAATTCTTTATTGTCACATGTCCCATGTATTATAATAGATTATTGTAAAAAGATAAGAAAGCTCACGTATACTATAAAAATAGTAATTAAAAAGTTTACTAAAAACTCCTTAAAGCCTTCTGTCATATATTTAACCATACATGCCATTAAAAGAGCAGATATAAAAGTTGAGTAAGGTCCAAAAAGGATAGAAAACATGACTTCACTTATAATTAACACTGTTGAGCCTAATAGTATTGCACCATAATTTATATGAAATTTTATATGAAATTTTGATAATTTCCTCCAGAATACCTCAAAAGTTTTTAATATATTATTAAATCCTTTTATTCGGATTACAAGGATGATAAAGATTATAATTAACAAAAATACTCCTAAAATAAGTGTTTTTGTAAAATCATTGTGAATCAAACCGTATATTAAGGATAAGACTAATAAAAATGAGATTAATCCTATCCCCATTAATATTTCATCCCTTTTAGTTCGACTATCCTCAGGAATCAAATAAAAATTAGCAACTAAAAAAAAAGGAAAAAGCCAACAATATGGTTAATATGTAAAATATTATGTTCTGCATTGGTGCTAAAAGATATTCTCCTCCTATCAGTACCATTAAAATTATTAATACAGTTGTAACATAAATCAGTTTATTATAAGAGCTTTTAATTACAAATGTACTTGCTATAATCATTATACCGACAGCCATGAATACTGGGCCAGTGAACGAATAATCAATTATGTTCCACAACCCCAATAGAATACATATTAAACCCAAAATCTGTGAAAGCAGATAATCCTCTTTTTTTCTATTTCAAATCCCCCATTAACCCATAATTAAAACAAAGTAATATAAAAAGTTAATCTATTATTTCAAACCTCTTCACCCATCCTATTTTTAATCTCCAGTATAACAGCTTCCATCTCATTCATCCTCTTATCATGGACAGAATCAGCACTTTTCCGACTCAAAATCTTTTATTGTCACGTTGGATTGTACATTAGATAGACCTTTTAGAGCTCTGTTGAGTCTGTTAGGAAGTATACTTCACGGACCTTGTCTTTTAAGGTGTGGCCCATCATGTGTTTCCTTATTTCCTCTGGCATCCCTGCATTTATCAGCTGGTGTTGAAGAATTTTCGCATCATGTGGCTTGTTGCCCTCTGAATTTTCCCTTCTCGGACTTCCAACCAACGTAACGGTTCATTCCTGTAAGATGGCTGGAAGGCTGTGAAGAAAATTAAATAGAAAAATTTAACTGTAGATATTTTATAGTGTAATTTACGGGGGTAATAAAAAGGGCAGCCTTCGTAAGTTTACTGTTAATTGAAAAGAGATATAAAAAAATTTTTTGGAGTTTTTTTAGTTTTAAAAGTTTTACATGATGTCGCAACAATCCCATGGATCTTTAAATTATATGTAAGAACACAGAAAAACGTGACCCACAATGGCAAAAGCAAATTTTAAAATAGAATATGAACATGAACACATCACCATATGGCTCCATGATCATATCATCTACGAAGGATGGTCCTGGGAAGATGCTAAGGAAGAAATAGAAGAAATAATGAAATATCTGGGTGGGGCTAACAAAATATAGAAAGCGAAATTCCCTAAGATCTAAAATTAAAAAATAAACCACGACATCCAGAATTGTATCAAACGTTAACTTAAATCCAACAGAACAATGATTCATTTAAATTGGCTATAACCCACAGAGGCAGTATTTATAAAATCAGGCTCAAGTTTTAGATCTTCATTTTAATGTTTCTTCACGTATTCCAAGCTTTTCAAGGGCAACTCCCTTTTGTACCATGCTCTAATATACCCGGATCTAATTCCAAAGTTTTATTATACAAAGTTTTATTATACATATTCAATTTTTTTTACAGATGATTATTGAAAAAACTAAAGGATATTAAATGGATTTTAAGTTCTTGTTTCAATTTTTTCCTTAAAGTACTTTTTTTGTAGCCACAGTGCGACGTTTACAAGGCTTATGAGTACGGGTACTTCTATGAGTGGTCCTATTACTGTTGCGAATGCCACTCCGGATCCTATTCCGAAAACTGCTACTGCTACTGCGATTGCAAGTTCGAAGTTGTTGCTTGCTGCTGTGAATGATATGGTTGTAGCTTTTGAGTAATCTGCCCCTATTTTGTAGCCCAGGTAAAATGTTATGAAAAACATGATCACGAAGTAAAAGATTAGGGGAACTGCAACACGCACTACATCAAGTGGAATTTCTATTATGAAGTTTCCCTTTAGGCTGAACATCACTACAATTGTAAATAACAGGGCCACTAATGTAATTGGGCTGATTTTAGGGATAAATTTGTTATGATACCATTCTTTGCCCTTCCTTTTAACCAGAACAAATCTTGTTAACATACCAGCTAAGAATGGAATTCCCAGGTATATAAACACGCTTTCTGCTATCTGCACCATGCTAACATTTACTATACTTCCCTCCAGACCAAGCATTGGTAGGAGCACGGTTATGAAGACATACGCATAGACACTGTAAAAAAGCACCTGAAATACACTGTTAAATGCCACTAATCCTGCTGCATATTCATTATCTCCTTTTGCAAGCTGATTCCAGACCAGTACCATGGCAATACATGGAGCAATTCCAATTAAGATTAAACCAGTCATATATTCCGGGTATCCCCTTAAAAAAATGATTGCAAGGGCAAACATAAGTAAAGGTGCTATTACCCAGTTTTGAAACATTGCAAGGGATAATATCTTCCTGTTTCTGAATACGTCTGGTAACTCTTCGTACTTCACCTTGGCAAGGGGAGGGTACATCATCAAGATTAAACCAATTGCTATGGGAATGCTGGTTGTTCCAACCTGGAATTTACTGACAAAAGATTCAACTCCAGGGATAAAATAAGCCAGGGACACCCCTAAAACCATTGCAAGAAATATCCATAATGTTAAAAATTTATCAAGAAAGCCCAGCCTTGTAACATCACAGGTCTGACTACTAATTTCCTTATTGGCATTATCACTGCCTTTATCCATGTAAATCCCATCCCATTATTGGTTTTTTAGTAGTTCATTTATGTTCTCTGGAATTTTTGAGTTTGATAGTCTGTAATGTGTCCATACACCTTCTTTGCGCCATTTCAGGAAACCCGCAGTTTTAAGGATGTTTAAATGGTGGGATACCGTTGGTTGGGGCTTTTCAAGTGCTGCCATTATTTCACAAACGCATAGTTCACCATAACTTAAAAGGTAAACTATTTTAAGGCGTGTAGGGTCTGAAAGAGCTTTTATTACCTCTGAATTTTTATATATCTCATCATCATCAGGTATATCAGAGGTTATTCTATCCAGGGATTTAACCTGTTCACAAGTGAGTTTTCCATCTTTATTTTCACATTTCATGGTAATCAACTACTGGTAACAGTAAAGTTTAGTAGTTATATCTTTTTTTCACATCTCCAGCAGTATTCAGTGTCTCTGTTGGTTTTAAATACTGTGCCGCATTTTTTACATACAACTTCTTTGAGTGAGGATTTCTTTTTTTCAATAACTCCCATTTGACATGGGCATGTTCCTCCACTGTATTTAGCTCTTATTTCTGCTTCAAATGATTTATCTTCATCGTTTTTAACCATTGAATCACCTTTTCTTTCTTTTCTCCATTAATTTGGCGTTCATTTTGTCGAATCTGCTTTTAACGTGTTCATATCCTTTTCTATTGAATGGACAGGCTTCCATGCAATCAGTACAACCTTCGCTACAGCCCCTGCAAAGTTTTTGTATAAATTCAACTTCTTTACCGCCACAGCAAGTCTCTTTTTCTATTAATGCTTTTTCAGGGCATGCTTTGATACATTTACCACATTTTTCACAGTATTCTGCTATCCATGAGAATTCCCGGTGTTCTTTTGCAGGTAAGTTTTCTATGCTGGTGAATATGGCTGAGATCTTCTGTCCTGGACCCAACTGAGGAGTTATTAAAAGGCCGTTTTTACCTATAAAGCCCATACCCGCCTTTTGACCGAGTGCAGAAAAGTTCACCCATCTTCCATATGGATGGGCAACCTGGGTTGCAAAACCATTCTCACGGAGATAATCCGAGAGCTTGTGGGTCATGTTACCGAGCTTTTGGTAAGCCTGATCGTTTAGTTTCTGTGCTTCTGGACCTTTAGGAGTTTTAAGGATCTCTTCACCCATTTCCATGATGAGCACTATGGTGTTTGGATAAATTATTGGTTTATCTTCAAGTATTAGTTCAGAAGAAATTTGAGTGTAACCTGCACCTGTAACTCCAATTGAATGGGCATAATTTTCAAATTTCCGGATGAAATCAGCCCCAGCATGGACTTTAACTTCATCTGGATTATCTACAGTTGATTCATCAGGATGTTCTCCCCCGCAACAACATCCAACACCTTTCCCTGCATCATCTACAAATAATTCGTAAGCATCCATGTTCCCAAAGATTTTACTTCCCTTTGGTTTGTCTGAATTATTTTTAATTGGTTTTTCAGCCTTTAAATCCTCTCCAGAACAGCATCCTTTATTTTCCATGTTAACAGATCCTCTCTATGGAACTTTTAATTTCATGGGTCAGCAGCAGCTTCCTCCACCACAACAACTGCCACCGAAGTTAAGGCCGAGTCTGCCTAAAAACCCTGTGTAACCTTTATTCATGAGTTCTGCCTGACTTCTAAGTCCATAAACTCTTATTTTTTGATTTGAAAGTAGTTCTATGAATTTTACAAATGAACTATCCTTTAAAACTTCTTTTACCTTACCTTCTTCAATTTTGAATAAAATATCGGCGATTGGACGTTCCAACTCTTCAGGATTTTCAATTTTAACCCCTATTTTACCATCTTTTTTCTCTAAAAGAATTATTTGGTCCTCATTTTCACCTATTAATATCCCCATAACTGATCCATCAAGTAAGCCTGCAAAGAATGAAGAAGATTCTTCAACCCAGTTTTGCCACAATTCCACATTGAAATTTCTTTCTATTTCAGATTCTATTGTCAATTAAACACTTCCTTATATTATGACTATTATGTAGATTAAAATGAGAATTTAAGTTTCAAATTTCCTTTAATTTTTCTTTTGCTTTTTCTTTGATTATTTCAACACAGATTTCATCTTCATCATCAAGTCTTGAAACATTGTGAGGTTCATAACCTGTTTTTTCCAGTTCTTCTTTCACATTTATGGTTTTGGCTACTTCAACACCCTTCTGTTTGAGTATTTTGTTTACACAGTTATTTTCACAGCCGTTTATTGCCAAAATTGGATACTTTCTTATTAAATCTCTGAAGCCCTGTCTATCTGCAGAAGTTGCACCCATACATATGGATATCGTGTTTTCTGTTTCTGAAACAGTATCTGTAGATGCTACTCTACTTACAAGGCCATAAGGACTCATTCCACTGCAGGCAGCTAATGCCACCTTATCTTTCTCCACTTTCTCACCCCTTATAAATCAATATATCTACATATGTAAATATAATAAGTGTCAAAAGTACCATATAAAGATAACGGAAATTATCTGAAAAAGAGCAAATACAATTATTTGATAGTATATTCTGTTAATTCAAGTTTAATATAATATCCCATGTTTTATCCAAATATAACTCAACGATCAAAATAGATCAACAAGATTCAAAGTTATCCAATGTTAACTCAAATCCAACAAAACAAGAATATGCTCTTAAATTGGCCATAAGTCCTGTATGTACGTATTTTTAATATCCCCTCATCATGCCATGATGGTTTCCACCCATATAAGGAGTGTATATCCACATCAAGGCAAAAATGATACAAATAATTAGTATGGCCAGGATTAAAACTATTAAAACCGTCATCATGTTTTTATCCATGTATATTACCCCCACTTTTTAGCTTACCCCTCAAGAAGTTTATAAATATAATGACCCTTATTTTAAGTTAATTTCAGAAATCTTGAATTAAAAGCCACAATAATCGTGCTTAACGACATCAGTATGGCTCCTGCTGCGGGAGTTAATATAATTCCATATGTAAAAAGGATGCCTGCTGCAATTGGAATTGCAAAAATATTATAACCAGTTCCCCACACTAAATTCTGAACCATTTTACGATACGTTGATTTTGCAAGTTTTACCACGTAAACAGCATCGAGGGGGTTACTTCTTACCAGAACAATATCACCAGCTTCGATAGCTACATCTGTTCCTGCACCAATTGCAATTCCTACATCGGCCTGTGCAAGTGCAGGAGCGTCATTAATACCATCCCCTGTCATGGCAACGGTTAAACCTTCAGATTGAATTTCCCGCACTTTTTCAGCTTTTTCTTGGGGTAAAACTTCTGCATAATACTTATCGAGTCCAACTTCTTTTGCCACCCATTCTGCAACTTCTTTTCGGTCTCCTGTAATCATTATACATTGAATCTCCATATTTCTAAGTTTTTGAATTGCTTTTTTAGATTCATTTCTTATAATGTCTGCAAGTGCAATTGCACCCTTAATTTCACCTTCAACAATTAAAAAAACGATTGTTTTTCCCTGCGCTGCAAGTTCACTAACTTTATCATTTGAAATAGGAATATTTCTCTCCTTTAAGAATCCAGGACTCATCACTTCAATATTTTTTCCCTCAACCTTTCCTTTAATACCCTTTCCAGGAATTGATCTAAACTCTTCAACACTAAAGGTTTCTTCAGCTGCTGATACCACTCCTCTTGCAATAGGATGCTCAGAATAAGATTCAAGTGAGGCTGCATATTTTAAAACATCTCTTTTATCGTATTCATGGCTTAAAGAGACAATATCCGTCACTCCAAACTTTCCTTCCGTAAGTGTACCAGTTTTATCAAATATTACAGCATCAATCTCTCGTGATCTTTCAAAAGATGCACGATTTCTTATTAAAAGCCCATTTTGTGCTGCCAGTGCTGTTGAAACTGCAACAACAAGTGGAACTGCTAATCCCAGTGCATGAGGACATGCAATAACCATTACAGTTACAGCTCTCTCCAGAGCAAACTCCGATCCAAAATTTGTAAAAAATAACCACACTATAAACGTTAAAAATCCTCCAGAAAGAGCAACTACCGTAAGTCCTGTTGCAAAGCGATCTGCAAGATTCTGTGTCTTTGATTTAGTTGACTGGGCTTCCTCAACAAGGTTTATAACTTGTGATAAGAAGGAATCTTTGCCTGTTTTTTTAATTTCCGCAGTTATGGATCCATCTCCATTGATGGACCCGCCTATAACTTCAGCACCAACTTCCTTAAATATAGGCTCTGATTCACCAGTAAGCATAGATTCATCAATAGAGGTAGTTCCCCTTACAATTTCACCATCTACAGGAACCTTTTCCCCAGGTTTAATGACCACATGATCTCCGACCATTAACTCGTGCAATGGAACGTCAACTGTACTGCCGTCAGACATTATTTTATGGGCAGTTGAGGGCATAAGTTCTACAAGCTCTTCAAGTGCTCTGGAAGCCCCCATTACTGATCTCATTTCTAACCAGTGGCCTATGAGCATGATGTCAATTAAGGTTGCAAGTTCCCAGAAGAACACTTCACCCATAAGACCAAAAACAACCGCACTACTGTAAAGATAAGCACTGGTAATAGCAACAGAAATTAGAGTATCCATTCCAGGAACCCGCGATTTTAATTGATTATAAAATCCCTTAAAAAAAGGGTAACCTCCATAAAAATAAACTATAGACGATAAAACAAAAAGAACATACAAATCTCCGGGAAATCTAATTAATTTTCCTAATCCCACCAATTCTTGAATTGTAGGTGATAAAATAAGTATCGGGATAGTTATAACCAGTGATACCCAGAAACGTTTTTTTAAATCATCAATCATGCTAGAATGAACATGCCCCCCTTCCATTCTATGTTTTTCACCCAGTTCATCCCCACAAACAACACATTTACCTTTTTCTTCATGGTTTACATGCTCTCCATGTTTAGAACCATCATGATCGATCTTGATACCCCCCCTCCATGCTCAGAAAAATTATTAATTTAATTTATGAATTTACTCACATAATAATAATTTTAATAAAAATAAATTCTTAATAAAAATAATTCATATGTATGAGTTGTAACTTCGTTCAAAAAATCTGAAATTAAAAAAATAGACTTGCGACATCAAGATATATAATTTTTTACCTTTCATATCTTCGGCCATCATAACTTTTAAATATTCGGTTAGAAGTTGCAGCTTTCTGAAGGTCATAAAGTTATTTTAACAGTGCGTTTATTACTATTTATCCACTTTGAGGATATTTTACTATTTATCCATTTTGAGGATATTTCTGAATATTTTAGAGAATTAGAATTAAATCTAACGAAATGTAGATATATACATATCGGAATTAAAACTAGTTAAAAAATGTCAATATTTTCTAGTTAACTAAGCCTTTAAAAAAAGATAAAAAATCAAAAAAATGAAGAAGTTCCCTTTTAATCTTTTGCAACCATGACTTCTGTTGATTTTACTACTGCTGAAACTTTGTCGTCCTTTTTAATTCCCATTTTTTCAACAGATTCCCTGGTTATCACGGCAGTTATAATATCTGTAGGGCTTATTTTTATTTTAACACTTGCCATGACAGCTCCAACCTCAACGTTTTCAACGATTCCTTCCAACACATTCCTTGCACTTATCTCCATAGATATCACCTCTATTTTTATTAATTACCTACTTAATCTTATAAAATTTTTTTATGGCGTTAAGGACATCTCGATTTTATTAAACTCTTTAAAACAAGTAAAAACGATGAAAGCCATGGAATCAGTTGAGTATAAACCAATTAGAATGATAAAATTATCATTTAAAGATTCAAAGGGCATTTTAATCCAACCAATCAGAGCATAAAGGATCCATAGCGAATACATTTCAAGTATATCACTGATCCTGTTTTTCTAATCTTTAACAGTGATTAGAAGGATAACTAAAGAAATAGCCGATATAAATATTGCAATCAATGCAAAACCAATATCATTAAAGGACATAAGACAAAAAAAGCTTACTAAAAATAAGATTATCCCTATCCCGCCAATATCTTTCCTTTCTGGTAAGAGAGGTATAATTAAATGGGACATAAAAAATCAAAAACCATCCTAGACTCAATGTCACAAGAAAGACATAAAACAGGATACTATGTATTGGAACTAAAAAATGTATTGGAACTAAAAAATACTCCAAAACAAACATCAAAACCAAACTTAAAGCCACAACACCACTATAAAAAAGAGAAATTAAAAGGATATAAATTACCAATTAACATGGTCAATTATATTTAATGACGGATTACTTTTTTCTTAACTCCCCTTCCCTTTTTACTTCCAGACTTTTTGAAATTTGGGTTTGGTCTTGTTCTTTTATTGGTTCCTTTCACTTTTGCCATTTTATCAACTCCTGTTATTATGGTTAAGGAAATAGCTTATTAAACGTTGGACTAAAGTTTCGTTTATATTAAATTGAACTGAAAGTTCAACTACAGTATAATTTTTAACCCTGATTAAAGCTACATTTATCACTTTTATTTGCAGGTAGTGTAAAACTTTTGGGTTTCACCATCAAAAGTTCACTATTAACTAAAAAAGATAAAAAAATTTTTCAATCTTATCTTTCTTCGGCTTTTGTGGATTCAAGCTTGCTTTGATATTACTTATTTGTTCAGGGAGTTTCTGGAATTCATTAGCACTTCTCTCAGGCTCAGACTTGCAACCAGCGTAACGGTTCAAATTCCGATAAGACTCCTGAAAAGAACATCAAAAAAAACTACTTTTTGACAACAACTCCACGATTACGCCCTTCATATGGGCTGTTTGAATTTATAAACTGCCCTAATAAATATAAACACCTCAATTAAAAAAGTAAACTAAGTGTTATACATTGGAGCTTTGATCCAGAGACTCCTCGAGGTCCACCAATGAAAATAGGCCCAAAACCCGAACAATATATTAAATAGGCTATTGAAGTTGAGTTTAAATTTGAGAACATGCATAATCTGAAACCTTACCATTACAGGCTTTTATTTTCAAAGTCTGACAAAGAATAAAACCAAGATATTACTGGGTGATTGTAATGAAACTATTGATGTTTGATACTAACGATTTCTGGTATAAAACTTTCAGTAAGAGTGTAGAATCTGTTGAAAGTTATGATAAAGAGGAATCTACGACAGATTCTCTGGTTATTTTTATTAATGTTGAAAAAGAAGATGAAGAACGAAAAAATAAGGTTGTTAAAAAGGCAGTTAATAATATCCGCTGGCTGGCTAAAAAAACTGATAGAAGAAAGGTGGTCCTGCATTCTTTTGGACACTTATCAGAGAGTAAATCAAGTGTTGAGTTTGCAGAAGAGGTCATTAAAGCTATCAACGACAAATTAACTGCGAAAGGATTTGAAACTCTCATGACACCTTTTGGGTATTTCCTTGAATTTAAAATTCACGTAAAGGGAGAATCGCTGGCAAAAGTCTGGAAATCCTTATAATCAGCATACAGAGTAAGGATATTAATTTTAAAGGTTATCCTATTTAACTCTTCAACTGTAATGTTATTTTTGATTTCATCACCAATTTGAAGAGCTAAACGTTTAAAATCCGTCATTTAACCGCCAAATCTCATCATAATTAAATTAAGGTATTATCTGATATGTGATATACTGTATCTTTATTGGGGATTATTAAATGATTCGGTAGGGAATAGGCAGCTTGGAAAAACTTGTTCATGGGCATGCCTAGACCCAAAAACTTTTTTTAAATCTTGATCTGTCTTCCAGGGAAATATAGAAAACAGAATTTATTATTTTTAGATTTTAAAATCTTATTTCCAATTTTGAGAGCAAATTCAGAAGCAGAACCTAACTTTCCGTGCTGTTCTGCTTTGCCTGATTGAAAACAGTAAACTAGTAATAACGATAAAACCAAGAATAAGATTGATGGGAAAATGGAACACTGGCTAAAAATTATTTTAGGAATCCTTGGATTTATTTTCGCCCTAAGTATTTATGCCGGTGTGATTTCCGGAAATGGAATAATCTGGGGATTTTGGATGTTTTTCTGGATTTTAATCCTGATAGTTATTGTAGCAGTGGCATTAGCATTCATTGCCTGGGCTGTTCTACGGTTTATAATGTTAATTAAAGTGTTTTCAAGACAAAAAAGATAAATGCATCTAATTAGAAGGTTAAAACTAGCTCAAATCTTTTCCATTCATCTCTTTTCCTGTTTTTTGACATCGTTTTTATCCAATGACGATGTAATACATATATGTTTAATGATACATACATATCAGATCAAATCAAACTTTTTTTAAATGACCCTACCAAAATTAAATCTTTAAACTTTAAATACCATTCCCAGTCAGTTTTTAAGGTTTAAAAGTTTATGTGTTGAATTAAAGTTAAAAGAGGGTGATATTATACTTCTTAACAGAATGGGTGAAATTATTGGATTTTTTGGTTTGATAACTGGATTTACGATAGTTGCCATGGCAATTTTCACAGCTTCGTTTCTGTACTTCAGAAATCCTAAGGTTGCTGGGGCATAGCAAACATGTCAGCCTGGCATGACAGGGGACTCATAGGTTACTACATACATAAAGGTGCGAAATAAATTTATTTTCTCTTTATCTACAAACCTTTTATGTATTTAAAGAGGAATTTGGTAAAGAGGAACTTGGATTCAGCTGGCCCAAAATAGTTAATTGTTATATCTGATGATACAAAGTTATGTTATCATAATCTTTAATAAACTCATTTTAAAATTTAAACCTCAAAATATGGTGCTTAATCATTATTAAAGCATTAAAATACTTTAAAGTGCACATGCATAATTTTAAAACGTAAGTGTTGCCCTTCAAAGCATCCCTTCAACCTTCAAAATCCCCATGCAGATGTGAAAAATGACCCTTCCAGAGCTCCGAACAAAAAGGGTTTTCAGAACTTAAAAATATAATTTTAGCAACATGAAACCTTCTTAATCCAAAAAAAGGGATGTTAACATTATATTATCAAAATATATTAACCAAAAACTGAGTATTGAAATTTCCAGTCCACATTATTAAATTATTATAAAAATAGCATGAGCTTTTTTTTCAAAACAACGTTTAAATAAGTAGGTTTTGCCCAAAATACAAAGAGACAATGCTCCTAAAAAATACGATAATTTTATCCCCTCTAATTTTGCCTTAAATCTAAAAAAGAGCCCTAAAATCGTTGTTTTTCAAATTTTAGACCAAAAGGTTTATATGTAACATGCTGGTGATCACTGAGCTATCCAAAATTTTGTTTATATAGAATTTGGATACGGAGGCGATCAAATTAATAGAAAATCAACATACGTTATACTATTCACAGCAAGCTTGTTTTTGTCTATTTTCGCCGCATTCGGAGAAAATATCCCACATGAACAGTAAACACAAGCAAAAATAAGTTCAAACGGCGATCTTTTAAATCAAAAGGATGTTGCAACTGTTAGCGCAGCATACCAGCATGAAGTTACCAAGAACATTTCAAATAACAAAAATCAGAGCCTTGAATCAAACAGAATCAACGTTTCAGACCAGACAGGTACAGATCAAAGTAACCAGCAAACTGAAGTTAAAACCAGGCCAGTTTACATTACAAGTGATAACATAAGCTCAAGACCTGAGGATATGGCCCGTATTAATGCAGTAGTCAATGGTTTAAGAGCAGAGGGTGTTTATGCCGTCAACTACGGTGTGGGACCCAATGAACACATGGAAGTACTTCAGGACCAGCTCCCAAGTAACGCTTTAATAGTCGATATATATGGGGGAGCATGTGCAGGAACGCTTTATGAAATGGGCACACCAGATTATAAAACAGAAAAGGGTGATAAAAAGGTGTTTACCATCTTCTATCCTACATCCGTCAGTATAACCGGTTTAAACTGGTTACCCCGAGCATACGATGATAACTTCTCTCCAGCAGGTTTCAAAGGACTTGCAAATCCTGACCAGTACCTGTCAAAAAACGGTTACAACTACATAGAAACTGGTGATGTCCAGTACATGACAAAAAGCGTGTACCAGGAGGCATTACTTTAAACTGTGTTGAAATTAACAGTACCTAAAAAAAAATTCCTTTTCCCTTTCTATTTTTGAATTACTCCATACGATTGAATTAATCTGCATGAAATGAGTCCTGCACTTTAATAGAACCCTGCACTTTAAAAGTTCCACTTGTGCCTGGACTTTTTTTGAAAATTTTGCAACTTTGAACACGTTTCAAAACTTGAACAACACCATTGGAATGGAGATTTTTTTTAATATGTGTCCAATAACAGTGTCCAATGATAAATTTTGATAAATGATTAAAACATAGATCAAACTGTAAAATGGAAAGGAGAGACAACTATGAAAATAGGTAAATTAAATGAGAAATGTCCTAAATGCGGTTCTCAGGACAAAACCGTCAAAAGAAACATTGAACAGGTGCATTTTGCACATGCCACAACAGGAGCCGTGGTATGCAGTAAATGTGGTTATGTATTCAAGTCGTGTAAAGATGAGAAGGAAGAAAAATAAAAACATGAGCAGGAATCATTGACTCGGTTTGGTTTTCAAAGATAAAAAATCCTTTTATTTTATATGGGTATTCCCATGTAAGACAGAACCATCTTAACACCACTCCATCCCAGTAACATTATTAAAATGAAGTACAGGGTTGTTAAAGCCACCATGAAGTAGCCGGCCAGGATCATGTAACCATCGCGTTCAATGGAGCCGACTGCAAGGAAAAGAATCCCGTATGCTGGTAGGAAATCTGTTAAAGGTACAGGTAATGGCAGCATCAATAAAAAGGCACAAAAAATGATCATCAAACTGTTCACATATTTCATGACAGTTTTTTTGGCAAGTAAAAAGAACCTTGGCTTTGAAAACTTTTCCAAACCTGATAAAATACGGGCCATTCCCTTCAAAATGCGGACCATGTTCTCCTGAGATATTTCATAATTCATTACAAATTCTGGAATCAAAGGGCGTCTGTTAAAAAGTACACCCATGTTTATTAAGATTATAAGCAGGCCAAATGGCAAACTACTCCCAGGGATAGATACTGGTAATAAAAAAGGAGCAACAAATATTAAACATAATAACAAAGCTCCCTGATCACCCAGAATTTCTAAAAACCCTCTGAATGTGACCCCATCTGAAGGAACTTTCGAAGCTATTTCGAGAACAAAGTCCGAAGTCCTACAATTCTCTGATTTAGACACTGGTAAACCTCGAAAGTTATAAGATCAAAGTTATTTGAATGAAATTTTAAGTACTCTACTTATTTTTTTTACTTACCTTTAATTAAGGATCCTTTAAATATTTGAAAGTTACACAGAACCCTCTCTAATTTTTCACGTGCATTGGCACAGTGAATCTGTTACATGATAAACTTACATGAAATAAACATTTTTTCCAACAAAAGCCCTTTATTATTTATCACAACACACCTATTAATTAATACTAAACTTACATATGGTATGAAAATATTCTGGTTTTTAGGGCCTTTTTCTGCAAAAACCGTGTAACTGAGCAAATGATTTAAAGGAATCCATATGACATGAATCTAATTTTTAAGTATTTATTTTTAAAATGGAGTATCAAAAATCATTTTTTAATAAAGCCCTATCTGGGCTTGTCTTGGTAACTGATCTCGAGTACTTTAAAATATGGGAGAAGTATATAATGAACACCCTTTTTTCAGAATAACGTTTGAATTGTGTCACATTGGCCAAAATACAAACCAGAAAAGCTAATCCATAATCAGCCATTTGGATTCCTTCTTAAAAGGCCTTAAATCTAAAAAAGAGTTTTATACACATCTTTTTTTTGAAAATAAACCAAAGCCTTTATATGTGATGATGATGTTATCAAAGGGCGTACCAAAAAAAAAGTTCTACAACAAACTTTAAAAAACGTAGAACACGGAGGCGGTACAATTAAGCGAAAAATTAGTTACACAATGATATTCACATTGTGCATTATGTGCGCTGCCCTGCCATTTGCAGCAGCAGCGGACACTCAGAATATCGGAAAAAACAATGTAAACACAAATTTAAATCAAAATACTGTCGGAACAAACGCAGTTACCGACAACGGCTTAAAAATAGGCGCAACCGGAGACAAAGTAGTTGAACTACAGAACTGGCTCAAAAATCAGGGCTACTACACAGGTGCAATCGATGGATCATTCGGTCCTTACACGGAACAAGCTGTGAAATACTTCCAGGAAGATGCTGGAATAGTTGTCGATGGATGGGTATCCACTCAAACAGAAAATGCAATGGAAAAACTGACAGGTACAACTTTAAACCTAACAACTGGTGACACAACTAGCAACAGTCAGTCCAGTACCACAAAAACAAGTGAAAAAACAGAACCAACTCAGGTAGCTACTCACACAGCAAAAACATCAACAAGCAGCACATTGACAAAAACATCAACAACAAGCTCAAACACAGTAGCAGCAGCAAAATCCAAAGTTACAGGAAAAACTACAGGAAAAACTATTAGTGGACAGTTTAAACCTACAGGTGCATTCGATTCTGGTTATGCGTACAAATGGTACTACGTAACCTGGTTAAACTACGACCCATCATCTGGTCAGTGGGGAGTACTTGAATACAACCCAAAAGGTGCTGACGGAGGAGAATTAACTTCTTCAGTGACTGGCGTTGATTATGATGGCGTATCAGGTTATGAAAAGGAATATAACCCACGCTGGCAATTAACAAAAGCGTAAATAATCTGAAAAATAAGTAGTGTCCTTTCAGGTCTTGAAAGGACTTTCCCCCTTTTATTAATTTTTAAAATATCTTTTTATGCATCTAATTTTTAAAATATCTTTTTATGCATCTTCTTAATTAAAAAAAATTAAAAAAAAGTTCTTATTTAATTTTATAAGGTTGAATATAAACCAGATATAATAATTAACAGATTTTTTTATTAATATATCAAAAGATATATCAAAGTTTTACACAGTTTTCACACTTAAATTCCACATTTAAAAAAAAATCAATTCAAACTGAGTAATTTAAAGTTTTCACAGTTACTAAAAGTTTTTCACAGCTACTGAAACACCGCTACTGAAAAATATTAAATTCAAAAAAAAGAGAATTTTATAAATTTTTTATATCTCCAAATAACATGATAAATAACATGACATTTTTTTATAGAACATATCATGATTTTTTCTATAGAGTATACCATGAAATAAGGGAGTATACCATGAAATAAGGAGCCAAAACTTAAAAAATCATTTAATTCTAAAAATCATAATTCCAAAAGAGGGATCATCTGATTTCTTTCCCAATGTCAAATGCATTTCCAAGCTTTTTACCGGTTGCATAATAAGCACGGCCTGCAGGATCATAGAAGAATGGTTTTATCTTATTTATATCCGGAAGTCCTTCTGCGTCTGTAAACTCTTCATCAACCTTAACATCCATTATTTCTCCTGTAAACTGGGTATGCACTCCCAACTCAACCGTGTGGACCAGTTTGCATTCCAGTACCAGTGGAAATTCTCCAACATATGGTGCATCCACAAGCTCGCTTTTTACAGGTGTGAGACCGCTTACAGAGAATTTGTCCTCAACCTTTCCGGATATGATACCGAAGTAATCTGCCTCTTTAACCTGGCTTTCTGAGGGTACGCTTATTGTAAAGGCCTTTTTTTCCATGATATTTGCGTAGGTGTACCTTGGTTTCTGGAGTGAAATTGAAACACATGGCGGATTTGAACTTGAAATGCCTCCCCATGCAGCGGTCATAACATCAGGCTTTCCATCTTTATCATAGGTGCCCACAGCAAAAGCAGGGGTAGGGTAAATTATAGTTTTTGCTCCAACAGATTTTTTCATGTTATTTCCTCCTAAAACTATTGTAAATTCTAACTTTGTTTTTCATTATAAGTTTATTGTAGTTATCTCTTTTTTATCATGTAATTATTTTCATGTCTATTAAATTTCCTGTCTACTAAAAGTACTGATGGGTTTAACATGGTTGGTTTGAGATCTTCTGCTCAACAAATTGAAAGGCCTTTTCGCGGACGTTAAGACAATAAGTTTTAAATTGAAGTTTCAAGGGGAGATTAAAGTTTCAAATGTAAAAATAGAAAATAAAAAAAATTGTTAAAAAGGTAAAGCAAGAAGATAACGGTGCAAAACTAAGAAAATATGTAGTAGTACATTTAAAATAAAAAAAATTAAAGACAAAAAAAATAGAAAATAGAAAGATTAATAAAAAGAGTTGATTAGCAATTGAAGTGATCAACAGTTTTCTTTTATGATACTACATTAACAGGGATCCCTGCCGATCTTAAAACCCTGTCTGTCGTGCTTCCAAGCATAAGTTTTTCTATGCCCTGTTTACCAGATTTGCCCATTACAACCTGGTCCACACCTTCTTCCTCTATCGTTTTAAGTATAACATCAGCTGGTTTGCCTTCCTTAATTTTTGTGGTAATATTAATGTTTTTGCATGTTCCACCACATTGTTTCACTTCCAAATCTTTTTTGAAGAGTTCAAGAGCTTTTTCTCCTTCTTTCCTTAATCCTTCACTTATCTGGTCACTTAACTCCTGTTGTGGTAGGGCATAGAGGTAACCTGTGTCGATGACGTACAGAACGATTATGTCATCACCAGCTGCATCTGCCATGGTTATGGCCTCTTCACCTGCTCTTTTTGCTTGCTGTGATCCATCTACAGGCAATAATATTTTTTTACGCATTTTATCACCTCAAAACATTATTATATGAACTAAGTCTTAATTTTATATAATTAAGTTGTATTTACTCTTAGATAAATTTAGCTGCTTCAAGGTGAGACCTTTAAACAAGGGTATGAATATAAATAAGGTTATATAATAAGATCTTTCATAACAACCGGTGTGCAAAATATTATGGTGAGATCCACATAGAGGGATATGTTTATGATAAACCATGTTTTTGGATTAGCTGTGAGGGCCATTATACCCGATGAGAATGGTAAAATTTTAATCATTAAAAGGTCTACGAACAGTAAAACCAACCCAGGCAGGTGGGAGCTTCCAGGTGGTAAGGTTGATCAGAATGAATCCTTTGACCAGGCGCTTATAAGAGAGGTTTATGAAGAAACAGGTTTAAAAATAGTTCCTGATCATGTTGTGGGAGTTTCTGAACAGAATTTACATATAATAAGAGCCGTTCACATCATAATGTCCTGCATGATAGTGGAAGGAGAGCTCAATTTAAGCCTGGAGCATGAAGGTTACGCATGGGTGTTTTTAGAAAACCTAAATGACTACCCATTAGCTGATTGGTTTGAAGATTATGTGATGAATAGACATAATATATCAGGTCATGGCGAAGAAGAAAGTAAAGTTACAGAAGATGCTAAAAACATTTTAAAACCATGGTTTAATTCAATTAAGAAGTCTATGGATAAAATAGTGAAAAAAAAGTAGTTTTCAATTTATAGATAGGTATAAAACTGCCCAGAACGAGCCCAGAATTATTAAAGTAGTTAAGATTAGAGTAGTTAAGATATCCATCAACTGTCTAAAATCTATTATCAGAATCACTGGTCAAGTGACTCGAAAGATACGAATACGTGTTCAAGTAGAGATGGTACTGACGAAGAGTAAATCCGTTACTGTTCTAAATTGAATTATAAATAGTTAAAAATAATGATTACAAGTTCTAAATTATTAATGCTTATTTTTTAAATTTGAAGAATTTATAACCCTGATTAATTTAAAGGTAAATAATAAGTTTTGGTTTCAACAACAGATAACCTAATTTAAGCAGGAGGCGGTTGAAGTTATGCCCATGTTTACTGTAGATATGGAGCATAATGTTGAATCTTGTCCAATGTTCAATAATGAAAACAGGATCCTACTTAAATAATTATCAAGTAAAAAGGATGAATTTACCGGAAAGAAGGAATAAAAATTATAACGGTGTTTTCACACCGCTGGAACATACAATTTTATACGTGGTGGAAGCTCCATCCCAAGATGGTGTGAGGAGGTACTTAAGGGAAAAGATTTTGCGGGAAAAGATTTTGCATTCTATTACCATTTTCCATAGCGAACTATCTCTGAAAGATCTTTACGTCTTTTTGATCCGGCCTCATCATCAGGATACCCCAAAGTAGTGAATACGAGAGGAATAACATCTTCGGGAATGTCTAAAACTTCATGTGCAGCATCAGGATCAAAAGCTGCTATCCAGCAGGTTCCAAGCCCAAGACTGGTTGCTTCCAGTATCAAATGGTCCATGGCAATAGTTGCATCAACTTCACTGTAATTTTTACAATCACGACGGATCCATCCTTCTTCTGGTACTGCACAGGCACAGATAACTACTGGAGCTTCACAAAACCAGTTGGCACCATAAATCCTTTTTAGGTCTTCTTCTTTTCCCTCAGTTTTCACAACTATGAACCTGAAGGGTTGTCTATTTGCAGCAGTTGGTGCAAAACATGCAGCCTCCAGCACTGCGCGTAACTTTTCATCTTCCACAGGATCTTTTTTGTAGCTACGCACACTGTATCTTCTTTTAATTAAGTCCAATAACTCCATTTGCTCACCCCAAAAGTTTGTCAAAACTTTAATTAAATCAATTCAATGATTAAGTATAAACTTATAAGTATCTGAATAAGTTCTTAGAAATAATTTCTGCCTTAGAAATAATTTCTGGATAAACACGTGTAGAAACAATTCTAAAAGTTTTAAAAAAAATTATGCTAAAATTAGAAAAATTGATGAAACGATTGAAAAAGAAGAAATACGCAAGATATAAATATGGAAGTTAACCAAAATTCCATTAAATATCACATTTAAACTTTTAATAATCTAAAAGAAGGTGTTTTCATGGCTTTTCATGTAATGTTAATCCCCACATTGGGATGTCCTTCAAACTGCAGTTACTGCTGGAGTTCTGATGAGGGATCCCCGCTTATGGACATTGAAGTTATCGAAGAAGTTGTGAAATGGCTTAAAAACTTCCGAAGGGAACCTGTTACCTTCACCTTCCACGGAGGGGAACCACTTCTTGCAGGCTACGATTTTTACAGGAAAGCTCTGCCCATGTTAACAGAAGGTTTAAGCCATCTTAAACCAGCCCTTGCACTTCAAAGCAACCTTTGGAACCTTACAGATGAAATGGCAGAACTCTTCCACGAGTACAACATTCCAATAGGTTCAAGTATAGACGGGCCCCAAGAGCTAAACGATCTGCAGAGAGGGGCAGGGTACTTTGAAAAAACCATGAGGGGCTATGAAATTGCAAAAGCCCATAATTTAAGGGTGAGCTTCATATCCACAATAACATCTTATTCCATAGATCACAAGGAGGACATATTCAATTTCTTCTTAGATAAAGGTTTAAACCTCAAGATACATCCAGCATTACCATCTTTACGCGATGATAGACCCGAAAAATGGGCCATTTCTCCCAAACAGTATGGTGAGCTGTTAATCTATCTTCTTGACAGGTACCTAGAGAACGTGGAGGACATCACCGTTATGAACATAGACAACCTCTGTAAAAGTGTTTTCCTGCGCAGGGGCACTGTGTGCACCTACGTTGACTGTATGGGTGATACTTTTGCTGTTGGGCCTGATGGAAGCATATATCCATGCTACCGTTTTGTTGGAATGCCTGAGTACGTTATGGGCAACGTTCGCGATCATCCAACTGTTGAAGAACTTGCAGAATCAGCCCCAGCCCGGTTGCTTGAAGATTACAAGGAATACGTTGACGAGGAGTGTTCTCAATGCGAATACATAAAATTCTGCAGGGGAGGCTGTCCTTACAATGCCATAACACCCCACAATGGGAAAATTAAGGGGCTTGATCCCCACTGTACAGCCTACAAGATGATATTTAAGGAGATCACAGAAAGGGCAAACAAGGAGTTTTCCTCAGCACCTAACATGGGCATGCTCTTTGCAAGGCCAAAAGAAAAACCAACTATAATGTCTTTAATGCTTAAACGTTCTTAAAAGAAACTCAACCTTAAAGAAACTCAACCTTAAAGAAACTCAACCTTAAAGAAACTCAACCTTAAAGAAACTCAACCTTAAAGAAACTCAACCTTAAAGAAACTCAACCTTAAAGAAACTCAACCTTAAAGAAACTTAACCTTAAAGAAACTCAACCTTAAAAAATTAAAATAATTCCAAGGCTTTCTTAGAGTTTAAAATATCTTAAAGTTTGAGATATCTTAAATTTTTTCTGATTTTGTAGCCAACATCGTTTTAAATAGTGATTAAAACTCTATATTCTATTCAATTTAAAAGAAAAGATCTGATTTTCATTTAATACAAATTTAATTATTAAGTTAAGTTCAAAAAGTTAACAAACGTTAGAAAGTTAATAAATCATTTATTCGGTAGAAAATAGTTAAATCGCTGAAAAGCCATTTATCACGGGAAAGTTTTTATCTACAACCAACTTATAAATACTAAGAAAGTTTAAAGAAGGTAATCTGAAAGAATATGAAGGTTGATAACATGAAGAAGATCAGTGAATGGTGCATGTACTGCGGGGAATGCGCAGGAGTATGTCCCCGTTCTTTAATTGAAGTCCACGAGACAGATTTAATATTCAACGAAGAAAACTGTAAAGACTGCAAATTATGCATACAAGTGTGCCCAGTACACGCTTTAATCAAAGAGGAATGATTAAGGAGATAGATATCATGAAATTAATCGAAACTGATGTTCTTGTAATAGGTGCAGGTCCAGCCGGTTCGTCCGCTGCAAAACATGCAGCCCGGGGCGGTGCAGACGTGCTCATGATAGACAGAAAATCAGAGATAGGATCACCTAAACGATGCGCAGAAGGCGTTTCCAAGGAAGGGCTGAAAAAACTTGGCATTGAACCATCACCAAGATGGATCGCCAAGGAACTTAGCAACGTGCGCCTTGTGGCACCAGATGGAACCGATGTTAAACTCAACGAGGAAACTGTTAAACTGCCAGAGGCAGGATACATCCTTGAGAGGAAAGTCTTTGACAAACACATGGCAATGGACGCTGCAAGGGAAGGGGCCAAAATAATGGTGAAAACCCTGGCCAAAGACCTTAAAAGGGAAGATGATTCCCTCGTTGTAACAGCTGAACGCATGGGTGAAACCTTCCAGATCAAAGCCAAGATCGTCATCGGAGCAGACGGCCCTGAATCAAGAATTGGAAGATTTGCAGGACTTAAAACTGCAGCCAAACCCAAAAATATGGAATCAGCAGCACAGTTTGAAATGGGAGGCGTGGAACTTGAAGACCCCAACTCCCTTGAATTCTACTTTGGAAGCGTTGCCCCTGGAGGGTACGCATGGATCTTCCCCAAGGGTGAAGACATAGCAAACGTTGGCCTCGGAGTTTTGGCAACTGAAACCGATAAAAGTGCATACCAGCACCTTATGGAGTTCGTTGAGAACTGTCCTGCAACCCGAAATGCCCAGGCAGTTGAACTGAACGTTGGGGGAGACCCAGTGGGTGGAATGAACAAAAAACTGGTTACAGACAACCTCCTGGTAGTTGGAGATGCAGCAGGCCATGTTAACCCATTAACAGGCGGTGGAATAAACACTGCACTGGAAGCTGGATTGTATGCCGGTGAAGTTGCAGCTGCAGCAGTTAAAGAGGGAGATTTCTCCAAAAAACGGCTTGAAGAATACCAGAAGCTGTGTGAAGAGAACATAGGTAAATCCTTTGACAAGTACCTCAAAGCCAAGGAGTACCTTCTAAGCCTTTCAGATGAGGAACTTGACGAAGTGGCCAAAGCATTCCAGAACGTGAAACTTGACAATATAAACACTAAAGAACTAATAAAATTGCTTGTGAAAGTTTCGCCAAAGGCTTTAGTGAAGTTAGGGAAAATATTTTAATTAAAAACGATTTTTTTAATATCAATTATTCCCTAATCTATTTTTCAATTTCTAATGAACTGATGAATTTTCACGCCTGCCAAGTTCTAGTTTTTAAATTAAAAAGTTCTAATTCTTAAATTAAGAAACTTTACTTTTAAATTTCAGCTTTATACCGTTTCTAGGTCATATATTGATGTATTAGCATCTCTTCATAAAACAATTTTTAGAAAAAAAATTCAAACTAGAATATAAATTATGCATATGAGGAAGAATATCATTGCAACCTGGTGATAGAGCACGTCAGCTAACCAAACCAGCTTATCTTTCTCAAAGAATAAAGAGAGGTAGAGTGGTACCGCTGCCACAAATGCAGGTAATACAGCCACTGAAAACTGTATCCAGTTCATATCTCCCCAGTAAAAAATGTAGACCAAACTTAAACACCCAATTATGCCTGCAACGCTTGCCTGGCCCACCTTGGATTTGTACATTAAATAGGTTCCCATCCCAGCTACGTACATGAAAAAATAAACGCTTAAAGGTACCAGAAGAACGTTGCCAAGGAGGACTGAGCATGATGCAAGCCTCAACACTGTATTTGTGGCTGTGCTCGTGAAAGGGGCCAACAAAGTATTTTTAAGTCTTACAGGTGGCACCGTGTACACAACCTGGTTTAAAAGCATCAACGCCAGCAGAAACGTGAAAGCTGGTTTCATGGTTGTAAATGAAATTAAAAAAACAGTGAAGATTAGAATCATGGAAAAGAGAAGTATCCATCTTTTTTCAACACTGTCCTGAACAAAGGCTCTTCCCATTTTTCTGTGGTCTTTAATGTCAGCCTCAATATCTGTGAGGTCGTTTAAACTGTAGAGAGCGCCCCACAATACACAAACCATGATAAGTCCCTCAAGTATTTCGTAAGAATTTTTGATGGTTATATGGGCAAAATAAGCATAGGTAAGGGCTAAAAAATACATGTTAACAGTTTTAGAAGCCCATGTTATTCTCGTGGATTTTATAAGGGTCTTTATCATGGATTGTCCCCTTAACTTATATCTCCAATTCCAAAACATCATTTATTAATAAATTTCAGCAGCATATGATTTTATTAATTTTCAAGTTTATAAATAACGTTAGATATCAATGAAAATAAATCTCCTGGGGGACTTGAATGGCAAAGTATAGATGTACAGTCTGCAACTATGTTTACGATGAGGAAGTTGAGGGTGTTAAATTCCGTGATCTACCTGAAAATTGGAGATGTCCTGTCTGCAACTCTCCAAAAAGTACTTATGTATTTTTATGTGAAGGTGAGTTATGTGAAAAAGTTGAAGTGAAAGAAGAAGAATCAACAGTTTCCGATGTTCTGGTTCGGCAGATGGTTGAATGGGGAGTGAACTACGTGTTTGGCATACCTGGTAGCTCATCCCTTGGAGTGGTTGAGGCCATCCGAAAGAACAAGGATATAAAATACGTGCAGGTGAGACATGAACAGACAGCTGCATTCATGGCATCTGCATATGGAAAGCTCACAGGACACGTTGCAGCATGTTTGACCATTGCAGGTCCAGGAGCAACCAACCTTGCAACTGGACTCCATGATGCAGCTCTTGATCATTCACCTGTTCTTGCACTGACTGGCATGGTTACAAGACAGCTCATAGGACCTGGATCATTTCAGGAGATCGATCAGTACTCTTTTTTCGAACCCCTAACAGTTTTCAACAAGATCTTGATGTCTCCAGGCCAAACAGCAACTTTAACAACACTTGCAATTAAACATTCACTTCTTAAAAGGGGCGTTTCACACATTGGAATCCCCAACGATGTCCAGAAGTTACCTTACACTTCCCCTGTAATTCCATTTAAGGGAAGAATGCCCAGTTCTGCCACCTCACAGCCAGATTTCCTCATCAGGAAGGCTGCGGAAGTTGTGGACAAGGCAGAAAGACCAGTTATAATCGCAGGTTTTGGGGGCATGGGGCATGGAAACGAACTTTTAGAACTTGCAGAGAAAATAAAAGCCCCCATAACCACAACATTCAGGGGAAAAGGAGTTATTGATGAGTACCATCCACTTTACGTTGGAAGTCACGGTACAATTGGTTCAACAGCATCTTCTGCCCTTGTTGAAGGTGCAGACCTCCTTATAGTTGTTGGATCATCCTTCTCAGAGATGACCCAGATCCCAGAGAAAAAAACCGTGCAGATCGACATGGACCCCATGATGATCGCCAGACGGTACCCTGTTGAAGCAGCACTTCTTGGAAACTGTTCTGAGCTCCTACCAAAGCTTAGAGATAATGTTAAAGAGAGGGAAGATAATGTTTACCTTGAAAAAATAGGTGAACTGAAAAATGAATGGCTTGATCTTCTTAAAGAGGAGGCAGATCCATCAAAAACACCAATCAGACCCCAGTACATAATCAAAGTATTGAACGAAAAGCTTGCAGACGATGCTGTGATTGCACTTGACGTTGGAGAGAACGGCTGGTGGTTCGGCAGGAATTTCTGGATGAAAAAGGGCCAGAAGATGTTAATGTCAGGTTATTTGGCTTCAATGGGTTTTGGATTACCTGCAGCACTTACAGCCCAGCTTGTGTATCCTGAAAGACAGGTTGCCTGTATCACTGGTGACGGTGGTTTTTCAATGGTTATGGGAGAGTTCATGAACGCTGTGAAGTACCATTTACCTGTTAAGGTGTTTGTATTCAACAACAGCCAGTTTGGAATGATCATGCAGGAGCAGAAGGTTGAAAATTATCCCAACTGGCAGACAGACCTTTACAACTGCAGCTTTGCAGACTATGCAGATAACTGTGGCGGCATTGGAATAACTGTAAAATCCCCTGAAAAACTGGAAAGTGCCATTAGTAAAGCACTTTCAGTGAATGAACCTGTTGTTGTGGATATTGAAACTGATGCAAGGAGATTTATTCCGCTAGAGGAAAAATAAGATTATAAAAAAATAAGTTTGTAAAATCATTAAATTTTAGATAATTTTTTAAATAAATTAGCTGGAAATAAATTAGCTAAAGATTTAGATAAAACAGATGGATCATCCCATAAATAAAGTTGAATCCTCTTTAACCCCTGTTTGATGCTCGCAGTGTTGGTACTGTTTATTTCACAACTACTTCAAGTGGGATCATCTATAAATCATGTTATAAAAAGAAGTAAAAGTAAAGCTAAAATAAAAAATAAAGCTAAAAAATAAAGCTAAAACCTGAATTATTTTATAAATCGTTGTAGAGTTGAATTATTTTATATAATTATTTTATAATTTAGGTTGGTACAAAATGAAACTAGATCAATCAGTCTTTATAGCTCAAACCACTTAAGATGTTCAAATTAATTCACCAGTGAATTTAATTATAATCCATGGAAAGTAACTTGAACATGAACATTTGAACAATAGAAATTTAGAGAAATTCAGAATCATGAATAATCCGAGGAAAGACCAATGAAAGTTCCATGTATAACAGAAGAATCTCTCCACAGACCAGAAGCTCGTAGATGGAGGCAAAGAATGCGTTTGCTTGAACCTATGGGTGATGTTGTGGTGGTGCTGCCATGCAGTATGAAGAAACCTTACTCAACGTCCAAGTCCCACACTATATTTATGAGGGCCACAAAAAAGGTCCAGGAAGCAATTTTAACTTCCCCCTTTGGGGTTTGTCCCAGAGAAATGGAGCGAACTTATCCCATACAGTCCTACGATGCATCAACAACAGGGGACTGGTCCCATGAAGAGATAGATCTTATGGGGAAATGTTTAAAGGATTATGTTGGTGGAAAAAAGGTTATAGCACATGTTTCAGGAGGCTACAGGGAGACATGTGAGGCTTACCTCGACGATGCAGTTTACACCTGCCAGGATGGCAGAACAACCTCATGGGAGTCCATGGAAAACCTCAAAGTGGAATTAAAAAAGCATCCCAAGCTTAAATGGAAAGAAAAACGACTGCACGGTCTTCGATCTATTGCAAGATACCAGTTCAACACCCGTGCTGCAGATGCCCTTATACCCGACGGATCAAGGATCGTTGGAAGATTCAACCAGAGGATAATTCACAACAACGAGCAAATTGCAACCTTACTTTTTGAAACAGGATTTTACTCACTCAACATGAAAGGAGGAGAAATTCTCAACGATCTTGGCCAGAAATGGGTTAAAATTGATTTTGATCTTAAAACAAACACTGTTTTTGCACCTGGAGTTGTGGATGCAGATACAAGCATAATTCCAAAGGATGAAGTGGTTGTTTTAAGGGATAATGAAGTGTTCGGGGTTGGTAAAGCCATTTTGAGCGGTAAAGAAATGAAGGATGCCAGTGTTGGAGTTGCGGTAAAGCTAAGACACAGGAAAAAGTAAGGGAGCAACTGGAATAATAAAACAAAGTATAAATATCATGAACAGATCATAGAAAAACACGTTTATTTCAGTACCATAAAAAAATATCAAAAACTTGTATTGAAGTAATAAACCCAATAAATCATGCAAACTTCATTAAAAGGGAATATTTTTAAATGAATATTCCAAATATGGATATTCTGACTAGATATTCTAACTAAAAAATAAATAAAAATATTTTGAATAGGATGAATATTTGAAAAATGATATCTTTAAGAAAATGAAAGAGTAGTTAACAAAAAAATGGATAGTTAACGTTTGATCATTTCCTAGAAATTCATTTTAAGGAAGAAAAACTAAAAAAAGTGTGCAATAAAAGTTATTGCCTAATTTTTTGAGGGATAAAATGAGCGAAGATATAGCTGTAAAAATAAAAGAAGCACTTGCAAAGATACCTGATCCCCACATGGGAGTTAGTATTGTTGAACTGGGAATTGTAGGCGACATTGAAGTTAACGAAGAAGAAAAAACTGCAAAAATTGTTATAATACCTACAAACCCAGGATGCATGAGTGCTGCCAACATAGCAATGCAGGCCAGGATCGAAGCTGAAAAACTCGACGAGATCGACAAGGCAGAGATAGTAATCGAAGGCCACATGATGGCAGACGCCATATGTGAAATGGTGAACAAGTAAATGGTTCACTGGAACATCGCCGCTGTGGTAGGTGTTCCTGGGGTTGGTAAAACATCACTGTGCAAAAGGGCATCCATGGAACTTGGATGCACCTACGTGAACTACGGAAAACTCATGCTTGAAGTGGCAAGGCAAGAAAGACTTGCATTCACCGATTCTGAAATGTTCAGTCTGGATATTGATGTTCAGCACCATATCTGGAGAGCTGCTGCAGAGAAGATCAAAGGGATGAACAACGTCATCGTTGACCTTCATGGAGTGGACCAGTCCAGTTTAGGTTACCTACTTTCTTTACCCATTGAAACCATATTCCCTGAAATCATAGTGATAATAGAATCAAGCTACTCAAACATAATGAAAAGGAGACTTGGTGATTCTTCCAAAACAAGGAAAATAGAAAATTTCAAAAGCTTGAAAAGTCATATGAAATTTCTACGAGGTTCTATGGCTGCATGTTCTGTTATTTTAGGTTGTACCTTTAAAGTACTGCAGAACAACAACTTCGATGATTGTCTCAGGGAACTGGTTGATATTTTAGGTGAATAACAGGTTAAACCGGTGTTTACACCATTTATGTTAATAAATTCAGATATAATAATAAATTATGCCATGAAATGCTTCATATCCCTGAAAAATAAAATTTCAAGGGAAAAGAATATATATGATGAAGTCTAAATCTTGGATCTACCCTTACATGTTCTGCTTACATTTCTAAATTGGTGCAATACAACTTTAGATAGACATATTTATGGGGGCCCGTGGCTCAGGCGGTAGAGCGCACGGCTGATAACCGTGAGGCCCTGGGTTCGAATCCCAGCGGGCCCATTTATCCTATTTTTAATTTCTATCAAAGTTTTTTTTATAAGGTTTTTACAGCTTTTGATTATACAAATCTTCGCCCTTATCTGTTTATTAGTGTAAAGGTTTAAGAGTATGTGGTGCTATGTTTTTTAGGTATGAAGAGTGCTTTGGTTATATTCATAATAAGAAGGTAAAGCGTTATTCTTGTAATGAATGTGGTAATAACTTCGCAGATTTCTCTGAAACAATATTCGCCAACAAACACTTACCTTTAGGTGAAAATGTTTTATATAATAGTTAAAGTTTTATATAATATTAAATCAGGAATAAAAAAGGTGTAAATCAGTTATCAGAAGAATTAAGTTTATAGATGGGAGAGTATTGACAGATTATCCAAAGAATTCAAGGAATAATCTCGAGAAAAACACAAAAGACCCGGTTTTATCTGGAAAAAACAGAAATATAGATGAAAAAAATGTACCAATCTTCAGGGCGATAAAGGTTTAAAAAAACACCCCACGACACAGGGGCCCCAAACATAAGAGGAAAAGGACACAATGGACTATAAGACAAACCACCAATAAGTCACCATAATCGAAAGAGGAACAAAAAAACACCATTCTAAGCGTTGAAAAGAACTCTCCAAAAAATTAATACAAAATACAAACTCAAAACACACTGCAAAAAGCCAGTAACAATATTCACAGACGATTACACCATATACACAGGTTTAACTATTTACATAGATTTAAAACAGTAATCACAAGTTAAAGATACATAAAAAATAATTCACTCACTCACTAAAAAAGTACGCAAACAGTGAAACACACGTTAACAACTGTGAAAAACAGACACTCACTCTTAAAACAACTATTATAAGAATATTTAAGAGGTATTCCAAAGAGGTATACCTCAACATAATACATCAAATTCCGTCCAACTCACATTTCATAAACCAAGTAAACCGAATAAACAAAACAACACACATAACATACAATGCACCTGAAAACCAATAAGAGCGAAAATTTTTTATAAGTTAATTCAATTTACATGTTTTAATACACCAATTTTATTTACATTTCCCATTCCGCATGTTTAATTCAGGTTTTACAGGTTTATTCACGTTTTCAGGTTTAACTCATGTTTTACAATTAACTCATGTTTTAAATGCTCCAAATAGTTTTATAAAATTTAAAAATTGTTTTAATTCATTTTTATGGTCATCCAAGATGAGTATATACAGTACAGTAAACCAGACATAATCATTGAACACCAGTTAAGTAATAATACTTATTGTGTGATAATGATTACCAGAATAAATTCAAAAAATTTATATTTAGGTAACCCATAACAATATAGTGGAGCAACGGTAACCAAGGTAAATATATGATTACCTCATTTTTACCTTTTTTTAGTTTTTAAGGGTTTAAAATACGATTTTTTTATTAATTAATCTTTTTGTAAGTCTAATTTTGTATTTAAATAGAGAAATTAGGTTTATATCTAATTAAAAAAAGTTTCATATATTTTTAATTTAAAAAAAATTTTATATTTAATTTAAAAAAGGTTGAGTAAGTTAATTAACTGAGTTAAATTTTAGGAAAACATCATGAGCCTATTTTGCAGGAGCGCTGCTTGAAGTTTTACTGGAAGTTTTGCACACATTACTTACCTTAACAAATTCTTCAAGTTTCTGAAGTGCCCTACCTGATTCAATGGCTTTGGATGCCATTTCGACACCTTCTTTTAGATCCTTCACTTTCCCTGCAATGTAAAGTGTTGCACCGGCATTTGCAAGGCACAAGTTAAGGCGAGCTTCATCCTCTGCACTGTTCCTTCGACCCTTTAAAACTCCCATCACCACATCCAAATTTTCTTCAATAGTCAATGGAGCTTTTATATACTTTGAATCAGATTTTTCAAGTCCAAAATCTTCAGGATAAAGTTCCTGGATCCTCACCTTTCCATTTTTAAGTACTGCAACACGTGTTTTTCCAATGGTTGATATTTCATCCATTGCAGGTTCATCGTTACCATCGAAGCCGTGCACAACCATTGCACGTTGAACTCCGAGGTTTTTAAGAACCTCCACAACCAGTTCAATGTAATCTGGGTCAAAAACCCCTAAAAGCTGGATATCCGCATTTGCAGGAGATGTTAATGGGCCTAAAATGTTGAAAACTGTCCTGATTCCTAGCTGGCGCCTTACAGGCATGACGTTCTTCATTGCAGGGTGGAAGTTCTGTGCGAACATGAAACCTATACCAATCTTTTCAAGACAATTTTCCACGCCCTGTGCATCACAGTTTATGTTAACTCCAAGGGCTTCCAGAATGTCAGCTGCCCCACATATACTTGTTATACTGCGGTTTCCATGCTTTGCAATTACCACGCCACATGACGCTGCAATTATGGATGCTGTACTGCTCACATTAAAGGTTTTAAGTCTGTCACCTCCGGTCCCCACTGTATCAACAAGGGGGATTTTGAGTTTTGTAGAGACGTTCACGCATACATCCTTCATGGCCCTTGCAAATCCTGTTATTTCAGGAACTGTTTCACCCTTAATTACAAGTGCAGTTAAAAATGCTGACATGTGAATGTCAGTTGCAGTACCTCCCATCATTTCAACCATGCACTCGTAAGATTCATCTTCATTTAAATCTTGTCCAGCTACAACTTTTTTTAAACTTCCTTCAATCATAGTACCACTTTTAAGCTTTTTCAAAGTGAGGATCCCCTATACATAAACAATGGGGTTCTTCCTTTTTTAACCACGCTTCACCTGCGGGTTGCTTCCTTCAGTTTACTGCAAGAATCTTTTATCTTCTCTTTCATAAACGCAAGATCGTTGAGGTTTTCCTCAATCACCCGTATAAGTGCACTTCCAACAATTGCACCATCAGATCCTGCTTTTATAACTTCAGCCACATGTTCCGGTTTTGAAATTCCAAATCCAACACAGAGTGGAGTGTCTGTGTGACCGCGCATCCTTTCAATCAGCTCAACTGTGCTGGTTTTGACCTCGGACCTTGCTCCTGTCACGCCCATAACAGATACAACATAGAGGAATCCAGAACACATGTCCACGATCTGTTTGAGCCTATCGTTGCTTGTTGTCTGGGCTGCAAGGAATATTGGGTCCACCCCGTACTTTTTGGCAGCTACAACAGCATCCCCAGCTTCTTCAGGAGGCAAATCTGCTGCAAGCACCCCATTTACACCAGATTCTGCTGCATTTTTGTAAAATTCCTCGATGCCCATTTTGTAGATGAGGTTGTAGTAGACAAGCAGTCCCACAGGAATGTTTGTGAATTTCCGGAGTTTTTTTACAAATTCAAATCCTTTTTTTGTGGTCATACCTGCTTTGAAGGCCCTTATATCTGCAGATTGTACAGTTGGACCGTCTGCAACAGGATCGCTGAACGTGAATCCGATTTCAAGTGCATCTGCACCTCCCTCAACCAGTTTTTTCACGATCTGGATAGATGTTTCAAAGTTAGGGTCCCCTGCAACGACAAACGGTATGAATGCACCTTCGCCTTTGCTTTTAACCTCTTCAAACATTTCTGCATAGCTTTTTGATTTGATCCTTGACCTGGCTCTTTTTCCTTCTCCTGTTTTCTGGCCCTCTCCAATTTGGGTCCCTGTTTTAGCTTCCTGTGCCTTCATACTTCTTCCCCCATTTCCTTGGCAACTATGAACATGTCCTTGTCTCCCCTTCCTGAGAGGTTGATGACTATGGTTTTTCCCTTGTTCTCTTCTTTCTTTGCATATTTTATGGCATAGGCAACTGCGTGTGAGCTTTCAAGGGCTGGAATTATTCCTTCATACTTAGAGAGAACTTCAAATCCTTCAAGGGCTTCCTTGTCCGTAACTGCAACATATTTTGCACGTCCTGTGACATGGAGGTAGGCATGTTCTGGTCCAACTCCTGGGTAGTCAAGGCCTGCTGAAATTGAACTTGCCTCGTTTATCTGGCCGTCATCGTCCTGAAGTACGAATGAAAGTGAACCATGGAGCACTCCCTCTGTACCTCCGCATAGGGTTGCTCCTGTTCTTTTTGTTCCCACTCCATCTCCACCCCCTTCAACTCCTATAAGTTCAACATCCTTATCATCAATAAACCCTGAAAAGATTCCCATGGAGTTACTTCCACCTCCAACACAGGCTATAACTGCATCTGGAAGTTTATCTTCCTTTTCAAGGATCTGTTTCCTTGTTTCTCGTCCTATAACGCTTTGGAAGTGTTTTACCATGGTAGGGTATGGATGGGGTCCCATTGTTGAGCCTATGAGGTAATGGGTTGTTTCCACGTTGGTGATCCAGTCCCTGAATGCCTCATTTATCGCATCCTTAAGGGTACATGAGCCGGTTTCAACTGGTGTTACACTGGCACCTGAAAGTTCCATCCTGAAAACGTTCAGCTTCTGCCTTTCAACATCTTCACTTCCCATGTAAACCTCAACTGGGATTTTGAGCATTGCCCCAACAACTGCAGTTGCAATCCCATGTTGACCTGCACCTGTTTCTGCAATTAACCTTGTTTTACCCATGTATTTGGCCAGAAGTCCCTGTCCCAATGTGTTGTTTATTTTATGGGCTCCTGTGTGCAGCATGTCCTCCCTCTTGAGGTAAATCTTGCACCCAAGTTTTTCTGAGAGGTTGCTTGCGTAGTAAAGTCCTGTAGGCCTTCCTGCAAACTCACGCAGGTAATAATCAAGTTCTTCATTGAACTTTTTATCATCTTTGTACTTCAAAAAAGCCTTTTCAAGTTCTTCAAGCGCAGGTATGATGAGTTCTGGTACGAAAACTCCCCCATATTTACCAAATTTCCCCTGTGTTATCATGAAATCACCTTTTTTAGATTTTTAATCATCTGTACATCCTTAAATTATTTTTAACCCATTTTATTTATCTTGTATCAAATCTACCCTATCAAATCTATCTGTATCCAGTTATTTCGTGTCCAACTATCTATTCGTGCCCAGTTTATCCATCTTTTTCATTTATTGTTCCTTTTCCTCACTTCGTTCGTTCTTCCCTAGTTCTCCACGGTTACGAGTTCGCACAGATATTCTATTTTATCCGGATTTTTAACCCCTGGAAGGTCTTCAACCCCTGAATTCACATCCACGTAGTCAAAGATATTATCCAAAACGTTTTTCTCATTTTTCAATCGTTCTGCATTCATTCCACCTGCAAGAAAGATTTTTATGGTGTTATTAACATTTTTTGCAGTTTCTGCTGCTTTTAATGCAATATCAAGTGGTATCTGCTTTCCAGTTCCTCCAATTCTGCCTTTAACTTCGTAGTCAAGTAATAGGGCATCGCAAACTTCTGCAAATTCTTTTATTTCCCTTGCTTTGTCTTCTGTTACGCCTCCATCCGAGATTCCAACTGCCCTTATAACCTGGAGCTCATCGTCAAAACCGTGTTTTTTGTAGCTGTCTATCCATTTAAGGTACCTTATCTGGGATCTTGAAAGTGAATGGAGCTGCACTGTTTTTATACCCGTCTTTTTTATTTTCATTATTGCATCTTCAAGATCTTCTGGTTCAATAACAAGAACTGCCATTTTTTTATTTTTCATTGATGCAAGCAGTTCATTTATCTGATTTATTTTAAGAAATCTTTTTGATCTTTCAATGTTTATAAATCCTACAAGGTCGGCGCAGGATTCAGATTTATTAACATCTTCAGGACGTGTTATTCCACAGATTTTAACTTTCATTTCAATCAACCTGTTCAATCAAGTTCGTTGCCTTTTGTTCCATAGTTCATCAAATTGGATTGACCGCATTGATTTAACTTCATTTTTGAACTCTCTGGATTTTTAAACCTTCTACAGCATCAATTATCCTTTGAGCTGATGTGAGCATTCCTGATTTTCCATATGCACCCATTATACCTGTACCCACAAGGATTGCATCTGCACCGTAGCTTGCAAGGAGCTTTGCATCTTCTGGACTTTTCACACCACTTTCTGACACCAGCACAACGTCCTGGGGAACGTGAACTGCAAGCTTCCGAGTTCTTTCAAGGTCAACTGTGAAGTCTTTAAAGTCCCTGTTGTTAATTCCAATTACATGGGCTCCTGATTTTAAAGCGTTTTCTATATCTTCCCTGCTTTTACATTCAACCAGTGCTTCCATGCCCAGGTTTCTGGAGAGATCCAGTCCCCCCTGCATGTCGGGGTAAATGCCTGACATGAGAAGAACTGCACTTGCGCCTGCAAGTTTGGCCTCGTAGATCTGGTACTCGTTTACCAAAAAGTCTTTCCTGATGAGAGGAAGTTCTGTTAACCTTGAAGCAGCTTTTAAATTGTTCAAGCTGCCCTTAAAATAATTTTCTTCTGTAAGGACTGAAACTGCACTGGCACCTGCACTCTCAAAAACATCAATGGCCTTTTCAAGGGGCGTGCTTGAGATATCCCCCATGGATGGTGATGCTGGTTTGTACTCGCATATAACACGAACATTCTCAGTGTTCTTTATGGATTGCTCAAAGTTCTGGCCTTTGGTTTTAGCACTGGCCTTTCCTGTACCTTTTAATCTGGGATCAACATTTTTATCCAAGATTTTTTTATTCCCTCTCTTATCGGCACTTTCAATTTCATCCTTCAGATCCTTCAATGGTTTTAATTCCATTGTCCTTTGAAGGTCCTTCCTCCTTTGGATTATTATGTCCTGAAACTGTATCATGCTTCGATCTCCAGGAAGTTTTTAAGGATTTGGAGACCCTGCTCTGTGCCCACAGATTCTGGATGGAATTGAAGTCCATAGATTGGGTTTTCACGGTGCTTTATCGCCATTATCAGGCCGTCATCTGTTTTTGCCTTTATTTCAATGCATTTTGGGGTTGTAGCTCCATCACAGAGAAGTGAATGGTACCTTGTAGCAGGTAATGGGTTTTCCACTCCTTTAAAGATCCTGTCATTCCCATGGAATATCCTGCTCTGCTTGCCGTGCACAGGTTCTGTGAGCTTTATTTCACCACCGAATGCTGCAAATATTCCTTGATGTCCAAGACAAACTCCTAAAATTGGTATTTGGCTTCCAAGTTCCTTTATAACCTGCATGCAGACTCCGAAATCCCTCCTGTTTTTGGGGTTTCCCGGACCCGGTGAAATTATTATCTGGTCTGGTTTGAGTTTTTTTATCTCTTCTAAGGTTATTTCATCGTTTCTTCTGACCATTATGTCCGGTTGGAGTTTTCCAACCAGTTGATAAAGGTTGTAGGTGAAAGAGTCGTAGTTATCAAGTATGAGTATCATTCTGTATCACCAGGTTTAGCTGCAACTTCCAGAGCTTTTGTAAGTGCTCCTGCCTTGTTTTCGCATTCATAATATTCCTCTTCAGGAACAGAGTCGTGAACTATTCCTGCGCCTGCCTGTATTCTGGCACGGTTTCCATCACATATCATTGTACGTATTGTGATTGCAAAATTTGCATTTCCGTTAAGGGAAAAGTATCCAACTGCCCCAGCATAGGGACCCCTTGGTCTTCCCTCAAGTTCATCAATTATTTCCATTGCTCGGATTTTGGGTGCTCCGCTCAGTGTTCCTGCCGGGAACATGGACGAAAATGCATCCACTGCGGTTTTGTCCTTCCTCAATCTTCCTTCAACCTTGGACACCATGTGCTGGACGTGGGAGAACTTTCGAACCTCCATGTACTCAGGAACGTGGACAGATCCGAACTCGCTGATCTTTCCAACGTCGTTTCTTGCAAGATCCACCAGCATTAAATGCTCCGCCCTCTCTTTCTCGTTTTCCACAAGGTCTTTCCTGAGTTTTTCATCTTCTTGGGGTGTTTTTCCCCTTTTTCTGGTGCCTGCAATTGGATAAGTTTCAACTTTCCTTCCCTCAACCCTCATGAGCATTTCAGGGCTTGACCCTATGATCTCGCGTTCCCCAAATTTCAGGTGGTACATGTAGGGTGAGGGGTTTATCCTTCGAAGTCTCTCATAAAATGAAAGTTTACTGCCCTGGACCTCGTACTCACGAGCATTTGAGATGACACTCTGGAATATTTCACCTGCTTTTATCCTTTTTTTAGCTTCAACGACCATTTCCTCATATTTTTCCTTTGAGGTGTAATGGTTCGTTTCATGGAAGGTCATTTTTTCCATGTGGTCCTTTGACAGTTCTTTTTTTGCAATTTCCTGAATTTCTTCAAGTCTGTTTTCGCCCAAAGTTACGTATTCGCACTTGTTGTGGATTCTATCAAAAATTACAGCGTCAAGGTACAGTCCAAATTCGAAGTCTGGGTGGGAGAACTTCTGGAGTTTGACGGGTTCGAAGTGCCTGACAGATTCATAGGAAACGTATCCTACCAGCCCACCTCTAAAACCTTTCTTTTCGTTGTTTGTTGATACTATCTTTCTTATTTCATCAAATGGGTTTTTAACTTCAATTTCCTGTGTTTCCCCATCTTTCTCCACCTCAAGCAAGTTTTCATATGCTTTCAGTACTGCGGCTGGTTTGAATCCCAGTACAGAGTACCTTGAAAGTCCGCTGTCGCTTTCCATTGACTCCAGTAAAAATGCGTTGGGGTAGCTGGTGTATATCCTTTTAAAAAGTTCAAAAGGAGAATTAAAATTAATATCAGTAGATTTAGTAAGATCTGTAGATTTAGGTTCGTTTATTTTGAGATTATAGTCACCAAAAACATTCACTGCCTTTCATATTGTCACCTTTAAAATATTTTGTTTGTAATATTTTTTGAGTATCTTAATTCGAGTTTCAGTTCAACTCAATTTTCCAGTTAAACATGTGAACTCACTAAAATATCATATACATCATCGTACTATTTAAAACTTTAGAGTACATAAATGTACATAAATTTAAATAGGTGTGGCAAACAAAGGGAAGTATGGGGAAATTACATAAAAAATGATCAAACAGGTGAAATATTAATGTGGGACCGAATAAAACATAAATTTGAAAAATATCCAGCCCGTATGGCTGTTGCACGAAAAATCGTTGAGCTTGGCCTTAGGGTTAGCGAAAAGGGCAAAATATACTGTGGAAACGTTGAAATAAGTGATGTTGCCCTTGCAAGATCCTCAGGAGTAGACAGGCGTACAATAAAGGCAACTGTGGACGTCATACTTCACGACAAACAGCTTTCAGACATATTTCAAAACATCTATCCCGCAGGGGCTCTTCTCAAAAATATTGCACAGAATCTTGGATTCGGCGTTGTGGAAATAGAGGCACATGCAGGAAATCCAGGTATACTCGCAAAATCCACAGAGCTCATAGCCCAAGAAGATATAAGCATACGTCAGGCACATGCAGGAGACCCTGAACTTGAGGAACATCCTCGCCTCACAATAATAACAGAAAAACAGGTAAAAGGAGAGTTGATAAACGAATTTTTAAAGATACCCGGTGTTAAAAGGGTTTCAATTTATTAAAATATGTTAAAATATATTAAATTTGATGAATAATATTAAATTTGATGAATAATATTAAAATTAAAAAAAGTATTAAAATTTAATTAAAACCTATTTATTTAAAAATTTGTTTTTAAAGAAGGTTTAAAATCTTAGAAAAATGTCTAAAAATTGTGTTCCTTCAAAAATAGATTAAATAACTTCAAACAACAATGAAATTGAGGTTAAAAAAAGAATTAATCCCCAAAATCATTCCATTGATTTTTCTGCATCTTCTTCATCAAGGATTTCTAAAAGCTCATCCCATGCTTCCAAGGATTCTTCAGCTTCTTTTTTTGTTAAAACCTCTATAGCATATCCTGAATGAACAAGAACGTACCTTCCAATGTCCAAATCTCCAACCAAATCCAGTTTAGCCTGCTGTCTTACTCCACCGAAGTCAACGGTGGCAACGTTGTCTTTAATCTCAACGATCTGAGCTGGTGCTGCAATACACATTGTAATCTCCCCTTTAGATTAATTAAAGCCATTAACAAATTTTTAGCATTTATTAATTGGTATATACCTTCATATATTACCTTTGTATACTTGTTCTTGTATACTTATCCTATTTTGTACCCGAGTTTTCTCAGGTTTCAGCTAAGGGAAATAGATCTTAAATTTTAGACCTTTGGGTCCCCATATCTTACTTAAATCATCCGTACCCTTCCTCTAACTGTGAGGGTACTGCTCAAATGTATATTTTAATTAGTTTAGTTTAATAATTTTTAATATGTGTTTTTACCATAAATATGTTCTGGAGAGGTAAACATGAAAATCGTAGTTATAGGTGGGGGACCCGGAGGAAGAACAGCTGCAATTGAAGCAGCAGAAATTGGAGAGGAAGTTACACTGATTGAAAATAACAAAATAGGGGGAAAATGTCTTAATGAAGCTTGTATGGTTGTATGCGGTTTTAACGATGTTGCCAAGTTTGTAAGGAATGCTGAAAATTTCAATGAACTTGGAATTACAGATTTAAAACCTGAAATAAATTTTAAAAATGTAACAGAGGGAATAAAAGGAACAACAGATAAAATAAGGCATGTTTTAACGGATGAAACCCAGCAAGCTGGTGTGAAAATATTGATGGGAACTGCCAAGCTTCATGAAGGTTTCGTATCTGTGAATGGTAGAGACTACAATTACGACAAGCTCATAATAGCCACAGGTTCGCGTGCACTTATTCCAAATGTTCTCGGCGCTGGAACTGCCAGAACCTATAAAAATGTGTTGAAAATCAGGGAAATCCCCGAAAAGATGATCATAATTGGGGGAGGGACTATATCAGCTGAATTTGCAGGTATATTCTCTGCAATGGGGTCAAAGGTTCATGTTCTTTGTAGAAGCAGGTTTTTAAAGATGCTTGATGATGACACCAGAAGTTATGTGGCTCAAAAACTTTTAAATGGTGTTGAAATCCATGAAAACATTGAAGTAACTGAAATTCGCCCAGAAGGGGTGTCCACTGAAGATGGTAACATGGAGGGCATGGTTCTCCTTGCAACTGGAATGGTTCCAAACTCAGAGCTTGCAGCTCATCTGGTTGATACAGGTTCCAGGGGAGAGATCCTTGTGAATAAACGGATGGAGACAAGCCATGAAAATGTATATGCTGCAGGAGACGTTGTCGGCGGTATAATGAGCACTCCCGTTTCAAGGATGGAAGGTGTTGTGGCTGCTCGAAACGCCTGTGGAATTTTTGCAGAAGCAGATTACAGATTCATACCCCATTCAATATCTCTGCAGTATGATGTTGGTTTTATAAGCTCAGAAAACCGTGAAGAAACTGAAGGTTACATACCAGGATCTGCAGGTCCCGGCGCATTCTGGAGCGTACTTAAAGGTGAAACAGGACTCACAAAAGCAATCGTTGACGTTAAAACCGGTGAAATAAAAGGATTATCATCAATATCACCATCTGCACGTACTAACATGGCATACATGTCCAAACTTCTCCGAGATGGCTGTAAGGCCCAGGACTTTGACAACTTCATGGAAGTTCACCCATCAACGGATGCTGTTTACAAATTAATGAGGTTCTTCTCAAAGTTTGGATGAACTCAGAACATTCTAGAAAGAACGCAACAATCATATTACACTATAGAAATCCTTTACACTATAAAAATATCTTGAAAAAATTCTCAAAACTGGAAAAAAACATGTCAGACTGAAAAAATTTAAAGATTAAAAAGATATAAAAAAATTAAAAGATATAAAAAAAGTCAGAATATATGATGATAAAAAGGTCGAAACCTCAGTATCTTTGTCTTCCACGGAATTTAAAGAACCATAAGACTGCAACCACCAAGACAATTATTATCAGGATTTATAATTAGACTAAAGCCAATGATTCCGAGAAATACCATTCTTTCCCGAGAAATGCCATTCTTCCAAGAAATCCAAATCTCATAAGAAGTCCTAACCTGCCAATCTTTCCTATGCGCATACCTCTGCCTAAACCCATCCTAAAAGCTGGTAAACCTATAATCATGTCCACCTATTCATGTTCCATTTGATCGTATATTATCCCTGCAATTTTATCCGATGCTTTCAAAACCTCAGGGCCGTACTTAGAAGCATTGGCCTTCATTTCATTCATGTTTTTGAAGGCTTCCTTTATTACATCTTCTATACTATCCAATTCGCTTTCAAGAACTGCTCCATCAAAAACAGCCGCCAAGTTATGATAGCGACCATATTTAACCCCTAAAAGTGCTACGATAGGAAGTTTACATGCTATGGATTCCTGTATCATCATTCCATCATCTGTAACCACTGCAATATCAACTAGCTTGTAGAGGTCGCGTATCCAGTTCACGTAACCCAGATAAATGACATTTTCATAGTCAAAATACTTGAGGTACTTTTCTTCAAGGGGATCCCCTACCACAATTATGTTTGCATTTATTCCACTTTTACCAAGCTTTTCCGCTGCAAGTGCCATTTTCTCAAAGAGGGTTGAGCCCGATGAAAGGAGCACAGTTGGAAGATTTTCATCGTAGTTTTCAGGCATTTTTTTAAGGGCCTTTTCTCTGTCCCCAATTATAACATCGGGGTTTACAGGAGAATATGCTTTTTCTATGCTTTTATCATGGATTTCAATTTGGAAGAGGTTGGATTCTGGAAGGGCAACAGTTTTGGTTATTTTTGTGCATACCTTTGCATCAGTTGGGGTTATAAGTATACCCACAGAGGGTAAGTGGGCCATTTTAGCAGCAAGACATCCTATAACCGCTCCTCCACCTATTACTCCAACCACAACGTCTGGATGGGTCCTTCTGCAGAGTTTTGCAGCTTCGATCACAGCCCTTGAAGTTCTGAATCCTGCCTTTATCAGGGTCTTCTTGGTGGCTGCGTGGCCTCCAGCCTGAGGTATGCTAATTTTATGCCATTTTAATCCTTTCTTTTTAAATAATAATCCAGGTGCACTGTGATCCAGTGCAAACTCACATTCAACACCGCGCCTGGACAGTGCTTTTGCAATGTTGAGGGCTGTGACAGCATCTCCACCTATCCCCCTTCCTGTAACAGTAAATAAAGCTTTCATTCAATCACCTTTAGTTGAAATAAAATTTAATCTTTAATTAAAAAAATTCAATCAGCAGTTTTAACATCCATATGTTTAACTATCCTTTATTTTCAGATCTAAAAATAAGATTTGAGTTAAGCTGTATAATTTTTTTATGTCAATGTATATTAAATCTTCTTCAACAAAATATTTCTAAGTGCATATCCCTGATTAATCAATTTAGTTGATTTTATGGGACTTTAATTACTATGAAAACCTATTTAGCTCCCTTTAGTCAAGGATTTGATTTAATGTTTAAGACCTTTTTGAGGAGTTATTTAATTTAGTATCTTACAAATCTATTAGATCCTTCCATAAATAGTTGTTTATTCAATTTTAACTTTCATTTGAGACATAGGGATTGAAAACAAGCCTTCTAAAACCTAGATACTTGTAAAATCTGTTTTTTATTGTTATCTGGCGTTTTCCAAGAATGAATTTGCGTGCAAGATCTCCAAGGCCTCCTCCTGTCAGAACGTCCATAAAATAATCTCCAAAGCATGGATCCTGAATCTCCAGGTTTTTCTGCAGGAATTTTTCCAGGTTTTTGCGTCTTATGAAGGCTATTAAACACGTGGTGATGAGGAACATGACCAGCACCCATATGAAAACTTCAAAGGCTCCTGCACCCCATCCAGAAGCGTTTGAGAGAACACTTGCCAGAACTGCGTACAGAATACCCAATGCAACCCCAAATGAATGATTTCCAACTTCTCCCATCATTATTTTACCATTGTAGTCAAGGGGTGCGTATCCAAGACATGCTACCAGAATTATTAACGCTGGAACGTAGAGCGAAGATGTCAATGAAAACATGGCTGTAACAACCAGCATCGTCATTATGATAACCGTTGAGCATGCTGAACCCGGTTGCATGTCTGAGATGTTCATAGGCTGTATCATGAGGGCTATGAGCACTGCCACGGCTCCAAAGTTGTAGTAAAATCCAACAACCATTACAAGGAGCATGCCTATTCCCCTTGAAAGCTGTCCAACTTCAACAGACAGACCTTTAACCCTTTTTCTCCCAACCAGGTCATCTATAAATGCAGATATTCCAATTATTCCAATTAAATACTGATAAGGTGGCTGTAAAAATAGTATCAACACTATAAACGGTGCTAAACCCACTGCACGGGGTGTTCCTTCCCTTACAGCTGTGTAAAGGTTCCCCCCAACCTTAGCGAACTTTGTGAATCCCCTGTAAAAGAGCCATGTCAAAACGGCCGATAATAAAAACGCTGCTAAAACTTCCAGATACATGAAAACACCTTTTTTATGAATCGTTGAAAATTGTTGTTAAAAATCTTATTCGATCTTAATCTGTTGTTTATCCTTTGTTTATCCTTTGTTTATCCTTTGTTTATCCTTTGTTTATCCT
>ENA-UOOH01000249-UOOH01000249.1-fermentation-metagenome-genome-assembly--contig:-NODE-249-length-66044-cov-10.423692_pt1 | contig 66044 bp, 58 predicted proteins | sample MGYA00245778_ERZ724025 | MGnify/ENA primary metagenome ERZ724025 (study PRJEB28704, sample SAMN03018313) | fermentation metagenome | biome: anthropogenic terrestrial biome; feature: soil; material... | reverse complement strand
GGGCAACGCGTTATAATTCTGAGCGATAGCGAAGAATCTCGTTAGCTAAAGGCCCCAATATTATGGACTTCCAAAAGAGACCCTTCGTCCCGCAGCTCCTCAGAATGACATTTATGATACTTTTTCAGTGATCTGGCACCGTCCATCTCACTAAGATTACGCAAACCCTCAAAGAAGTGTGCCTAACAGACGGGATTAAAAATAAACTGTGCATTCCTGCCTTTAGAAATGCACAGTTTGGTTAATAGTTATTTTCTACCTTAGTATTTATTGCTACAGTAGTTTACCGATCATAACCGCAGCTTCTGCCCGGGTGGTGTTACCCTGCGGTCTGAAACTGCCGTCAGGATGGCCGCTTATAAATCCACTCTTAAATGCTGCGGCTACACCGGGTGTGGCCCAAGTGGAGACGGCTTGGCGGTCGGTAAAGTTCAACTCATTGATGGCAGCTTCCAATTGGGCTGCGCGCGATATGATTACTGCTGCCTGTTCTCTGGTAATCAGATTATCCGAGCCAAAGTGTTCAGCGTCATAACCGCTTACCAGCCCATGGGCAACAGCCATGGAAATACTATCTTTTGCCCAATGGGAGGCGGTATCGGCAAATGTTTTCCCTACTCTTGTTTCTAAATTTAAGGCTTTGACCAGCATAACTATGAACTCAGCCCGGGTAACAGCTATGTTGGGCTGAAAAGTGCCGTCAGGATAACCGGATACTATTCCAGCCTCCATCAATTTCATAATGCTGTCTTTGGCCCAGTGACCGGAAATGTCGCCGGGAACATTTACGACTGGCTCTGGAACCAAAGGCTTTTCTACTTTAGCTTTCGGAGTAGCTATGACCGTAAATTTAGTGAAGTGAGTAGTATCACCGCTGATGGTACCTGCCTCTAAGTTTAGCTTGATGTTTTCCAAAGCTATCCACTTACCGGCGTCTTCATAATAGTAAATAGCGATGTCATATTCATCGGGATTAAACCCGTCTTTATTAAAGGACAGGGTGATGGTAACCGGTTTTAGGAAGTCACCGGATTTGTCTTTTATAATGTCCATTATACGGCTGAGGAGCTTACTACCATCCGGTAAGGTCATACCTGCGGATAGATTGGCTTCTTTCACCTGTACCCTGATATCGTTTTCCACCGCTCCGGTAGGAAAGGTGAGGGTAACCCCGTTTTGAGTAAAGGTTTTGCCTGTGTAGGTTACCAGTGTACCGGCAGGAGTTCCGCTACTGCCTCCGCCGCCACCGCTGGAGCCTTGGTATGCGAAGCTAGCCGTGATTGTGGCTGGGTTTGCGGGCATGGTATAGGTTGTCGTGGCTTTATTGGCATTGGCAAAGGTTCCACCGCCGGTGGAACTCCATTTATTGAAGCTGTACCTGGAGGCTGGTTTTGCAGTAATAGCAATTACTGTACCTGCAGCATAATTGCCGCTGCTGCCGGTAGTAATACTGCCACCTGTTAATGCCCTGATAGTCAGAGTGTAGGTGGCGGCAGGTACTGCTGCGTTAACAGTTGCATTAATGCTAGTGGTTAGGGGTATACTATCGGGATTGACTACCCCCATCGGAAGAGTTACGGTTCCATCTACGGTAAAGGTCTGCTCGGTAGTTTCATCCGGGTCATAGGAGCAGGCAGCTACATCCCAGCTTACATCAGCCTGGACATCTCCGTCATTGGTAATCAGGGTCACCCTGGCCGGCAGTCCTAGCTCTGCCGCTGTTTTGGCAGTACCGTTGGCCACGCCGGTAATGGCAGAAGGTGCGTTGATGCTAATCAGAGTTTTATCTGTAGAAACTTCTGCGTTAACGGTTACACTAATGCTGGTAGTCAGGTCTACGTTGTTTGGGTTGACTACCCCCATCGGAAGAGTTACGGTTCCATCTACGGTAAAGGTCTGCTCGGTAGTTTCATCCGGGTCATAGGAGCAGGCAGCTACATCCCAGCTTACATCAGCCTGGACATCTCCGTCATTGGTAATCAGGGTCACCCTGGCCGGCAGTCCTAGCTCTGCCGCTGTTTTGGCAGTACCGTTGGCCACGCCGGTTATGGCAGAAGGTGTGTTGATGCTGACCAGAGTTTTATCTGTAGAAACTTCTGCGTTAACGGTTACACTAATGCTGGTGGTCAGGTCTACGTTGTTGGTATTGACTATCCCCGCTGGAAGAGTTATGGTTCCATCTACGGTAAAGGTCTGCTCGGTAGTTTCATCCGGGTCATAAGAGCAGGCAGCTGCATCCCAGCTTACATCGGCCTGGACATCTCCGTCATTGGTAACCAGGGTCACCTTGGCCGGCAGTCCTAGCTCTGCCGCTGTTTTGGCAGTACCGTTGGCCACGCCGGTAATGGCAGAAGGTGCGTTGATGCTAATCAGAGTTTTATCTGTCGATAGCGTATCAGATATGGTGATAGTCAGTGTTGCCGCCTTGCCTTTATCGAACTCCATCGTCAGCGCCAGCTCGCCGGTCTCCTGGGGTGCCAGGTATTCCTTCTTGATGGTCATGGTGTTACCTTCTATGGTGTAGTCAGTATTTGCTGTTAAAGTAGCATCACCTTGTTTAACTACAGTTACACTGGTGGCCGAGTTCCAGGTGATGGTAGTAGTGATGTCTACCTGGTTAGCAGGATTTTTGTCAAAGATTACGGAAGTCGGGTTGATGGTAGCGTTGTTTGCAGTGTAAGGATCAGGGGGATTATTTTTCAAGAAAGGATAACTGTCGTTCCTACTTCCCTCAATTTGCCAAATACTTGTGAAATCCCAATCTACATAAGTTGCCTGCTCCTTCATCTCCGCTGTAGTTTTGCCTGTTCCACCGTCAGAGGAATCTATCCCTGAGGTAGTGGTGTCCCAATAACTATTAGAGACAGTGCCTTCCCTCCCTACCAGACCACCGACACCGTCAATACCCGTCACAGCACCGGTAGCATAAGCACAGGAAACTTTACCATCAAAATTCCATCCTACCAGACCACCGATATAATCCTCGGTACCACTTGCAGTACCCTTGGCGTAAGAGTTGTTAATTGTACCATGAGAGTTGCTTCCTGCCAGACCAGCTACTCCCCCTTTACCTTTTACTGTGCTTGTAGAGTATGCGAGAGTAATCGTACCATAATAATTATCCCCCACCAGACCGCCGGTACACTGTTGACCGTTCACAATGCCTGTGGTATATGAACCGCTGATTGCGCTTCTATTGTATCCTACCAGACCACCGGCATAAGTATCTGTACCTGTTACAGCACCAGTGGCGTAAGAGTCAGAAATTTTACCCAGATTTTTCCCCACCAGGGCACCGGTACATTGGTGGCCATTTACATTATTATTTTCTAGTCCAACATTCTGGATTTTGGCAGTACCTCCGGTAACACCAAACAAACCCACGTAATCAATAGTACTCCGGTTAATAGTAAGGTTGCTGATGGTCATGCCATTGCCGTCAAATGTTCCTCTAAATGAAGAACTATTATTGCCGATGGGTACCCAACCTTCATCAGCATTATAAGGCGCAACACCCAGATCAATATCTGCTGTCTGTATAAAATGCTTATCTAGACATTTGCGTACATTGTCGAGGTGTTCCGGAGTAGCGACCTGGTAGGGGGTATCCAAGCTACCATTACCACCGGCAAAAACTACAATAATATATTCAAATGTGACCACCGGGCTATTTTCCATGCCCTCTTTCACCGCAACGGCCTTGATTATTATGTCGGTCGTTACTTCTATTGCACTGGTATACTGGATGGTGCTGCTGCTGGTTGTGGGATCGGTTCCATCAGTCGTGTAATAAATGGACGCTCCCTCGGTATCTGTTTTCAACTCAACATTTTGTGCTCCACCATAAATTCCCGCTGGTGGGTTAGCAGTTGGGGCTGCGACCCCCGGGTGCTTTATAGTATAGATGAAGGTGGCAATATCACTGTTACTCAACCCAGGGCCAGCCGCCATAGCCTTAACCGTTACGGTAGTTCCAGGGGCGCCGGTAATGACCACGCTGGTACCGCTGGGACTGCTGGTATCCGGGTTACTGCCATTAGTGGTATAGTAGATGGTTGCTCCGGCAGTGGCGGTTGACAGAGTCACGGTGGTATTGTTGGCCACGGTAGTTCCACTAACTGGTGAGGCAGTAGGGGTCGCTGCCTTGGGAGGTGCAGCAATGGTAAAACTGCTGCTTTGGCAGGTCATTTGGGCGGGGGGAAGGTCATAAAAATTAGTAACACCACTTTCGTTTGCACCAAAATAGGTGACGTTTTTGCTTGCAATGCTGCCTGCTGCCGTCAGGGTGTAAGTGCCCGCATTATTAACATTAAGGTCATGGTAGGCAGCTACGCCATTTGACAATTGCATAGTACTGGTACCACTCAGAGTACTGCCTTGAGGGTTGGTCAGGGCAGCAGTTATGAAATCCGAGTTGTCTGCTGATACTGTAATACCGTTCCCGTCCTTCAGTTCTACAATAGGTTGAGGGTATAAATTATTTCCGCTAGGTGCTCCTCCTGGTTGGGTAGTCCAACCCAATTGGGTTGCCCATGCCTGATGCTTATAAATTTTATTGTCCCAATAACCTTTTTGGTCTGTTACATATACGTTGCCGTAACTGTCGACCGCTACACCGTAAGGAGAATTGAAAGCATTGTCTATATATGCCCAATAGTCGCGACCGCTTAAATTAACGTAAATCTGTTTGGCTTTCGTATTGGCAACATAAATATTGTTAAACTTATCCACGGCTACACTGGAAGGTTGCAGCAATGATTGACCCGTAAAATATTTACTCCCCCATGTAGTATTCCCTTTTTCCAGAAACCTTAAGTATCCGTAAGTTGAACCTGTTTCATCCCGGTAATCTGTTACATATAAGTTGCTGGAATTATCTACAGTTATACCTACAGGGAAACCGAAATTACCATTTTGAGGAGTATTATCCCCTATTGTCTGCCATGTACTATTGCCATTGGGCAGCTTCATAACCCTGCCATTATATGTGTCTGTTACATACACATTATATGAACTGTCCACGGCTATGCCGGAAGGTTTGTTAAATACTACACCTTTTGTAATGTCCGTCCATGCAGCACCATCATACTTCCAAATTATACCGCTATTCCACTTGTCCGAATTCACTACATATATATTACCGGAGGGATCCACAGCTACTGCCCAAGGACAATGCTGACCTATCTGAAAAGGACTATTGGGAATAGCAGTCCACACTTCAGAACCGTAGCCCTTTTTAAGAATGGCGCAATTGAGTTTATCAGCAACATATACGTTGCCTGAACTATCCACCGCTATGCCGGAAGGGTCACCAATGTACATATCCCCCGACACGGTGGGAGTACCACTGCCAATTGTAATCCAGTCACCGGCCCAGGCACCATCTGCCGCCGCTGATCCTGGCGCGGCTATAATTCCCATCATCATAATTCCCCAAAATACCAGTAAGCAAATCCAGCATCTGCTTTTTCTCAACATTTCTCCATAACAACTCCTTTCTAATTGCCCTCAAAACCAGGGACTTTTTTTCATCCGGCATAGTCCGGTTCAAGCTGAGCAGAGGAACATTCTTTCCGTTGACCTTTTCTCACCCCTCAATCATCCCAATAAGACCACCTCCAGCAGTTCGTTGACCGTCAGTCGCATCCGCCCGCCGCCCCAGATGACATAATCACCGTCAGTGGCGGCGGTTTTGAAGAATGCTTCATCAGCAAGCTCGGCATATTTCATAGTGTGTAACTTCCCCGAGAGGTCTACCGTTACTGTACTGCCGCCCTCCATTTCCATAAACAGCCGATAGTCCTTCATGGGCAACACGGTTTTGACATAATTCACGTACATGCCTCCTTTTCCATAAAAAACATAAAATCCCATCCTACAGATTAACTATAGAATGGGATTTTGTTTTACACATCGTCCGAATGGACAATCTTTTGGATAAATTATTATTTTATTTCAAGCTTTTCAGCCAGTCTGGCCCGGCGGTCGATTTGAAGCTTTTGAAATATTGCTCGCAAATGTGCGCGCACCGTGCTTTCCGTTATCACCAGCTTTTCCGCGATTTCGCTATTACGCAGCCCCTCGGCTGCCAGTTTGGCCACCTCATATTCCCGTTCCGTTAAGTCAGGAGGCAGCTCGCCTGAAAAAAGGGCTTCACGCAATGTAAACCAGCCTTGTGAGAAGCGCTTCCTGACGGTCTTAAACTTTTCGAAAAGGCCGGGATAATCACGGGCAATGACCTCATCAACCAGATCCCCCAGCAGTTGTGAATACGAGGCAAAGGGAGACACCAACCCATCAGGAAGAGCCTTTCGGGCAGCTTGTTCAACAAAAGCAGCAGCTTGAGCACGGTTGCCCAACGCCATATGGCTGATGGCCATAAGGAAACAAGCAAAGAGATCCCCATAGGGACTCAATAGCCCGTCTGCCGGTCGTACGGCCTGTATCGTGCCTATAACTCGGGCAAATTCACCTTGGTGCACGAGAAAGCCCAGGTGTACGAACAACCCAATTTGGGTCATAGCAAGCGGCAGGCGTCGGTCCTCAAAATCTGCATTTTGCAGCCAATCAGCGATACTCATATGATTCTGAAACTCGTTTTGCAGAACGCCTCGAATAATATCCAGAAGCGACCGAATGACGAATATATCTTGCCGGTCGAAGGAGGCGGCACGTTCCATTGAAGCGATAGCACGCTCCCAGCCGACTGTATCCGCTTTATGCAGCGCAACGTGGGCCAGCAGTATGGCAGCGCCCAATAGGACCACACTTTGCTGCTTGCTTTCGGCAAGAAACGCTGCCTTGTAGGCAAGTATCTCCGCGTCGCTCAAGTTTCCCCTTTGATAGGCCAGTTCCGCGCGAAATAGCGCATCTGCTCCGCTGCCGTGACCATTTGTAAGACGTGAATAGATGGTGATGTACTCCTCCAGCGCATCAGCCTCGCGATCGGCTTCACCAGGTGTAGTGTAGAACTCAGTTAACGGGGAATAATTGCCAAAGCACCAGAGCGCGGTAGGGATAATTACCTGGGAGCGTTGGCTTTTAAAAAGCGGGGCAGCCTGTCTGATTATGGCAGTCATCTCAGCCAGGCAAGGGAAACTCCTATATGAAGACAACAGCAACCATTCCCCCAGCAAAATGGAATTCTCCAGCAGTTCTGGCATAGTATGCAATTCTTCCATCAATATCTCAAACTGCTCATTCATCCCGGCCATAAACAACGCCCAGGCAATGCGGAGCATGTTAAGGATATATGTCTTTTTGATTTCTGCTGGGCAATTTTGGGCGATATCAAGAGCTAACTCGGTAAAGGGCACACCGTTGATAATCTCCAAATTCATTTCGGAAAGATCAAGCGAGAGCATCCGCTCATAATCTCGAATTTGCATGTAAAAGCTAAGAGCCCTGGCGGTTTGGCCTTCGCCCCTGCAAAAATCCCCCGCCCGCAGCAGGCACTGGCGTTCAAACGCGGGCCCGCGCTCCCCGCGCTTTTGAATAAGCAGCTCGGCCAGAATGCTATGCACCTCATACTGCCGCTCGGCCGGATCGTAGCGGATAAACGGGCTTGCCAGTGCGTCCCAGGCATATTCAGGCAGTATATCACAGTTGAGCAGGGAACAGGCCTGCTGTACGGTGACCATCTCAAACGGCGACAGGTGCAAAAGAAAGGGTTGTTGCGCCTCGGTCAGCGTGTCCCATACCAGATGCTCCATAAGGGCCAGAATGCCAGGTGTATCGGAGAACGTACCTGTTTCCCGGAAAGCACAGAGCTGCAAATAGACCGCGATGACCCAGCCTTCGGTGTAGCGCTCAACCTCCTGTGCACCCTCCGGGGTAATTCTTACATTGGCCAAGGCATAATAACGGCTGATGTCCCCGGCATTCAGCCGCAGGTTATCGGCGGTAATATGCAAAAAACCATGGCCTGCCATAAGGGCAAGCACATTTCGTTTAAGCATTTGGGTTACGATGATAATATGTAGACCTTTACCGCCATGATCGAGGAGCTCAACGAAAAAGGCGGGTGGCAATACGTCCTGAAAAAACTGAAAATTATCGATCACCAGATAGGCATCATGGTTACAACGAATAGAGCGTAGGGCTTCAGTTGCTTCACCGATGGTGGCAGCGTTGGGCAGTTCTATTTTAAGGAGGCGTTCACCGGCATAGCTGTCTATCTTTTCTATCTCGCGGCAGAGGCGCCGAAAGCCTGCGGCGGGCTTTTCATCCGTGGCGGTGAACCAATAAACGGGCGTGCTTTGAGGCAGCTCGACTTCTAAAAAATCACGTATCGCCGTCGTCTTGCCGTAACCGGACGGGGCTTCGACAATAGTGGCAGGCGAAAAACGTAGCTGGTCCAATTTGCGTTTGAGCCGGTCAGAATAATAATGCGGCTCGGCTCTGCCATTTTTTCCTTGCTCCATATTATTCCCTCCCTGTACAGATTATTAAGAAGACAATCCTGGTTTTTATTTAATTCATGAACTTCCTCTCTTCATTCTTAATTAATGGCGTGTTTACCTTCTTCCATAAAAACCTTTTGGCTAAGTAGCTCAGGAATAGTCCTTTCATCTAATGTCAGCCGTCTTAAGTTGCTTTTTTCATTTCTTTTTCTCGCTTTCATTGTGTTTTGGCTTTATAGTGTTAATATCTTTGTGATCTTCATGTTCAAGCCACTTATCTAACCGATAAATTATCTTGAAGCCATCTTCATATCTGAAGAAGCGAATGATGAATCGTACACCGCAGGCAAATAGCGCGATTCCCAGTCCTGAATAAAAGAATGCGATGAACCAGTGTGGAATAAGTTCTAATTTCCTGAGTAATATTCCACCGCCCATCATTACGACAACAAAAAGATAAGACTTGATATCAAAAAACAACCAAAATGGCAAACGCTCTCTGTCATACATGCGGATTCTATATTCATGTTTGTAAACCAGCTTTGAAAAGATTAGGAGATAGAAAACCAGGAGAATGATCAGGCTGCCAAACAGGATCAATGGAACGTTTTCCGATTGCGGAATCATTGGAAATCCTGTCTTCATTACCATGATTCCTGCCAAAGACCATACTACACCAGCAATTAATAAAAGATATTTCCTTTTGATTGTGAATAAGCTCATCAAAACCCTTCCAATAATTGATACGGCAACTAACTCAGCAACAGAAAGCAAAGATTTTTTTATTTAAATCATATCCAAGTAATTCTATAACATACCTCGCTATTGTCATATTAACAAAACAACCCCGGCAAAATGATAAAAGCCGCTCCGGCAAAACGCAGGAACGGCTTCATTACTGGGCTTTCAGTTACAATAAACATTTGTCTCAGCCTTGAACAGTCGCTGTTCAGTACAACAAACCGCTGCTTAATTCATGGGCGGCTCTGGCTGCGGATCCAGCCAGGTCTTCGGCGGTTCTGGCTGCGGGGCGAATGCTTTGCTGGTATACCTGATTATTATCTGGCTGTTTTCGCTGATCCATTCAACTTCGCAGCCCAGGTTTTCAGCGATGAAGCGCAAAGGCATCATGGTTCGGCCGTTGATGATCAAAGGCATTACTGCAGCGTTTTCCGGGTCGATGGGAACGCTCTGGCCGTTGATCTTGGCCTGGTTCTTACCGATCCACAGTTCGATGGAAGTGGAGCCCTGGTTGATCAAAACCTTCTTTTCCGAGTCGAACCACTCGATATTGGCTCCGATGGCTGCAGTGACAAAACGGATGGGGAGCAGTGTCCGGTTTTCGTAGATGATGGGGCTAACATCCATGGCGGACGCGGCACCGTTGATTCTATACGTACCCTGGCCGATGAAGAAATCCAGGGTAAGCTGGCCGCCGGCACTGTTCCCTGAACCGGCCTTGGGAGCATAGACGACCGTATTGGAGGGTTGGGAATTCAGGAACATCTTATAGGCTCTTACCCGGTAACTGTATGATTGATTGGTATTCAGGCCGCTTTCGGTCACACTGGTTTTATCAGCACTGACGGTCGAGCTCATTTCCCAATCGGCAGAACCGGATTTTCTTTCCACAATGTAGCCGTCGATATTAGCAGTGCTGGCCTGCCAGGAGAGTTTGACTCCTTTGGGATCGCCAGGGATCGTTTCTGCTATCAAACCTGTGGGGGCAGCTGGGATCAGCTTATCATAGTCGATGTTCGGCATAACGGCAAATTTCTGCAGCAATCCCGGGGCTTCATTGGAATAGCCAGAATCAAAATTCCCGTTGGCTTTTACCCGGTAATAATAGGAGGTGCCGAATTGGGCGCTGGTGTCCGAATATTTGGTGGTGTTGGAACCGACCTCGGCAATTTTGGCATAAGTGCCGCCAGATGTTTTTCTTTCAATGGTAAAACCGGTTTCACTATTGGAATTGTCCTTCCATGTCAGATCCAGACGGGAAAACAGGTACGGGGTCACCGTCAGGCCGGTAGGGGCAGCAGGGAAGACCTTAAAAATATTCAGTCCGGGATCGATACCCGGCAGCAGAACGCCCGAACCAGCAATACTGAAAACGGAATCGCTGGTATCGTTGGCATAAGCCCAGGAATCGGTTTCATTGTCATAATATAACCAGCGGGCTTGGATCAAAACATTAGAACTGCTTTTATTGGGAACAGTCCAAATATAACTGCCGTTATTGGGCAGCTCTTCCTTGATCATGATCCAACCATTGGTAGCTGCGCCGTCAATGGCATAGTAGAGATTCATTTCTCCGCCTTTCAGGGAGGAAGTCCATTTAATCTCCTGCTTATCTCCAGCTTTCAAGGATTCTCCGCCATTGGGCGCGGAAACTTTGATCTTCTGCAGGATTTCCGCCGAATCCCAAGCCCGGAAGACTACGCCTTCATAGTTGTAACCGGGAATATTGGCGGCATCTGCCTGATAAAAATGGTGCCGATCCATTTGAGCGGAACTTACGAACGGTTTACCGCCAAACCACCCCCCATCGCCGTGGTCAGATTCGGGATGGTACCAGCGGTTGATATTGACATCGCCATAGGACGTATCATTGGCCGGAATGACATAGCCTTCGATTCCCTGATAAGAAAAGCCGTACTTGCCCATTACAGCGTCACGCTCGGCAGAACTGGTGGCATAGTACATGTCATTGTACAGCATGCATTTGAAGAGAGGGACTGTATTGGGAAGTGGGACCGGGGATATGTAGCAGGTGATCCCCTCGTCTGTGAAGCCTGAAGCCAGCCAGCTATCACGCTCTTGAGCATTGGTGGTGTACCAGTGTACCGTCCCGTTCCAGCAGCGATACAGGGGAATAGCCTTAATGCTAATGCTTTCGGATATTACCGGCAATACGGGAATTTTGATATTGAGGTCAGTTGAAGGGTACAAATTGGAGATAGGCAACCTGACACCTGGGCTTTCTAATGCGGCCGCGGTTCCGGGAGCAATTGAGATCATTGTCAGCAACATCAAGCTGACAATTAGGGCACATAGTCCTCTTCTTTTCACATTTTTCACCCTCCTAGCAATCTTAATTAATACGTGTATAATTTGATTATAACACCTTTTTTTTCCATATAAAATACATATTTTTTTGGATAATAGAACTTTTTAAAAAATATGAGAAAAACCGAAATAGCGGTATTATTGAAGTGGAAAATTACAATGTCCCCGCTTGTTAAGACACGATTTTGAAAGTATTAAGATAAATCCCTCTTCCAAACACATCATCAAGAAAACAATTAACGGTAACCATTAACTGAAGGAGTCGAAGAAGTTGAGGAACAACCAGGTTGTTTTTATCCTTTTATAGAGAATATAGATGTTTCCCTGTCAATGGGCTCAGGCGGAAAACATCACACATCTCATTTAAGATTTGTATATTTGCCAGGCCGACATTCATAACTGTATCATTACCGCCATAATATATAGCTACCGTATCGTCCTTGCCAGTTAATGCACCGCAGCTGAATACTACATTAGGAACGTGGACATAATCAGTCTCTCCTACTAAACAATCACTTACGCTGGGCATTAATATCGGTTTGGCACTAATGCGAACTTTGCTTGGATTTGTTGGATCCTCAAGGTCATGGAATGCCACACCCAGGGTATACGGATTGCCAGCCATGGTTGAACGCACACCGTGAAAGATATTCAACCACCCGTATCGAGTCCTAATAGGCGGGGCACCTGGCCCGATCTTAGCCTGGAATGCACTGGGCCCGTGACCGCTTCTCATGATTACATTACCGATTTCCCATGGTCCGGTAGGACTCGGCGCGAAACCTGCGCATATTTTTCCAAATAAGCCACCGATGTGACCGGAGCCGGAAACTTCCTGTTCTTTGTCGTTGGGACGAAGCAAGGCTCTCCATTTGTTATTTCTATCAGGTTCAGAAAATATAACAACATTGCGCATATCCTGTTCGGAAATGGGGCCATGGCGAACAACAGTCTTAAAGTCTTCGGTTACGGCCATCATAACCTTGACTCTATCAGTAATCTGTTCGTGATATGCACTGTAAGTCAATACATATAAGTTGCTCCCAACGGGATTAACCCTAATATCTTCCACACCGCCGGCCTCAGATTCAATAACAGCGTTAATATTGACGCCTTCATCGTATACATCATTCTCTGTAGCAGGTAATAAAAATGGTCTGGGGTCTACCTCCCAACCATCCAGGCCATTGTCGCTTACAGCTTTTCCTATTACACTACGACCATCAGCAATATGGGAACGAAAAAGCATTATGGTTTGATTCTTGCCATTGGCACCTGTCATTTCTGCCATTCCTGCATTATGAACCGTGTATGTATATAAACGGACTTCAGTACCCCATATTTTATTGACATCATGGCATGTTAATATGGGGTTGCTAGGGTAGCGTAAAACCGGTTCATTAATGGTTACTGTTCCCTCAAATCCGTTTAACCCAACATGTGCTTCCGTGCGGCCCATTTCAAGCCTCCTTTACATTACCGCATAATGATTCAGAAGTAGATTGTGCAAATCTGCAGTATTTATTCTTTCTCGTGTTCTCATTTTAAATTTCCTATCCAGGACTAAACCCGGTCTGTAGGCCTTGAGTTTTCCCGATACTCCTCAATAACAGATTGGCTCTTCCCACCAACCGAAAGCAATCCTTCCGGAAGCCGCCAATTCAGGTGTTTCCGGATTAGATAAGAAAACAAGAAAAGAACCGCCTGGTGGGAAAATAAATTTTCCCTGCTCATCATCTACCAACGTAGTTTCAGGGAGACCACGCCTGACAAATGCCTTAATCCCATCCATTGGATCTCCGGTTACATTTACTGCATACTGGATTTTGACCCGGGGCCGAGGTGGAGGACAAAGAGCAGTGTTAGCAGGAGTTACCAGTGAGGAGTCCTGGGGTGTTCCGGGAGGGATTGCGTTAAACCAGATTTGGACCCGGAATGGTGATTGCGATACATCACTCACTGTCCAGACTGTTACATGCAAATTCACTCCGGAATTGGGAGGATTGTATAGTCTTGCCCAAGCACTAGTACCTTTCCCGAAGGTAAGATTATCAGCGTAGCCTACAAAATATTTCCCTTCCAGAGATTTTGCTAAGTTAATGGGAACATCCACGGTGTAGTCCAAAGATGGTTTATTTATCGTCGGTGGAGGAAAGTTGACACAGGGAACACATCCACAAGATTGCGAAGGGTAGTTCACTACACCAGAACTTTTACAGGCTAATAGATATCGTCCGTGCCAATTTGCGGTTGGGTTGCCGCCCATAAAATATCACTCCCATACATAGTTTTCTATTTGAGGGTTTTGCATAATTCGTTTTTTTCTTAAAAATAACCGGCATTTTAGAATTGTCATCCTGAGGCAACGCCGAAGGATCTTAAAGATTCTTCGCTAACGCTCAGAATGACAGGTTGGATTTTTCCATTATGCAAAACCCTCATTTATGTATTCTATGTCTTCCTATATAAAATGTGTTACAGCCAGAAAATCAGTCACTGTTATGTATCTCGTCTTCTGCAGTTATAATCAGCAGCAAGATCCAGCCCAGCATGTACGTCCCCCAGATTAGGTTTTCCTTCCAAAGCAGGAACCCCCTGAATTCCGGATGGAAAGGCCTCTTTGCGCATTATATCTTTACCTATGACTTGCAGTTCCAAAAACCCCCGCGCCAAACTTTAAATGATTTCAAGGGTAGGGGTGTGCTTTTACTTCAATGCATAATTTACCGGGACAATTCAACTCGATGCATTTGATCAGCTATTCGCTTAGCAAACTCTGACCACAATAGAATTCGCTAATTCTGTACCGCGCATGGGCTCTTTCCAAACTGTCACCAGGCTCTCCAGCCACTTCATCAGCCTGCTGCTGCTCAGCCAGCAGATATTCCTTCAGCTTAAACTGCAGCGCCGGATCATTGGTTTGTTCATATACCCTCAAGGCCGAATCTACACCGGCCGGTCCGGACCGGTATAATATCTCCACATCAAAATTCTCCAGCGTTCCAGATAGATAACGGTCTGCATTGTATCTGGTCACCAAACTGTCGGGATTTACTATACACAGCATACAGAACATCACTACCCCCGCCCCAACCGCCAGGCGGGTTATGGAGAATGACCATTTTTGCAGCGCTATAACTCCCCCGCATATGGCTGCCATAAATGTCATAAAAATACAGGGCAGCAGTCGGCGCATAGATAAACCGTATGCCCCAATGTACAAGGCCATTTTGCTGAAGGCAGTGGCGATAAGCACCAGTGTGAGAATGGTCAGCAATACGTTGAGCAGCTTTAGGAACATACTATCCCTGCTATGCTTTTGACTCATGATGTTGGCTGCTGTCAGTACGAACAGATTTATGACTGCGATACGGCACAGCTCGAAGAATCCGCTGCGGGCATATTCCGAATAAATCTGCCACCCCTCTGGCCGCTGGCCGACAAAGGCAGAAAAGAAATAAGGGAACTGGCTCCCGATGAATACTATATAAAGCGTACACAACAAGCCCATCAGAATGTAAACCGTAGTCATGGGAAGTATCCGCAAGCCTAAAATCTTCTGAAGGGTGCTGTCCTTTTCAAACAAACCGGTGCCTCTTTTATGAGCACTGCCGGCAACCAGACCGAAAATATAGGCTGCAATGGGAACGGCAAGAATGAGCTGCCAGAATGTTTCCCAAAATTTGTCGCCTAACCCCCGAAATCCGTCTAATATGCCATTGATGAGTTTAGCAAAACCGCCGCTGTCAGCTTCCATCAGCAGGGGTAAAACCATAGCCGCCACAATAAAGGATAAGAATAAACCTAATGCTATAGAAAGAACTTGTCTTCCCCGGGTAAGTTTATTGTTGCCCAGAAGGGCAAGACCCTTATACTGGCAGCCGAAATTGCTGAATGGAATAACCAACAAGGCATTATAACTGTCCAATAAAAGCAGATCGCTGGTTTTGCCCTGGATGAGCAGTCCGGTTGCACATAGTATCCAGTACACGGCACTGCCGAATAACAGCAAACCGTGCAATGGAGCCAGACCGTTGTTGGTCCATAGACTGAAGCTTAGTCCTATCAGCAGCACCACCACCAGCCAGAACCAACTGGTTTTAGGGATCTGCACCCCTTTTTTCAACATATACAAGGTCACGGAGCCGCAGAATAGCAGGGTGAACAAGGTCACTCCCCAGCCCTGCCAAGCAAACAATACCCAACGGGCAAAAAGAAAGCCTAGTACAAAGGCAAACAAGGCAAAATAACTGTCCCTGCGGTCGGCTACAAAAGGCGCTTTTTTCAGCATGGGGACTTCCGGCACGCTTTCCTCGGATTCGCCCAAAACTAAGCTTCCCGAGATCAGATCTGCCTCATTTTTATTAATCGAAATTTCATCCATTTGCAATCCTCCTCAGTCTTGGTCCGGTTTGTATTCAAGTATATCTCCGGGCTGACAATCCAGCGATTTGCAGATCGCCTCCATGGTAGAGAAACGAATCGCTTTAGCCTTGCCGGTTTTAAGTATGGAGAGATTGGCTGGACTGATGCCTATCTTTTCAGCCAGTTCGCCCGAGGATATTTTTCGTTTGGCCATCATTACATCCAAATTTACTACGATTGGCATGATACTGTTCCTCCTCCCCTATACTGTGTAATCGGCTTCGTTTTTCAGTTCCACTGCCTGTGCGACTACATTTTTCACCACCCGCACGATCAAGCCCATAAAAGCAGCAGCCACCCCCATAAAGAACCACGGGTAATAGTAAAGCAGGGAAATCAGAGCTATTCCCGCCCCTACAAAACAACTCCAGGAGATCCGCCTCAATAATTCTACGTTTTTAGCAGTAAATACCTGTCCGGTCTCGATCCGGCGCAGCAGTTTTAACAGACTATAGAGCAGATAAGCAGCAGGAACAGATCCCACATAAATGGTTGCCATGAAATAGGCTGCCTCTTCCTCAAGCCCGGCCTGCGAAAATTCCACATACCACTGGGTCAGCCAAGGTGCTGTTACTACTGCAGCTACAAGCAAACCCATAAAGAGCAGAACGCATAGCTTACTCAAAATGATGGATTTCTCTCCATTCCACATAGATTTCTTCCTTTCTTAACCGGGTGGGATGCACCCTTAATTATTTGTAGCATAGCAAAATAGTTATTGAATTGCAATATAATTTTATCGTTATTCGATAAAATTTATTCGTTAGCCGACAATTTTACAGCGGGTCAGAAGCTGCCAAGTAGATTTTCACTGGTCAGCGCTTGCTATAAGAATAACTGTAAAAAGTAGGGAGTGATATATATCTATATGACCTTGAATAGATTTTCAAACCTTTGAGCAATTCTTGAGCATTCAAAATCCTGCTGCTGCACAAACGGTGCGGGTGGACACCACAAGGAAGGCTATGTTTCTTTAGTCGGAAACATAGCCTTCATTTTATCGTCCAATCTATAATTTTATAGCAATAATTGCTTTACTTCACTCCAGCAACGTCTAGAGCATTTGATGAGATTCTGGCATTTGTATCCCTTTTGGCCTTTAGTATTTGTGCGAATTTCCGGCATGTTGTACTCATTTATGAATCCCTCCTTTCTATGCTATAGAACTTAGTCTTGTTACCTTATTGATCCTCAAATCCCTAATCATAGTACTTGTATCCACCTAATGGAAATGGCACCAAAAGCCTTTCATAATCTTGTTAAAAGCAATCACCGGCAGGTGGTTGTGCTTATGCAGCCCGATATAATATCTGATTAAATCCCAGAAAAACCAAAAACAGCTGCTATCTCCCGAACAATAGCAGCTGTTTATATTTTTGTTTTTTTCCCTACCGGTATAATGTGACTACGATCAGCTTTTTAATATCCGGTTGCAGGATATCCGTAATCGGCTTTGAAAATTGGTGGGGTATTCTTTGGTCTTTGCTACCGCCCCATCAACCAGAGTTACGGGTAAGATTTCCGCGCCTTCTTTTTGGGTTTGATTGATGAAATATACATAAAAAAATCAGGAGATTCATCTTATAGGGTAGGTCAACGAGTAATTATAAAAAATCAAGAATGCTGAAGACTTGGCCAGATACGAATGGGATATTACGATGTTGCGACAGTATGAGCTTGAACATGAAAACCCTATCAGAGGCAGATTCGGTGGTGCTCACCTGGGGAATATACACAAATATATTTTTCAGGACATTTATCCATTTGCGGGCAAATATAGGCTTGAGGATATGTGGAAGGATGAGACATTTTTTTGCAAGAGCGAGCATATTGAAGAAAACCTAACCAGACTCTTAGCAGCTCTGATAAAAGAGAATTACTTAAGAGAAATGGATGTTGAGGTGTTTTCAACCAGGATTGCTTATTATATGTCGGAAATGAATATGATACACCCATTCAGGGAAGGAAACGGAAGGGCGATCCGAGAGTTTATCCGACAACTGGCCCTCAAAGCCGGGTATAGAATCGACTGGTCTCTAGTTGAACCGGAAACTTTATTAAAGGCCTCAATAATGTCGGTCGACAAGGTTCTAGAGCCACTTATAAAATGTATAACCCAGGCAGTGGTTAAGCAACACGAGGGGCGCTAACGCCTCTTTTGAGAAAGAATCATGCCACCTGCAGTATCACGCGTCCTTCGGCATTTCATTTCCTCCTGGTCTGCTTCAGCTTCACTCCACTTCCGCCCAACCCGCCAACTAATTGACGCTATTCATGGGGCTTTCAAAATGACCAATGAAGTTCTGAAATAAGGTTCTGAGAAGATAAGGTGCCGAGAGATAGTGCCAGTTGCCCATGTCATCCTTCTTCCATCCGGTCTGCATGGCGCCGGTGGTGTTGAAGAAAAATTTCCTGCCGTCGATGGTCTGCCAGCCGGTGAGAGGCTTGCTGTCCTTGTAGTAAAACCACTGGCCATCGTCGTTCTTTGCCCAGCCCTGTGCGAAGGCGGGGTTTATGGTCAGCTTGATGTAGCGGTACAGCATAGATGAAACCTCCGCGCGGGTAGCGCTTGCCTTGGGATTGAAATTGTTATTCTGTTCACCCATCATAATGCCCGCCTGTTGCATAGCCTTGACCGCATCCCTATAACTGCTGCCGATGTCGGAGCTGTCCGCAAAGGTGATAGCTTCCCGGATGACAGGCAGGGTGAAGCCGGTGGCCTGGGCGTAGTTTTGCAGGATCAACGCGATTTCCTCACGGGTGACCGCCCTTTCGGGAGCGAATATATGGTTCCCGACGCCCTGGACAATACCTTTTTCATACGCCCATTCGATATAGGGCAGATAGTATCTGCCCGCCGCCACGTCGCTGAAACTGCTGGTCTTATCGTCCCTCTCATCCGCGCCAGCCTGCCTGCCGAGGATCGTAACCAGCATACCCCGGTTCATCGCCATATTGGGTGAAAACTTGGTATCGGTGGTTCCGCTGAACAAGCCGCGCCCCACCGTATAGTCGCTGCTCTCCCTGGCCCAATGGGTGGCGATATCGGTGTACTTCTCAATGGGGGAAGTGTAGCCAACACCAAACATCGAGAAGTGGTTGGTGGAGAAAATAATGCTCCTGCTGTTGGTGTCATAGGAGGACTCGGTGACAGGGGTAGCGTTCCCTTGGTCATCCACATGGACTCCGAACAGCCAGCCAACCGCCTCGTTCTGGCCGGGCGTATAGGGGATGGCCAGTATGGCGCTGCCCTTGCCCAGCGAAGTGATGTTTACCCTCTTGCCATCCTGCACATAGCTGATGGTGATGTTATATACTGGCCTGGTACCAATCAAAGCCTTAGCTTCATTGGAAAGCCTGGTCGCCGGAGTAAGGCTAATGGTCACGCTGCCTGCGCTTTGTTTCCGAATTTCCTGGAGGGCTTCCCGATCGAAGTTCAGGTATGCGATGCCGCACCTTGTCTCGAAGCTTTGTACATTAGAGCTGATCATATTATACAGCGCGGCTTGGGAGAGGGTAAGTCTCAGCGAGCTTACGCTCTCCGGCATTTTCACGTTAAGGGCGACGCCGATGCCGTTGGCTATTTTACCCTGCTTTATCGCTTCATCCAGCGCTTTGGCTATGGCATCGGCCACAGTCTTATCGGGGATGGATCCGCTGGCGACGCCATTTGCTCCGGTTGCGGCCGTTACTGTAGCAGCCGCCGTTACCGGTTGGTTGGGTCCTTTCTCTGGCATGATTACAACTGCAGCGCTGCCGGAGGACGAATCGCTGGATGAACCGCTGTAGCTCCCGCCGCCGGAAGTTTGCCTGGTGAATGTCACCATCAGCACGTCGCTGTCACGCATACCGCTCTTTATGGCGATAGCTTTAACCGTAGCTGTCGCGGTCAATGTGAACGAACCTTTATACGGCGTGCTGTCGGTGGTTGGTGCTGTCCCGTCTGTGGTGTAGTATATCGCCGTGCCTGCCGTTGCACAGGAAAGTGTGACGCTCTGGCTGGTCACAAACGTACCGCCGTTTGGCGAGGCGATAGGTGTTTTTACCTGAAACAGGGGGGGCGGGGTCAGCTTGGAGAAGCTAACCGGACCGGTGCTGCCCGCACCGCTTTGCAGGTGGGTATCGGTTTCCTTAATACGGGCATAAAACGTATGGGTTATACCTGCACCCGGAATAATACCGGTAAACTCATGGGAAACCTGCCATTCTTCGTCATCCATCCGGTATTCCGCGCCGGAAAGCGGGCTGGTGATAACGTAGGTGTAGGTTTGTCCATCATTGGAGGTCTCGCCCCACACAACCGGTGTTACCTGAGGGGCTTTGGACACAACGGCTGTTTGGTCGGAGGTTAGCTGGCCTTTGCAGTTTTCCGAGGTAACGGTAAGGGTAATGGCAGCACCGATGTCGGCCTGGGTAAGGCTGTACTCCTCACCAGCGGCTCCGTCGATGGGCAAGCCGTTCCGCTTCCACTGGTATGAAATGGAACCCAGTGCCACGCTGGGGTAATCCGCAACCATTTCGGTGAGGTCCGCTTTCAGATATTGGCCATAGACAGCATCCCCGGCAATGGATACTGTGCCGGACAACGAGGCTTTATCGGTATAAAGGGACACACCCTCACTTGGCGCAGACGCCTCCTGGGTATCGGTTTCTTTCATACGGGCATAGAACGTGTATTCCTTATTGGGCGTAAGTCCGGTGAACTCATTGCTGCTCTGCCATTCACCGTCATTGCCCCGACGATACTCCGCACCGGCCATGGAACTCAAGGTAATGCTGGTGGCCGTCTGGCTGACCAGGGTGGGTGCCGGGGGCGGATCCGCGGAAAGCAGCTTTAGTGTTGAAAACGGCTCGCTGGCCGGGCTTACTGCGGACACCCTGTGGGTATCTGTTTCTGCAAGCCGGGCATGGAATATGTAAGATGTATTCGGTGCAAGATTAAGAAAGACCGGGCTTTTTTGCCAGGCACCATCCTCGCCGATTCGATATTCGGCCCCGTCAATTGCTGCTAAGGTGATGCTCCTGAAAGATCTGTCCGCCAGCGTCGGAGCTGCTGGTGCTTCCTGGGCTGCTTTAGTTATTTCAAAGTACTCACCGTACAGTTGCAGCGTGTAGTTATTGTTTCCGCCCAGAGTGCCCATCACAATCTCATATTGTCCCACATTCTCTCCGCTGATCCGCCCAAGTGCTCCGGTCAGGGTATCACCGGCTGCCAGAGGGGAGGAGAGTATATAATTGAACACCGGATCCGGCTGACCGTATTCCTTCTTCTGTCCTTTTTCCGGCCTTACAATGATGCTTTGGGGAAGGATTCTATAGTCTCCAAGAGTCAGCTCGGCTGGCAAAATATTGAAGTTTCTTTCATAAACATCAGCTGTAACTAAATAGCTCCCTGCATTTTTGGGAGGGTTTAAGGATTTGGGGTAGACTGTTCCGTCCATGCCCTCATAATATACGTTAATAGTTAGACCGAGATAGTGTCTGTCCGCAACCGGTCCAATACCTTGTCTGAAGCCGTTGTAGATGCAATAAGAAGGACGTCTGTATTCCAGGTCTTGTAATCCCGCTTCGCGGGGATATATAGTTAATGTGAAGCTCTGTTCAGCATCGGGCTCTTGACCATTACTGATGACAATAGTGAAGGAATGTTCTCCTGCAGGAACTGTATTACCGATGGTAATTATCCCTGTTCTACTGATTATCGCTCCGCCGGATTCACCATAAATATCGTAAAATAAGGGGCTCGTGCCCCCCGCCCGCACTTGAAAGGAACTGCCGTACCCATATTCTATCCTTCCTTCTGTTGGGTATATACGAGTTATTGTGTCTATAAAAGGTGCTAGCCTCGGCACGGCAGTAAGCTCTTCCGTCATACCTGGGCCTATGGAGTTAAGTGCCCGCACCTGAAACGTATAGAATGTCCCGTTGGTCAATCCGGTGAAGGTATACTCAGTAGCGGTGCCAACCAATATCCATTTGCCCTCAATGGGACTAAACACCTCATACCCGGTTACCGGACTGCCGCCATCGCTTGACGGAGGGCTCCAGCTCAGCTTAATCTGCTCATCCCCCGTCACCGCCGCAAAATCCTTCGGCTCTGAAGGTATTCCCGCCGGTGTGGCCATAAGCGTAGACGGCCCTCCATAGCCGTAGTTATTCACTGCCCGCACCTGAAAGCAATAGGTTGAGCCATTGTTTAGTTTCCTAAAGGTATGGCGGTATTCATCGGTAGCTCTAATCCACTGGATATCGTTGGTAATAGGAATTATGTAACTAGAGCGCACTTCATAATAAGCAATACCGCCGGTTCCGGTATCTGACGGTGCGCTCCAGGTCAGGGCAACCTGGTTGGCATCGGTGATTGCAGCTACATTCAACGGCTGCCCCGGTGGGTATCCCGGTGCTTTATTAATGGAGACCACCGCTCCATTGCCGTCGCTGTTGACCGCCCGCACCTGAAAATTATAGGTAGTGCCGTTGGTCGGACTGGTAAAGGTGTAGGTGGCATAGCAGCTTTCTATTGTGCCGCCTGACCCTACCGAGCCCGCCACGCCACCGACACCAACAAGATAGCCGAAGCCGGAAACCGGCGCAGAGCTGACCTTACCGGTGGCAAAGCAATTTGTTACGCTGCCGTTTACGGAACCCGCTAATCCGCCCACATTCTGGGAGGATCCCAGGCCGATCACATTGCAGGTTGCATAGCAGCTTGTCATACTGCCTGATACCCTGCCAGCCACGCCACCAACACGGTAATTGCCGCTGACCGTGCCACTGGTAACCGAACAGTCAGAGATTACAGCAATATCGCCCGTCACACCACCAACATTTTCTCTGCCTATAATGCTTACATTCGCCAAGTTAAGATTTGATACAGAACCCTGAACTACACCAAATAGTCCAATGTTGTCCTGTTCCGGAGCATTAACCGTCAAATTGCTTATAATATGATGGTTGCCGTTAAAAGTACCGGCAAAGGCATTACTGCTTGTACCAATTGGCGTCCAGTTTTCATAAACCGACAGATCAAGATCTGTTGTCAGTTCAACGACTCTGCCCCCAAAGTTAAATGCAGGGCCGTGATTGCCGTTTACAATGTCCGCCAGCTCTTTCAGCTGTGCTTCACTGCTAATTTCAAACTGGCTCGCATTTTTGTTATCATCGTACCAGGTATAACCTGACGTGGCACCGAACATCGCAACCCGCACGCCCCTCGCTACACTCACAGTGATTTGGGGCAGCTCTACACCGTCCGCCAATGTGTAACCCTCGGGCAGCACCGGGATGAAAATGTAATCACCTTCGGCATCATTGTTGTATTCTGTTTCCGGCGACCATGTTACCGAAAGCGTCATATCAATCGGTTCGATCGGTTGCAGTTCCCCGGATTCCTGCTCCCCCGGGTCCTGTTCTGGTTCTTCCTGAATGAGTTCCGGTTCGTTTTCCTGCCCGGTCTCTAGTGCAACGGATTCCTGCTCATTCACTTCAGTTGCAAGACGAACTGTAGCCGTCAGTGTTTCCGGCAGATTCAATTCAGACTCACAGGTACCCAAGGCCACATTTTGCACCGCAATTTCCTGTGCCAGGTTCGCGAAAGCGATAATTTCACCCCCAGCGTCGATGGGTAAAACAACAGTTTGCCCTGCTGCCGCTGCCGGCATCCATATCCATATTATAACAGCGGCCAGCATCATGGCTAGGTACTTCTGAAGCGGTCTGTTTTTGCTCATATTGGCTCCTCCGTCTCCGTTCTTCTGCGGCTGGTCAGAAAACTAACGTCACATTATCATAGACATACTGCTTGCGACAAAATATAATGACTACAGTCATTATATTTTGTATCTTTTAAAAAATCAATTATGAAGGAGTTTCGCATAAGGTGAAAATGGAAAAGCCCAACCGCAAAAAGGAACAAGCGGCCAAAACGAAAGAGAAATTATACGCAAGTGCCGGGAGGCTCTTTGGACAGTATGATTTCGATGATGTCAGCGTGGACGCCATTGTAGAGGCAGCTGAGGTGTCCAAGGGGACATTTTATGTACACTTTGAATCCAAGGATGCTCTGATCGCCTCTTTTCTGTCCGATTATGTGAGCCAGGTGGATGCGGACTACCAAGCCTATCTTGATACGCTGCCTGCCGAGACAAAGGCATCTGATATCCTCCTTGCTCTTATAGGGAAAATAGCCGATGTTATCGCCGATATTATCGGCTATCACAGAATGAGGATGGTCTATAAGGTACAGCTTACTGAAGCTATTAATATGGAAGCAGTCAAGGGCTATAATAGGGAGCTGTATAAAATGTTTGCCGATGTACTTGACAAAGGCATGCAGCGGGGTGAATTCAAAACTGAACTGCCCCTTGACATTATGACCAGGCACTTTGTAATGGCCATTCGGGGGCTTTGCTACGAGTGGTGTATACGGTACCCCGACTTTGATTTGAAGGAGCAAGCTCTGGCACATTTTAAATTACTGTTGACAGGGATTGAGGGTGTGGGTGCCAGGCACCGGACTTATTGACTTATTGTGTTGAAGATAACAGGTAAAAAATATCTTTCTGAAGTTATAGTCAGAAACCCGGTATATTCAGAAATGATTTCAAGAGAAAGATCCTCGGTTAAATGATCTTTATAACTTTGCATTTAGCGGCGGGGGAGTTCTCTGCGCTAACAATCAAATTCAATTTAGCTAATTTAAGCGGATGTTTGATTTAACATAAATCAAACCACTTTCGGTTTCCCGGCTTCTCTCAAAACTTTGCTGCCGATCAGGAAAAACCCCTGGATAAAGATAAGAATACCGGTTCCGATAAGCATCCATTCTATTTTAATAGAATCTGAAATTGGCCCAAATATCAGCATGCCCAGAGGCATCATGGATGTTGAGATCATTACAGTAACGCCGAAAACTCTGCCTAAAAAGCTTTCTTCCACCTTTTCCTGTAATAAAACGGTTGAAGGTGTGTTAAAGAAAGGAATTGAAACCCCGATTATGCCAAAAAAGAATAAGTAAATCCAAAAGACCGGGACAATTCCCAATGCAAATACACAGATCCCATTCATAACACTTGCCAAAAATAATGTATGGGTTTTATTTTTAAAGCCTCCCCATGTGGCTATGATCGCCCCGCCCGCCATCATTCCCAGAGAAAAAGAAATTTCCAGTGCGGAAAGACGCCAGACCTCTTCTCCAAAACTGCGTACTACCTGAAGAGGGGTCAGAAATGAAGCAGGCGCAATCAATATAAAGAAAATCGCGTAGAACAGAAGAAATAATTTGAGGAAATCATGGTTTTTTATATATTCCGCACCAAGTTTCAGGTCAGTGATATAGTCGTTTGTTTGCTCCTGCAGTGCTTTGGCATGAACCGGTATATGAAGAAAGAAAAGCACTGTTGTGATGGCAATTGCTGCAGTAATTACATCAATAAAAAATATCATTTCGATGGCAGTCACTGTAAGCAGCAAGGCACTGATGGCAGGAGAGGCCAGCAATGTAAGGGCTTGAATACTTCCATTGATTCCGTTTACTTTAGTCAGTTTATCTTCGGGAACAAACTGCGGAAGAATAGCCCCGATAGCTGGTGTTTGAATGCCTGTCCCTACGGCACGGATAGCATACATTAAAAAGAGCAGCCAAAATTCTTCATATCCCATTAAAAATGTGATGGCTAAAAAAAGTGTCGCAGTTGCAACCAAAGCATCAGCCAGAACGATCAGCATTTTTCGATTATAACGATCAGCCCATACCCCGGCAATAGGAGAAAGAACAAAGGTGGGCAGAAACCCGCATAAAACAGCGATGGTCATCATCATACCTGACTGTGTATTCAAGACGATATACCACATGATCGCATATTGAACAAGAGAGGAGCCAAACAGTGATGTATTCTGGCTGAACAAAAAAAGAACCGAATTCTTTTTCCACATTTTCATAACATCTTCATTAGCTGAATTCACTTCATATTTCCTCTCATTATATTTATTGCTGCCTGATGCGTTCAGCCCAGTGAACCTGACCGGGTTTGACTTTTTTAGAAGCTGATTTGAGACATGCTGCGGAAATAATTCTAACATAATCAGAATTGTAATCAAAATACCAGGGAAAATTTGCAACCGAGAAGATTCTGGTGAGTAGCGATTATGGTGAGCTTTTTTACCGGTACCTCATGTCGATCCCAGCAGAATCCTATATCAACAAAATTGGAGGGCATGCCCGCATCTACCAGCAAGCAAATGCGATTCATCCCAAATGACGCAGGATGTATAATAGTATTTTGGCCACATACCTCCACATCTAATTCCAGCATCTCGATACCAGAAGCAATTTTCATAAGCATAATGTTACTACCTCCTAACTTATTACAAGTCCAGGTTTTCGTCCGCACCTCTCATTCGTACAGTTTAAGACGCCATTAACAGTATTGGCATCCATATATACTGGACGTCATATACAAATATCTGGACTGTGGTGACTTCCATCTGGGTTTTGCCCGGGTCAAGTGTGATTACTGCCAGCATGAATATCTCTTGCCATTTTCCTGTAAACGCCGGTATTTTTGCCCGTCCTGCCATCAAAAACGAGTTCTCGAACTCGGAGTGATATACTGAGAAGGGGAAAAAGCAAAGGGATATCCCCTATTTCAAGGACATCCCTCCTCTTCCGTTGATAGCAATCAAAAAGCTAAGAAGTTATGGCAGCAATGATTATCCACACCATTGGGTGCCGTCAAGGATATTTTTATCAACATAGCTTAGCTTCCAGTCTGTAATGTAGCAGCGAAATAGGTCGTGTAAATAATTCATCCACTCGTCGAATGAAAGCTCCTTTTCGTATTCTATTAGTTTTGGATTGCCATAAGGCGGAAGGTATCGAGCAACAATCGCATGTTCTGTTCTCATAATTGTTAAGTCGTGATAACCCCCATGGTAGCCGCCAAGTGAAAAATAAATTTGCTTTACCCGCGCTTCCATTTCATCCGTTGGTTAGTGATGTGTGGGATCGCAATCAGTGATGCAACACCCGCCAAGCACGCTTCACCTTTATCCATTTTTTCTTGCAACTCAGGACTCCATGCGGGCATACCCCTCAATATGGCCGCTGTGTTTCGTGATCCACATCGTGGACATATTCGTCTTGGCATCGCTATACCTCCAAAGAAATCCCCGCCGATTTTCAGTCTTCCATATAGATTAAATTAGAATCTAATCTTCAAATGGGGTTGAATATCGCAAAGGGAGACCGCAAATTAATGCCGAACAAATTAAATAACTAGCGACATTATATTGTCCCCTGTAAAGGTATCATAATGATTGGAGTTGATTCCTGTTCAGTACTTCTTCGTACATTAAGATTCCTAAAGACATTCCTACTAAATTAACAGCTTTAAGGGCAATAAATGTTACTTCCCATAATTCTATATTTTCAGATAATTCTTTTTGATTATTTTCAAAATATACTTGAAACGTATTAAATAAATCATCAACAACTATATATACTTGCATTGAAATCACTTTTGCTAAATGTTGATTTAAGGCAATCCCTACGCGATCATTTATGAGGTCCTCAAACTTATATCCTAGATCAATAGTATTAGTAAAAGATAAATAGTAACATGATACAAAAAGAAATTTTATTAAACACAAGAACCAGGCTTTAATTTTTGAGGTACTGGCTGTATTTTGCGATAGAAAGAAGGAAACCCGTGAAAGGGAAAAATTTTAAATGGCTGCGTACTCTGCATATATCGGTGAGTATTTGGTTCGGGGCAACAGTATGCATAAGAACTTTTGCAGTCATTTGTTTATTTGATCAAAATCAAGCCGGATTTTTATGAACAATAACACACTGTTTTGAGTATATATCATATGGTTTTAATAAAATGCGGGTTTTTATTTGCACAAATAAAAAACAACTGAGAACTCTGATAAACCTGAAGGGGGATATGATCCCCTCTTTTGTTATATATGGTGATGTTTTAGCGCAGGGCATGAGTATAAATTTACAAAAGTTTTATAGGACACAGGAAAGATATATTTATGTGCTACCCTGTAATTGGAGGTTAAAAAATGGCTTTCATATTGCTATTGGTTGAGGATGATGCCGAGCTCAGGGAAATCATTGCCGACTATTTTACAGATAAAAGCCAGGGGACTTATCATATAGAGTTTGCCGCCACCGGTGGTGAAGGCCAGCAAAAATGTCTGGAGAATGATTATGATTTGGTGCTTTTGGATGTGATGCTGCCGGAGATTGACGGATTTGCAATTTGCCGGGAACTGAGAAAAAGGAGCGAGGTTCCGATTATTTTTATCACCGCCCGACATAAGGAGACTGACCGATTACACGGGTATCAACTGGGGGGTGACGATTATATTGCCAAACCTTTTTCCCTGGCCGAGCTTTATGCCAAGGTTACAGCTTTAATAAAACGCACCAAGGGCATGGTCAAGAATGAAATCATGACCGCCGGCAGCATAAAGCTGGATCCCTTCCATTATGCAGCGTATGTAAATGATGAAGAAGTAATCCTGGCTCCTATGGAATTTAACCTTTTGAAAACCTTAATGGAGAATCAAGGCCGGGTAGTCAGCCGCGAAAGCCTTCTAATTCGGGTTTGGGGCTATGATTTTGAAGGTAATGACAGAGTGGTGGACAATCATATTAAAAAACTGCGCCAGTCTCTGGGAACTGCTGCCCGGCAAATAAAAACAGTGATCAAAATAGGTTATAAATTGGAGGGAGAGAATTGAAGCAGAATCAAACCAAACAGACCATCTATATTCGCATCCTGGGAGCCTTTTTAGTTACCTATCTGGTGTTGATGGCAGGTTTTACTTTTTTCTTGATAGATCGGGAAAAAAAGATAGTTACCATGGAATTGGGTACCTTTGCCGGACATGTTAATAGCAATGTTACCGAAATACTGCAAGAGCAGGTGAATAGCCAGAATCAGATCCAGGATATAGTAAAGTTTAAAACGGAATTGATTCGTCAACTCTCTTTTTTAACCCATTCAGGGACGGAGATGGCTGTTTTTACCGGCGATTATGAACTGATTTTTAATACTAACGATTATTTAGTGTGTAGTTATACAGAGCGTGTGGAAGGAACTAAGCATTATACCGGATATGCCTACTTAAATCTCCGGGAATGGTTTGATGACCAGGAAATAACCGAGTTGGAGCATTATTTAAGTTCCGAGCCCCGGGCAAGAAAGGCTGGGGACTTGTCCGGCTATTCCGTTTCCCTGGAAGGCTTTTGGCTGGATAACGAAATGGTTATTCCGGATACAATCAGAGTGGTGCCTATGCATGCCAGTCGTTTTGACGAAGCAGGTAATGTGACCTCTGCCGGCGGTACCCATGATGATAATAATGCTATTTATATTTCTAATTACCAAGACAACAGGGATTTGCCTTATTTTGAACATGGCGGTATACAGGGGAGAAATAATCCTGATTATGACCCACTAAGTTTAGCTAAGCTGCGGGAAATGGTCATAGATAAAGAAAACCTAAAAGCAGCAGTCCAAGATATTATATCTCTATCAGAGAGTGAATCTGCGGTGAGAACGAATTTTTTTACTTATCAATACTATTTGGCAATGCCTTATAAAAATGCAGTGGATATGACCGACGGCCAAGAACCTTACAGTGAGTTTTGGACAGCTATGGCCCGGGAAGTTGATTTATGGGATAGATGTGCCTCAACCTTAGCTTTTGTGTGGGGCAGCTGCTTTTTAATATTTATTATCGTTGCCTTGATACTGGCGAGACAAACTTATAGAACCTATCAAAAGAGCGAGGCTCTGGAGGGTCAGCGCCAGGAAATGACCAATGCTCTAGCCCATGATTTAAAAACTCCTTTAAGCATAATTTCCGGCTACGCCCAAAATCTGCTAGAGAATGTTCATACCGAGAAAAGGGAGCACTATGCAGAGCATATTCTGGCCAATATAGACCGTATGGATAAAATAATCCAAACCATGCTGAACCTATCAAAATTAGAATCTGATTCATGGCAGATCAAACTAGAGGAAGTATCCCTTAACGAGATAGGCAAGAAGATGATCAATCGTTATCAGCCGGTTTGCGAAGAAAAATCCATCATGCCCCAGCTGGAAGGGGAGACAGTTATCAAGGCCGATACCACTTTAATTGAAAGAGTGATGGATAACTTTTTTGTCAATGCACTGGAACACACCCCCGATGGCGGAACCATCAGGATAAAAATAACCGAGAATAAACTGGCACTATATAATAGCGGCAGCCATATTCCACAAGAAAAGCTGCAAGAAATCTGGCAGCCTTATAAAAAAGCCGATATGTCACGCGGCGATACAAAAGGTACAGGTCTTGGCCTTTCTATTGCACGGGGGATTCTGGAATCGCATAAATTTCCCTATGGTGCTGAAAATACGGATGATGGCGTAGTGTTTTGGTTTAAGTTTGAGTAAATTATTTATTAAAGATATGGTGATAATATAAATTTGCTGCAAGTGATCATAAGCCCCCAAACCCCCGTAAACCCCTCATTCCAAGCAAAAATAAAACCACCCACCGATAAAATTTATTTTATCAATAGATGGTAGAATAGCTGGCTGCCCTACTATAAAATGATACAAATGCACACCCCTGGTCAATCTTTCAACGATTTTAGTGTGGGGGTGTGCAATTTCATCAGGGGGTGCGCAGAAGTCTACACTTGAGGTAATACTGATGGGAAAAGGGGAAAGCACAAATCTATTTACAGACCCGCTGAGCCCAAGAATCAAAGGATCGACTTTTACTCTGCAAGCTTACTTGCTAATCGTAAACCGTTGTCACTGTTCAGTAAATATATTTGTCATTGTTCCGTCATTCGTTTTTGATATTTGTACCATATAATTTACAGTTCTATTTGAATCATTATCCCATAAAGGAATACGAATTGTAGGAACCTTGTCAAAACTGACTACGGTAAGATCATCCTTATCCACATAAGATAGGTTAGTTTCTTTTGATAAAAGATATGTGCATATATAGTCATCACTAACAACGGATACGCTAGCTTTGTTGCTATCACCGTCTTGATAGAAAAACACAATCAATTCCTTCGCGCCGTCTGCAAATATGTTTTCATACAACGTGTGGTATATGACAGCATTTTTCTCTGTATCTTTGAATTTATTTAAATATTTTTCACCGCTTATTGTTTGTGTTTTGGCAGGTATTATTTTATTTGTTTCCTGATTTATTTGTTTGGAAGATTCGTAAAAAATGTACCCCCCAACAATTAAAACAGCGAGCAGAATAAGCATCGCCCCTTTTTTATAAATCATTAACTCTTCCTTTCATAATTTAACAAACATTAGGAATCACCACATGAGTAGAGGATTTGAGTCCATTTCTACTGAGAGAATTTCATTCTGAAAAATCCTTTAATAATGGCGTTTTGGGGAGACAAAATAAATGCTTCACCCCTATTTTTGTCGAATTTATAAGGTGACAAATCCCACAATTCAACAAAAGGAGGATGAAGCTACCTTGTATATTCGACAACAATGCCTATTTTCCTTTGAAGACGCATTAAAAACGCAACCAGAAACCAGACTTGAACAGATTTTTGCCACTCTCGATTTAGACCCGATTTTCAAAAAACTGCCGGTTAACTCCCAGGGCGGCCCTGATGGATATGATACGCCAGTAAACTAAGGGCAGTCATCGCATCTAAGACAGAACATATTCCCAATACCGCAGCCCTAGTTAGACGACTGAAAGCGGATTTAAGGTTTTCGGTTCCGTTCCTATGTGAATCCATCTTCAGCCGTTTTATAAAATGTTGGCCGAAACCAATGCTCTGTAGGACTTACATCGGGCACTGATTAGCAAAGCCGAGGAATTGTGTATTATTGATACTAGAGTTGTAGCTATCGATTCAACAGAAGTAACCCCCGCTAGTGTCCACGATAGTGATAAAGCCATCGCTCCTGTTGAGCAGGCTAAGAAAACCGTAAAAACTTATCCCTAATACTACCTCATGGATTCGGATTATGATAGTACCGATATATATGAAACAATCCGCAACGACCACCATGCCCTAGCGATCGTACCTTATGAACCGCAGAGGAGCTAATCAACCGAAAGCTCGTTTAGATTTTGATGGTACCCCGATCTGTTCGGCCGGGTTCAGGATGGTTTACTTGGGCCATCATAAAGGGGTCAACAAATTCGGATGTTCCCATATGCTTGACAAATGTAATTGCCCTTATGGCTTAGCTTGGTGTTCTGAATCCAACTATGGGCTAGTGTGGTTAAAACCAGAGTAAAAGATGATCCTCGCTTATTCTGTACCCCTCACAGAGAGACTGAAATCTGGAACAAACGATATAATCAGCGCAGCGGGGGAGAACAATGCTTTGGCCGATTAAACGAACACCTTGGCCTTTAACATTTGAAACTTCGAGGGATCAAGAAAGTCATAACCCATGCGTACCTCTGTGTTATATCGCTGATATCAACAGTGATGGCAATGAATTCAGTTAAGAAAGATCAAGTAGCCGCCTAACCGAGAGCAAACCATTCAAAATTAGGTACAAGGGGGTAGTGTCTCTTCTTAATAGGAACTAATGCTACGGTTCCATTTTAGTCTAGCCATATCTTGTTTGGATCAGGATATTTCCTCATCATAATGATTTTTTGAGTTATGCAAGTCTCTCTTTATAAAAAGAGACTAAAGGAAAGCTCTGGCTAGTCAATTTCCAAAGCCTTCCTCTTCATCAATTATAAATTTGATACTTGAGTATAAAAATATGTTCTGCTTGGAACCATTGACCCTCTTGGGTAATAGTTATAACCTTGAATGTCACCATTCCCCCCATTTATTACAGCATATTTTACTCGGCCTTGAGTTGATACTCCTGGAATATAACCGGCTATCGAAATTGTTTGATAAGGGTTAATAGTAACGCTCGTACCGTAGGATGTGCCAACTGTGTAAGTACGCGAATTTGTGCATCCGCCAGAGATTGATGCTCCAGCTTTAACTTTCATTAAATCAAGCTCGGCCGATGTAGTTCCTGAAACAGTAGCGCTCTGAGTAAACGCGCCACTGTATTGTGCTACAAAACTTCCCTGAACGGTATTACCTGTGTTGTTATTGATGATATGAGTACCTACTGATTCCGCTTTGTAATTCACATAAGCAGAACTTTGCTGGTATTCTACTAATTCTTCATAAGTCCAACGAGTTACACTTGCTCCGCTGGACTTATTTAAGCTTTCTTCTAAAGAGAATTTTTGTCCTTTTATAACCTCGGCTGGTTTTTGATATTGATCAATAATACTAGTTTCACCTGTTTCTGAATTGTACAGATAATTAGTAGATGCCATACATGGTGTTACAATCATGAATATAATTAAAGCAGTACACGAAAACAATTTTATATTTTTAAACATTACACTTATACCTTCTTTCATAAGTTAATAATTTTAAATTTTCGAGTGAACCATTCTTGGGTGACCTAATCTATTTATAATAAAGCGTTTCTTTTGCCAATCAATGCCAATCACCAGAGTCGAATTGTATTTTTCATATAGGGGCGCCTTCTCAACCTCTGAATTTGCGCCTTTCTTTGTGGGATGTATCATATTTTCATTGTTGATGGGCGTCTCTTTTTTCAAAGTCTTTATTCAAAAATTACAGGAATGTTCCTTATTATTAATAATAGCTGTTCCTGTTCCCATGAAAAAACCATCTATCACCCCTTCCACATACTTTCGGCTGATTACAGCGAGATCACAGAACTGTAGCACTCTCCTGAGCAGCGGCCTACTCCCAAACCACCCCCTCCAGTTTGATTAGTCCGTCCTTTGATCTATCGCCTCCTTTCGTCAACCAAGATATTGAAGCTTACTATACAGCGAGGTATCCGCCGGTAATATCAACACATCATAAATCCTGGATAGCTATTTTCTATCAGCTTCATAACTAGTTGCTTTAATATATTACAGTGCTGGAACACACTGATTGACTTTCCAACAGTGTGCCGTAAGCGTTATAAACTTTAGCGGTAGCGCACACCCTATAGGTGCCATGGGCAACATAATACTCCTTATATATATCGATAGTGTTGGGGCCAGGCCCTGTCGCGGACCATGATTTGATGGTACCCCAGCCGCTGGCACTAGATTTTTGTAATTCGATGGTCAGTTTGGTGGTATGTGAACTATTGTAAGTAGAAGTCATCCCTGAGCAGGAGGCTTTCCCTGACGAATTGATTGACAAACCTGGAATTAAAAAAGAAATGTAGGTGAATTGAGGCGTTATTACGGTTTGTGATCCAGTGTTTTGAATCCCGTTATCGGCGGCATAAGCAGGAACCGTGGAGAAAAGGCTCATTAAGACAAGAATACCAATGCAGACGAACTTTTTCATAAATAAAAACCTCCTTAAAAAATCTTTCAATACTAAAGACAACTAAGAAGGTTTTTTGCAACAATATTTTCCTGTTTTTTAAAATATTTTTTAATCTACATATTTCACTCCCTCGGCCATCTTTATGGACGTGTCTTTATCTATCTTTCCTTGAATCATGAACATGCGGTCATTCATGGCCCAAATGACAGTCATCAGAGAGTTCTTTACCACCACGGTACCCTTATACCCGTTGATATCAATTGTTTCAAAGACAGAATTGTTTTCCGTATCTACTGCTGGTTTGTGACCTGCGTTTAATTCCATATAAGTGATCAACGAACCCTGCGAATTTGTAAATTCAATTTTTTTATAACTCTCGTTTTGAGATTTAGCACTGACTTCATAGCCATCCGGTATATAGGTCGGTACATAAGCCTGATGCCAACCGATGGTTGTGCCCCGGTCTTCCAAACCGCTTCTGTCGCTGTCCTCCAACTGAAAAGAGGTATATTCCTGTTGAATATCCATTAGAAAGTTTAATGCCTTGACTCTGAAAGCTTCCACAGTCACCACGGTGGTCCCCAAAATTAGAAGCGTAAGCAGCAGAGCGATCGCTGCTTTGTTTAAGCCTTGCCTGACCCGGCACTTTTTGGTATCGGCTTTCGACTTTTTCAGATATGCGTCTATTTGACGGCTGAAGTTTTGAACAGCCTCTTGTGAAGGCTGATATTCAGGGTCGTTTTGCAGTTTTTTCGCTTCTTCCTGGAAAAGCCGGCCTTCTTGCTGGGCAACATCATGCATGACCAATTTGAAAAGGCTGTCTTGGTATTCTTCATAAATTTTTTGGCGAGTTTTTTCGGGGCGATCATTCGACATACTCATTCATCTCCTTCTCTAGGAGTTCTTTATGTAAAAGTGCTTTGGCTGCTCTCCGAGCTCTGGTTAGATACTGTCGGACGCTGTCGGGAGCTATGTTCAAAATATCCGCGATCTCCCCATCATGCAATTCCAGGATATACTTGAAATATAAAAGATCTTTGTGTTTTTCAGGTAATTTTAATATGATGTCTCTCAACTCAGCTATTTCCTCCTGATGTACGATCCTGTCTTCGATGATATTGTCGATCTGGCTGGGAATCATTTCGGCCAAATCCGCATCTTCTCCGAAATAAATATGTTTTTGCTGTACATCTCGATGCTTTATGAAGTTGATAGCAACGCTTCTAGAAGTATAGACAACATAAACGGCCAATTTGCAACTTTCTAGGGTGCGAATTGAAGAAATATTCTTAATCAGCTTGATAAAGGTGTCATTGACCAAATCTTCTGCATTCTCCGCATCGCGGGTGATATAATGAACGGTCTTGCGCACCAGGCCGTAATAATCCTTATACAAATTCAACATGAAAGTTTTATCTGCTTCGCTTTCCAGGGTGGTAATCGTAATCATGAGCATTCAAAATCACATCCTTGATTTTGATTATTTAGACAATCAGCCGGAACTGTATGTAACTGGTAATGGTTGCTGGATACACAAAGGACTTTTTCCATCAATAATCAAATTCCTTTTAAGGTTGACGATTTTGCCCAATGCAAAAGTACGCATAAAAAACCCTATGCATTGATTATCTTGTTGCTGTCGTTACTTAATTTCGAGTATAAGAGGGCAACTCCTTCTTTCAACCGATGAATTAAGGTTTTCTTGGAAGAATTTTAACAAATTTATTCATTTTATCGTCTGAGAGTCTTTCATTACTCCAAAAATATTAGAATTTCAAACAAGTTATTTTTACTACTGCCGTTGACTAGGCAGCGGATTCTTTATCATCAGGCTTCTGATAGATTATTTTAATACGATTAAACTAAAAAGAGACACTACTCCCTTGTAGATGATTTTGCTATTTTTTAACCCGACTTAGGCTTTCCGTTAATACTTAGCAGTAGGTATCTGTTCCAGCTTGGCTGCGATAACTGCTCTAAGTTTGTTTTGGTTATCATAGCCATCAGGACCACCACGATAGCTAATGGGTATTTTGGCCACAAACGGTGTTAAATCAAGGGTGACAAAAATTTTCTCCAATCTGGTCTGAGCTTGCATTTTTAATGCATCCTCAAAGGAATAAAGGCATTGTTGTCGAATATACAAGGTAACTTCACCTCTTTCTGTTTGTTTGGGTTTGGGTTTTGGGTACCTTATAAATTCGACAAAAGCAGGGGTGAAGCCTTTATTTTTACTTCACAAAGTCCCTATTTTATTAGGGTTTCAAGTATGAAATTTTCTCATTATATAAACATTTAGGTTGTACAATTTGATTAGATGAATATCAAAAGGGGGGATGAAGAAGTGGATCCCAATTTAATAGACCTGATCATGATTGATATCGGTCTGGAACATATCGGTTGCGACAAAGACCAAAACTTACACGAAACGGAGCTAATAGTCAGCCTCCTAAATAGCTCCGTTTTTCGTAGCCGTAAATCCTCATCACGCTTTATTCAGATGCCTAATTTGCTTTCAACACTCCCCTGCTGATAGTGCTGCCTCAAATCGAATACCATGATTCCATTTTTCAAGGTCTGTTATCAGGATGTTGCACTTGCACCAAAAAGGGGATCGAAATCTAATGCGGCTCTTAATCCCCCTAATTTAGGCATTTGTTGTTGAAAATATTTCATTACTTAATATCCTGTCCCTAAGATTCATAACCTTATCCTCAATTATTTTTGCTGTCCGGATGAATTCTTCATCATTTTTCCCGGTTGGATCATCGAGTCCCCAATCCTCTCGATATTTACAGGGCAGATAAGGACACTCCACATTGCACCCCATTGTAATGACTATATCCACCTGAGGAATGTCTGATAATATTTTTGAGTATTGTTCTTTTTCCATATCAATGCTGTATATTTGCTTAATGATCCGGACTGCATCTTGGTTTATCTGCGGCTTTGTCTCTGTTCCAGCAGAATAGCTCTCAAAAACATCTTTGGCAAAATGCTTTCCGAGCGCCTCGGCCATCTGGGAGCGGCATGAATTGTGCACACAGATAAAAGCCGCCTTAATTTTTTCCTTCATTATATTCGTCTCCTTTCGCAATTCTTTACGGCCTAGGATGTATTTTCAAACCCATTGCCATAGGTGGTATGTTCTTAAGAAAATTAAGCAAACCCGATTTTAATTTGGCCGGGTTTGTCTTCTTAATTAAAAGCGTATAAAAATCTTTGATGAAATTCCTATGTATAAGATAAGACAACCATCCTACTGGGCCTTTTTGTAAACCAGTTTGGATTGCTGCTTGTGCCAGTTAAGATATTCACTGATCTCACTTGAGGAAGAATTTATTATTTGGTTCTTTCGTATGCCTTCCTTGGAGGCTAAAGCAACCGCTTTGGCATTTTCCCCAACATTGTAACAAATGTGGGCATCACTGTTTATGCTTACCAAAATATTGTACTTCTTGGCCAGCTTGGCAATTTGACTGCACACAGGGAAACTGCCTGGTCGAACTTTAAATGAACTGTTGTTAAGCTCCAATGCTTTGTTGCAGTCCTTGGCGGCCCGTACTACTGTTTCCAAATCAACTGGAAACTTAGGATTTCCTGGATGCGTGATAATGTGTACGTGGGGATTTTTAATTGCGGCAACCATCGCTTTCGTGTTTTCCTCCATAGTTGTGCCGGTATATCCGGTCCCATCATGGAATCCAGCTAAAACAATATCCAGATATTCGGAAATTACAGCATTGGGCATATCAATATTGCCTTCTGAGTCCAGGATATTAGCCTCTACTCCCCTTAAAACCTCTACCCCTTGCATCACGCGAGGAAGAGATATCAAGTTCGTAAAATGATACCAGTGAGGAGCCCCTGGCATTCTTAGACCATGATCAGTAATCGCAATCGTCTTGAGACCCTTTTCACTGGCTGCTTCCACGTTTTCCTTGATGGTGCTGTATCCGTGACCGCTGGCAGTAGTATGAATGTGCAGGTCTGCTTCCATTTTCATCATTTCTCATCACCTCCTTTCGTTATTAGTTTACTCCTTGAGTGTTAAAATCCATTGACTGAACAGTAAAGGTTTTGTAAATATTGATGCTCACGAATAAAGATACGTATCTAATTCCTGCTCAATTTTTCTAAGATCCTATACACAGCAGTGGTCTGTATGGCCGTTCTTTCATTTACGGCTTTGCCGCTGGATGTACTGCCGAAGAAAAAGCTGTAAGCGCTGCCATACAGGCTATTCACCGGACTGGCTCGGGGGTTTAACAAACCAGATAAGATTGGTATTTTCATCTATCTTCCCCCTAAATATGGGCATAAAAAAAGCACCTGCCCATTGAAAACAGATGCTTTTCTATTCGCTTAGCTTTATGCTATGCAATAATCTTATATTGGGTTTTTAAGTCGTTGTACCAACTATACTCGATATAACCTTCTTTTTGCAGCCTTCCGACCACGATGCCAGCATCAATTTCAACCATATTAGCAAATTGGACAAGTGATGATTTAGTGAAATCTTTCTTTGCAATAAACGAATCGAATTCCGCGCTTGGGATTAGAGTCTCCTTAGCGAATTCATCCGCGGCAGACTCATCCGCATCTGAAGTGCCATTCGGCTGACCAATGTGCCCATAAATAATGTGGGCAATTTCATGAAAAAGACTAAACCAAAAGCGATCTGCATCTTTGCCTCTCACAGTCAGTCCCATGACGATTTTACCCCCGTCATAGAATGTAGCACCGTGCAAGAATGATCCACCAATATGAGGAAGAAAAACAATCGCTATACCGCAGGCGGCAAGCATACTGACTAACTCGCCGCAAAATATCCCCGGATTCTCCCGCGTCATCTTCCTAATATGCGGTATTATATTCGAGAGCTTGTTTATATCGATAGGTTTCGTATTGATGTGTCTTGCCTCAAGTTTAGCTTTCTGCGCCCATGCATACAAAGCGTAATCGGCTTTTTCATGGTCAGCTAAGCGTCTGCAGGCTATGCCAGGAATTAAAGTGCCCTGAAGCAAATCAAGCTGGACTACTTCAAAGTGTTTACGGAGATGGACCACCTTTTCTTTAGCTTTGCTTGTTTCCGGAACCCATCCGTTTTTTGACATCTCTTTGTAAGGGAACTTTTTTGCTATTTCTATATCTGCATCCATTTCGTTCTCAGCGTTGGCCTTTGCCAGCTTCTCACGGTAGACGGACTCTAGCCTGCTCCAAAACTGTGCAGGAGCCCCAAGCACCATCTCAAGACGCATGGCCATGTCAGGGGTCAACTGGACTTCACCATTGATAAGTCTACTGATATGCTTTTCAGACATATCCATTCTCCGAGCAAACTCTTTCTGGCTCATTCCTCTATCAACAAGCTGCTCCTTTATGGTCGCGCCTGGCGGTGATGCAATTATTGTACGGCTTCTCACCATCTGTGCTACCTCCTTCTTATGCAACAGATTTAATGATAGTCAATGATTTCTATGACACGGACAATTTGAATCTCAGAACCTTTCATCTCGAATACGAGGCGGTAGGGCTGAATTAAAACCATGGCATATTGTTTCTTTCTATCTCCTTTGAGTATGTGGCAGCCGCCGATTTTATATTGAATCAGCATTTCGACAGAATCCGCAGCAGTTATTTCATCTATTCGCTGGTGTATCTTCGCCGCCATATTTTTTCCGTGTTTCTTTTCAGCTTCGTGAGCGTTTGTACACACCTTTTCGATTCCACGGCTCTTATACTCTATCTGCAACCCATCACCTCGTTTTGCAATTTACCTTTGAGGTAAATTTACTATAGCATGAACAAATGACAGAGTCAAGAATCAAATTAACCTTAGAGGTAAATATTAAAAAACGGGGAGCCCGCAGGTGGAGTTGGTAAAAGCACCGGCTTTGCGAAGCTTTCTGACCAGTTCTAGCAGGGTGGCAATGTCCTCGCGGTAGGTTAAAACCGGGCTTACCAATTCTACGCTGTATTCGTGTTCAGTGCTTATCCTTCGGCCGTTCACCTTCACTTCTCGGCGGATGCTGGCGTCGCTCATAAACTTCCAGGTTCGTCCATCCGGAGTGTGTATCTTTTTGGTATCGTAACTGTCTCGGCAGTGTTCGATCCTCCCGTTTAAAAGCTGTCCCGCTATCTCGGCTGCCTGGCTCCTGGTAATCCCGGTAAACTCGATCTCGATTCCGAATTTGCTGTTGAACATGCTATCCAAGCTCCTTTCAGGTGTGTTTTTTTGGTGTGTACATATATCACTCTGAAAGGGCTATATAGCAAGGGATTTCAGCAAACTAAATGGCTGAAATACGCCTAAATATTGGTCTTTTATCCGGACGGTTGCCCCCAGTTATTCATCGATCTTTATGATTCCATCCTCACCGAAAACTACCCCCAGGTGGCTGCCGGAGTCCCAGTCAACAAATACGGTGCCGGTATCGTCCACAAAAGATACTCCGCCCTGGTCGCCAGGCTTCAGCCTGGTATAGGGATCATCCATACGCACCAGTGCCATCCTGGTACCCGGAGGATAATATGACCTGATCGCCTTCAACATTTCCGGATGGATCTGCTTCATGCTTCAGTCGCCTCCTCCGGGTTGCGCTGACCGTTTTTGAAAGCGGCACTACCGCTTAGCTTAGAGAGCAAGACCTGTCGCTCATCTTTGTACTCCGGACCGATAAATCCCAGCCGCAGTAGGAAGCAGCGAAAGGCGTACTTCTCATTGTCATAAGCCTTTTCAGTAGCTGTTACCCGTTTCTGTTTCTTGGCCATCGCGCAAAGCGCCCCGATAAAGCGAGCATAGGCATTAACTTCTTCGGCAGTTAGGCTGCCGGAAAACCAGGGGAAGCGCAAACGGTCCTCGGTCTGCTCAATCGGCAGCCGGTCTGTGCCCAGGGCTTTTTTGATGAGGGTTTCCTTGCTTTTAACCAGTCGCTCCAGATTGGCAATGGCGGCTTCACTGAAACCCTCTCTGGGAAACTCGATCGCCAACTCGTCGGGCGCTTCGAACTGAAATCCACGCCGATCAAGCTCGTTAAGCAGTCGCTCAAGTTCTTCGTCGCCGCTGATTTCACTGGTGCTAAGAGTGCCTTCCTTATTGACGGCATACTCGCCGACCACATAAGCAAAGGTCGGTGCGCCTTGGTATTCCGGCGCGGTATTCAAGATTTCACTGATCGCCATTACCAGTTCCTTGCGCCTGGCGCCGGTAACGTTAAACTTAAACTTAAACTTAAACTCCATGGAATGGACCACCTTTCTATTTTGGTAGTCATATACATCACTCTACACCGGTGTAATAGCAAGCCTTTACGCCATTTTTTCCACGCTTTCCAAGGGTATTTTCTGCCCGCCGCGCACAAGGAAAACACCAGCATCTGAGTTCTTAAACTCAATGTACCTTTTGACTATTACATCGCAGAACTTCTCATCCAGTTCCACGGTGTGGCAAATCCGGCCAGTCTGCTCACAGGCGATCAGGGTGCTGCCCGAACCGCCGAAAGGATCAAGAACAATACAGCCGGTCATGCTGGAGTTAAGTACCGGGTAGGCCACCAGCGGCTTTCCGTCTTTTTGTCTCGCGCTGAGGTAATCGCTGGGTGCGGGCATATCTTCTCCGTATAAATCTGCCGCATCCTCAAGTTCCTCCGCTTCAAGCATCGACTCAGGCTGCAGTTCCGGGGCTTCTAAAATCTTGGCAGCCTTTCCGGCTGTGATTTTGTCAGCCAGGGGCTGCGGCTTGTCACCGGCACGGACCCGGCGGCCGCCCCTATTGGTTCCGTCTTTTGCCACAAGCCTTCACCTCCTCGCCGTGGCGGGGCTTAATCCCCCGTTTGAACTGTAATTTTTGCGCACGAAGGGGGCCGCCCGTTCTCCGGGCTCAAGCTCTAGAGATTTGACTCCCCCTACCCTTGAGTTTTCTTTGTTTCTTTGCTATTATTAATCAAAGAATCTTTGTATTTTTTCTAATGGATCAGCATATACTACCAAACCAGGAACAGCGATGTCCCAAGTTAAAACCACAGGAGAAAACCCGATGATAAAAAAACGTATTTCGGTGTCTCAGAAACGCCAGATAACCATACCGATTGAGTTCTATAACAGCGTCGGCATTGATAAGGAAGTGGAATGCTACATCCAAAACAACGCCATCGTCATCCGGCCAGTTCGGGAAAGCGGCGGAGAATTTGACGAACAGATCCTGGCCGATTTAATAACCCAAGGTCTTTCCGGACAAGAACTGCTTGATAAATTTAAAGAAACCCGCCGCCAAGTTCGTCCCGCTGTGGAACGCTTGCTTGATGAGGCTCGCCTTGCAGCTCAGAGGCAAGCATCAAATGATAGCTATGAAGATGTCTTTGGTTCGGAGACAGAGTGATGGCCAAATTAGTCATTTTGCCTCCTGCTGCCCGCTATCTAAAAAAGCTCAAAGAGAAACCACTAAAAGATAAATTTCAAACAGCTATCGATCAGGTTCAAATGGACCCCTATTTTGGTGAACCTAAAACCGGTGATCTTAGCGGCATATATTGCTGCGATATCTTCCACCATAAAACCAACTACGAGTTGGCCTACACCATCATTGAAGAAGATGACGAAACCGTTGTTGTAATCCTTGCTGGTACCCGCGAAAACTTTTATGAAGAATTGAAGCGATACATGAGGTAAGGATGCCGTTCCTTAAAGCGCACGTATCTCTTTAACCCCAACGTCCGCCTTCCTTAGCTGTTATGGTTGAGTGGCATCTGGTACATAACGCCATCAGATTTTCTTCTGCATGGGTTCCACCCTTCGAAAGCGGTACAACATGGTGCACCTCCTCGGCCAACGTCAATTTATCTTCCTTTTGACACCTTTCACAGAGGGGGTGCTCCTTAATGTAGCGGTCACGAATACGCTTCCAAGTCCTGCTGTAGCGTTTCTTCATCGCTGGGTCGCGCTGGTATTGTTAATCCTCAAATTGATGGCTCCCGAAGGGGGCCTTTTTTCGCGAATTAAACAATCAGCCAATAATCCTCATTTTAAATCCTCAAGTAGCTTGTTGGAAGCCATATGAATCTCATCCAAAATAATAACAGGTGTAAGCCGGCGTTCATAATACATGGAACCAATTGCAGATTGAATCTGGTGGAAAAGGTCTACCTTTTTATGCTTAGGTTCTTCGCCTAGTTCCAGGGCTAATCCCCGATAGAATTCCTGTACCGTTACCGTTGCCAGGGAGAAGTGTCTTTGCTTTTTTTCACAGGCATACAGGAGGCAATTCGTAGCTAGGCTGTTTACTAACCGTGGCACTCCATTGGTAACACCGTAAATAGCCTCCACCGATTAGGCTGCGAAAAGCTCTCCATGTGTACCGCCAAAGGACAGTCGGGTTTTCAGATACTCTCCAATATACAAGGTAACTTCACCTCTTTCTATTTGTTTGGGTTTGGGTTACCTTATAAATTCGACAAAAGCAGGGGTGAAGCCTTTATTTTTACTTCACAAAGTCCCTATTTTATTAGGGTTTCAAGTATGAAATTTTCTCTATTATCTATTATCTATTTGAGATTTACATGTAATAACTCAACTTTCGCAGTCAACTGCGAGTAGATTTCATGCAGCATTAAGCGGCAAGCAATTTTTTAAACTTTTGGGTATGGTATCCATAAAATCATGGAGGAGATTATTAATTGTTTCATCAGTCAAGAAAAGTCTTTCTTTCATGAGATTAGCAAATAAATTAAGCAATAGAATAAACGCCTTGGCAAAACTGAGTGCATCAGCTTCAGCACAGAAATCAAAGAATATACCGCCACAACTACGATCGTCATTTTGATCACGATTTTCTACGCTCAAGATCATGTAACGTACACAAACCATTGTGGTGTGGGCAACCATAGAATCATAACTCCTAACCTGGAATTCTTTGGCTAAGCCTAGAAGGGACTTGCAGGTTTTGAAGTAGACTTCAATATCCCAGCGCATCCCGTAAATTTGAATGACTTCCTCAGCGGAGATTGATGTGTCTGTTGAAAGCAAAGCCAACCATTCACGCTTGTTATTACGGTTATGAACAAAGACAATCTGAGCAGGTATCCCGTTGTAATCAACTAGAACCGAAGCTATTATGTCGGATTTACTCTTGTTTTTAGCAAGCACTGAATACAGTTCACACAGACGATAATTATGACCTCTATACCCATAGGTGATATATTTCATGTCCTTGAGCATGCAGATAACATCAACTTGACGGCTTTTAACTTCCTTGATAACCTTGGGCCAGGAAAACCAGCTATCAAACAATACATAGTTGAAATTCTTGGTATGTTCAAGCACTTGGTCAAGAAGCTGAATTAAGACTTCGGTGGTAGAAATAATAGCTTCCTGCCTCCGGCTAAAGCCAGGTGATGTTAAAGGAACATCTGGTCCCTGCTCGTATAGACGGTTACTAGCATTGGCTGAACTCATCAAAGAGAAGGCTAGCGGGATAAATGATGCTCCATCACTCCAACCGGCCGTCAGCTTTGACGTATCGATGTTCAACATGGTCGTAAACACGTGCCAATAGCTCAACCTTCTTGCTGCGATTGCGGCTATACAGGGAATCATCAAAGATTAGCACTTTAGGGCGTTCCGTACGGGTTAATGGAGTAATGAAATCATTGATAATGGTTGAACCCAATATTAGCAGAAATAAACGCCAATTAGCATTAGGATTGTCAAATAACCGGTAGACCAGGTCTTTGCCAAAGGGTTTATCCTGCTTAAGTTGATCAAAAAGACGAAAAAGGTTCTTACGGGTAAAGGCCAGGCCGACAATAAATTGTAATAAAAGAGCCATGGGATAACCCTTGATCTTCTTGATATCAGACGCTTTTAATGCATCCAGAACATGAAATCGGGTAAGGAAACTACTAATATGAGATTTGGTTTGTAAATTTTCTTTATAATCTGATAAAATAGAAGTCAAACGAAGCACCTCTTTCCGAAATAGTGGGGTTTTAGCTTACTTCTATTATATCGGATTTAGGAGCTTCGTTTCCTTATTTATGGGTGATTTTTAACCCATATTACCGATTATTTTGCAACTGCGAAAGTTGAGTAATAATAATACCTACTGAAAGGAGGACGTGATTTGAAGCATAAAATATTGCTCGTTGATGATGAAAAAGGCATCGTCACAATGATGAAGAATTGTTTTGAAATGTCAGGATACCAGGTGTATTCTGCTTATGATGGTAAAGAAGCTCTTGAAAAAATCTCCTGCCAACCGGACATCATTTTACTTGATATCAATATGCCGGAAATGGACGGTATTTCCGTTTGTCAACGTATTCGTGAACATATCTCCTGCCCGATTCTTTTTCTTACTGCCCGAATCGAGAGCAAGGATAAAATTATAGGATTGCAGGCTGGCGCGGATGACTACATTGTCAAGCCCTTTGACATAGATGAGTTGGGTGCACGTGTAGAAGCACACTTGCGCCGTGAACAGCGAAAGCAGGAACAGTCTGTTGTAAGATTTTTTAACGAGCTTGCCATCGACTATTTAAAGCGAGAGGTAACGGTAAATAGTAATCTAATTCCATTGTCAAAAAAGGAATTTGAGATTGTAGAGCTGCTTTCCATGAATGCCGGGCAAGTCTTTGACCGGGAACGGATTTATGAAGCCATATGGGGCATTGATGGCAACGGAAGCAGTGATACTATCATGGAGCATATCAGAAAAATCCGATCAAAATTAGCCGTGCATACCCAGCACAGTTATATTGATACGGTATGGGGGGTGGGTTATAAGTGGAACGGCTGAAGCAGATGAGTTTGAAAAAAGCATTTTTTTGCTTGACGATGTTGTTTTTGCTTATCGCCCTCATCTTAAGTACTTTTTCCATAATAGGCATCGGCAAAATTATACAGCAATATGGAACGTCATTAGAAATGAAAATTGACGGTAACGGTGTTATAATTCCACCTGTATCAACGGCTGATATTGCTGTACCGCTTTGGTATCACATTTTAGGGATTTTACAAATTGCACTTCCGGTTCTTTTTGTATCAGCAGGCTTACTTTCAGCCGATCTCTTTTTTTATCGCCTGAAACTAAAGAGGCCCCTTGCTGAGTTACAAGCCGGAGCAGAGCGAATTATAAAAAACGATTTGGATTTTTCAATTCAATCCATTTCAAAGGACGAGCTTGGTCAGCTATGCAATTCTTTTGAGAAAATGCGTCTCGAGCTTTTGCAAAATAACCGGGAACTTTGGCGGCAGATGGAGGAGCGCAAGCGCCTCAATGCGGCTTTCTCCCATGACCTTCGTAATCCAGTTACCGTGTTGAAAGGCTCTGCAAAAATACTAAAAAAGGGACTATCCAATGGTACATTGTCATCCCAAAATGCTCAGGATTCCATATTACTGATAGAGGAATATACCAGAAGAATTGAAACGTATATTGAAGCCATGAGCAGCGTACAGCGTCTGGAGGAACTGCAATGTTTCCCTAAAAACATTAGCTTGGAAACAGTGATTAAGGAGTTAACGGATAGTACCCGTCTGCTTACAATGGATTCCGGCATCAAAGTAGAAGTAAAAGTAGAAGACCAATTTAAAAAGCTACAAAAAAATGTTTGGCTTGACAAGGCAATTGTATTCAATGTAGCGGAGAATCTGATTACGAATGCAGTGAGATTCGCAAAAACTAAAATACAGGTCAGCTTAATGCTGGATGCGGAAACGCTTATATTGTCAGTACAGGATGATGGACCTGGCTTTCCGCAAGAAATCCTTCGAAAGGGAGCGGAACCATTTCTTCGTGGTGATAAAGGTAATGACCATAGCTCCCATTTTGGTATGGGACTCTATGTTTGCCGCCTGATATGTGAAAAACACAACGGTTCATTACAACTGCAAAACACTCAAAATGGGGCTTTGACAACAGCAATATTTAAAGTTTCTAAAACTTGAGCAATTTTTGAGAATTACTTGATAAACTCTCCTTATCAACGGAAGGAGAGTATTTTTTTATGATAATTGAAGGAAAAGACTTATCAAAATATTATGGGAGCGATGAAAGCAAGGTGGTCGCTCTCAACAAAGCAAATCTTGAAATTGCAGCTAGTGATTTTATTTCCATTATGGGACCATCCGGCAGCGGAAAAAGCACACTGCTTCATATCATCAGCGGATTGGATACGCCAACCTCCGGTACGGTTACATTTGACGGAAAGGATATTTATAAAACGGATGATCAAGAGCTTTCGGCTCTTCGCCGTCGCAGGATTGGATTTATCTTTCAACAATTTAATTTATTGCCCGTATTGACTGCAAAAGAGAATATTATCATGCCCCTACTTTTGGACAAGCGTCAGCCGGATGAAGCCTATTTGAAGGAAATTACCGAACTTTTAGGAATCACCAACCGATTATCCCATCTGCCCAGTGAGCTTTCGGGAGGGCAGCAGCAACGTACTGCCATTGCCCGTGCATTGATTGCAAAGCCAGATGTTATCTTTGCGGATGAACCCACAGGTAATTTGGATAGCAGGAGCGGTAATGAGGTTATGGAAATGCTTAAAAACATTTGGAAGGGATTTGGCAAAGCGCTGGTCATCATCACTCATGACAGCCGCATAGCACAAATGGCAGATCGGCAGTTTACTATTGTGGATGGTGTGCTTTCGGAGGTGACAGCACGATGAAATCTTATCATGCACTTGCCTGGAAAGAGCTTAAAACTCAAAAAATAACATCCACGCTCATTCTAATTGCCATTATACTGTCTACTATGATGACAACGGTGATTGGTCAGTCTTGGGGAATTTTACAGGCCTTACGGGAGCAGCAGGCCGGAATGTTAAATGGAAACCGGTATGCAACATTCCACAACTTGACTGAGGAACAAAAGCTATTTCTTGAGAAAGATGACCGGCTCTCTTTTGTCGGTAGTAATATGACTCTTGGCACAGCAAAGCTAAAGAACAGTGGAATCTCATTACAGCTTAGAGAATATGACGAGCAGGACTTATCGGTTTATCCAACTGTTACACAGCTTAGCAAAGGGCATCTCCCGCAGAAAGCAGGAGAAATCGCCTTGCCCCAGGATGCACTTGATTACTTGGGGTTTTCCGGTGACATTGGCGATACGATTACGCTTAATTTAAGCATCTCACTCCTTCAGGACACAGAAGAAGCTTATGAATATCAAGCGAAATTTACCTTGTGCGGAATATTGAGAAGCAATTATATTGGCTACAGCTCAGGAGTTGTTACCGGAATTGCAGGAGAAGGAACTTCAGAGAAATGGCTTCCAGAAAAGTATAAGCTCTATTCGACGGATTTTCGCACGGCAGATAAGCGTGGCTTCCAACAGACCGTCAACGATCTTGCTGATAAGGTTGGGATTCCCAGCAGTCGCATCCAATACAATTGGCTTTACCTAAGCGCATTAGGCATTGACTATAGTGAGGGCGATAGTGATGAAAGCAAGACCAGCGGTTTTTCCTATATGACTGTGGCCGGTATTATGATTGGTGCATTGGTCTTATTGGCAGCAGGTCTTGTTATCTACAACATTTTGAAAATCGCGGTAAATAAACGAATAAAGGAATATGGAACTCTACGGGCAATCGGCGCTCAGCAGGGACAGCTTTACCGTTTGGTTGCGGAACAGCTTGTCCTGCTATGCCTTGCAGGCATCCCTTTAGGTGCTGTTCTAGGAGTAATATCAGCCGGTGGTATCACAAAAGCGGCTACTAGCCTGTTCTCCCCGGAAATCTTTATGGTGCAGAACATGGAAGAGCTTGGCACATTGATCGCACAGAACAGTACAGGAAAGCTGCTTCCCCTGCTTATTAGCGCAGCGATTACCTTAGTATTCGCCTTTATTGCTGCCATGCCTGCCGCACGATATGCCGCCAGGGTCTCCCCCACCGTCGCCATGCATGGGATAACAAGTAAAGTGAAGCGGAAAAATCGAAAGGATAAGCATATCCGTAATTTTGAAGCATTTTATGCAAGATTAAATCTCAAACGAAATACTGCTCGAACTGCTATCACAATCTTGTCTCTAGTGATGAGCATTACGGTGTTTGTGGCGATCCAATCCTTTTCTGGCTTGCTTGATGCTTCTCAAGATGTACAAAAACTTCATTTAGGGGATTACTCTATTACGAATGATTCAATTGGTTTTAATCCATCTGTTGTGGAGGATCTAAAATCGCAGAAAGGGGTTTCTTCTGTATCCACCTTAAAATACAGCCTTTATAAGCAGGAAAGCGACGGCACTCTGCCTATCGAAACAGGATTCAAGTTAAGACCGGCAGAAACGCTGCAAATTATAGGAGTTGATGAGGAACGTCTTAAAGCCCTTATGTCATCACTCACCAAAGATGATATACAAGCGTTGAAGGACGGAAAAGCTTGCTTAGTCAAAAATCCTATTGCAATATCTTATGAAGGAAAACAAACAGAAACAACTTCTTTCACCGCCGGGGATACTATTTCAGTTGCTAATAATGAACTTAAAGTGCTCGGGAATAGTGATGCCGTGGGATTGGATAACGAAGGATTTGTGAACGGAGTTCAAGTGGTGGTGTTTGATACGGTTTATGATCAGCTGACTGGAAAGAGCGCCTATTCAGAACTGTATTCGATTTTAGAAGATGGAGCGAATGCACAAGCTGTGGAACAAAAAATAGAGCAAATTTGCAATCAAACAGCAGGAAACCGGTGGCTCTCCTATCAGAATACCGATAAGCAGTTAGAAGAAAGCTATCAGCAAATTAAGCTGATTGCCTGGGGGCTGATACTCTTTATCGGGTTGATTGGACTTTTGAATATCATCAATACAACCTACACTAATATTCACACCCGAATCAATGAAATCGGGATGCAACGCGCAATCGGCATGAGTACGGCAAGCCTGTATAAGACCTTTCTGTGGGAGGGTGCATATTACGGTATAATAGCCGGTATTATTGGAGCTGTAGCAGGATATATTTGCACCATCTTTGTAGAAGCAGCTACAACAGATCAGCTTGCGTTTGTAGCTGCGCCGATAGCCCCCATTATTCAAGCAGTGTTCGTATCTATTGCTGCCTGTCTGATTGCAACTTGTATTCCACTGCATCAGATTGCAAAGATGAGCATTGTGGATTCAATTGAAACTGTTGAATAGCAACGGCTATCAGTAAATTTGCTTTTCTGTTCCTTGAATAGTGAGAAATGAAACAATAAGCAATATTAAGAGCTGACTATTACTTGACATAGTAATAAATTCATATATTGTGGTCTTAAGGTAATCTTAAGAATTTCATAAGGAAAAACTCTCAAAGTAATAATTGAGTTTTTGTTACAATAAATATGGGTCTTTGTGCCATGCACATGTGATATGTTAGGAGTTGATAATGACATGACCACGAATATTTTAATAGTGGATGATGAACAGTCCATAGCCGATTTGATCGAAGTTTACTTGAAAAATGAGAACTATAATGTTATCAAATTTTATAACGGACAGGATGCTTTAAAATGCATTGAAAACAAAAAACTAGATTTAGCAATCTTGGATGTTATGCTTCCTGATGTTAATGGCTTTTCAATCTGCCGGATTATACGAGAAAAATATAACTTCCCTGTAATTATGCTTACCGCTAAGGATGAAGAAGTTGATAAGATTAACGGACTTACCTTGGGTGCAGATGACTATATTACTAAGCCATTTCGCCCCCTTGAAATGGTTGCCCGTGTAAAAGCACAACTACGCAGATTTACAAAATATAATGCTGTAGGAATACCCCAAGAAGAAAATATTATTGCTTTTTCCGGTTTGGTTTTAGATAAAGATACCCATGAATGCACTCTTAATGAAAAACCTCTATCCCTTACTCCCACTGAGTTTTCTATCCTGTGGGTATTAGCAGCTAACCGAGGACGAGTAGTCAGTTCGGAGGAGTTGTTCCATGAGGTATGGGGTGACAAGTATTTTACCAACAGCAATAATACTGTCATGGTGCATATCAGGCACCTGCGGGAAAAGATGAACGACAGTGCGGAGCATCCAAAGTATATTAAAACGGTATGGGGGGTCGGCTACAAGATTGAAAAGTGAATTCAGCAGAAAATTGAAAATTAAATTAATAGGTGCATCCATATTACGAATAGCTGCCATCATTTTAGCTTACTTCATAATTGGGATATTAATCTATAATACAGGCATTGAAGAAATGCTGACAGATTTACTGCATGGGATATTAGGATCATCGTATAGTAATGTAAGTCAAATAGTCCGTGCCCTAATACCTTTTGTATTAATGGGTGTGATTATTTATTTAGCATATCAGCCGGTCATTAAGGCAATCAATTACTTGCAAAAGATTGTCGATTCAGTTGATATCTTATTTCAGAGGGATGATGCATACATCCAACTTCCAGAGGATTTGCAGTCTGTTGGAGAACAATTAAATTCCCTTAAGCACACTACTATAAAAAACGAACAGATAGCTACACAAGCAGAAAAACAGAAAAATGACTTGGTGGTCTACCTTGCTCACGATATTAAAACGCCACTGACTTCAATCATTGGCTATCTCAATTTGTTGGATGAAGCGCCAGATATGCCTTTAGAACAAAGGGCAAAATATGTAGGAGTTACATTAGAAAAGGTCTATAGGTTAGAAGAGCTCATAAATGAATTTTTCGAGATTACAAGATTTAATCTTCAATCTATAGTTCTGAATAAAAGGGAAATAAATCTCTCCTTCATGCTTCAGCAGCTGGCTGATGAATTTTATCCAATGCTGGCACCGCAGGGAAAACAAATTGTTGTTAATGCCCCTGATGATTTAGTCCTATGGGCTGATGCAGACAAGCTATCCCGCGTATTCAACAACATTCTTAAAAACGCTAATGTTTATAGTTATGAAAATAGTATTATTAATATTTTCGCTTTTAAGCAAGAAGAAAATGTGACTATCACTTTTTCTAACAAGGGTAAAACAATTCCTCCTGAAAAATTGGAAACGATCTTTGAGAAATTTTTCCGGCTGGATGTTTCCCGGTCTTCTAATACGGGCGGCGCAGGGCTTGGCTTGGCGATTTCCAAAGAAATTGTGGCAGCACATGGAGGCACCATTACTGCTCAAAGCAGTGATGAACAAACCGTATTCACCATTACATTGCCAAATGAAAGCGTTGCAATAAGTTCCGATGAGAAGCAGGTTTAAGAAAACAATAAGTCCTTCATAAGATATTCTTAAGGGTTTGATAAGTTTGAATTCCTAAATATCCTGACTGCTTTCAGTAAAATAAAATTATGAAATCAGATATTTTACTGAAAAATAAGGTTAGGAGGTTAATAATGGAACTGGAAATTAAGCATGTATCAAAAAAATATCCGCCGAGCACAATGGCAGTAGACGATTTCTCTGTTACCCTTACACCGGGGGTATGGGGACTGCTTGGAGCAAACGGCGCAGGAAAAACTACGCTTATGAAGATGATGTGTGGTATTTTGAGACCAACAGGAGGGAAAATCCTATTTGATGGTCAGTTGATTACTATCCTGGATGAAAAGTATAGGGATGTTCTAGGTTATTTGCCGCAGGTTTTTGGGTTTCATCAAGACTTTCGGGTTTATGATTACCTAATGTATATTGCTGTATTAAAAGGCTTAGCTGAAAGTACCGCAAAAAAGAAAATTGTTCCTCTATTGGAGCAGGTATCACTTACAGCTTCAAAGAATACACTTATCCGCAATTTATCCGGTGGTATGAAACGACGGGTAGGAATTGCACAAGCATTATTAAACGACCCGCAAGTTTTAATACTGGATGAACCGACAGCAGGACTTGACCCTACGGAAAGAATTCATTTCCGTAAAATTCTCTCTGCATTTTCTAAAGATAGGATTGTATTGCTCTCAACGCACATCGTTTCAGATGTGGAGCATATCTCAAAACGAAATCTAATTATGAAAAAAGGCAAGCTTCTGGTAAACGGTACGACAGAGGAACTTGTTTCTTCATTAGAGGAAAAGGTGTGGAAATGTGTAATACCTGCCGCGATGCTGGAAAGTGTAAGTAAAAGTCTAAGCATTATCAATATGCGTAATGAAGCAAATGATATGGTATCAATCCGATATATCGCAGAAAAACCGATACCCAATTCGGAATTGCAAGCGCCACACATGGAGGATGTCTATCTATCCTATTTCCCAAGAGGCTTAGCAGAGGAGGTATCGGAACATGTTTAAAATTGTGAAACACGAGCTTAAGCGACAACTGAAATCAAAAGGAACTCTAATTTTGATTCTGATTACATTAGTATTAACGGCTTTCTTAGGTTATTACCCCGCCAGTTATCAAAGAATTGATATTTTTGAGGCAGATGGCTCTGTTCAAACCCTAAAGGGGGTCCAAGCGGTAAAGGCTATTCATGAATCGAAAAAAGATTTTGAAGGTGAAGCAACTCCTGAAAAACTGCTTGAGGCTCACCAAAGGTACAAAGAGGTGTATGAAAGGTACAACGGGGAGATAACCTTTGAAATTGATTCAAAAGAATTGAGACCATTTAAGGCACTGTTGAACATTCTATATTACGCTCAACCAGATATATTTAATCCGGGGAAAGAGGGCTTTAGCTTGTATGAACTAAGCTCAGAGGATGTATTGGCATTTTACGAGAACCGTGCAGCAAACCAGGCGGCCTACTTCGAAGATAAAGTGAAACTATCTGGTACGGCACTGGAAAATGCAAAAAGCAGAGAAGCACAAGTCGAAAAACCTTTTTATTATTCTTCTGTTCCGGGGTGGGATACAGCATTGGAGTATGTAGGTATGGTCGCCACGATGATCGCCTTCATGGTTGCTATTATCGCCGCACAAGTTTTTTCAAATAGTTATCGAAGCGGCGAAGATGAGATCTTAAGATGTACGAAATTGGGAAAAAAGCAATTTGGACGTGCAAAAGTATTGGCAACTCTCGTATTGACGACTGGATTATATATTTTGATTATGGCTCTGCTCTTTGGAATTAACAGTGCTACGCTGGGAATTGAAGGTTTAAAAACATCAATCCAATTCTTAGACACTCTTTCACCTGCACCGTTTACGTTTGGAGAAATATGGCTGCAATCGGCTGTATATGGATTTATTGGTATATTAGCCACAGTAAGCCTTGTATTGTTTATATCGAGTAAAAGTAAAGCATCCATTTTTGTCATGGCATTGTCAATTCCACTAATCATTCTACCGCTTTTGATGCAGTTTGTTTTCAAAGTAAGCAGCTTAGGGCTCACATTGATTAGTGACATATTGCCAACCAGTGGCCTTAATATATTTTATTCGTTGATTGGTGGCTCTGGTAGCCTAGGATATTACGGAGCAGTATGGAGTCCATATATCACTGCTGTAGCTGCAATCATTGAAATTGGTATTTTCGCCATGCTGGCTGTCCAATCCTATAGTAGACATCAGGCAGTATAATTGCTACTTTAGTTAATATTTGCGGTTATATAATACAAAGCAGATGGAGTTATTTTGAAGATCATATATAACGAATTTAATATTGTGAAGTTAAGGGCAAATTTGTCGAAAGGCAAGGACGCAAAGCCAAAGGGTCTAAGATGTATATACCATTATGATAGCCTGGCTGCCGCGTAGGTTTATGTATTACACCTGCCCTTTGCGGCAGGTTTTTCGTTTCAAATAGCATATTTCACAGATTTAAGAGGTACATAGAAAAAGCTCTGATTTAGCCAATACAGAAAGGCAGTACCCGCCAAATAAAAAAAACGTGAGTTTGGCGGGTTTGTCTCCATGCCTGAATGACAATAATCGAAGCCCTCCGGACTCGCAGGTTTGGAGGGTGTTTTTATGCTTTCACAGTATGCAGTAAAGAATGATCAGCCGCTACCGAGTAGCGGCCTAGCGTGATGAAGCGGACATCATTGTATGCACCACTTTAATCGGTAAACGGTTAAAAAAAGCTTGTATTGTTTATGGGGACAGTACGGCCATCGACACGAACCATCAGAACATGTTGGACGTGAAATAAATGATAAGAGTGTACAAATAGACAGTTATGTCTGTAAGTACGCTCTTTTTGTGTTGCACAGAATTGCCCCAAGATGCCGCTCTCCCCTGAATCCGGCCTGCCGTACCCCGTTGCTGTTGCCGCCCGGGTTGATCACCACTACCCCGGTGTTAAGGGCGGTGGCCTGGCCGGCAACTATGGCCAGGTCGGCCAACAGGGTCACCCCCGCCGCCGAGACCGTGAAGCCATCGACGATTATCAGCGCCCGAGCCCAGAGTCAGCCCAGCATACTGCATGGAGTCGAAGTCCATCGGGGTGTCGAGCATGTCAGGGGGGACGAAGGCGCCGGAGGTGCCGCCGATCTGCACCGCCTGCAGGTTTAAATCGCCTGGGATGCCCCCGCCAAATCCATATACGATGTCCCGGATCGTGGTGTTGGTTGGTACCTCATAGAACCCGGGATTATTTATGTCCCCGGTGACGGTGAATATCTTGGTGCCTGGGTATGAGGGCGCTCCGATGGAGGCGAACCAAGCCGCCCCTCTATCGACGATGGAGGGCAGGTTGGCCAGGGTCTCCACATTGTTGACGATGGTAGGCTGCTGCCACAAACCCTGGGTGGGCGGATAAGGCGGCTTGTAGCGGGGTTCCCCTCGCTTGCTTTCCAGGGATTCGATCAAGGCCGTCTCTTCACCGCAGATGTAGGCGCCCGCGCCGCGCCGCACGTCGATGTCGAAATCACCCAGATACCCAGCCTCTCGGGGCTGGTCGATGGCATGGATCAGGCCCCCACTCAGGAAGCTGTACTCACCCCGTAAATAGATGTATCCTTGCCGGGCGTTAATGGCATGGGCGCAAATGGCCATCCCCTCGATGAGCCGGTGGGGGTCATTCTCCATGATTATCCAATCCTTGTAGGTGCCCGGTTCGCCTTCGTCGGCGTTGCAGACCACGTATTTTTCATTGCCGGGGGCGGCCGCAGCGAAGGCCCATTTCTGGCCGCAGTTGAAGCCGGCTCCGCCCCGGCCCCGCAGGTTGGAATCCTTCACTTCCTGTATCAGGTCCGCCGGTGCCATACCCCGGGCTTTCAGCAGGCCCTGGTAACCGCCGTGGGCAACAGCGTCCTCGAGCTTCATGGGGTCGATCCTGCCGAGGTTTTTAAGTATTATTCTGGTCTCTTTGGCCATATTCAGCGCCCTTCCTTTCCGATTCCACGCCGGAGGTAGCTGTCGAGGACGGCCCCGACAGCGTTGAGGGCTAGGCCGGGATAGGGCTCACCATCGATAGGTGAAGACCGGAGTGGCGTGGCATTGCCCTACGCATTCGGTGTACTCCAGGGTGAACTCTAAAAAGAATGTGTCTTGGGATCCATGTTTAAATAATCTTTTCATCTTTCAAAAACTGAATAATTTGCGCAGCTACTTGTTCTGGCTCTCCCTGTAAAAGATCTCCGCTTTTCTTTTTGGATGCACCACCGGACATCATCTGTTTCATCCTATCAGCAGCTGATAGATTACTATCCGGGGCGAAGATTTTCTTCGGGCGAGGCCTTGGGGGGGTAAAATTATAGGTTTTAGTTAGTGACCCATTGGGGCCTAGTTCTCCTGATGTTAAACCCAGATCAGACGCATTTATTATTTCAATTTTCTGACGCATAGCCGAAATAAGATCCGGTAAAGAAGCGTAGCGTGGGTAATTAATACCCTCCGCCACTCCGATCACAGACGGCAAGATGCTTTCAACTACTTCCCGGTCTCCACGCTCTAACTTCCGGTGTACTGTAATCTTTTGACCGGTAACCTTCTCAAGACTGGTTACTCCTGAGACAAACGGTAATCCAAGCATCTCAGCTATTGCCCCTGGTACTTGCCCATGGTCACCGTCCAGACTATGGCTGCCGGTTAGAATAAGATCATAGTCCATTTTCCCTATAGCCTGAGCTAAAGCTTTAGCCGTTGCAGAGGAATCACCGCCATCAAAAGCCTTATCCTGGAGTATAAGCGCCTTGTCAGCACCCATAGCCAGGCATGATCTCAAAGCTTCTTCCGCCTCATTATTTCCTAAAGTTATTAATGTTACCTCCCCTCCGATCTGTTGCTTTAAGCTCACCGCAGCTTCAACGGCACACCGGTCATCGGGATTAACAATATATATCATGCCGTCCTCAACAATGTTCTTTCCTGCTGGATCAATATCTATCTGAGGTCTAGTATCTGGAACCTGTTTGATACAAACAACGATCTTCATAGCTACCTCCTACACAAAGCGGAAACTTACGCCGTATCCACCTCTGGGATAATTCCAATCAACTGCTCCCTGGTCGCAAACCACATAACAACTCCCACACTCAAGGCATCCTTCATATACAAACGATATTTCCCCATCATCATCCAGGGTATAGCATGCAGCTGGGCAAGCATAAATACAGGCATGATGCGGACAGGTCAAGCAATGAGTTTTATCAACTTTGATATGCGCTTCTTCGCTGATATTCCAACGCACCAAATTCATTTTTTCTTCGATGTTTACCATAAAACTGCCCTCCCTGCGTCTCGAGCGTCTTTAATAGTTTCTCCGAAACTTATCTTTCCCTTCATTGCTTTACGAAGCTGCTTCATCACTTTTTCACGGGGTTCGGTATCAACACTGAAAATCTCTTCACATATCTGAGTAATTAATTCGGGGTATAGAGAGTGCAATCGTTGGTTCTCCGTAAAAGTCAAAGCGTCCTTATATTTTCTAAGGTCTTTGAGTACAAAATTATCTTCCAATATTTGCTGATAGCGTTTCATACTCGTACTGCTATAGTCTCCCTTGGCTTTTGCAGCCACAACTGTATCTGCCGCAGCGATACCTGATGCAATAGCGAAGTTGACGCCCTCTAGATATAGCCCATTCGCCAAAACAAAACCAGCTGCATCACCTGTAATCAGCATCCCGCCGGTGAATAGTTGGGGCATCATTTTAACTCCGCCTTCTGGTACCATATGGGCGGAGTATTCTTTAACCACGCCATCTTTTATGAGTTCTTTTACATATGGATGGCTTTTAAAGTGCTCCAGCGTTTCATAGATGGGCATTTTTTTAGGATTCATTGATGGGAACTGGGCTACTACCCCTACTGAAAGGCTGTCTTTGTTGGTGTATATAAAGCCGCCACCCTGGACTCCTCCAGGCAGCCCCCCAAGAAATTCATTCGACGCTCCTTCAGAACCTGAAAGGTTAAAGCGGCTTTCGATCGTTTCTCTAGGTAACTGGATAATTTCTTTTACACCCAAACTGAAATGATGTGGGATAAAGTCTTTACGCAGGTTCGCTTTTTTCGCCAAAAGGGAAACCGCACCATCGGCAGCGATGACCACATCCGCCCATACCTCACCCTGATCACGACGTGCTCGAACGCCTGCCACCCTTCCATCTTTCCATAACAAATCATCGACAACGGTTTCATTTACAAGAAGTGCTCCTGCCTCAACTGCTTTTTGAGCATACCAGCGATCGAAACGGGATCGATTTACCGTAAATCCGTTATAGGGAGCCTCGCCAAATTTCTTGCTTTTGTAATCAATAGAAAACGATGAATCATCTGACAGCATTGTGATGATTTTACGATTGATGTAACGCTCTACCGGTGCCTCTTCCCAATATTTCGGGATGAGCCCCTCAATAACTCGGCCAAACACCGCACCGCCAAACATGTTTTTTTCTCCGGGGTATTTCCCTCGTTCCAAAAGCAGAACTTCAAGCCCAAACCTGGCAAGTACCATAGCAGCCGTGGCTCCAGCTGGTCCTGCTCCCACTACAATCGCATCATATTTTTGTTTCACTGCTTGCCACCTCCTGTCCCAGGCTGTTCAATTACTTCTGCCAACTGCTCAATCAATTGCGGTAAAATCTTGTGTATATCACCTACAGCGCCTAAATCAGCCAACTTAAAAATCGGTGCTGATCGATCTTGATTAATGGCAATTATCAGCTTGGAGTCCTTCATTCCTGTTGTATGTGCCTGTACTCCCGAAATCCCAACCCCAATATAGCAGCGCGGTGCAATGGTTCGACCGGACATTCCCACCATCCGTTCCCGTGAAGTCCACCCGGCATCCATGGCCAGCTTACTGCCTGCTACAGAGGCACCTAAAACCTTCGCCAGTTGATTGATGGTCTCCCATTGTTGCTGGGAACCAACTCCCTTACCGCCGCAAACGATCAAGTCTGCCTCGGTCACATCAACGCTAGCTGGATCTGCTTTGATAAATCCTACAACTTTTGTACGGATGCATTTGGGATCAATATTAACTTGAGTCTCTACAATTTCCGCCTGACGTGATTTTATTGGCTGGTCTACACCAATGACACCAGGTCGGATAGTCGCTATGCATAATCTTCCCGCACTGCTTACTGAAGTGTAAACTTTCCCTGAATAAGCTGGCCTAGTGCCTTCTATGAATCCGCCATCGTTAAGCTTCAATTTCACACACCCTGACAACAGCGCTACTTGTAGCCGTGTTGCCAAGCAGGCGGCCAGATCCATACCGTAGGCAGTCGCTCCGATCATCACCAACTGAGGATCATAACTTTTGATTAAATCGGTCATGGCTGCTGTGTATCCATCTGTACTATACTGCTCAAGATCCTGATGTCTGACTAGATAGACCCGGTCAGCTCCATATTGGCCCAGTATATCAGCCATATTCCCCAGATCATTACCTAATAAAACAACGCACAATTTCAAACCCGCATTATCAGACAGCATGCGCCCTTCGCGCAGCATTTCCAAGGTTACTTCCCGTATTTCTCCATCCCGCTGTTCTGCCACGATCCATATTTCTTTTTCTGCCACAACTTTTTCACTCCTATTAGTCTATAAATAGTTATTGACTCTAAATTTGATTTTGGGCAGCAGATTGATGAAATTTAATCTGCTGCCCAACAAGGTAACTACTTTAGACTAAATTTGTCTTGCAATCCACGCTCCGTCACCGGTAGCACTGTAAGTCAAGCCAGGTTCTACGCAATCGCCAATAGCGTAGACTTCAGGAACCAGCCCAACCAGTTGATCTCTTAGGGAATTATTTGATTGCCGTCCTACCGCTATAACAACAGTATCCGCAGGAAGAGTTTCCTCGTCCAGTTTGTGGGCAATTACACGGACATTGGCAAGACCGCTTGCATTATCCAAGACTACTTCCCCTGGGTGAATTTCTTTGATGCCTCGTAAGCTCCTTAGTTCGATACCTAATTCTTGCAGCTCTGGCAAGACGACGCAGTTCCAGAAAACCATGCCATACATATCCTGGACAAAACCGGGCTCTTTGTCTACCATTACAACGTTTTTACCTTGTTGCTTTAATAGAACAGCTGTCTCTATGGCAATAGTTCCTGCGCCGTATATTATCACATTCTGACCTACGGGTGCTTTATCCAATACTTCAAGAGGAGTTAATACATTCTCTGCCAATCGGCCATCGGCACGCCTTACCCCTTTTATTTGGGGGATGATAAAAGATGCTCCAGTTGCAACTACTACTGCATCACACTGCTCGGATTTTACTGTTTCTACATCCACCTTTTGGCCCAGATTAATTTTTACACCAAGTTTTTTAACCTGGCTTGCCAGATAATTGGTTACCTCACCGAATTCATCCCTTCCAGGCATTTGCTGAGCATAAAGATTCATGCCGCCAAGTTCTGATCTTTCATCATATAAGACTACATCATGTCCTCTTAGGGTGGCTACCCGTGCGCATTCGAGTCCAGCGGGCCCACCGCCGATAACCATAACTTTCTTCTTTTTATCCGCTGGTTTGATCTCGTACTCTACTTCAAGTCCCACTGCAGGATTGACTGTGCACGTAATATCTAAATTGTCCATGAGATGGTCATAACATCCCTGGTTACAGGCAACACAACTACGGATATCATCCAAATTTCCCTCTTTGGCTTTATTTATCCAATCGGGATCTGCAATGCCTGCCCTGGTCATACCAACAAGATCAGCACTACCTTCCTGCAAGATTTTTTCCGCCACAGCTGGGTTGTTAATACGACCGATAGTGAGTACCGGAATATCAACTGCTTCCCTGATGCCCGCCGCCAGCCATACCAGGCATCCCGGCGCTGAAAGCATACTTGGGCAGGTCATCTGAATTCCCGGGAAAGTATAGTTTCCCGAAGAGACGTTGATATAATCTACTCCGGCGGCAGCAAATACCTTTGCAAATTCCTTCGCTTCATCTAACTTTATACCACCGTCAACCCATTCATCAGCTGATATGCGTATACCAAGCGGAAAATCCGGCCCTACTTGCTTACGTATTGCTGCGAAAATCTCCAGGGCAAAACGAGCGCGGTTTTCAAAACTCCCCCCGTATTGGTCGGTTCGCTGATTGGAATAAGGAGATAAAAATCCACAAATCAAGTAGCCGTGACCTCCGTGTAGTTCTACAAAGTCACAACCTGCTTCTTTTACCCTTCGACTTGCTTGTCCAAACAGCTCAACTACTTCATGAATCCGTTCTACTGTCATTTCTGCAGGAACATTCTGCATCGTCGGGCATGCAATAGCCGAAGGTGCTTCTAGTGGTTTTTTACTAATGGCCAGATTGGCCTCCCGTCCGACATGCCAGAGCTGCATCCCTACCTTGGTACCGTACTTATGCACGGCATCGGTCAATTTACGCATCGGCGGAATAAACCTGTCATCCCACATCGATATACCGCGAGGAAAGTCCATCCTATCGCTATCAATAGATGTGGCCTCGAGTATAATCATACCGTATCCACCCTTGGCTTTCGCCACCTCGTAGTCAATATACCGCTGCGTTATTTCTCCGTCCATAAATGTACCAAAGTTCACAGCGTGGGCTGTGGTCACGACACGGTTCTTGACTTCCATATTTCCAATCTTAAAAGGGGAAAACAACATTTTAAACTGATCATTAGCCACTTATATTCACTCCTTATCTCTTCTTGAAACACGAAATCCTTCATGTACGGCACAAATAATTCTTCGTGGAGAAACACTGTCTCCGATTATTCTCATCTGTATAGTCAAATAGTTAGTTATTTTGATTTAAATTGTATAATCTTAAATGAACTCCAACTAACGAACGAAGAACATACCACCGTCCACTGGAATGATCTGCCCGGTAATGAATTTGGACATATCACTGGCAAGGAAGACGTTGAGGTTCGCAGCATCTTCCGCTTCACCGAATGTACCACCCAAGGGGATAATGCTCTGCAACCAAGCATCAGCTTCCTTTTTACCTTCAGGTGTCTTGGTTTCGTACCACTCTTTTCCCATCTCAGTCCACGCGGCTGGACAGGGCATGTTAACACGGATATAATACTTACCCCATTCTTTAGCAATAACGCGGGAATAACCAAGCAGTGCAGCTTTAGCTGCACTGTAGGCACACATCCCAGGTGTACCCTCCGTACCAGCGTAAGAACTATAATTGATAAGTGAACCGCCGGTTTCCTTCATATAGGGGAATGCAGCGGCACATATTAGTGCAGTACCAACGTAATGTACGGCAAATTCTGCATACATGTCGTCGGGGGTGATATTTTCTGCCGGTTTTTGTGTCTCTATACCAGCGCAGTTAACTACTGTGGTCAAACCGCCCATCAATTTGACAGCCTGTTCAACAGCAGTGTTTACGGCAGCCTCATTTCTCACATCGCATTGGATATGTGAAAATACCCCCGAACCCAACTTTTTGGCACCTTCAATAGTCGCTACAGCTCGTTCGCTGTCGGGCAGATCAGGGGTAAAGGTTACAACAGAAGCGCCCTCCTTTGCCATAGCCAAAACAGTCGCTTTTCCGATGCCGGTAACTCCACCAGTAATAATAACTTTTTTGCCTTCAAGTAACATATTTATCACTCCTTCGATTAATTTATTATTTTTGCAATGGCCTCTCCGCCGAAAGCTTTAATCTCCTTTTTGACTTCCTCGGCGCGCGAGACAGTCCTTGTCACCAGTACCAGCTTCGCTCCCTGCTTCGCAAAAGCGAGCGCGATTCCCTAACTGATACCCTGACCGGAGCCGGTGACTAATGCCTCTTTTTCGTACAATCTTTTCGTTTCGCATTCTCTCCTCTCTTTTAGACTTCTTTCAGATATTGTTATTTCTCTTATTGTTTATACTAATATCTTTAAGGGCACTATTGAAGAAACAAGATTTTTGCTTTGTTGCAAATTGTACAAATTCTACGAATTGTATCAATATGACTAATATTGGGCAAGAGAGACATTTGCGCATGATTGTTTCAAAATAAACAATTTGAACTTAATGTCACAGTATTCAACTTTAATCCATGGTGTAAAATTAGGGAAAGGGGAGTAAGTAAATCTATTAGAGATGGTCGGATGTATTAATCAGAAATGTGGCTATTTGAAGGGAGAGATTAAGCTGGATACAAAGACAATTATGACAAATGCAATATATCAATTATTACAGGAGACTTCTTCTGACAAAATAACGGTAGACATGATCCTTAATAAAGCCGGTTTATCACGAGCAACGTTTTACCGCCATTTTAAAGACAAATATGATGCCATGAATTGGTATTATCAAAAAAATGTCGATAAAATATTACAGGAAAAAAATGGGCCTAATTTTGATCTTCTTTTACTAAAAGGGTTAAATTTCATAAGTGATAACAAAGCCTATGTTGCTAATATCCTAAAAATGGAAGGCCTTAATTCTTTTCCGGATTTTCTGTATCATTACACTTTCGATTTCTACAAGAGAGAATACTTGAGACATAAAGGTACTAAATCTTTGAATATAGAAGAGAGAATCTCCATGGAATACTATAGCAATGCGGTGTTATTTATAATCAAGACATGGGCAGCGCGTGGATTTCAAGAGCCATCTGAAATGATATGTGAGATTATACTTAAGATTATGCCTGAATTTATGCGTCCATATTTTTAAATGTGTATTGCCTACACCTAGAAGCATGGGGGAAGCATGGGGACGTCAGGGCGTGTTAAAAAAATTGGAGAGACGCAGGAACCGGTTACCCGAAGGGTGGCTGCAGGAATTTATCCAAGCCTATGACATTAAAAGCACAGACGAATTAAAAGGGGCCTTGGCAGATCTAGTTGGTGATACAGTTGAGACCATGATGCAGGCTGGCTGGAAGCTGATTTAGGCTATGCAAAAAATGATGGCAGAAATAAAGAGACTGATAACAGCCGAAATGGCAGTTCTTCCAAGCCACTTCAATCGGAATATGGTGCCATCAATATTGATGTACCACGCGATCGCAAAGGCGAATTTGAACCAAAGATAGTTCCTAAATACAAAGGGGATATACAAGGTTTGCCAATCAAATGTTCTGTGGTGATTGGGGGGGCAAGTATGGTAGAAAAATCCTTGGCAGTTACCGCAACAATAAAAAGTACCGCCATCCTGTTTGGAAATGTAACCGCAGGTATGATCACGCTGAAAAATGCCAAACTCCACCGTTGTATGAAGAAGTAATCGCTCACGCCTTCAATTGTAGTGCGACAATTACCATTTCTCTATAAAAGCATAAACACAACAAATTATATTTCCGTATGACAGTTATAGTACTAAAGAACGTATTTTACTTTGTGTAAATGGGAAAAATAATCCAAAAAAGGGAGATGACCATTTATGCAAAAAACAGCAAATGCCAACCGAGAAGCCCTGGCCAGGGTTCTGGCCCAAGATTGTCGAACTGTAGAAGACATTCAGGAAATGATCAAGGAACTATTCAAGGACACCGTGGAGCAAGTTCTGGAGGCTGAGATGGATGAACATCTTGGCTACGAGAAACACAACGTTGAGGGTAATAAATCAGGCAACAGCCGGAACGGTTACAGCAAGAAGACCATCAAGACCAATTATGGAGCTACCGAGCTTGCTTTACCCAGAGACCGTAATGGAGAATTCGATCCCCAGATCATTAAGAAACATCAAACCACAGGTAATGGTATTGAAGAACAGGTCATTGCTATGTACGCCAAAGGCATGTCCACCCGGGATATAGAGGATCACCTGAAAGCCATTTATGGAATTGATGTTTCCCCCAGTCTAGTTAGTCGCATAACTGACAAGATAATGCCCCAGACGATTGAATGGCAGTCAAGGCCATTAGATCGGATTTACCCCATCGTTTTCCTGGATGCCATACACTTTAAAGTACGTAAAGACAACCGGATCATAAGCAAAGCTGCTTATACCGTTCTTGGTATCAATATTGACGGACAGAAAGACATACTTGGTATATGGATTGGGGAAAATGAAAGCGCCAGCTTCTGGCTGGGAGTCTGCAATGATCTCAAAAATCGTGGAGTCGAAGACATACTTATTGCTTGTAAAGATGGACTTTCAGGCTTTTCTGAAGCCATTAACACGGTATTCCCCAAAACTGATATCCAGTTGTGTGTGATCCATCAGCTCCGCAATTCCATGAAATATGTTTCTTACAAAGAACATAAGCCGGTGTTAGCTGATCTAAAGAAAATATACCAGGCACTGACCTTGGAAGAAGCAGAACTAGCCTTCGAAGAATTCAAGGACAAATGGGGTAAGAAACACCCGATAATAGTTCGTTCATGGGAGCAGCACTGGCTGGAGTTGACCACTTACTTCGCTTATCCTTATGGTGTAAGAAGGCTGATTTATACTACCAATGCGGTGTTATCCGTAGGATTTCGTTATCCTCAGGATGATTGGGAAACCGCATGAT
>ENA-UOOH01000248-UOOH01000248.1-fermentation-metagenome-genome-assembly--contig:-NODE-248-length-66066-cov-9.935162_pt1 | contig 66066 bp, 62 predicted proteins | sample MGYA00245778_ERZ724025 | MGnify/ENA primary metagenome ERZ724025 (study PRJEB28704, sample SAMN03018313) | fermentation metagenome | biome: anthropogenic terrestrial biome; feature: soil; material... | reverse complement strand
CGGGGCACAGCGCCCCGGGAGCATTCTTTTTCCGGCATTCTTCACGCCGGGCCGGTGGATGCAGCGTCACGCTCACGGCCCGCCATCCAGCACGGAGAAAACACAGAGCTTATTCTGGCGGGGCAGTGAAAGACAGCTCCCGGGGCACAGCGCCCCGGGAGCATTCTTTTTCCGGCATTCTTCACGCCGGGCCGGCGGATGCAGCGTCACGCTGCCCGGCGATGTCGCGGGCGACCACGACGCCCGTGACGGACGCCTGCATCAGGCCGCGGGTGATGCCCGCGCCGTCGCCGATGGCGTATAGGTTTTTGACTTTCGTCTCGAAATTGTTTTTGACGCCGACCTTGGACGAGTAGAACTTGACCTCGACGCCGTACAGAAGCGTATTTTTGGAGTAGAGGCCGGGCGCCAGCTTGTCGAACGCGCGCAGGGCCTCGACGATGCTGGTCAGGTGCCGGTGCGGCAGCACGAAGGAAAGGTCGCCCGGCACGGCGGTCTTCAGGGTCGGGATGGTCGTCGATTTCTTCAGCCGCGTCGCGTCGGTGCGCCTGCCCATCAGCAGGTCGCCGAGCCGCTGAATCATGATGCCGCCGCCGGTCAGCATGTTGCCGAGCTGGGCGATGTAGCGGCCGTACTCAATCGGCTGGTTGAACGGCTCCGTAAAGCGCGTGGAGACCAGCATCGCGAAGTTGGTGTTTTCGGTCCGGCGCTCTTCCTCGGCGTAGGAGTGCCCGTTCACCACGGCGATGCCGCCGTTCCCGGTGTCGTAATGCTCCTCGCTGACCAGCCCGCCCGGGTTCATGCAGAAGGTGCGCACCTTGTTTTCAAACGTGTCGGAGTAATAGACCAGCTTCGCCTCGTACAGGTTCTTGGTCAGCGGGTCCAGCACGGCGTTCGGCACCTCGACGCGGACGCCGATGTCCACCTCGTTGTTGGCGATGGGCAGGTCGTTCTCTTTTGCGATGCGGCTGAGCCAGCCGGCCCCCCCGCGGCCGGGGGCGAGGACCACGCGGGGCGCCTCCACCGTTTCCTCCTTCCCGTCCGGGCCGGAGAGCAGCACGCCGCAGGCGGCCCCGCCGCGGGTGAGGATCCGCTCCGCGGTGGTCTTCTCGCGGAACTCGAAATTCGGGCGCGAAGAAAGGTACTGGTACATGGCCTTGAGCACCTGATAGGAATATTCCGTCCCCATGTGCCGCACCGGGCAGGGAATCAGCTGGATATTTTCCCGCCTGGCCCGGTAGGCGACCTTTTCCGCGAACTTTTCGTTTTTGCCGTAAATTTTATTCGGCGCGCCGAAATGCAGATAGATTCCATCCACATAATGAATCAGGCTGCGCGCCTGCCGGACGGACATGTAGTCGGTGATGTTGCCGCCGACCTCTTCCGAAAGCGAAAGCTTTCCGTCCGAAAACGCACCCGCGCCGGCCCAGCCGTTCATAATGCTGCAGGTGGCGCAGTGGGCGCAGACGCCCGTGGTGCGCGCGGGGCACGCCCGGCGCTCGATGGCGCTGCCGGAATCCACAATCAGAAGCTTCTTTTCCGGCGCCAGCTTATCCAGCTCCAGCGCGGTGAAAATGCCGGCCGGGCCGGCGCCTACTATCACGACATCGTACTTTCCCATATCGGTCTCCCCGCTTCAGAAAATAAGGATCCTCTCGAAAACGCTCTTCCCCGCCCCGCCCGCGGCGCCCGGGCCGCGTCCCGGCCCGCCCCGCGGCGGCAGTCCCTGTTATCATACCATATTTCGCGCCGAAAGTTAAGGCGGCCGAAAACCCGGCGGAGCGTTTGACGCGCCGCGGGCGGGATGCTATACTTTTCGCAGAGCCTGAAAAAAGCAAATGCGGCCGCTCCGCAAGTCTGGAGGAATTCTGGAATGACCTATCGGGAAGTTCTGCAAAACGCGAGAAAAAACATGGCTCCGAACTGCCGGGTCTGCCGGGAATGCAACGGCGTCGCCTGCCGGGGCGAAATCCCCGGCACGGGCGGAAAGGGCTCCGGCGCGTCGTTCATCCGCAACTGCAGACGCCTGGCGCAGATTAAAATCAATATGGACCTGATTTACGAGGACCGCGGGCAGGACACCTCCGCCACGCTTTTCGGCCGGAAGTTCGCCGCCCCCGTGTTCGCCGCGCCCATCAGCGGCCTCGGCGTCAACTACAATGGTTTCCTGAACGAGCGCACCTATGCGCAGGCCCTGGTCCCCGGCTGCATCGAGGCCGGGTGCGCGGCCTTCACCGGCGACGGCGCGCCGGATTTTTACCTGACCGACCCGCTCGCCGCCGTAAAGGCCGCGGGCGGGCGGGCCGTGCCCACCGTAAAGCCCTGGGACGCGGAAACCCTGCGCGCAAAGATGGACCTGGTCAAGGAATCCGGCGCCATGGGAATGGCCATGGACATCGACGCGGCGGGGCTCCCCCTGCTGGCGGCGGCCGGCAAGCCCGTGCGCGCGAAAACCGTCGCGGAGCTCACAAAAATCGCGGCTTACGCGGAGCGGCCGTTCCTCCTCAAGGGCATCATGACCCCCGCCGCCGCGCTCAAAGCGCTGGAGTGCGGGGCCTACGGCATCGTCGTCTCCAACCACGGCGGTCGCGTGATTGACCAGACGCCCGCGACCGTCGAGGTCCTGCCGGCCATCCGGAAAGCCGTGGGCGGCAGGATGAAAGTCTTCCTCGACGGCGGCATCCGCACGGGCCTGGACGTGTTCAAGGCCCTCGCGCTCGGCGCGGACGCCGTGCTGATTGGGCGGCCCTATGTGATTGCCGCGTGCGGCGGCGGAAAAGAGGGCGTTTCGCTCTACACAAAAAAAATCATCGCGGAGTTGAAAGACGCGATGAAAATGACGGGGTGCGCGGCGCTGGCCGACATCACGCCGGACAAGGTGGTCGATTTGGGTCCCGCCGCCGAGCTTTAGGCGGGCCGCTTACCCGACGGTCACGGAGCCGCGGAGGGCCTCCAGCTTTTTGTCGCCGATGCCGGAGACGTTCTTCAGCTCGTCCACGGTTTTAAAGCCGCCGTGCTGCTCGCGGTACGCGACGATGCGGGCGGCGAGCGCGTCGCCGATGCCGTCCAGCCCGTCGCTGAGCTGCCGGGCCGTGGCGGTGTTGAGGTTGATTTTCCCCGCCGTCCCGCCGGCAGAGCCTGCGGGCGCCTCTGCGGAGGAAGTGCGGGGCGCGGATGTCTTTTCCGCGACTGAAGAAGCGGGCGCGCGGGAAGGCGACGCGGCCTGCGAAACGGGGGCGGGGACGTACGCTTCCCCGCCTTTTTCCTGCGCGGCGGCCGTGGCAGACGAAAAATCGGCGGCCGCGGCCGGCTCCAGAAGCTCCGCGTCCGGCACATAGAACGCATTGTACCCGATAATCACCGCGCCGAGCACCGCGGCAATCAGAATCAGATACCGGACCTGGCGGGCCTGTTCCTCCCCGCCGGGCCCGGTCTTTTTTTCGCCCATGCCCGTTCGCCCCCGTTCAGACCGGGCGGAGCCGCCTGAGGAACGCCGTGAAATAAGGCGGCAGCTCGCTGGTGATTTCGATATAGCGCCCGTCGCGCGGATGGCGGAAGCCCACCACCCGCGCGTGCAGGCACTGGCCGTTCAGCCCCGGCACCGGCCTGCGCGGCCCGTAGACCGTGTCGCCCGCGACCGGGTGACCGAGGTACGCCATGTGCACCCGTATCTGGTGGGTGCGGCCGGTCTCCAGCTTCAGCCGCACGTGGGTGTAGCCCTCGTACCGGGCAATCACATGGTAATGCGTGACGGCGCGCCTGGAGTTCTTCTCCGTCACGGCCATTTTTTTGCGGTCCTTCGGGTGGCGGCCGATCGGCGCGTCCACCGTGCCGTCGTCGTCTTTCAGGCGGCCGACGACCACCGCCTCGTAGATTCTGGTGAAGCTGTGCGCTTTTATCTGGGCGGCGAGGCTCCGGTGCGCGAAGTCGTTCTTGGCGACAATCAGCAGGCCGCTGGTGTCCTTGTCGATGCGGTGCACGATGCCGGGCCGCAGCACGCCGTTGATGCCGGAAAGGGACCCGCCGCAGTGCGCCAGCAGCGCGTTGACCAGCGTGCCGTCCGGGTGGCCCGCGGCGGGATGGACGACCATGCCCTTCGGCTTGTTGACCACCAGCAGGTCGTCGTCCTCATAGGGGATTTCGAGCGGGATGGGCTGCGGAAGGACCTCGAGCGGCCTCGGCTCCGGAATCGCCAGCTCCACCCGATCCCCCGGCGCGCAGCGGTAGCTTTTCCGCGCCGGCGCCCCGCCGACCGAGACGCCGCCGCGCGCAATCAGTTTCTCCGCGGCGGAGCGCGAAAGCTCCGCCACCCGCCGGCAGAGCAGCCGGTCCAGGCGAAGGCCCGCGTCCTCTTCGCCGGCCGTAAAGCTCAGGCGACGCATCTTATTTGGTCCGCAGGACTTTTTCGACCCCGCTGTTCCGGTCGGCGAAGAAGAAAACGTGAATCAGGAAGAACACGGCCCCCAGCGTCACGCAGCAGTCCCCGAAATTGAAGATCGCCGGAAAAAAGGAGAAGTGGATGTAATCCACCACAAAGCCGCGCCACAGCCGGTCCGTAAGGTTGCCGAGCCCGCCGCCGAGGACGAGGACGGACGCCGCCCACGAAAAGGAGCTCTGGTTTTCATAGCGGAACATCAGGAACACAATCAGAACGCACAGGATGACCGTCACGGAGACAAAAAACCACCGGCGGTCCTGCAGGATGCTGAAGGCCGCGCCGCGGTTTTCGACATACTCCAGCTCCAGGAACCCGTCCAGCACGGGTCTGGTTCCCCGCGGCTTGAGGTAGACGACCGTGAGCAGCTTGAAAAGCTGATCCGCCACGGCCAGCAGCACGGCCAGCAGCAAAGCGATAACGACCAAAGAGATAGCTCCTTTCCCCTTTTGGAACGGCAGTCCCGTCCCGCCGCCGGCAGCCGGAAGCGGCCGGGCGGCGGGACGGGACGCAAGCGGTTTATTCCTGCTTCAGGACCCCGGCGCAGCGGGCGCAGACGTCCGGATGGTCCGGGTCGCTGCCCACCGTCGCGCTGTAGGTCCAGCAGCGGGCGCATTTTACGCCCTCGGCGCGGGAGACCGTGACCGAAAGGCCGGGCAGGCGCTCCCCCGCATACGCGCCCTTCTGGTCCTTTGCGACGGCCACCTGCGACACAATCAGCGCCGCGGGAAGCTCGGGCTCCACCGATTTGACGAAATCGTAAAGCCCGCCCGTGCAGTGCAGCTCCACCTTGGCATCGAGCGAAGCGCCGATGGTCTTTTCCTTTCTGGCGATTTCGAGCGCTTTTTTCACGTCCTCGCGCAGCATCTGAATCCGGTCCCACTTTTCCACGTCCGCGGCCGCCGCCTTCACGCCGGTCGGTTCCGGCATGTCGTTGTAGAGCACATGCTCCGCGTTCTCGCCGGCGCGGTGCGGCATACTCCTCCAGATTTCATCCGAAGTGAAGGCGAGAATCGGCGCCAGCAGGCGCGTGATGCCGTCGAGCATCAGGAACATCGCGCTCTGCGCGGCGCGGCGGGTCGCGCTGCCCGCCCGCTCCACATACAGCCTGTCCTTGAGCACGTCCAGGTAAAAGTTGGAGAGGTCCACCACGCAGAAATTGTGGACGGCCTGATAGATCCGGTGGAACTCGAACGCGTCGTAGTCTTTGCGGGCCTGCTCTGCCAGGCGGTCGAACCGGTACAGCACCCAGCGGTCGATCGGCTCCATCCGGTCGGGGGCGACCAAGTCGGCGTCCGGGTCAAAGTCGGCCAGGTTGCCGAGCATGAACCGCGCGGTGTTGCGGATCTTGCGGTAGGCGTCGGAAAGCTGCTTGAGAATCTCGTTGGAGATGCGCACGTCGGACTGATAGTCGCTCGAAGCGACCCAGAGCCGCAGCACGTCCGCCCCATAGCGGCTGATGACCTCGGCCGGGGCGATGCCGTTGCCCAGCGACTTCGACATCTTGCGCCCTTCCAGGTCGATGACCATGCCGTGGGTCAGCACCGCCTTGTAGGGCGCTTTGCCCTTCCACGCGACGCTGGTCAGCAGCGAGGACTGGAACCAGCCGCGGTGCTGGTCGTTCCCCTCCAGGTACAGGTCGGCGGGCCAGTGCTGGTCCGGCCGCGACGTGAGCACGGCGGCGTGGCTGCAGCCGGAATCGAACCACACGTCCATCACGTCGCGCTCTTTGGTGAACTCCCTGCCCCCGCACTTGGGGCAGACGGTCCCCTCCGGCAGAATCTCCTCCGCCGGCCGGCGGAACCAGGCGTCGGAGCCCTCTTTGCCGAAAAGCTGCGAGACCGCCGCGAACGCCTCTCTGGCAATCAGCGGCGCGCCGCACTTCTTGCAGTAGAAGATCGGGATGGGAACCCCCCACAGGCGCTGGCGGGAGATGCACCAGTCCTTCCGCTCGCGCACCATCGACGCGATGCGGTCGCGGCCCCAGGCAGGAATCCAGCGGACCTTGTCGATTTCCTCGATGGTCTTGTCCTTGATGGCGTCCACCGAGCAGAACCACTGCTCGGTCGCGCGGAACAGCACGGGATGCTTGCAGCGCCAGCAGTGCGGGTACTGGTGGACGATGTGCTTGACGGCGAACAGGGCCCCGGTTTCCTTTAAATGCCGCAGGATGGCCCCGTTGGCCTCGTCGGTCGTCAGGCCCGCGAACTGCCCGCCCGCTTCGGCGGTCATGCGGCCGCGGCTGTCCACCGGGACGACGACGGGAAGGTCGGGGTAGTGGTTGTGGCAGACCTCGAAGTCCTCGACGCCGTGGCCGGGAGCGGTGTGCACGCAGCCGGTGCCGCTCTCCAGCGTGACGTGGTCGCCCACAATCACGAGCGAGGTGCGGTCGAGGAACGGGTGGGCGGTCTTCATATACTCCAGCTCGGCGCCCTTGAAGGTCGCGACGACCTCGTACTCGGTCTTCCCCGCTTCCTTCATGGCGGATTCATACAGCGCGGACGCCATCACGAACCACTCGTCCCCGCTGCGGACCAGCGAATACTCGAACTGCGGGCCGACGCAGATGGCCACGTTGGCGGGAAGGGTCCACGTCGTCGTCGTCCAGATCACGAAATAGGTGTGCGCCAGGTCGGCGCCCTTCGCGGTGAACAGCCCCTTGTCGTCCGTCACGCGGAACTTGACGTAGATGGAATCGCACGGGTCCTCGGCATACTCGATCTCCGCCTCGGCGAGGGCGGTTTCGTCGTGCGGGCACCAGTAGACCGGCTTCAGGCCCTTATAGATATAGCCCTTGAGGGCCATTTCGCCGAAGACCTCAATCTGCTTCGCCTCAAAGCTGGGGTCCAGCGTCCGGTACGGGTGCGTCCAGTTGCCGAGCACGCCCAGGCGCTGGAACTGCCCGGTCATGCCCTTGACATGTGAAAGCGCAAAGTCGCGGCAGCACCTGCGGAACTCGACCGGGTCGGCGCTCCTGCGGTTTAGCCCGACGCTCTGGATGGCCTTGCGCTCAATCGGCAGGCCGTGCGTGTCCCATCCGGGCACGTAGGGGGCGCAGAACCCCGCCATGTTTTTGTACCGTATGATGATATCCTTCAGCACCTTGTTGAGAGCGGTCCCCAAATGGATGTTCCCGTTCGCGTACGGCGGGCCGTCGTGCAGCACATACAGCGGGCGGCCTTCGTTCTTCTTCATCACGTTTTCATAGACCTGCCCCTTCTGCCACGCTTCCAGCATGCCCGGCTCGCGCTTTGGAAGCTTGGCCTGCATGGGGAATTCCGTTTTGGGAAGGTTCAGGGTGCTTTTATAATCCATCGGTTGTTTTCCTCCAAGATGTTGATATGCGAAAAATTACTGGTTTGGCTCGTCCTCAAAATTCGAGATGCTCGCGGTGAAGGCGGGCTCTTCCTTCTCGGATTTCGGGGCGTCGTCCTCCGCTTCGGCGGCCGGCGCGGGCTGCGGGGCGGCCGCCTGCTGCGCGGGTTTCTGCTGCGGCAGGGCGTTGATCAATGTGAGGTGCTTTTTGTAAATCTCAAGCAGACTGGAGCGAAAATCCGAAACGGCCCGCCGCAGGCGCTCCAGCTCCCGCTTCTGGTCCTCCACTTTCTCGTCTGCCCCGGCCACGATGCGGTCGGCCTTCTGGTTCGCGTCCTTGACGATAATCTCCGCCTTGTGGCGCGCCTCGCGCACGGAGGCGTCGCTCAGCTTCTGGGCGCTTATGAGCGCGTTTTTAATCTCGTCTTCCTGCGAGCGGTACTCCTCGACTTTTCCGGCAAGCACTTTCAGCTTCTCCAGATTCTCCTGGTTCTCGCCCTTGAGCTTGTCGACTTCCTCCTGCAGGGAGACGTTTTTCTTCAGGAGCTCGTCGTAGGATTCGCGCACGCGGTCCACAAAGGCGTCCACATCCTCCGCACGGTAGCCGGAAAAACCGGATTTCCGGAAGCCGATGTTGATAATGTCGTTCAGCGACAGCATAAAGTTCACCTCATCCCATATATTTCCGGCCGGCGACGCCGAGCCTTCCCTTTTTGGTCCTGGGCCCCAGGCGGTCTATCGCGAAGCGGCCCTGCCCGCGGACCGAAAGCACGTCGCCTTCCGCAACGCCGGCGTCGGGCGCCTGCGCGGGCTCGTGGTTGAGCTCCACCAGGCGCGCGCGAATCATTTTCGCCGCCTTTTCCCGGCTGGTCCCCACCGCCGCCGCCACGGCGCAGTCCAGCCGGGCGGAGGCGATGACGCCCGAAAAGGGCGCGAAGCGGCGCTCCGGGTACGGCGGCTCGGCGCCGGCGGAAATGCGGACGCCCGCCCCGCCGATTTTCGTCACCTCGGAGCACAGGAAACCGGCGATTTCCCGCCGGCAGAAAAACACGCACCGCCCCGTTCCCGCCAATATGTCGCCGAGGGCGGCGCGCTCAATCCCGGCGGCCAGCAGCGCGCCCAGAAAGTCGCGGTGCGTGAGCCGCTCCTGCGGCCGGTAAGCCGCCGTGAGGGCAGCGACGGGGAATTTTTCGCCGGCGGGCCGCAGAAAAGCCGGGAAGGCCCCGAACATCACGCGCTCCGCGTCCGCATACCCGCCCCACAGCAGGCAGCTGGAAAAGCGGCCGCGCCGGGCGGTCTCGGCGGCGAGGCGCGCCCCGTGCGCGTCGAGAAAGCCCACGAACCGCGCGCGGCCGCCCTCGGCAAGTCGGGCCGCCTCCCGAATCCGCGCTTCCAGCAAATCGTCCGGGACAACGTCCCGCATCAGAAATAGACGCCGTTGTTCTCCAGCTCGTCCATCACGTCTTCGCCCGTCAGGTCCACGTTGTAGGGCGTGATGATGAAGGTGCTGGTCGCCACGCGCTTGATTTTCCCGCCGTTGGCATAGGCCACGCCGCTCAGAAAATCGACGATTCTGCGGGCGACGTCCCTGTCCGTGCTCTCGAGGTTCAGCACGACGGTGTGCATCTTGAGCAGCTCGTCCGCGATGGTGCAGGTGTCTTCGCCGAAGCGCTCCGGCTTGAACAGCACGACCTGCAGCTGCGCGGTCGCATGGATGTTGACCACCTTGTTGTTCGGGTTCATCGCTGCGCGGCGGATGGCCTCGCGGTCGCGGGGCGCGCTCTCTTCCGCCGCCTTCGCCTGTTTGCGGTCAGCCACGGCGTCCTCCTGTTCTTCCTCCGGGTCGTCGTACTCGTCGTACTCGTCCTCCGGCGGATTCCACATATCCTTGATTTTTTCCACAAAACCGGCCATAGTCGTCCCTCCGTCAGTTTAATTTTGCGGATATACGCGCGGCCCGTAAAGGGCCGTGCCGATGCGGACCTGGTTCGCCCCCGCCCGGATCGCCTCCGGGTAATCGGCGGACATCCCCATGGACAGGCAGTCCATAGCTACATTATCTATTTTTTTGCTCTTTATGTCAACAAAATATCGGTGCATCCTCAAAAAATAATTTCTGGTCTCCTCCGCCGGGGCGCCGGCCGGGGGAATGGCCATCAGCCCGCGCACGCGCACGCCCGGCAAAGACGCCGCGTACTCGAGGAGCTCCGGCAGCTTTTCCGGCAGCACGCCGGATTTGTTCGGTTCCCGCCCGATGTTGACTTCCAGCAGGATGTCGGTGACGGTGTTGTTCTTTTCGCTCAGGCGGGAAATCTGCTTCGCCAGCTTCTCGCTGTCGACCGACTCGATCAGCGACACCTTGCCCACCAGGTACTTGACCTTGTTGAGCTGCAGGTGCCCGATGAAATGGAGGCTGCAGTGCTCCAGCCGGTAGGAATCGTATTTGCCCAGAAGCTCCTGGACGCGGTTCTCGCCGATGCGGCGCACGCCGAGCCCGATGCTGTGGTTGACCACCTCGACCGGGACGGTCTTGGTCGCGGCCAGCAGGGTGATGTCCTCCGGCCTGCGGCCGGAGGCAGCGGCCGCCTCGGCCATCTTTTCGCGGATGACCTTCAGGTTCTCCTCCACGTCCCGGAAGCGCTGCTCCAGTTCATTCGACGACTTTTCCGTCATACAAATCAGTCCCTTCCACGACGACTTCGTCGTATAGCTTTACGGTCGAACCCGTCAGCAGCTCGTCCTCCGGCGGATTCGGGTCGCAGATGATGTAGCTGTCCGTGCTGAATTTTGGGAAAATCTGCCGGAACGTGAGCTGCCCGCCGTGCACGGCGTAAACCCCGGGCACGTCCTTTCTGACCGTCGCGGTCTTCCCGTCCGCGCCCTTCTTTTTCGCCGTCACCTGTTCATAATGGACGGCCTTCCGGCTCACGCGCACGCCGGTGTATTCCCGCAGCACAATCTGCGCCGTCTCTTTCCGCACGGCGGCGAGCGCCGGCGTCATGTTCTTGCACTGCAGGGCCACGGCCGCCTCCCCCTGCGCGCTGCGGTTGACCGCCGCGACCGTCGCGGCGACCGTCGTGCCCGAGGCGAACGGCAGGCGCACCGAGACGGGCGCCCCGCCGAGCTGTCTGAACTCCTGCACCTGCTGCTCCGGCACGACGCAGAGGAAGTACCAGTCGTAGTCCTCGCAGATTCTGCCGAGGGCGCCGGGCACGGGAGACGGGGCGGCGCTCTGCATGCGGCGCACGTCGCCGCTCGAGTAAGAGAGCGCTTTGGAAGGGTCGAAGGCGGTTTCAAGCCCGTCGGTCGTCTGCGTAAAATAGCCCGATGCGGGCGACTGCACCGACCCGAGCGGCCGGCCGGCCTGCGCCGCAAGCGCTTTCCGCTGCGCCTGCAGCGCGGCGATCCGCTTGTTGAAGTTGCTCACGCGGCCCGTGACAAGCTGCTTTTCGTCCAGCAGATAGAGCAGGTCGTCCCGGTCCTCCGACACGCCGGCGAGGTTGCCGGCGTTGATTCTGCCCGCCAGGCCGGTCAGCTGCAGGCAGATGCGCCCGTTGGCGGCGTCCGGGCTGGCGGCGTAGGTGCTGCCGGGCGACTGCAGACTCTGCAGCTGCTTGATTTCCCCTTCGACGTCCTCCGTCTGTTTCCGGGCGGCGGCCTGTTTCTCGCCGGCATAGACATAGGCGACCGTCTCGCCCTTCGCGACCTTTCCGCCCGAAGCGACCGCATAGTCCACCGCGCCGCTGGCGGGGGACTTCAGCACGGTTTCTTTTCGCAGCGCCACCACGTCGGCCTGCACGGAATCGGACGCCGTGAAGTAATAGGCCGATTCGGTCCGGATGCGGGAAAAATGGGCCGCGTAAATCTGGTAGCCGACGTAGAACAGCAGCAGCAGCGCCAGAGCGGTGGACCCCGCTTTTTTCGCCGTGAATCCGGTCACAGCCGCCACCCCTTTTCCTCCACAATCCGGAACGCGCGGGCGCACAGGGAATCGAAATCCGGGAAGTCGTCCACATAGAGCCAGCGGACGTCCTTCCCCCGCCGGAACCAGGTGAGCTGGCGCTTCGCGTACCGCCGGCTCCGCTGTTTGATTTCCGCGGCGGTCCGGGCAAGGTCCCGCTCGCCGCGGAAATACGGTGCGAACTCCTTGTAGCCGATGGCCTGCGCGGCGGTCGCAGAATCCGGCAGCGCCAGCACGCGCCGGGCCTCTTCCGCCAGGCCGGCCCCCAGCATCCGGTCCACGCGGCGGTCGATTGCGGCGTAGAGCTTCGCCCGGTCGCGGTACGCAAGGCCGATTCTGCACACGTCGTAGGGCGGCGGGGCCTCCTTCGACCGCGCAATCTGCGCGCTCATGGTCACGCCCGTGGTGCGGTAAATCTCAATCGCGCGAATCAGGCGGCCCACGTTGTGCGGGTCGATGCGCCCGGCGGACTGCGGGTCGAACGAGCGCAGCTCCGCCGCGAGCGATTCGGGGCCCTGCGCCTGCGCCCGGCGGCGCAGTTCCCCGCGCAGGGCGGCGTCTTTTCCGTCCGGCGCAAAGCGCACGTTCGACAGGAGCGAGTCCACATACAGCCCGGTGCCGCCCGCGACGACCGGCAGGCGGCGCCGCGCGCGGATCTCCGCGATGCAGCGGGACGCGAGCCGGACGTAATCCGCCACGCTGAACGGCTGCGCCGGGTCCCGGAACCCCACCAGGTGGTGCGGCACGCCGCGCATCTCGGCCGGCGCGGGCTGCGCCGTTCCGACCGGGAGCCCGCGGTAAATCTGCATGGAGTCGGCGGAGACGACCTCGCCGCCGAAACGGAGCGAAAGCGCGACCGCCAGCCGGGTCTTTCCCGTCGCGGTGGGGCCGACGACCGCGGCGACCGGAATCTTCCCCATCACCGCGACCTCCCGAACCGGCGCTCCAGCTCCCCGCGCATCAGCACGAAGGAGACCGGCCTGCCGTGCGGGCAGTAGCGCACGTCCTGCCGTTCGGCGCGGCGCACCAGGTCCATCAGCTCCTGCGGCGAGGCGGGGTCCCCCGCCTTGACCGCCGCCCGGCAGGCGATGTTGTGGTAGAGCCAGTCGAGTTTCCGCGTCGTGAGGTCGCTGCGGTTTTCGGCCAGGTAGCCCGCAATCTCCTCGACCGCGCCGGCGACGTCGTCCCCGGCCAGTGCCATCGGCGCGCTGCGCACCAGCACCGCGCCGCCGCCGAAGTCCTCCAGCTCGAAGCCCGCCTGGGCGCACGCATCGCGCGACTCCAGCACGGCGGAATACTCCTCCTTGCTGAGCGTGACCGTCACCGGCTCGAGCAGCATCTGGGAAAACGACGCCCCGCCCTGCTTTTTGAGCTTCTCGTAGAGCAGGCGCTCGTGCACCGCGTGCTTGTCGTAAAACACGAGGCTGTCGCCCCGCTGGACGATGATATAGGTTCCGAACGCTTCGCCGACGAATTTTTCCTCCGGCTCCGTCCCGGCCGCGGGCGCCGGGGAAGCCTGCGCGCCCTGCGCCGGGGCCGCGTCCCGCGGCGCGGAAGGCCGCGCGGGGGCCTCCGCCTCCGGCGCGTCGGGCTCGTCCCGCTCGATGTCGGGCGGCACGAGGGTGCCGGGGCGGGAAAAGGAAAGCACGGGCATGGCTCCCTTTTCCCCGGCCTGCGGCGCCGGGGCGGTCCCGGCGTCGTAAAGCCTCACGGGCACCTCGTGCGCCGGCATCCGGAACGGCGCGGGGGCGCTGCTGTGCCCGCGGGGAAAAGCGGGCGCGGCGGAATCCGCCAGCTTCATCACGCGCGGGACGTCGTCCCGGTTCAGCGCGGTCTTGACCCCGTGGTAAACCGCGTCAAACACCGGCCGCTCGTTCAGGAACCGCACCTCGATTTTGGCCGGGTGCACGTTCACGTCCACCGCGGCGAGCGGCACGGCGAGGTGCAGCACGCATGCCGGCACCTTGCCAGTCATCAGACAGCCCCGGAAGGCCTGCTCCAGCGCGACCATGGCGGTGCGGCTCTTGACGTAGCGGCCGTTGATGAAAAAGTTCTGCATGCTGCGGTTCGGGCGGGCCGCCGCGGGCCTGCTCACGAAGCCGGAAACCTTCACGCCGTTCAGCTCGTACTCGACGGGAATCAGCCCCGCCGTAAACTGCCGGCCGAACACGGCGTAGACGGCGGATTTGAGCCTGCCGTCCCCCGGCGTGCGCAGGGTCTCGCGCCCGTCGCGCAGAAAGCGGAACGCGACCTCCGGGTGGGCGAGGGCCTCCTTGTCCAGAACGGCGGCCACGGCGTTGCCTTCCGTGACGTCCTTCTTGAGGAACTTCATGCGCGCGGGCGTGTTGTAAAACAGGTCCCGCACCGTGACGGTGGTGCCGGCGGCGCAGCCGGCGTCCTCACAGAACTTCTCCTCGCCGCCCTCGACGCCGTACCGCGTGCCGGCCAGCTCGTTTTCGGTGCGGGTCAGCATCTCGACGCGCGCCACGGCCGCGATGGAGGCCAGCGCCTCCCCCCGGAAGCCGAGGGTCGAGATTCCGTTCAGGTCCTCGCGGCCCGCGACCTTGCTGGTCGCGTGGCGCAGGAACGCGCGCGGCACGTCCTCGCGCGCGATGCCGCAGCCGTTGTCTTCCACGCGCAGGAAGGTCACGCCGCCGTTGCGGATCTCCACCGCGACGGACGACGCCCCCGCGTCGATGCAGTTTTCCACCAGCTCTTTCGCGGCGGAAGCGGGGCGCTCCACCACCTCGCCCGCCGCAATCAGCTCGGCGACCTGTTTGTCCAGCACATTGATTCTGCCCATTCCGCTCCCTCCTTTCGCCGTATTCCGCGGAATTTCTCGCCCTATCGCCTCAAAGACAAATCCATCAGGATTTCGTCGTAATACCGGTCCCCCACACGGAAATATCTGCGAAGGCACCCGCTGTACTCAAAGCCGAATTTCCGGTACAGACGAATGGCCCGCCCGTTGTTCTCATAGACGCCGAGGTGGACGGCCTCCAGTGAGGGATTGGCTTTCGCATGGGCAATCAGTTCTTCGAGCAGGGCGGTGGCGGCCCCCAGATGCCAGTATTTCTTCCGCACGGTGACGCTCATTTCGCAGTTGTGGGCGACGCGCGCGTTCCGCGGGGCGACGAAATTGGCACAGCAGGCCAGCCCGTCCCCCGCGAAGCCGACCAGAAAAAGATTGGGCGGCCTGCACAGCAGGTTTTGAAGGGCGTCCCTCTCCTCTTCCGCGGAAAGGCGGCACTCCTTTTTTCCGAAAGTCAGAAAATTGCTTTCTCCGCCCACGGCGTTCATATATTCGATGATTTTTTCCGCATCATCCCCGCGGGCCTCGCGGATTTTCAGGGTCGTTCCGTCCTTCAGCTGCACGCTTTTCACAGCGAAACCTCTCTTAAATAAACGGTTGCATGCTTTCTATTTTGCGAGCTTGGAGAGCTCGAACAGCGTGTTCATGCACTCGATGGGCGTCAGGGTGTTCACGTCGAGCGCGCGGAGTTTGTCCATGATTTCGGTCTCGTTCGGCGGCGTGAGCGAGATCTGCTCCGGCTCCTCCCGCTCCGGCCGCTTCGCGGGCCGTTTTGCCGGGGCAGGCTCCCCGCCCGCGTTCAGCTGCGCGAGAATCTGCTTCGCGCGGGAGATGATGCGGTCCGGCACGCCCGCGAGCTTTGCGACCTCGATGCCGTAGCTGTCGTCCGCGCCGCCGCGCACAATGCGCCGCAGGAAGGTGATGTCGTCCCCGCGCTTTTTGACGGCGATGTTGTAGTTCTTCACGCCCGGGACCGTTCCCTCAAGGGCGGTCAGCTCGTGGTAATGGGTGGCGAACAGCGTTTTCGCGCCCAGGCGGCGCCTGTCGGCGACGTACTCCAGCACGGCGCGGGCGATGCTCATGCCGTCGAACGTGGAGGTCCCGCGCCCGATTTCGTCGAGGATGAGCAGGCTGTCCGCCGTGGCCTCCCGGACGATTTCGGCGACCTCGGCCATCTCTATCATAAAGGTGGACTGTCCGGCCGCCAGGTCGTCCGACGCGCCGACGCGGGTGAAAACCGCATCGACGACGCCGACCTGCGCGCTCTGGGCAGGGACGAAGCAGCCCACCTGCGCCATAATCGCAATCAGCGCAATCTGCCGCATATAGGTCGACTTGCCGGCCATGTTGGGGCCGGTGATGATGGCCACGCGGTTCTCGCCCTTGTCCAGCAGCACGTCGTTCGGGACGAACGGCTCCTCGAGGAGGGCCTCCACCACGGGGTGGCGGCTCTTTTTGAGGACGATTCTGCCGCTCAGGTCCACCGTGGGGCGCGTGTAGCCGCGGTCGACGGAAACCTGCGCGAACGAGAGCAGCACGTCCAGCCGCGCCACGGCCTGCGCCGTGGTCTGCACGCGGTTCATCTGCCGGGCGGCCTCCTTGCGCACGGAGCTGAACAGCTCGTACTCGAGCTGGACGGATTTGTCGTGCGCGCCGAGGATGCGGCCCTCCAGCTCCTTGAGCTCCGGCGTGATGAACCGCTCGCAGTTCGTGAGCGTCTGTTTGCGGGTGTATTCGGGCGGGGCCTTGTCCTTGTAGGCGTTGCTGATTTCTATGTAATAGCCGAACACGCGGTTGTAGCCGACCCTGAGCTTCGGGATGCCGGTGCGCTCGCGCTCGCGCGCCTCGATTTTCGCAATCACGCCCCGGCCGCTGCTCATGTCGCTCTTGAGCAGGTCCAGCTCCTTACTGAAGCCCGGCTTTATCAGGCCGCCTTCCCGGACGGAAAACGGCGGGTCGTCCACAATCGCGCGCTCGAGCAGGTCCCGCACGTCCCTGAGCGGGTCGATTTCCCGATAAATCCGGCTCAGGAGGGCGCATTTTGCGTCTTTGAGCAGATTTTTCAGCGCCGGCAGGCGCCCCGCCGCATCGGAAAGGCTCCGCAGCTCCCGCGCGTTGGCGGAGCCGTAGACGATGCGGGACATCAGGCGCTCCAGGTCGTGGATGCCGGAGAGCTGCTCCGCGAGGCTGTCGCGCAGGATGCTGTCGCGCGTGAGCTCCTCGACGGCGTTCAGCCTGCGGTCGATGCGCGCCGGGTTCAGCAGCGGGCGCTCGAGCCAGCCGCGGATCAGCCGCTTGCCCATCGGGGTGCGGGTGCGGTCCAGCACCCACAGCAGGGAGCCGCGCTTCTCTTTGTTGCGCATGGTCTCCAGCAGCTCCAGGTTGCGGCGGGCCGTCAGGTTCAGCCGCATGTACTGCGCGCCGCTGTAAAGGTCGAGGGTGTCCATGCGCTCCAGGCCCGTGCGCTCGGTCTGGCGCAGGTAGCCGAGCAGCGCGCCGAGGGCGCCGGTCACTTCGGGCATGCCGTCCAGGCCCAGCTCCGCGGGGTCTTTTTTATGGAACTGCCGCGCCACGGGTGCGGCCGCCGCCCGCGGGTCGAACTGCCCGTCGTCCAGCAGCTCCAGGCTGGCGTGCAGGCGTGCGCGGATGAATTTCGCCAGGCCGGTGAGGTCCAGCGTGCCCTGGTTCACCAGCAGCTCCCGCGGAGAGAAGCGCGAAAGCTCGTTCTGCAGCCCGGCGGTCAGCTGCGCCGCGTTTTTGCCCGCAAGCAGCGTGGCGTGCGTCTCGCCCGTGGAGATGTCCGCAAAGCAGACGCCGGCGCGGTTGTCCCGCACGCAGAGCGCGCAGATGAAGTTGTTGCGCCCCTCGTCGAGCATGCTGCTCTCCAGCACCGTGCCGGGCGTAATCACGCGGATGATGCTCCGTTTGACCAGGCCCTTCGCGAGCTTGGGGTCCTCCATCTGCTCGCAGATGGCGACCTTGTGCCCGTTCGCAATCAGCCGCGCCACATAGGTCTCGTAGCTGTGGAACGGCACGCCGCACATCGGGGCGCGCTCCGCCTGCCCGCAGTCGCGCCCCGTGAGGGTGAGGTCCAGCTCCCGCGACACGAGCTTGGCGTCGTCGTAGAACATCTCGTAAAAATCGCCGAGGCGGAAAAACAGGATGGTGTCCGGGTACTGCTTTTTCATCTCGAAATACTGCCGCATCATCGGGGAAAGTGCCGCCAACGCCTACCGCCTCCGCTCCGCAATTTTCCGTCCGCTCAGCGGCAGCCTGCGCATGACGCGCAGTCCCCTCCGCAGGCCGGCGCCGTGTAGTCCGCCGTCTCCGGGTCTTCGCCGGCGGCGCTCTTCTCCAGGATGGCGGTCATGCGGCGCATCAGCAGGTCCAGCCCCGCCCTGGCCCTGTTGTACGCCGCCATGCGCGGATTTTTCATCACGGCGAAATAGCCGGCGTTCAGCTGCTGCCGGTACGTCTGGATTTTGCCGTCGTCGCGCTCCTCCTGCGGCTTCTGCATCTCGCTCTGGAGCGCCAGCCGCCCGCGGTTGTACGCCCCGAGGAGGTCCTGCAGCGCCCCGTCCTCTTCCGCGGCCTGCGCGGCGAGGCGGAACTTCAGGTAGCGCTCGTCTTTCTGGATCTCTTTTCCCAGCTCCCTGGTCCGCTCGATAATATCCATAACCGGTTCTCCTTATTCTTTGATTTTATCGGTCCGGCACGGCCTCGCCGCGCAGAACCCATCCCTGTGCGGAAACGACCCTGACCTGCGCAAAACGGCCGAGCAGACCGTCCCCGCCGGGAAAATTCACGATTTCGTTCCCCTCCGTCCTGCCGCACAGCAGGCCGGTTCTGGGATTTCTCCCCTCGACCAGCACGCGGTACGTGCGGCCGACTTCGCCCGCGCACCGGGCCGCCGCGATTTTCTCCTGCTCGGCGCAGAGCCGCTGCAGGCGGCGCGTCTTTTCTTCGGCCGGCACGGGGTCGGGCAGCGCGGCCGCCCGCGTCCCCTCGCGCGGGGAATAGATAAAGGTGAACAGCGAGGTGAACTTCACCCGCCGAATCAGGTCCAGCGTTTCGCGGAACTCCTCTTCAGTTTCCCCCGGGAAGCCCACGATAATGTCGCTCGTGAGCGAAAGGCCGGGGATTTTTTTCCGCGCGTACTCGACGAACGCGAGGTATTTTTCCCGCGTATAGCCCCGGTTCATGGCGCGCAGCACGCGGTCGCTGCCGGACTGGACCGGCAGGTGCAGGTGGCGGCACAGGTGCCGGCCGGCCGCGATGGTGTCGATCAGCTCCCGCGTGGCGTCCTTCGGGTGCGAGGTCATGAACCGCAGGCGGTAGTCGCCTTCCACCGCGTCCAGCCGGCGCAGCAGCGCAGAAAAGCTGACCGGCTCCCGCAGATTTTTGCCGTAGGAATTCACGTTCTGGCCCAGCAGGGTGATGTCTTTGTACCCGGCCTGCACCAGCCCGCGGAACTCCCGCAGGACGGCGTCCGGCTCCCGGCTGCGCTCCCGGCCGCGCACATACGGCACGATGCAGTAGGAGCAGAAGTTGTTGCACCCGTACATCGCCGTGACGAACGCCTTCACGCGCCCGCCGCGGCGGACGGGCAGCCCCTCGACGATGTGCGCGTCCTCCTGCTCGTCGCCGCGCTCGAACACGCGGCGGCTGTCGGTGAGGACCGTCCAGAGAAGCTGGGGAAAGCGGTGCAGCACATGGGTGCCGAACACCAGGCTCACGAACGGGAATTTGCTCTCGATGCGCTGCGAGGCCGACTTTTCCTCCATCATGCAGCCGCAGACCGCCACAATCAGCGACGGGTGGCGGCGCTTGAGGTCCTTGAGGGCGCCCACGTTGCCGAAGACCCGGTTCTCGGCGTGGCCGCGCACGGCGCAGGTGTTGAACAGGATGAAGTCGGCGCGCTCCGCGTCGTCCGTGAACGAAAAGCCCATCTGCGCGAGAAGGCCCTTGAGCTTCTCGCTGTCGGAGACGTTCTGCTGGCAGCCGTAGGTGCGCACCAGCGCCAGGGGCACGCCGCCGCGCTTGCGCACCGCCATAATCTCGGCGACCCGCTTCACGTAGAACTCCCGCGGATGCCGCGCCGCGGGCAGGCGCCGTGCGCTTTTTACACTCCGCTCCGCCAATGCCAAATGAGAATACCCCCGTCTTTTTTCCGAAATCTGAGAATGCGAATACGAATCATAGGTTAGAGATCATTATACCATGGCGCGCCGGGCACTTCAAGGAAAACCGGGGCGGCCCTGCGCCCTGGGATTTGACAAACGCGCCCCGGCCTGATAGGATATTTTTTAATGCCTGGGCCTCGTTTGAAAAACCGGGGGACCTGTCTGTTTCGGCTAAAATCGTGCCGCCCAGCGTCAAAAATGCTCGGAATACGGAAAATATTCCCGTGCTTTTCTCGTTCGGCGCAATTTTATCGCGAAAACCCGTCGGTTTGATTTATCAAGCAGGGCCCGGCTTCGCTTCGGGAGGAAATCCGATGGACTATTTTTCGCTCTGCGGCATCGCCGCGGGGCTTGCGATGGACGCGCTCGCCGCCAGCATCACCAGCGGGGCCTGCACCCGCCGCGTCGGCTTCCGGTTCGCGCTGAAGCTCGCCTTTTTCTTCGGCCTGTTCCAGGGCCTGATGCCCATGGCCGGCTGGCTGGTCGGCAAGGCCGGGGAAAGCGTCATCCAGGCCGTGGACCACTGGATTGCGCTGATTCTGCTCGGGTACCTCGGCGTCAGCATGATGCTCGAAGCCCGCAGGAAACGGAAGCAGGGGGACCCGCGCCCGCTGCGGGACGACATCCCGATGAAAAGCATCCTGGCGATGGCCGTGGCCACCAGCATCGACGCGCTGGCCACGGGCGTGATTCTGCCCTCGGCCGTCGGGGCCTCCACCGCAAGGCTGATGGCCGTCTCGGTCCTGCTGATTGCCGTCATCACCTTTGCGATCTGCTTCGCGGGGGTCTTCGTCGGCCACCGGTTCGGCACCCTGTGCGCGGGGCGCGCGGAGACCGCCGGCGGCGCCGTGCTGGCGGGAATCGGCGTCAAAATCTTCATTGAGCACATGTTTTTTTCGTGATGCCGTACGCCTCGGCCATCCCGCGGATGCGGCGGAGCATCTCCTGCCGCAGGGGCTCCGGGGAAAGCACCCGCACCCGCCCGCCGTACTGGAGCAGCCACTGGAGGAACCCCTCGCTCACGTCGACCTCCACGCGGAGCGAGAAATCCCGCGGCCCGCGGCGCGTGAGGCGCACATCGTTGCCGAACTGGTCGAGCACGGCCTCCAGCAGGTCGTCGGAGCAGCAGAGCTCCACCCGCTGCCGCTCCCCGTGGTACATGTGGAACGTCCTGCGCGCGAAGTCGGCCGCGTCAAAGCGGCCGCGGTAAGAGCACACCTCCTCGAACGGGCGGGCCGCCTCGGCGAGCACCTCGGTGTGCTTCATCCGGTCCAGCCGGTAGACGCTCACGCTGTCGTATTTGCCATAGTTGCCGGCAAGGTAGTATTTGTCGCCGCTCCAGATCATCGCGTAGGGGCTCACCACGAAGCTGCGGCCCGCGTCGGGTACGGCGCGGATGCCCGAGAGCACCCGGTGGTGGTAGAGAAACGAGATTTTGCGCCCGGCCGCGATGGCGCGGCCGACCGCGTCGATGGCATAGTAGATCTCTTCATTGTCGAACTTGACGCGCTTTTCGACGTACACCTGCCCGCGGGCCTGCTCCGCCTGCCCTTCGCTGAGCAGGCCCTCCAGCTTTGCAAGCAGCTCGCGCGTCTTGCGCGGCGTGATGAACGGCGCGGCGAGCACGGCGTCCATCAGCAGCCGGACTTCCGGCGGCTCGAACGCGCGCTCCGCGAGGAAAAACCCCGGCCGCGGGTTCCGCGTGTACAGAATCTCGGCCCCGTAGCGCCGCAGCGCGCCGATGTCGCGGTAAAGCGTCTTGCGCGCGCACGCCACGCCCTTCTCCTCCAGCGCGGCGCAGAGCTCCCGCGAAGAAAGCGGGTGGGCTTCGTCCGTCTTCCGCTTCAGGATGTCGTACAGGACCAGTATCTTCAGCTTTTGCGGAGGATTTTCCACCGCTCTCCCCTCCCCCCGAATCGACGGCGGGGCCGCGGGCGCAGTTTCCCGCCCGCGGCCCCGTGACCGAACAGGCCGTCCGGTTATTTTTTCAGGACCCGCCTGACCACTTCTTCAATATGGGAAGCGCACAGGCCGTACTGCTCCAGCAGCGCGGCGGCCGGGCCGGAATGGCCGAACTGGTCGTTCACGCCGATTTTCACGACCGGGACCGGGCACTCGCTGCAGACCACGCTGCAGACGGCATCCCCCAGCCCGCCGATCACGTTGTGCTCCTCGACGGTGACGATTTTTCCCGTCTCCCTCGCGGCGCGCACGATGATTTCGCGGTCCAGCGGCTTCAGGGTGTGCAGGTTGATCAGGCGGGCGTCGATGCCCTCTTTTTCCAGCTCTCTGACCGCCTCCACCGCGCGGGAGACCATCAGGCCCGTCGCAATCACGGTGATGTCCCTGCCGTCGCGCAGGGTGATGCCCCTGCCGATTTCAAAATGGTAGTCGTCGGAGTTGTTGAAGCTCTCGACCGCCAGGCGGCCCAGGCGGATGTAGACCGGGCCGACATATTCGGCCGCGGCCTTTACGGCGGCCTGCATCTCGTAGTGGTCCGCGGGGTTCAGCACCACCATGCCCGGGATGGTGCGCATCAGCGCGAGGTCCTCCAGGCACTGGTGGGTCGCGCCGTCCTCCCCGACGGAGATGCCCGCGTGCGAGCCGGCGATTTTCACGTTCAGGTGCGGGTACCCGACGGAGTTGCGCACCTGCTCAAACGCGCGCCCGGCGGCGAACATGGCGAACGAGCTGGCGAATGGAATCTTGCCGCAGGTGGCGAGGCCGGCCGCCACGCCGATCATGTTGCATTCCGCGATGCCGCAGTCGACGAAGCGGTCCGGGAACTTGTCCCGGAAAAAGAAGCTCTTGGTCGCGGAGGCGAGGTCGGCGTCCAGCACGACGACGTCCGGGTTGGTTTCGCCCAGCTCCGCCAGCGCGAGCCCGTAGCTTTCGCGGGTCGCTTTTTTCACCATTTCTGCCATTTATTCCGCCTCCAGTTCCGAAAGGGTCTTCTTCAGTTCCCGCATGGCGACCCGGTACTGCTCGTCGTTCGGGGCCTTGCCGTGCCAGCCGACCTGGTTTTCCATGTAAGAGACGCCCCTGCCCTTGACCGTGCGGGCGATGATGGCGCTCGGTTTCCCTTTTACGGTCTTCGCGTGGTTGAACGCCGCCTCGATCGCGTCGAAATCATGGCCGTCGATTTTCTGCACGTCGAAGCCGAACGCGCGGTATTTCTGGTCCAGCGGCTCCGGCCCGCCGATCTCCGCGGTGGGGCCGTCGATCTGAAGGCCGTTGTCGTCGATAATCAGGCACAGGTTGTCCAGCTTGTGGTGGCCGGCGAACATCGCGGCCTCCCAGACCTCGCCCTCTTCGGTCTCGCCGTCGCCCAGCACGCTGTAGACGCGGTAGTTTTTGCCGTCCATCTTGCCGGCCAGCGCCATGCCGCCCGCCGCGGCGACGCCCTGCCCCAGCGAGCCGGTGCTCATGTCGATGCCGGGGGTCCCTTTCATGTCCGGGTGGCCCTGGAGCATCGCGCCGATATGGCGCAGCTTTTTGAGCTCGTCCCACGGGAAATAGCCCTTGAGCGCCAGCGCCGCGTACAGGCCCGGGCAGGTGTGCCCTTTGGAGAGCACGAACCGGTCGCGGTTTTCGTCTTTCGGGCGCTTCGGGTCTATGTTCATCTCTTTAAAATACAGATAGGCGAAAATGTCGGCCGCCGACAGCGACCCGCCCGGGTGGCCGGACTTGGCGTGGTAAACGCCCTCAATCGCGCCCATGCGGATTTTGCACGCGGCAATCTGCAGGGCCTTTTTCTCATTTTGTTTCATAGAACCTCCTGAAACGGCGGCTGTGTTCCGCACGTTAACCATAAAAAATAATTTTCCGTCTTTATTATAGGATATTGTGCGGCGGGAATCAAGCTCCGGAAAAAGAAAGGGCGGCCCCGCGGCGTCAGCAGGCGCCGCCCGGCCGCACCCGGGGCCTACTCCTGCCGCTCCTGCCGGCGGAACGCCGATTTCGGCGCCCCGCAGATGGGGCAGACCCATTTGTCCGGCAGCTCCTCGAACGGGACGTAGGGGTCGTTGTAGACATATCCGCAGATGGTGCAGACCCAGCTTTCACTGTCGCCCTCCCGGCGGGGAAGCTTCTCTTCCCGATAGGCCGGCGCGTTCTTCGGCGCCCTGCCCTTGAGGACGCGGCGGTAAAACCCGTAGGTCATCGGCCTGCCGTGGATCTTTTCGCTGCCCGCGATGATCTCCGCGAGAAAGACGGTGTGCGTGAGGGTCTCCATGCTGCCGACGACCTTGCACAGAAACCAGCAGCAGATATTTTCCTTTATCACGGGCACGCCCTCGGCGAGGACGCGGTGCCGGATATTCTTGAGCTTGTCGGTGCCCCGGCCGGAGTTGAACCCGAGCGCCCCAATCACCGCGCCGGAAGTGTCCTCCGAAAGGACGGACACGCTGAAAATCTTCGATTTTTTGATGCATTCATCGCTGTAATTGTTATGGCTCATGCTGAGCGCGACGATGTCCGGGTCACCGGCGACCTGCATCAGCGAGCTGGCGATGCAGGCGGAGACCTTTTCCCCGTCTTTGACGCCGATGGCGAACATCCCGTAGGAGAGCGTGGAAAGAACGTCCCCGGTCAAACCTCACACCTCCAAAAAGTGTCCTGATTCCCCCGCGCAGGGGGAAAACCGCCGCGCTACCCCCGGCGCCTTTTCTTGACTGCGTCCCAGTAGGCGCGGAACGCCTGCTCGGTCTTGTTTTCGCCGCAGCGGTAATAGACGGCGTCCTTTAAATTGTCCGGCAGGTACTGCTGCGGAACATAATGGTCGGGGAAGCTGTGCGGGTATTTGTAAAACTGTCCCTTGTGCGGGTTGTCGGCGCCGTCGTAGTGCTTGTTCTGCAGCTGGCGGGGAATCGGCCCCGTCTTCCCGTTGCGGATGTCCTTCACGGCGGCGTCGATGGCCGTCACGCCGGAGTTCGACTTGGGCGACAGGCAGACCAGAATCACCGCGTCGGCCAAAGGGATGCGCGCCTCCGGCAGGCCGACCTGCAGGGCGGCGTCCACCGCGGCCTTCACGATCGGGATAATCCGCGGGTACGCAAGGCCCACGTCCTCGCAGGCGCAGACCATCAGCCGGCGGCAGGCGGAGGGCAGGTCGCCCGCCAGCAGCAGGCGGGCGAGGTAATGCAGCGCCGCGTCGGGGTCCGAGCCGCGCATGGATTTCTGGTAGGCGGAGACGATGTCGTAGTGCTCGTCGCCCGCGCGGTCGTACCGCAGGGCGCTGCGCTGCGTCAGGTCCTCCGCGGCCTGCCGGGTCACCCGGCAGGACCCGTCCGCCTGCCCGTCGGCGGAAAGGACGCACAGTTCCACCGCGTTGATGGCCTTGCGCACGTCCCCGCCGCACGCGGAGGCGATGTGCTCCGCCGCGCCGTCCTCCACCCGGATGGTCCGGTGCTGCTCCCGCTCCAGAAAGCGGAACGCGCGCCGCACGGCCGGAAGCACGTCTTCCTTTTCCACCGGCTTGAACTCAAAGACGGTGGAACGGCTCAGGATGGCGCCGTAGACGTAAAAATACGGGTTCTCCGTCGTCGCGGCAATCAGGGTGATGGAGCCGTTCTCGATGAACTCCAGCAGGGTCTGCTGCTGCTTTTTGTTGAAATACTGGATCTCGTCGAGGTAGAGCAGGATGCCGTTCGGCGCCTCCAGCGTGTCGATGCGGCTCACGACGCTGTGGATGTCGGCCGTGGAGGCCGTGGTGCCGTTGAGCTTGTAAAGGGTCCGCCGGGTCCGCCGGGCGATGATGGAGGCGAGGGTCGTCTTGCCGACGCCCGCCGGGCCGTAAAAGACCATGTTCGGAATCTCGCCCGATTCGATGATGCGCCGCAGCGGGCGGCCCGGGTCCAGCAGGTGGTGCTGCCCGACGATTTCATCCAGCGTGCACGGGCGGAGCCGGTCTGCAAGGGGAGCGGCCATCCGCGTCCCTCCTTTCCGGGAACGGTTCTTCCCCCGGTTTAGAATACGGAGCGCGGCCGGGCTTTATGCGTACAGGGGGTAGCGCGCGCACAGTTCTTTCACGGCGGCCCCGATGGTCCCGCGGTATTTGTCAAAATCCCGTACGGCGAGGCTGATGCACTCCGCGATGCGGTCCATGTCCTGCGCATTCATCCCGCGCGTGGTCACGGCGGGCGTGCCGAGGCGCAGGCCGCTGGTCACGAACGGGCTGCGCGTCTCGTTCGGGACGGTGTTCTTGTTGGCGGTGATATGCACGGAATCGAGGTTTTTCTCAAGGTCCCTGCCGGTCAGCTCCAGCCCGGTCAGGTCGACCAGCATCATGTGGTTGTCCGTTCCGCCGGTCACCAGCTTCACGCCGCGGCGGGTCAGGCCGGCCGCGAGGGCGCGGGCATTCTCCACCACGCGGCGGGCGTATTCGCGGAACTCCGGCTTCAGCGCCTCGCCCAGGCAGACCGCCTTCGCGGCGATCACGTGCATCAGCGGGCCGCCCTGCGTGCCGGGGAAAATCGCCTTGTCAATCGCCTTGGCGTACTGTTCTTTGCACAGGATGATGCCGCCGCGCGGGCCGCGCAGGGTCTTGTGGGTGGTGGTGGTCACCACGTCGGCCCACGGGACTGGGCTGGGGTGCAGGCCGGTTGCGACCAGCCCGGCGATGTGCGCCATGTCCACCATCAGCAGCGCGCCGCAGGCGTCGCAGATTTCTCTGAAGCGCTTGAAGTCGATGACGCGCGGGTACGCGCTGGCCCCGGCGACAATCAGCTTCGGCTTTTCGCGCAGGGCGGTCTCGTAGAGCGCGTCGTAGTCGATGCGCCCGTCGTCCGGCCGGACGCCGTAGGGGATGAAATGGAAGTATTTTCCGGAGAGGTTGACCGGCGAGCCGTGGGTCAGGTGCCCGCCCGCCGCAAGGTCCATGCCCATGACCGTGTCGCCGGGCTTCAGCAGCGCAAAATAGACCGCGAGGTTCGCCTGCGCCCCGGAGTGGGGCTGGACGTTGGCATGCTCGGCGCCGAACAGCCTGCACGCGCGGGTGCGGGCGGCCTCCTCGACCTTATCCACAAACTGGCAGCCGCCGTAGTAGCGCCTGCCGGGGTACCCCTCGGCGTATTTGTTGGTGAGCACGCTCCCCATGGCGGCCATCACCGCGGGGGAAACGATATTTTCGGAGGCGATCAGCTCCAGATTGTCCCGCTGGCGCTGCAGCTCCTGCTCCATGGCTTCGCCGACTTCGGGGTCGCTCTTCCGGACCAGGCCGATGGTGTCCATGAGATCGCTGTACATGTTTTTCCAGTCCCTTCCTCAAGAATTTCGTCCCCATTATACGCCCTCCCCCGGCAAAACGCAACGGAGGTCGGCAATTTGGGACAGCTTGCGCCGCGCCGGTTTCCGTATTAAAATGGGAACATGCAGAGGAGGATGCACGATGACGAAAAAGCAGCGGGCCGCGCTGGCGATTGCGGCCCTGAAAAAAGAGTACCCGACGGGAATCTGCTCCCTGAGATACCGCGACCCGCTCCAGCTTCTGATTGCGACCCGGCTCTCCGCCCAGTGCACGGACGCCCGCGTCAACCGGGTCGCGCCGGCGCTTTTCGCCCGGTTCCCGGACCTGGACGCCTTCTGCGCCGGCACGCAGGAAGAAATCGAGGGCTACATCCGCTCCTGCGGGCTGTACAAGACCAAGGCGCGGGACATCCTCGCCCTGTGCCGGATGCTGAAAAAGGAATTCGGCGGCCGGGTGCCCGACACGGTCGAAGACCTCACACGTCTGCCCGGCGTGGGCCGCAAGACGGCCAACCTGATTGTCGGGGACGTCTACGGCAGGCCCGCTGTCGTGACCGACACGCACTGCATCCGCATCAGCGGCCGTCTGGGCCTGAGCGAGGGGACCAACCCCCTTAAGGTGGAAAAGGCGCTGCGCGCCGTCCTTCCGCCCGAAGAATCCAACGACTTCTGCCACCGGCTGGTCCTGCACGGGCGGGCCGTCTGCACCGCCCGCAGCCCGAAATGCGGGCGGTGCTGCCTGCGGGAGTTCTGCAAATTCTACACTTCCCCGCACGCGGAAAAGCCGCGCCGCAGGCCCGCCGGAAAGCAGGCGGGCCGCCTGAAGCCGCGCAGCAGCAAAATATGACAGGCCAGCTTCTGCCCAAAGCGGGGAGGAAGGCTCAGGCGCCTTCCTCCCCGCTTTTTTCCGCCGCTTGAGCCGCTTCTTTTTCTTTTTTCTCCCGGCGGCTGGGCAAAATCGCCTTTCGGACGGACATCCCCTCGTATTTCAGCTTGAACTGGACCCTGCCGCAGAAGCGGTGCCCGCAGTGCCGGCACAGGAATTCCGCGCGGAAGCTCTTGTTGCGAAGCTGCCACCGCCCGACCCGGCGCGCCTTCCGCCCGCACAGGTCGCAGCAGAACGAAAGGTCCGCGGGGCGGATGAGCGGGTGGTGCAGATCGCAGATTTCGGTCGTCCTGAACTCCATGCGGTCGTAAAAACCGCGCCGCTCCGCATCCTGGATGAACGGCTCCAGCGCGGCGGGGTCGTACAGCCTGCGGAAGCACTCCAGCTCCAGCAGGCTGTCGCCGAGCGCGCGGTGCTGGCTGAAAGAGGCGGGGTCGATGCCGAGCAGCCGCGCGGCGGTCTCCAGCCCCGTCTGCTGCGCGGGGTCGCGGCCGAGCCTCTGCTCGCAGTAAGCCTGCAGGTCGACGTAGCGCTTCAGGAACGGAATCCGGTCGTCGCCGCGGAAATAGCGGTAGTTGTCGATCAGGGTCAGAATGTCGGAGGTTCCCCACGTCATCACCACGGCGCCGCCCGCCCATCCGGCGAACCGGGAGACGGCCTGCTGAAACCGCAGGCCGCCCTCCAGGTCCTCGTCGGTGATGCTGGTCAGGGCCTGGATTTTTCCGCTGATTTTTTTGCCGACCTGCGGGCGGACCAGCGCCTGGAAGGTGTCCGGGGGCGCGCCGGCGCGGCCGGCGCGCGCGGCCCCCATCTCGATGATTTCGTTCAGGAATCCGCCGAGCCGCCTGCTGTAGGCGCCGTTCCATTCCAGGTCCAGAACCACAAAATCCATCTTATTTTTTCCTGGCGGCCATCTTCATGCGCATCTCCTTGTTCAGAATCGTCTTGCGCATGCGGATGCTCTTCGGCGTCACCTCGACCAGCTCGTCCGGCTTGATGAACTCCAGGCACTGCTCCAGGCTCAGCTCGCTGTGGGGCGTGAGCTTCAGCGCCTCGTCGGAACCCGCGGCGCGGGTGTTGGTGGCGTGCTTCTTTTTGCAGACGTTCACGGCGATGTCGTCCGACTTCGGGCTCTCGCCGACGATCATGCCCTCGTACACCTCCGTGCCGGGGCCGATGAAGAGCCTGCCGCGCTCCTGCGCGTAAAACAGGCCGTACCCGCTGGCCACGCCGGCCTCATGGGCAATCAGCGACCCCTGCGCGCGCGTGACAATCTCGCCCTTGTAGGGCTCGTAGGAATCGAACACGCTGTTCATGATGCCGTTGCCGTTGGTGTCGGTCAGGAACTCCTGCCGGTACCCCATCAGGCCGCGCGCCGGGATTTTGAACTCCAGATGGGTGGTGCCGGTGTTGCGGGTCCCCATGTTGGTCAGCTCCGCCTTGCGCGGGCCGAGCGTTTCCATCACCGCGCCGACGTAACTGTCCGGCACCTCGATCATCAGCAGCTCAATCGGCTCGCACTTCTTGCCGTTTATCTGCTTGTAAATCACCGTAGGGCTGGAGACCTGGAACTCGTACCCCTGGCGGCGCATCTCTTCAATCAGGATGGAAAGGTGCAGTTCGCCGCGGCCGGAGACCTTGAACGTGTCGGGCGAGTCGGTCTCTTCGACGCGCAGGGCCACGTTCGTCTCCAGCTCGCGGAACAGGCGGTCGCGCAGGTTGCGCGACGTGACGTATTTGCCCTCGCGGCCCGCGAACGGGCTGTTGTTGACGATGAAGAGCATCGAAACGGTCGGGTCGTCGATCTTGACGAACGGCAGCGGCTCGATGTGGTCGGGGGAACAGATGGTCTCGCCGATATTGAGGCCGGTCACCCCGGAGACGGCCACAATGTCGCCGAGGTGCGCCTCCTGCACTTCCACGCGCTTGAGGCCCTCGAACTGGTAGAGCTTTGTGACCTTTACGTTGGAGTTCGTCCCGTCGCGGTGGCACAGCACGACGCTTTCGCCGTCGTGCACGCTGCCGCGCTCCACGCGGCCGATGCCGATGCGCCCGACGTAATCGTCGTAATCGACGTTTGAGAACAGCACCTGGGTCGGGCCGTTCAGGTCGCCGTGCGGCGCCGGGATGTCCTTGAGAATCGCGTCGAACAGGGGCTTCATGTTCTTGCCCGGGACGTTCAGGTCGGCCGTGGCGTAGCCGTCGCGGCCGGAGGCGTAAATCACGGGGAAGTCGAGCTGGTCCTCGTTGGCGCCCAGCTCGATGAACAGGTCGATCACCTCGTCGACCACTTCTTTCGGGCGGGCGCCGGGCCGGTCGATCTTGTTGACGACGACCAGCGGCTTTTTGCCGAGGCCGAGCGCCTTTTTCAGCACGAAACGGGTCTGCGGCATGCAGCCCTCGAAGGCGTCGACCAGCAGCAGCACGCCGTCCACCATCATCAGGATGCGCTCCACCTCGCCGCCGAAATCGGCGTGGCCGGGCGTGTCGATGATGTTGATTTTAATGCCCTTGTACCGCACGGCGGTGTTTTTTGACAGGATGGTGATGCCGCGCTCGCGCTCCAGCGCGTTGGAATCCATCACGCGGTCGACGACTTCTTCGTTTGCCCGGAAGACCCCGCTCTGCCTTAAAAGCTGGTCGACCAGCGTCGTCTTGCCGTGGTCGACGTGGGCGATAATGGCGATGTTCCGTAAATCATTTCTGACATCCATGCAGTTTTTTCCCTCTTCACAATTACTGAGATTCGCAAAATCGCAGGCGGGTACGACCGAAAAGGAGAAGTTTCAGGCCCCACCTCATGCAACGGTAAAAATTCGCACACACAGTTATTATAGCACGGCGTCCCTTCTTTGTGAAGGGCGCGGCGCCGCGCCGAAAAAGGCTTCCGGGGCTGCAGCGCTCCGGAAGCCTTTTCTCTCTTCTTTCACGGCGGGCCGGAAGGCCCCGCTTCACGGAGCGGGGGAAAGCCATTTCCGCTCCAGGCGGCAGACCATCTCTTCATAGCGCGCAGCGCACCGTTCCCTGTCGCCGGCGCGAAGGTCCGCGAGGCACGGGGCGAGGTACCGGTCCCAGACCCGGCGGTACTCATCCCGCGCCCTGCCGCTGCGGCCGATTTTTTCCACAACGAGGGGCGCAAACAGGTAATATTCCGCAATCTTCGCACGGCCGGAAGGCGTCCGCGCGAGCCAGCGGTCGCGGAAGGCCCGGAACTCGCCCAGTTCCGGGCAGTCCTCGCCCCGGCCGAGGCTCACGCACGCGGCGGTCGTGATGTAGCAGAACTTTTTATGGAATCCGTCGCAGATCTGCTTGTAGGTGGCTTTGCCGAGCGGGCGCTTCGGGTAAGCCCTGTTCCATCGGGCGAGGAACAGGTCGGCCGCCTGCTCCGCGGCGGGGAGCTTCTGCTCCAGCAGGGCCGGGATGGTCAGCGACGTGATGGTGAACCGGCAGTCGAACAGCTCGCGGTACCCTTCGCTCCGCTCGCGCTGAAGCTGGGCCAGAAAGCCGTCGTACAGCAGGTCCGCAAGGCGCTGTGCCGCGGCGGAAGGGTCTGCCGCGGCCGCTTCGCGGAACGCCGCGAGCGCGGGCCGGAAAAGCCCCGCGTAGCTCTCGAACGCGGCGGCATAGGTCTGCGGGTTGAACCGCGCCATCGCGATCCGCCGGGTGAACAGCTCCGGGTCCATGGCCTGCTCCATCCGCGTAAACCGCGCCTGCAGCGCGCCGTCTTCCCCGAGGGCGGCCGGTTGTTCAGCGTTCATCTGCGCTTTCCCCTTTCCTGCCGGCGGAGCCGGCCTGTTTCGCCTTCGCCCTGGCGACATATTGTTTGATGCGCCGGAAGCTCTCTTCACTGATGATATGCTCGATGCGGCAGGAGTCCTGAACGGCAAGCTCGGGGCTGACGCCGAGGGTGATCTGCAGAAATGCCGCAATGGTGTTGTGCCGGTCGTAAATCGCGCTGGCGCGGCGGTATCCGGAATCGGTCAGAACCAGATTGCCGTTCTGCTCCATCACCAGATAGCCCGCGCTTTTCAGGATGCCCATGGCCCGGCTGACGCTCGCCTTGGAAAAGCCGAGCCGGTTTGCGACATCGATGGAGCGGACATAGCCGTTTTTATTGTGAAGGATCAAAATCGTTTCCAGATAGTTTTCTCCCGATTCCTGAATCTTCATGCAATCCCCCCTAAAAACGGCCGAGGGCTCCGGATTTTTCAGGCAGCCGGCGCGATGGCGTCACAACGTATTATATCATCCCGCCGGAAAAAGAACAAGTGCCCGGGCGGCGGGCGATATTGCCCGCCGCGGCCCGGTATGGTATAATGGGCTGAAATCGGTTTAAAACCGGGAATTTTGAAAAGCCGCCGCCCCCCTTCGGGCCCGGCGCGCGGGCCTGAGGACGGGAGCGGAAGCAAATGAGCAGAATCGCCGTACTGATTCCATGTTACAACGAGGCCGAAACCATCCGGAAAGTCGTGAGGGACCACCGGGCCGCCCTGCCGGAAGCCGACATCTATGTGTACGACAACAACTCGACGGACGGCACGGCGCGGCTGGCAAAAGAGGCCGGGGCCGTCGTCCGGCACGAATACCGGCAGGGAAAGGGCAACGTGATCCGCAGCATGTTCCGCAACATCGACGCGGACTGCTACCTGATTACGGACGGCGACGACACCTACCCCGCCGAGGCGACCCCGCAGATGGTCCGCATGGTGCTGGACGGCGAAGCGGACATGGTCGACGCGGACCGCCTCTCCTCCACTTATTTTACGGAAAACAAGCGCCCGTTCCACAACGCGGGGAACGTGCTGGTGCGGAATTTAATCAACCGCTTTTTCGGGGCTCAGCTGCACGACATGATGACGGGCTGCCGGGCGTTCAGCCGGGCATTCGTCAAGACGTTCCCCGTCCTGTCCCAGGGGTTTGAAATCGAGACGGAAATGACCGTCTATGCCGCGACCCACAATTTCGTCATCCGCGAGGTCCCCGTCGCGTACCGCGACAGGCCGAGCGGCAGCGTCTCCAAACTGCATACTTTTTCCGACGGTTTCCGCGTGCTGCGCACGATTTTCCGTCTGGTCCGCGACGTGCGCCCCTTCGCGTTCTTCGGGGTGTTTGCGCTGCTGTTCCTGATTGCGGCGGCCGCCTGCATGGTCCCCGTGCTGCGCGAGTATTTCGCCACGGGCCTGGTGCCCCGCTTCCCGACCCTGATTGTGGGGACCGCGTGCGGCATCTGCTCGCTGCTCTGCTTTTTCGCCGGCATCCTCCTCAACGTGTCTGTCAAGCAGCAGAACCGGCTCACGGAGCTGCTGATGAATCTTTCGGCGGAGGCCAAGCGCCATGGCAAAGAATAATCCGGCCGGGGCCGCAAAAAAGCGCCCGGCGGGTCCGCCGCCGGTCCCCCAAAAGCGGACGCCCGCCCGGGCTTTTCTCTCTGTCGCGGCCGCCGCGGCGCTGGACTACGCCCTTTCATGGATGCTGTTCCGCTATTTTCACGCCCCGGCGAAGTTTTTCCTGATTGTGCCCGTGATGCTCGGCGTGGGGTACCTGATGAAGCGCGCGGCTGCTGGGCGCCGGGAGCGGCAGGCCGCGGCCTGGTGCGTCGTTTTCGCCTGCCTGCTCGCCCTCGCCCTGGTTTTGGGCGGAAAGATCGACACGGCGCACCGCGCTTTTAAGCCGCTGTTCCGCTCCGACCTCGGGTACTTCGCCGGGTTCGCCGTGCTGTTCTTCTTCGCCGGTCTGTGGGCGGCGGACGTGGTGCGGAAGCACCCGATGGCCCTCCGTGCGGGAAAAAGGCGGTTCGGGGCGGTATGGGCGGTCTGCTCGGGGATTCTGTTCCTGTGCTGGATTCCGTGCCTGCTGCTCTACTACCCCGGCAATATCTCGCCCGATTCTGTCGCCTGCCTCATACGCGCCGCGGGGGAGGCGCCCCTTTTCAACCAGCAGCCGGTGCTGTACATCCTTTCGATGCGGCCGTTCCTGCTGCTGGCCGGGGCGGCGGGGAAAAGCAGGAGTTTCGGCGCGGCGCTGTTCCTGCTGTTCCAGGCGGCGGCCATGGCCGCGATGCTGGGGTACCTGCCCGCGTGGCTGATGCGGAAAGGATGCCGAACATGGGTCGTCCTGCCCGTGATGGCGTATTTCATCCTGAACCCCGTGTTCCCGATGTACTCGGTCACCATGTGGAAGGACGTTCCGTTCGCGGGCGTGATGCTGCTCTACCTGCTGCAGCTCTTCGACATTGTGGAAAGCGGCGGCCAAAAGCTGCGCTCCCCGCGCGCGCTCGCCCGGTTCCTCGCGCTGAACGTCCTGCTCTGCTTTCTGCGGAACAACGGCTACTACGTCGTCCTCGTGACGCTGGCGGTGCTGGCCGTCGTTTACCGCAAGTTCTGGAAGCGCCTGGTCCCCGCCTTTCTGGCGGTGGCGGTCGCCGTGCCGGTCGTGCAGGGCCCGGTTTACCGGCTGTGCGGCGTCAGGCCCAGCCCGTTTGCGGAATCCGTGGGGATTCCGCTGCAGCAGATCGGCTACACGGTCGCGCACGGCGGAGCGCTGACGGCCGCGCAGGCCGCGTTCCTGAACCGCCTTCTGCCGCTGGACGAGATGAAGCGGGCCTACAACCCGTTCACCTCGAACGACATCAAGTTCCATAAGGACTTCGACGGCCGCTTTCTGGAGGAGCACAAATCGGAGTTTTTAAAAGTCTGGGCGGAAATGCTCCCCGCGAATTTCAAGGGATATGCGAAAGCCCATATGATGGAAACCGTCGGCTTCTGGAATACGGAAACCTTCAACTGGGTGCTGTATTACGGCACCCCGGAGTCCTTTCTTCCCTACGCCCGTTCAAAGGGCATCGTCCCGGCGGATCTGTTCTTCGGAAAGACAAAGCTGCAAAGCCTGCGCGGCGCCCTGGAGCGCAACTTCACCGTGCTGCAGAACCAGATTCCGCTGCTGGCGGCGCTGGTCAACATCGGCACGCTGTTCTGGGCCACGGCCTTTGCCGCGGTCCTCCTGTTCATCCGGCGGAAAGGGCGCTATTTCCTGGTGCTGATGCCCCTGCTGCTGCTGTGGGGGACGCTGATGCTCGCCACGCCGACTTTCTGCGAGTTCCGGTATATGTTCTCCTTCGCCGCCGCGCTGCCGCTCACGGTGCTGCTGCCGTTCCTGCAAAAGGCCCCGGCGCAGCCCCGCGGCGCCGAAGGCAAAAAGCGCGCGGCCGGAGAAAATAAAAATCAATAAGGAAGAGGTGATTTCAGGTGGTAAAAAACACAAGGAACGACCTGTTTGAGATTTCGCCGCAAATCGAGGGACTGACCGAGTTGTGCAAAGAGCACAGCTCCATCGACCCCACGCAGTACGGGCGCTACGACGTCAAACGCGGTCTGCGGGACATCAACGGGCACGGCGTGCTGGCCGGGCTGACCGAAATCTCTGAGGTCGTGGCTTCCAAAACAGTGGACGGCAGGACCGTCCCCTGCCGGGGCAAGCTGTATTACAGGGGAATCGACATTGAGGACATCGTGCGCGGCTTTCTCTCGGAAAACCGGTTCGGGTTTGAAGAGACGGCATACCTGCTGCTGTTCGGCGAGCTGCCCACGCGCAGCCGGCTCGCGGAATTCCGCGGTCTGCTGAGCCGCTACCGCAGCCTGCCGACCAATTTCGTCCGCGACATCATCATGAAGGCGCCGAGCTTCGACATGATGAACACCCTGGCCCGCAGCATCCTGACGCTCTACGCCTACGACGAAAAGGCGTCCGACACGTCGCTGCCGAACGTCCTGCGCCAGTGTCTGGAGATGATAGCCCTGTTCCCGCAGCTCGCCGTCTACGGCTACCAGGCCTACGTCCACGCGCAGGATTCCTCCGCCAGCTTTTTCATCCACGCCCCGAAGCCGGAGCTTTCCACGGCGGAAAACATCCTGCACATGCTGCGCATCGACAACCGCTACACCCCGCTGGAAGCCCGCATCCTTGACCTCGCGCTGGTGCTGCACGCCGAGCACGGCGGGGGCAACAATTCCGCCTTCACGACGCACGTCGTCGCCTCTTCCGGCACGGACGCCTACTCGGTCATCGCGGCCGCCCTCGGCTCGCTCAAAGGGCCCAAGCACGGCGGGGCCAACATCAAGGTGATGCGCATGTTTGAGGACATGAAGCGGGAGGTCAAAGACTGGGAGGACGAGGACGAGATTGCGGATTACCTGCACCGGCTGCTGAACCGCCAGGCGTTCGACCGCGCCGGGCTGATTTACGGCATGGGGCACGCCGTCTACTCCCTCTCGGACCCGCGGGCCGAAATCTTCAAGCGGTTCGTCAAGCGCCTTTCGGAGGAAAAGGGCATGGAAAAGGAATACGCCCTCTACGCCCGGGTGGAGCGCCTGGCGCCGCAGGCCATCGGCCGCGAGCGGAAGACCTACAAGGGCGTCTGCGCCAACATCGACTTTTACAGCGGCTTCGTCTACCACATGCTCGGCCTGCCGATGGAGCTCTTCACCCCGGTCTTCGCGATGGCCCGCATCGCGGGTTGGAGCGCCCATCTGATGGAAGAGCGCATCAACGCGGGCAAAATCATCCGGCCGGCCTACAAGAGCATCGCCCCGCACAGAAAGTACGTCGCTCTGGCCGACCGTTCGGAACCGTAAAATCCGATTCGCCAAAGGAGATTTTAGAGTTGCAAAACGTTTCAGAAAGAATCGCCGCACTGCGTACCGCCATGGAAAAAGCCGGCGTGCAGGCGTACGTCGTCCCGTCGTCGGACCCCCACCTGAGCGAGTATCCGCCCGAGCACTGGAAAGCGCGCCGGTACTTTTCGGGGTTCACGGGCTCCGCGGGGACGCTGGCCGTCACGCGGGAAAAGAGCGGCCTGTGGACCGACGGGCGGTACTTCATCCAGGCGGAGCGGGAGCTTGCCGGCAGCGGAATCGAGCTGTACCGCATGGGCGTGCGCGGCGTGCCGGCCTGCCCCGCGTTCCTGAACCGGGAGCTTCCGCAGGGCGGGACGGTCGGCCTGGACGGGGCGCTGTTCTCCGCGGCCGACGTGCGGGAAATGGCCCGCCTCTTCCGGAAAAAGGGCCTTAAAATCCGGTCCCTCGACCTGACGGGGCCGCTCTGGGAAAACCGCCCGCCCATGCCGCACACCGAGGCCTTCCTGCACGACGTGAAATACGCCGGCCTGACCAGCGCGGAAAAAATCGCGCTGGTGCGCAAAAAGCTGCAGGAGCGCGGGGCGGATTCGCAGGTCTACGTCCGGCTGGACTGCGTGGCGTGGCTGATGAACCTGCGCGCGGGCGACGTGGAGGACAGCCCGTTCGCGGTCGCGTTCGCCGCCGTGCTGCCGGACGAGGCCGTCCTGTTCATCGATTCCTCCCGCGTGCCGGAACGCGTGGCGGCCGGCCTGAGGGCAAACGGCGTCACCCTCCGCGGATATGACGAAATCGCGCCGTTCCTGCAGTCCATGCGCGGCAGGAAGACCGTGCTGACCGACCCGGCCGGCATCAGCTACTCGCTTTACCGGGCGCTGAAGGAAAATCCGGACATCACCCTCCGGGAGGGGCCGGACCTTGTGACCGAGCTCAAAAGCGTCAAGAACGAGACCGAGCTGCGCAGCATCCGCGGCGTGCATGTCTGCGACGGCTGCGCGATGGCGGAGGCGTTCAGCGCGCTGGAGGAAAAGCTGAAAAACGGCGAGGACGCGACGGAATGCACCGTCTGCGACCTGCTGGCAGAGGCGCGCGCCCGCCAGCCCGACAACCGGGGCATCAGCTTCGGCACCATCGCCGCCTACCGCGCCAACGCGGCGATGATGCACTACGCCCCGAAACCGGGAAGCTGCAGCCGGCTGGCGCGGAGCGGCCTGCTGCTGGTCGATTCCGGCGGGCAGTACCTCGGCGGCACCACGGACGTCACGCGCACGTTCGCGCTCGGCCCGCTCACGCAGGAAGAGAGAAAGGCCTACACCCTGGTGCTGAAAGCGCATATCGCGCTCGCCACGGCCGTCTTCTGGGAAGGCTCGACGGGCGGCAACATCGACATCCTGTGCCGCGAGCCGGTCTGGAAGTACGGCATCGACTACCGCTGCGGCACCGGCCACGGGGTCGGCATGTTCGGCAACGTGCACGAGGGCCCGCAGAACCTGCGCCGCACCGACCGCACCGTCTTCCGCAGGGGCATGCTCATCACCGACGAGCCGGGGATTTATACCGAAGGGAAATACGGGGTCCGCATCGAGAACATGATGGAGGTCGTCGACGCGTTCGACAACGAATACGGCCACTTCCTCAAGTTCCGCCCCCTGACCTGCTTCCCCATCGACACCGCGCCCCTCCTCACGGGGCTTCTGTCCGACGATGAGCTGGCGTGGCTGAACCGCTACCATAAACGGGTGCGCGAGACCCTCGCGCCGCACCTTTCCGGCAAAGCGCTGGACTGGGTGGGCCGCCATACGCGCCCGGTTTCGCGCGCGTCCGTCTGACCCGGCCGCCCCGGAATTCGGGGCGCATACCGGCAAATGTTCCCGCCCGGACGAAAATCCGGGCGGGAACGTTTTTTATGGAAAGATGCGGCCAAAAGCGACCCTACGGCCCGACGGGGAGGGTCACGGTGATTTCCGTGCCCTTGCCGGGCTCGCTCCGCAGGCGGATTTTCCCCTTGTAGAGGCCGACGATATGCTTGACGATGGAAAGCCCCAGACCGGTGCCGCCCAGCCGGCGGCTGCGGCTTTTGTCGACGCGGTAGAAGCGCTCGAACACGCGCTCCTGCGCCTCTTTCGGGATGCCGACGCCGGTGTCCGCGACCGTCAGGATCACGCGGCCGTCCTCCGTCCGCACAAAGACGTCCGCACGGCCGCCCTGCACGTTGTATTTGATTGCGTTGTCCAGCAGGTTCAGCACCAGCTGCGTCATGCGGTCGGGGTTCGCGTCCAGAAAGCCGTCGTCCCCCTCCACCCGGACGGCGACCTGCTTTTCCTGCGCCTGCACCGAGAGCGATTCGGCGACCTTGCGGGCAACCATCAGCAGGCTGACGCTCCTGCGGTCTATCTCCGACGCCCGCGACTCCAGCTCGGAGAGCTTGAGGATGTCGCTGATCAGGCCGATCATCCGCTCCGTCTCCTGCCGAATCAGCTCCAGGTAGCGCCTGCTCTGGGCCGGGTCGTTCACGATGCCGGTCTCCATCAGCTCCGCAAATCCCTTGATGGAGGTCAGGGGGGTCTTGAGCTCGTGGGAGGCGTTCGCAAAGAATTCGGAGCGAATCTGCTCCGAGCGCCTGACGGCGGTCACGTCGGTAATCAGCAGGACCACGCCGCCGGACTGGTCCATGCTCTTTTCCTTCGCCACGGGCGTCACGGAAATCCGAAGCACCCGCTTGTCTGCGGTGACGGGAAGGTCGAAGACGGACGCCTTCCCCTCCCGCAGCGCAAGCTGCGTCGCGTCGGTGATTTTCGGGTCCCGGGTCAGGCAGAGCAGGTCCTGGTTCACCAGGTCGCCCTTCGCGCCGAAAAAGGACGCGGCGCTCCGGTTCAGAATCAGGATGCGCCCGGCGCTGTCCAGCACCGCCATGCCCTCCGTCATGTTGTTGAGCAGGTAGCGGATCCGCCTGCGCTCCACGGTGAGGTCGGAAAGGGTGCGGGAGATTTTGCGGGACAGCGTGTTGATTTCGTCCACAATCGGGACGAACTCCTCATAGCGCGGCGGGCTCAGGTCTTTCCCGTATCCGCCCGCGTTGAGGGTCTGAAGCGACAGCACAATCTCCTGCAGCGGCTGCAGGATGCGCTTTGACATGCGCATCACCAGCGGGGGCACGATGGCGATGGCGAGCAGCATGGCCGCCAGCAGGGCGGGCAGCAGGCTCCAGACATGGTCGGAAAGGCTCCCCATGCTGATTGCCAGCCGCAGGACGGTGCCGTCCGGCAGCTTTTCGGCCGCATAGAACATCCGGCTTTTCAGGGTCGAGGAATAGCGGGTGTCTTCCCCGTAGCCGCTTTTTTCCGCCGCGGCGACTTCGGGCCGGGAAAGATGGTTTTCCATTTTTTCCGGGTCCGCGGCGCTGTCCCCCAAAACCTTGCCGGAGGGGGAGATGAAGGTCACGCGCAGGCCGTCCGCCCCGCCTTTGGAGAGTTTCTTTGCCAGGGTCCCGTAATCCCCGTCGATGCCGGAAACCGTAAGCGTCCGGAAGACGCTTTTGATTTCCTCCCGCTTGTCGTCAAGATACTGCCGCTGCAGCAGCCAGGCGCAGAGCGAGCCGAAAACCAGCAGCGCCGCGAGCACCGCAAACAGCGACCGCAGCACGAACGCGCGTTTCAAATGGCTTTTCCCCTTTCCGGCCGCCCTATTTGGCGTTGAAGCGGTACCCTACCCCGCGCACGGTCGAAATGTGCCCGTCGTCCGCGCTGTCGCCCAGTTTGCGCCGCAGGCCGCGGATGTGCATGTCCAGCGTGCGGGTCTCCCCCGCATAGCTGTAACCCCAGACGGTGTCCAGCAGAAAATCCCGCGTGAGCACGCGCCCCGGGTGCTGCATCAGCACCCGCAGCAGCTCGAATTCCTTGAGCGTGAGCTCCAGCGGCTTTCCGTTCAGCAGGACCTCGTGGCGGGCGACGTCGAGCTGAAGGTCTTTGAATTTGTAGACCGCCTCGCCGGTGCCGGTGTCCTGCCGGCGGCGCAGGACGGTACGGACCCGCGCCATCAGCTCCAGCACGCCGAACGGCTTGGTGATGTAGTCCTCCGCGCCGAGGTCCAGCCCGGCCACCTTGTCGGTCTCCGCCCCGCGGGCCGTGAGCAGGATGACCGGGAGGCGGGCCGTTTTCGGGTTCTTTTTCAGGCGGCGCAGGGTCTCGAACCCGTCCATGCCGGGGAGCATGATGTCCAGCAGGAGGATGTCCGGCAGGCCGTCCCGCAGCGCGGCAAACATGGCGGATGCGTCCTCAAAGCCCGAAACCTCCAGCCCGCCGGATTCCAGCGCGCAGCGGATGATTTCGCGCACGTTCTCCTCGTCCTCGACCACAAAAGCGCGTTTCCCCAAGAGAACACCCCTCTTTATCATTAAAGAATCTTGCGGTGCTTATGTTCACCGGTCACATAGAAAATCACCCATTCGGCGATGTTGACGGCGTGGTCGCCGATGCGCTCCAGATATTTCGCAATCATCAGGAAATCAATCGCCTGGTCGGCGAAATCCGGCGTTTTGACCAGCACCGAGATAAGGTCCTGCTTGATGGTCTCAAACAGGCGGTCCACCTCGTCGTCCCGCTCGATCACTTCCTGCGAGGCCTCCACGTCGCTGTGGACGAACGCGTTGATGCTGTCTTTGACCATGGAGGAGGCGGTCGACGCCATCAGCGGGATGTGCTCGATGATTTTCAGGAACGGCTCGTTGCCGAAGCGCAGGCTCAGGTCCGCGATGTCCGCGGCGTGGTCGCCGATGCGCTCCATGTCTGTGATGATTTTGAGCGCGGTCGAAACCGCGCGCAGGTCTTTCGCCACCGGCTGCTGCCGCAGCAGGATGCGCAGGCAGCGCGACTCGATGTCGCGCTCGATGTTGTCGACGTCCTTGTCCCCGGCGATGATTTTCTCGGCCAGGGTGTTGTCGCGCTTTTCGAGCGCCTGGATGGACTGGTCAATCGCCGATTCTATCATTCCGCCCATGCGGATAAGCTGAAGGTGCAGCTGCTCCAGCTCGCGGTCGAACTCCGTTCTCGCACTCATGTTCTTTCCCTCCTTGCCCTTGCGGCTTATCATTTAACTATAGCATATTATTATAGCCGGGTCTGTTGAAAAAGGGAATCCCCCCGGGCAAAATTTGCCCGTCAGCCGAACCGGCCCGTGATGTAGTCCTCCGTGCGCTTGTCTTTCGGCATGGAGAAAAGGTCGCCCGTCTGGGCGTATTCCACCACTTCGCCGTGCAGGAAGAAGGCGGTGTAGTCCGAAATCCGCGCCGCCTGCTGCATGTTGTGGGTCACGATGACGATGGTGTAGTGTTCGCGCAGAATCGAAATCAGGTTCTCGATTTTCATGGTGGAGATGGGGTCGAGCGCGCTGGTCGGCTCATCCATCAGCAGGACCTCCGGCTCCACGGCGAGCGCGCGCGCGATACACAGCCGCTGCTGCTGGCCGCCGGAAAGGCCGAGGGCGCTTTTCCGCAGCCGGTCCTTGATTTCGTCCCACAGGGCTGCGCCGCGCAGGCTCCTCTCGACAATCTCGTCCAGCTGTTTTCCCTTTTTGACCCCGTGGATGCGCGGGCCGTAGGCGATGTTGTCGTAAACCGACATGGGAAACGGGTTCGGGTTCTGAAAAACCATGCCGACCCGCTTGCGCAGGACGGTGACGTCCGTCTGGGGGGAATAGATGTCTTCCCCGTCCAGCAGGACCTTTCCCTCGATATGCACGTCGGGGACCAGGTCGTTCATGCGGTTGAGCGTCTTCAGAAAAGTGGACTTTCCGCAGCCGGAAGGGCCGATGAGGGACGTGACCAGGTTTTTCCCGATCTTCATATTGATCTGCTTCAGCGCGTGCAGCTTTCCGTAATAGAGGTTGAGCCCGGACACGCTGACCTTGGTCTCCGCCTGTTTGGCGCCTTCGGCGACTGCGGGCCTGTTGATTGTTACCGTCATTTAACGTCCTCCCTGTTCTTTGTTCCCGGCCTTTTTCTGTTCCAGTTTTCTGCCGATCAGCCTTGCCCCCATGCTGAAAACCAGAACCATCAGGACCAGCACGGCGGAGGAAATGTCGGAGAGCGGCCCCGAGTTGGGGTCGATGCCCTCCGTCTTCAGCGCCCAGATATGGACCGCGAGCGTGTCGGCGGGGCGCAACGGGTTCAGGGGCGAGGTGATGCTGGTCGGGTTCCAGTTGTTGAAGTTCACGTCCGAGCTCATGCCGGAAGTGAACAGCAGCGCCGCCGCCTCGCCGAAACCGCGCCCCGCCGCCATGATGATGCCGGTGATGACGCGCGGCATCGCGGCCGGAAGAATCACCTTTGAGATTGTCTGCCAGTGCGTCGCGCCGAGCGCATAGCTCCCCTGCCGGTAGTCTTCCGGCACGCCGCGGATGCCGTCTTCCGTCACGCGGGTGAGCTGCGGCAGGTTCAGGATGGAAACGGCCAGCGCGCCGGCCAGCAGGTTCCAGTGAGAGCCCGTCATCACGAGGAAGACCAGATACCCGAACAGGCCCACAACGATGGACGGAAGCGAGGAAAGCGTTTCAATGCAGGTGCGCAGGAAGCGGACCAGCCTTCCGTTCCCGGCATACTCCGCCATGTAAATCCCGGCGGAGATGCCGATGGGCAGGCAGATCACAAGCGAAAGGAACACCAGATAGACGGTGTTGAAAAACTGCGTTCCGATCCCCTCCCGCCCAAAGGACAGATATTTCGGCTCGAACACGCGGATTCCCTGAAAGAACGTGTACCCGATAAATGCGGCGAGCAGCACCAGCGCCAGACACGCGATGGCGTACAGAACGCCCGTCGCCGTCCGGTCCGCCGCATGGGCCCGCCTCTGGAAGTTTTTCATCGTTTGTCCTCCCCTATTTTCCCGGCAAGACGGATCAGCACGATAAAGAGGAACGAAATCAGCAGCAGCAGCAGCGCCATGGTCCAGAGCGCGTCGTTCCACTCGCTGCCCTCGGTGGTGTTCCCCATGTCGGCGGTGATGGCCGCCGTGAGGTTGGTCGCGGGCGAAAGCAGCCCCGACGGAAAAGCCTGCGTCTTGCCGATGACCATCGCCACGGCCAGCGCCTCGCCGAACGCGCGCGCCAGCCCCAGCACCACGCCCGTCAGGATGCCGGGAAGCGCGGCGGGGAAGATGATCTTGCGAATCAGCTGCCACCGCGTGGAACCGAGGCCGTAGGACGCCTCGGTGTACTCAATCGGGACGTTGCGGATGGCGTCGGCGGAAACGCTGGTGATGGTCGGGAAAATCATTACGGAAAGCACGATGGAGCCCGCCAGCACGCTGTAGCCGTAGGGCAGGCTGAAAACCCGCGCGATGAACGGGACCAGAACGGTCAGCCCGACCCACCCGTAGACAACCGAGGGAATGCCCACGAAAATCTCCACCGCGGGCTGAAGCAGCTTTTTGCCGAGGTTGGGCGAAATCTCAGTCATAAACAGCGCCGTGGCCACGCTGAACGGCGTGGCTATCACCAGCGCGAGCGTGCTGATTAAAATGGAACCGACGATAAAATAGGCGGCCCCCACGGTTCCGCCCTCGCCGATGTCGGCGGGCGCCCAGTCCGCGGAGAACAGGAACTCCCCCACGCTGTGCCCGTGAACGGTAAACGTCGCCACCCCTTTATAAAACAGGAACGCCCCGATCGCCAGCGTGAGAAAGATGATGAACAGCCCCATCACGGTGACGAACGAGCGCCCGAGATATTCCTTTCTGAATTTTTCAATTTTGCTCAAAGAGGACACCCTTTCCACATTTAAAGTGCAGAATCCTCCGGACAGGCCAAAAGCCGGCTGCAAAACTGCCGGCTGACCCATACTGATTCAGTTTTAGGCACACAGGCTTTTGACCGATAAATTTCTGAAGTTTCCTTCTAAAGTTCCCTTATGATTTCGCTTTCGGCGCTTCGCGCTTGACCGTCATCTTGCTGATGAGGCCGTAGCCCATTTGGGTGACGGTGGAAGAGAAATCGTCGCCCTTGATGTAGTCGATCACAGCTTTTGCAGTGCCGGTCGCTTCGCCGTTGGTGTACATGTGCTCATAGCCCCAGATGGGATATTTGCCGCTGTAGATGTTGTCATAGGCGGGTTTGACGTCGTCGAGGGAAAGGGCCGTAACGGTGTCGTCGTTCAGGTAAGAAAAGGCGAGGTAGGCAATGGCGCCGGGCGTCTGGGCAACGGTCTGCTTCAGCGTGCCGGAGTTGTCTTCCGTGAGGGCCTTGCCGACTTTTTCTTCCTGGCCGTCGAGCGCGAACTGCTTAAACAGGGCGCGCGTGCCGGAAGACTTCGGGCGGTTCACAATCACAATGGCCTGATCCTTGCCGCCGACTTCCTTCCAGTTCTTGATTTTGCCGGTGAAGATGTCAATCAGCTGCTGTTTCTTTACGTTCGTGACGCCGGTGCCCGGGTTCGCGACCGCCGCAACGCCCACGACGCAGACCTGATGGTCCACCAGTGCGGAGGCTTTGGAAGCGTCCAGCTTTTCTTCGGCAAACACGTCGGAGTTGCCGATGTCAACGGTCTTGTCCGCCACGTTCTGAAGGCCCGTGCCGGAACCGCCCGCATTGACCGTCATGGCCAGGTCGGGGTTCTTCGCTTTCAGCTGTTCCGCCGCAGCCTGTACCAGGGGCTGAAGGGCAGAGGAGCCGGAGATGTTGACGGAGCCGGTCAACTTTGCTTCTTCGGAAGACGCCGAAGAGGCCGGAGCCGCTTCCGAAGACGCCTCAGAGGACGGGGCGGCGGAAGACGCCGCACTGGACGATTCTCCCCCGCCGGCGCAGGCCGTCAGGGAAAATGCCGCTACCAGGACAGCGGTCAGAGCAGAAAGAATTTTCTTCATCAAATGCACTCCCTCGTTCTTTTCATCATGAATTGTTTACCCGCACTCAATAGTATTCCAGATGAAGCAGCCCGGAAAGCATGGCTCCGTATAGAAATTGTAAAGTTTGTGTAAAGAACTGCCGAAAAGGCGCGCTTCCGGTCCCTCGAAAGCGCCGCCCGGCCCCCAAAAAAGACCTTTTGCAGCCGGCGGCCCGCTTTTTTCGCCGCCCGGCGAAAAGCGCTTGACAAATCCCAAAGTTCGTGTATTATTGTATTAAGTGCTTAGTACAATAATACAAATGAGGCGCATCAAGTTATGAATGAAGTGATTGTCAAAACGCGCGGCATCACCAAGAAGTACGGCGCCGCCGCGGCGGTCCGCGACCTGAGCATCCAGGTCAGGCGGGGCGAAATCTACGCGCTGGTCGGGCAGAACGGCGCCGGAAAGACGACGCTGCTCAAGCTGATCTGCGGGCTGGCGGAGCCGACCGCCGGCGGGCTGGAGCTGTTCGGGCAGGCCGCGCCGAAGTGGCTCGGCCGGGCACGCTCCCGGATTGGGAGCATGATTGAGACGCCGGGCTTCTTCCCCTATCTTTCCGCCGGGCAGAACCTGGAGTTCTACCGCATCCAGCGCGGCGTGCGCGGCGCCGGGTGCGTGCGGCGGGCACTGCGGCTGGTCGGCCTCGCGGGCACGGGCCGCAAAAAGTTCCGGAGTTTTTCCCTCGGGATGAAGCAGCGGCTCGGGCTCGCGCTGGCCGTGATGAACGACCCGCAGATTCTGGTCCTCGACGAGCCGATCAACGGTCTGGACCCGGTGGGAATCCGCGAGTTCCGCGACATCCTGCAGCGGCTCAACCGCGAAAAGCAGACGACGGTGCTGATTTCGAGCCACATCCTCGGCGAGCTCTCGCAGTTCGCCACCGACTACGGCTTCATCCGGGACGGCCGGCTGCTGGAGCACATCTCCGCCGCCGACTTAAAGGAAAAGTGCCGGAGCTGCCTGCGGATTGAGGCGGACAGCGCCGAAAGGGCGGCCGCCGTCCTGCGGGAAAAGTGCGCCTGCCCCTCGGTCGAGGCGCTGGGGAAGACGGAGCTGCGCGTGAACGGCAATCCGGAGCATCCGGAGCTGCTGGTGCGTGCGCTGGTGGAAAACGGCGTGCAGGTCTCGCAGGTCTACCGTTCCGGCATCAGCCTCGAGCAGTATTTTGTCAATCTGATTGGGGGCAAACAAGTTGCTTAAACTGATACACGCGGACCTGTACCGCTGTTTCCACCGGCTCTACCTGTATCTGCTGGCCGGCGCGCTGGCCGGGCTCTGCCTGCTGCTGAGTTTTCAGTTCCGCCGGCAGGGGGACATCACCGCGGCGCAGGCCTGGACGTTCGCCCTGACCCAGCTTTTCGGCTATCCGCTCTTGGTGATTCCGATGCTGCCGGATATCGTGTTCACCGAGGAAAGCCGGGAGCACACGCTTAAAAACACCGTCGCGTTCGGGGTCAGCCGCGTGGAGCTGTATGTCTCCAAGGCCCTCACGGCAATTCTTCTGGGCCTGCTCCTCGCCGCGGCCGCCCTGGCGGTCTACTGCGGGGGCACGCTGCTGCTTCTGCCGCGCGGCCCTGTGTTCGCCGGCGGGCTGGCCGGGCAGTTCTTCGGCCGCTTCGCCGCCCTGTGTTCGGTCTATGTCGGCGCGGTGGCGGTGGCGGCGCTCTTCACGGTTTTTCTGCACCGCGGCGCCCTGGCGGTCTTCGTCTATTACGCGGCCGTTTACATGAGCCGGTACCTGTTCCCCCTGCTGCACCTTCCGAAGGCGGCGGATTACCTGCTCGTCGCCCAGGTCAGGCCAATCGTTTCGGGCGCTCCGGACGCCGTGCGGCAGGCGGTGCTCATCAGCCTCGCGACCCTCGCCGCTTTCCTGACGCTCGGCGCCGCCTGCTTCCGCCGCCGCGACGTCGCGTGAGGGGCGGGAAGGCTATGAAGAATCATATTTTGGAACGCCGAGAAAGAAAGGAGGGGGAATCCGATGCCCTGGGAACTGAAGCCGGACCGGCCGATTTACGCGCAGCTGATTGAGCAGCTGCAGCTGCTGGTCATTTCCGGAATCTACCCGCCCGGGTCGAAGCTGCCCTCCGTCCGGGAGCTGGCGGCGGAAGCCTCCGTAAACCCGAACACCATGCAGCGCGCGCTGGCGAAGCTGGAGGACGAGGGCCTGCTGTTCTCCCAGCGCACGAGCGGAAGGTTCGTGACGGAGGACGCCGGGCGCATCGTGCAGACGAAGCGCGACCTTGCGGAAAAGCTCACGCGGGAATTCCTCGGGAACATGGGCCGCCTGGGGTACGACGCCCGGGGGGCGGTTTCCCTGCTGGAACGCATCACAAAGGAGGAAGAACAGAATGGATAGCATCTTGGAGTGCAGGGGCCTGACGAAGCGTTTTCCGGGCTGCCTCGCGCTCAATGCGGTGAACCTTTCGGTGGCAAAAGGAAAAATCGTGGGCCTGCTCGGCCCGAACGGCAGCGGGAAGACCACACTGATCAAGCTGATCAACGGTCTGCTGACGCCGGACGGCGGGACAATCACCGTCAGCGGCAGAAAGCCGGGGGTGGAGACGAAGAAAATCATCTCCTATCTGCCGGAGCGGACCTATCTGAACGACTGGATGGACGTGCGGACCATCCTCGACTTTTTCAGCGACTTCTACGCGGACTTCAACCGGGCGAAAGCCTACGACATGCTGCAGCGCCTGCACATCGACCCCGGCAGCAGGCTGAAGACCCTCTCGAAAGGCACCAAGGAAAAGGTGCAGCTCATCCTCGTGATGAGCCGGGAAGCGCAGCTCTATGTGCTGGATGAGCCCATCGGCGGCGTGGACCCCGCGGCGCGGGACTACATCCTGGACACCATCCTCTCCAATTACCGGGAAAACGCGTCGCTGATTCTCTCGACCCACCTGATAGCGGATGTGGAAAAGATTCTCGACGAGGTGATTTTCATCAACCGGGGCAGCGTCGTGCTCACGTCCTCGGTGGACGATATCCGCGAGCACGAGGGCAAAAGCGTGGACGCGATGTTCCGGGAGGTGTTCAGATGTTAGGCAAACTGATCAAATATGAAATCCGGGCGACGCAGCGCATTTTTCTGCCGCTGTACGGCTTGATTCTCGCCTTCGCGCTGCTGAACCGGCTGTTCCGCGCAGCGGCCCCGGAGTCGGCGGAAAGCCTGAGCCTGCCGATCAACGTTTCCGCCTTCGTCAACGGGCTCACCATGATGGTCTACGTCGCGCTGATTGTCGCGCTGGCCGTGATGACGCTGATTGTCACCATCCGGCGGTTCCAGCGGGGCCTGCTGGGGGACGAGGGCTACCTGATGTTCACCCTGCCGGTCGAGGTGCACAGCCACATCGACTGCAAGATGATTGTGACCCTGATCTGGACGGTGCTGAGCCTGCTGGTCTCCGCGCTTTCGATTTTTATCCTCGCCGTGGATGAGAGCAGCATGCAGCGGTTCAGCGAAGGATGCCTGCGGTTCCGGGACTTTTTCCGGCAGTACGGCGCATCGTCCTACCTGATTCTGCTGGAGTGCATCGTGCTGTTTGTGGTCCTGGCCCTGATGGACACCCTGCAGATTTACGCTTCCATCGCCGTCGGCAGCCGGAGCGCGAGGCACAAGCTGCTGGCGGGGTTCGGGGCGTTCATCGGCTTCACCGTGGTGATGATGACGGTTTCTTCCTGGATATTCAACTCGGCCGTCGGATACCCCTCGGGCTGGCTGAGGGCCCAGCTCGGCAATCTTGCGCGCGGCCTCGCGCCGGAGGCCGCCGTGGAGCTGGCGCTCGGCCTGCTGATTCTCTACAGCGCGCTGTTCGGCGTGGCGTTCTACGCGCTGACCAACTGGCTGCTCAGCCGGAAGCTGAACCTGGAATAACCGCTCCGCCTCTTCCTGAAAGGGGCCGGGGCCGCCGGAAAATTCCGGCGGCCCCTTTTGCGCGCCGCTTGACAACAGCATCTTTTTCGCCCATAATTACAGGTATTATTATATTTTAAACGATTCATTCTTCAGCAATTGACAGGGGGAATCCTTCTTATGCGAGCCGTTGTCACGGTCGTCGGCAAGGACATGGTGGGCATCCTTGCGCGCGTCGCGTCGGTCTGCGCGAAAAATCAGGTCAACGTGATGGACGTGACCCAGTCCATCCTGCAGGACTTGTTCGCCATGATCATGGTGGTGGACATCTCGAAGTGCACCGTTCCCTTCAGCCAGCTTTCCGACGAGCTTACGGCCCTCGGCAGCGGGATGAACCTGAAAATTCACGTGATGCACGAAGACATTTTCAACTCGATGCACCGCATCTGAAAGACCGGAAATTTTCGGAGAAGGGCCGCTGAATCATGATTAACACGCAGGACATTCTTGAAACCATCCGCATGATTGACAACGACAATCTGGACGTCCGGACCATCACGATGGGCATTTCGCTCCTCGACTGCGCCGATCCCGACATCCGGAAAGCCTGCGACAAAATCTACGACAAAATCTGCCGGTATGCCGGCGACCTGGTGAAAACCGGGGAGGACATCAGCAAGGAATACGGCATCCCCATCATCCACAAGCGCGTTTCCGTCACGCCGATTTCGATGCTTGCGGCCGCCTGCCCGGGCAGCGACCCCGTCCGCTTTGCACTGACGCTGGACCGCGCCGCAAAGCAGGTCGGCGTGAACTTCATCGGCGGATATTCCGCGCTGGTGCACAAGGGGTTCGCGCCCGGCGACTACGCGGTGATTACCAGCATCCCCGAGGCGCTCAGCCGGACGGAGTACGTCTGCTCCTCGGTCAACGTGGGCACGACGAAAGCGGGCATCAACATGGACGCCGTGCAGAAGATGGGCCGCGTGGTGCTCGACACCGCCAGGGCCACGGCGGACCGCGACTGCATCGGCGCGGCCAAGCTGGTTGTCTTCTGCAACGCGCCGGAGGACAACCCCTTCATGGCCGGCGCGTTCCACGGCCCCGGCGAACCGGACTGCGAAATCAACGTGGGCGTCTCGGGCCCGGGCGTGGTGCGCGCCGCGCTGGCGAAGGCCGGGGACTGCGACCTCTCGGAGGTCGCGAACATCATCAAGAAGACGGCGTTCAAGGTCACGCGCATGGGCCAGCTCGTCGCGCAGGAAGCCTCCCGCCGGCTGTGTGTGCCGTTCGGCATTGTGGACCTCTCGCTCGCCCCCACGCCGGCCGTGGGCGATTCCGTCGCCCACATTCTGGAGGAGATGGGGCTGGAAAGCTGCGGCGCGCACGGCACGACCGCGGCGCTGGCCATCCTGAACGACGCCGTCAAAAAAGGCGGCGTGATGGCCTCCTCGCACGTCGGGGGGCTTTCCGGCGCGTTCATCCCCGTGACGGAAGACGCCGGGATGATTGCGGCGGCCCGGCGCGGCTCCCTGAGCATCACCAAGCTGGAGGCCATGACCGCCGTCTGCTCTGTCGGGCTGGATATGATTATCATCCCGGGCGACGTGCCGCCCGAAATCATCTCGGCCATCATCGCGGACGAGGCGGCCATCGGCATGGTGAACTCCAAGACGACGGCCGTGCGCCTGATTCCGGCCATCGGCAAAAAAGCCGGCGACAGCCTGGAGTGGGGCGGCCTGCTCGGCGGCGGCCCCGTGATGGAGGTCAACCGCTTCTCCCCGCTGAAGTTCATCCGCCGCGGCGGGAGGATTCCGGCCCCCATCCAGGGCCTGAAAAACTGAATCCGCGCTCCTGCAGAACGCCGTCCGGGGCTTCACTCCGGGCGGCGTTTGATGTCGGGCCCCGCGCGGCGCATCCGGGCGGCATTGACATCCGGCAATAAAAATGATAGATTCGGCCTGAAGACATCACGAAGTGCCGGAGCCGGTTCATCTTGTATAGAATGGATTATGGGATGGAGAAGCCGAGCCGCATCTCCGGTTTCTGAGAAAAGGAGGTTCCTATGGGAAAAAAGCGCCGGCACAGAAAAGGCCGCGTCGCCCTCGGAATCACAGCGGCCGTCATCCTGGCGGGGATTCTCGCCTGGTTCCACGGCCCGCCCGTGCCCGCGGCCCCCGGCCCCTTCATTTCGGCCGGGCAGGCGAAAGCGCTGGCGGAAAAAGTGATCGCGGCCCATTCGTCAAACCCGCCGTCTTCCGGGAAGGGATGGAACCGGCACACCAGAATCACCTACCTGCAGCCCGAATACGATTTGGCCGGGAACGTCGTCGCCTACGACTGCCGGGTGGAAACGGAAAGCAGACCCGCCGGAAGTGTCTTCGTCCTGACGCAGGGAAAGGGGAGCGTCCACGTTGTCTCCTTTGAGGGAGAGGCGCACTGCGACCGGAAGGCGCAGACCGCGTTCGGCCGCGACGCAAAAGAGGGCGACCACATCGTCAACGCGGCGCAGTGCGGCTACGACATCGCATTCAAAAATAAAGACGGCACCTATACGGTCGCCCAGATGGGCGGTGGCCCGAAGATTCTTTCAGAGCGTTCCTTTTTATGGGCCGCCTGGTGGGACCGGAGCAATCCGCTGCGGGGTTATTTTTCCAAATCATCCTGAAGTTTCCCGAAGCGATTCTGTTCGCCCCGTCACCTTTCAGCGGACCAAAAAAGACGATGCAGGGGCGGGCTTTCCGTCTTTATCTTCCTTTCCGACATTTTCCACTATTTTCTTGCCATTTGCCCCTTGCAATGCTATACTGTTTGAAAAGGATTTTTTTGCTAAAACTTTGCTGAAACAAAACGGAAAAGAGTGCTTCGGAGATGGAAAAATTCCCTGCCGGCCGGACGGAAGCGGGCCTTTCCGCAATCAAAAGGGACCTGAAGGAAGCCCCTGCCGAAAAAGGCGCCTATTTCTGCGATTATGAGACCTTCAAAAGCCTGTACCGGACTCAGGCCCGGCTGCTGATGCGCAGCGGCCGGGCCGTTGCGGTCGCCCTGCTGTGGCTGCTGGACGCAGGGGGCCGTGTCCTCAGCGGTCCTTCCGCCGTCCCGGCGGCCCGCCTGCTGAAACGGGACATCCTGCTGAGCCTGCGCAGAAGCGACACGGTGGCGGCCTGCGGCGACGCCCGGTTCATCGCGATGCTGCCGCTGACCGACTGCCGGAACGCCGAACGGGCGATGCAGCGGATTGCCCGGCGCTTTGAGGGCGATTGCGGGCAGGGCGGCATTCAAATCACCTACAAACTAGGGCCGGTGGAGCCGCTCGAGAAACTGAATCCGGGCTCCGCCTGCCCCGCCGCTTATCGGAGGTCCTGAAACGATGCAATTCCATCAAAAGCCGGCCGCGCTGCTGGGTTCGTTCCTCCTGCTTTTCCTGCTGTGCTCCTGCGGGGCGAACCCGGCCGCTCCCAGCCCGTCGTCGGCCTCTTCCGCCCCGCCGTCCTCGGCTTCCTCCCCGGAACCGCAAAGCAGTTCCCCCGCCGCGGACCCCGACCGCCTTTCGGACGAGGACGCGACGCCCGAGGAAGAAAAGAAAGTGCTGGAACAGCTTGAGGCACCGCCGGTTTCCCTCTCGGCGGGCAGCGGAACCGTCTCGCCCGCCTCCGGCTCCGACGCCGCCGGAAGCGGTCAAGTCCACATCAACGCCCCGGCGGCGCCCGGAAAAATCGTCTACCGGAAGGGCGGCTCCGTGATAGACGCGAGCAACACGTCCGCCGGCTATGTGATGATCCGCCAGAGCGGCACGGAAAAGCGCCTGAAGGTGCAGATTAAAAAGGGCGGCATGACCTACAACTACGACCTGAACCACGCCGGGAAGTACGAGGTCTTCCCGCTCCAGATGGGGGACGGCACTTACCAGGCCAGAATCATGGAGAACGTCTCGGGCTCCTCGTACCGCGAGCTTTTCAGCGCCTCTTTCCCCGTCGCGCTCTCAAGCGGCTTCGCGCCGTTCCTGTGCCCGAACCAGTACGTGAACTACACGGCCTCCTCGGCGGCCGTCAAAAAGTCCGCCGCGCTGTGTGCCGGGGCCGGGACGGATGTGGAAAAGCTGAAGGCCGTCTACACCTTCATGATCCACAACATCAAGTACGACTACGCCAAGGCCGCGACCGTGAGGAGCGGCTATCTGCCGGACGTGGACGCCGTCCTCGCCGCCCGGAAGGGAATCTGCTTCGACTACTCCGCCCTGATGGCCGCCATGCTGCGCGCGCAGAACGTGCCGACAAAGCTCGTGGTCGGCTCCGTGGACGCCGTCGCGGCGACCCACTCCTGGAACGAGGTCTACCTGAAGGGAAAGGGCTGGATCACCATCAAAATCGAAAACACGGCGGCCGGCTGGAAGCTGATGGACGCCACGTTCGGCGCTTCCGGCAGCGCGGGAAAATCCTACACGGCCGCCCGCGTATACTGATAAAGGAAGATTCGGATGGGGAAACCAAAGCGGACTGCCCTGACCGCGGCCGAGCTGGCCCTGTTCTGCTCGCAGATGAGCTGGCTGCTCAAAGCGGCGGTCCCGCTCGAAGAAGGGCTTTTAGCGGTCTGCGAAAACACCCGGGACGCCGGGAAAAAGCGGCTGGTTCAAAGCGTCCTCTCCGGCCTTGAAAAAGGGACCCCGCTTTCCGCTTCCCTGAAAAGCAGCGGCGCTTTCCCGGAGTACCTTGCGAATATGGCGGAGATTGGGGAAAAGGCCGGGAAGCTGGACGACGTTTTCTCGGCCCTCGCCCGGCATTACGAGCGGGAGGACGAGCTGAAAAGCCGGATTCGGGGCGCCGTAACGTATCCGACGGTGCTGATTCTGATGATCGCGGCGGTGATTGCCCTGCTGGACGTCAAGGTGCTCCCCGTTTTCCGCCAGGTGCTCGAAGACCTGGGGAGCGGCGTTCCGGCGGCGTCCCTCGCGGCGGTTCAGGTCGGCCTGGCGGCGGGCCGCGTCGCTCTGGCGCTGATTCTCGCGTGGGCCGCCCTGGCCGCGGGCGGAATTCTGGCAGCGAGGACCGGAAGGGGCGCGCTTTTTCTGCGCGGCCTCGCCGACCGCTTTCCGCCCGCGCGCAGGGTTTTCACCGGCATCGACACCGCGCGCTTCTCGTCGGCGCTGGCGATGCTGCTTTCGAGCGGGTACGGCGCCGCGCAGGCGCTGGAGCTGCTGCCCGGAATCCTGAGCAGCCCGCAAAACGGCCGCAGGGCGCGGGAAACCGCCAGAAAGGTCTCGCAGGGGGTTCCGTTTTCCCAGGCGCTGCGGCAGTCCGGCCTGTTTCCCGGCATCTACTCCAGCCTGATAGGCGTCGGGGAAAAAGCCGGAGCCCTCGACACCGTGATGGACCAGATTGCCGCCCGCTCCGGCGAAGAAGCGCAGGAGAAACTCTCGGGCGCGGTCTCCGCGGTGGAGCCTGTGCTGATCGGCGTCCTTTCCGCGGTAATCGGTGTGATTCTGCTGTCCATCCTGCTGCCGCTGATGGGGATTCTCTCCGGCACGGACTGAGGGGGCGAAAAGATGAGGCATTCCCGCCTTTGGGCGCTGCCGGTTTTCGCGGCGGCGGTCGCGCTGTTCTGGCACGGCTTTTCCGGCCTGGAGCGAAGCAGCCGGCAGAAAAGCCGGGAGCTGACCCTGCAGAGCATCGAGCGCGCCGTCAGCAACTGCTACGCCATCGAGGGGGTCTATCCGCCCGATTTCGCCTATCTTGAGAAAAACTACGGCGTCCGGGTGGACAGCCGAAAGTATCTGGTCGATTACCAGGCGTTCGCCTCCAACGTCCGGCCCACGGTCCAGCTTCTGGAGCGCGGCAATGTCCAGAAGGGGGAAGAGCCGTGAGCGAAAAGCGCGCGCGTTCGGTCCAGACGCTCTGTATCCTGCTGATTTTCGCGCTGTTCGCCGGCCTCTCCCTGTGCCTGGTCCTGACCGGCGCCGACGTTTTTCGCGGCGTGTCGGAGCGCGTAGAGGAAAACGACCGCATCCGGACTTCGCTCGCCTATGCCGCGAACAAGGTGCGCACCGGCGACGAGAGCGGAGCCCTCGCGGCGGGCAGCGACGGCAAGTCCCTCGTCATCGCGTCCCGCGCCGGCGGAAAAACCTACAAGACCTATCTGTACTGGCACGGCGGCTACCTGATGGAATCGTTCCTCGCGGCGGACCAGCCCCTGGCGCCCGGGAGCGGGGAAAAAATCGCGCGTCTGGCGGATTTTTCCGTCCGGCGCACCGGCAGGCTGCTCACGTTCACCGCGGTTTCTCCGGGCGGCAGGCGGGCTTCGCTTTCCGTTTGCCCGCGCTCCTCGTGAGCGGAACGGAAGGCGGCGCCATGAAGCGGCATTCCGGCATCAGTCCCTTTTTCCTCGAGATGGTCTTCGTCCTCCTGTTCCTTTCCCTTTCGTGCGCGGTGCTGCTCCGGCTCTTTTCCGCCGCGCGGACCACCGCCGAGCGCAGTGCGAAACTCAACGCCGCCATGGTGCTGGCCCAGTCCGCCGCGGAAAAAGTCCAGTCGGCGCAGACGCCGGCAGAAGTCGCCCTCCTGTTCCGAAGCGACCGGCATGGAAGGAAAGGCGGGTCCGATCTATATACGGCTTTCTGCGATGCGGACGGAAACCCGGCGGCCCGGGGCGCGGCTTTCCGCGTGGAGAAAGCCGTGCGCGCCTCCCCCGCCGCGCCGGGCACGATGCTGGAAGCGAAAATCACCGTATTTTCAGGGGACGAGACCCTGTTTGCGCTCAGCACGAAAAAATATTGCCCGGACCGGGAAAGTTCCCCATAAGCGAGGTGCAGCGCCCGATGAAAATAAAGATGCCGAATCCCTGCGTGGGAATCGCGTCCGTTCTGATGGTTTTTCTCGTGCTCTGTCTCACGCTGTTCGGTCTGCTCTCGCTTTCTTCCGCGCGCTCGGACTGGGGCCTGACCCGGAAGAACCGGGAAAGCGTCCTGAACTGCTATGCGGCGGACGCCAGGGCGCAGCAGGTCCTCCGGCAGATCGACGGGAAACTGCGGCAGGCCGGCCCCGCCGGAAACGCCCGCCTGCCGGAGCTTTTCGACGGCCGGACCGTGGAGAACGTGAAGCTCTCCGTCGGAAGTTCCCGCGAAATCAGCTTTACCGTCCCGGCCGGCCGCTTCCAGCAGCTTGAGGTATCCGTCCGGCCCGGAAGCTCCGGGCGGGGATACCGCGTCACGCGCTACCGCTTCGCGGCCTCCGCGGCGTGGGACGGCGACGACCGCCGCCTGAACGTATGGCAGGGCGAAAGCTCCCGGGAAGGAAGGGCGCAGCCGTGAATCTTTCAAAGATTTTGGAAAGCGCCGTGAAAGCCGGCGCGTCGGATATTTTTGTGATTGCGGGGTGCCCCGTCTCCTTCCGCATCAGCGACGAAATCCGCCCCGCCGGCGAAATGCGCCTGACGCCGGACGACACGCGCGAGGTTCTTCGGCAGATTTACCGCGGAGCGGAGGAGAGGGACATCGACCCTCTGCTGCAAAGCGGGGACGACGATTTTTCCTTCTCCGTCCCCAGCCTCGGCCGCTTCCGCTGCAATGCCTACCGGCAGCGCGGCTCCCTCGCGGCAGTGCTGCGCGTGCTCTCGTTCAGCCTGCCGGACCCCGCGGCGCTCCATATCCCAGACGCCGTCATCAACCTGTACCGGCAGGAAAGGGGCCTGGTGCTGATCACCGGACCGGCGGGAAGCGGCAAATCCACCACCCTCGCCTGCATCATCGACAAAATCAACAGCACCCGCAGCCGGCACATCATCACAATCGAAGACCCGATTGAATTTTTGCACCGCCACAAAAAGAGCATCGTGAGCCAGCGGGAAATCGCGAGCGACACCGCCGGATATGTCCCGGCGCTCCGCGCGGCGCTGCGGCAGTCCCCCGACGTGATTCTGATTGGGGAAATGCGCGACTACGAGACGATTTCCACCGCGATGACCGCCGCGGAAACGGGCCAGCTGATTCTCTCTACCCTGCACACCATCGGCGCCGCCAGCACCATCGACCGGATTATCGACGTGTTCCCGCAGAACCAGCAGCGCCAGATTCGCGTGCAGCTCTCCATGGTCCTGCAGGCGGTCGTTTCCCAGCAGCTCGTCCCCGCCGCGGGGGGCGGGCTTGTGCCGGCCTTTGAGATCATGCTGGTCAACAGCGCAATCCGCAACATGATCCGCGAATCCAAAGTGCACCAGATCGACAACGTGATTTTCGCAGGGGCCGCGGACGGCATGGTTTCGATGGACGGCAGCCTGCTGCGCCTGTACCGGCAGAAAATCATCTCCCGTCAGGCCGCCCTGACCTACTGCACCAACCTGGAGCTGATGTCCAAAAAGCTGCGGGCCTGAAAAGCAGTTTTTAACGCTTTGCTGTGTAAACAAGTACGTTTCTATCTTCAAAAAGATAAGATCCCCCTGTCCACGGATTTTCTCCGGAATTCCGTGAAGAAAGAGGAGCAGTGCGAAAAATCGTACTGCTCGTTTTGTTTTATACCTTTATTCAGAAGCAGAGCCCTGCTGCTGAAGACCGCCGTATCGGGCCCGCAAACGTATCGGTAAAACCAAGCCGGTAGAAATCATTTTACAGTTTCATGTAATTTTTGTCATATTATGTTTCATTTTTCTTAAATAAGAGTATAATATATCCATGGCAGAGCGAAAAGGGGGCTTCCGATGAGCCGATTTATCGCCCATATTCGGGTAGTTCCAAACGTCCGATGCGATGTCCAGACCGTAGAGCGTCATTGCAGAAATGTCGCAAAATATGCCTCAGAGAGGCTGAAACGGGTTGGTCTGGCATCTGCTGGTTATTTGGCTGGCCTCATCCATGATATGGGCAAATTTACGGAATTATTTTGTACATACATCAAAAGGGTCGCGGCTGGGCAGCAGGTTGCTCGGGGCAGTGTTAATCATACTTTTGCGGCTGTCATTTTTCTGTTGGAACGTTACCACGGAGAAACCCGCTTGACGGAACGCGATGTTGCCTGTGAAATTCTCGCTTTTGCGGCAGGAGCCCATCATGGGCAGTTTGACTGTATAGACCCAAGCGGGAAAAGTGGCTTTATTCATCGGCTGGCGGCCGATCGTACAGAGATCAAGTATGAAGAAGCCAAAGTCCATTTCATCACCGAATGTGCCGGTTATGAAGAGCTGGACCGGCTGTTTGAGACAGCCTGTACGGAAATTAAAACGTTTACCGACCGGATTCTTTCTCACGATGTAAGTGAAAGTGAACTGGACTTTTCTCTCGCCCTGCTGTGCAGGCTGCTGCTTTCAGCCGTCATAGACGCCGACCGGCAAGATACAGCAGAGTTCATGGAGGGTGTAGTTTTCCCGACCTGGGGCAAAGACCTCAGCGGGCTTTGGCGGGAGCGTTCGGCGTTCATGGAGGAAAAGCTGAAGTCTCTGAAAGGTTGTAACACCGCTATTTGTACCGCACGGCAGACTATTTCTAATATTTGTAAAGACCATGCAAGCAGAAACGCCGCAGGCATTTTCCGCCTGGGAGTCCCGACGGGTTCCGGCAAGACCTTGGCATCGCTGCGCTATGCGCTCCGAAACGCGGAGATTTTCCATAAAAGCCGACTTATCTTTGTCATTCCGCTTCTTACAATTATTGAACAAAATGCAGACGTACTGCGAGAATACATCGGCGACAGCAGCCTCGTGTTGGAACACCATTCTGATATCGTCCAAGCACAGAAAAATTCGGATGAGCCGTCAGGTGAACTGGACAAACGAGAATTGCTGACAGAGGACTGGCATGCACCGGTCATCATCACCACCATGGTTCAGTTTCTAAACACCTTGTTTTTAGGAAAAAACACATCGGTGCGCCGCATGCAGGCTCTATGCAACAGCGTCATTGTGATTGACGAGATTCAATCCGTACCTGGAAATATGCTTTCACTGGTCAATGCAGCCCTTAATTTCCTGGCTTACAACTGTGGGGCGACAGTGATGCTTTGTTCTGCGACGCAACCGAGCCTTAACAAGGTCCCTCATCCAATTCGGTATACAGAACCGGCGGACATTGTCCAGTACTCATCGAACCTCTGGGCACCGTTTCGACGCACGGAGCTGCGAGATGCACGCAGACCTTATGGTTATACATTTGAAGAGCTGACCGATTTTGCACTGGAACAGATGACCAAAGTGGATAGTCTGCTCGTAATTTGCAACACAAAGGCGGAAGCGCGTCGGCTCTATAGTCTTCTCGGCGACAGCCAGGAAAAAAATTTTGAGCTCTTTCATCTTTCTGCGGCTATGTGCAAAGCGCATCGCCAGCGTGTACTGAATGCGATCAACAGCCGTCTTTCGCAAAAAAAGCGAAAGAAGGTAGTTTGTGTTGCCACGCAGCTGGTGGAAGCGGGAGTCGATTTTTCATTTACCTGCGTCATCCGTCTTCTTGCCGGCATGGAAAATGCGGCGCAGGCCGCGGGCCGCTGTAACCGGAACGGTGAGTCTGACCGTCTTTGTCCTGTGTATCTTGTCAATCTCCAAAATGAAAGTCTTAGAAATCTGCCGGATATTCGCAGTGAACAGCAGGCCGCCATCTCGTTCCTAGCGCTGTACGCGCAAAATTTCAAGCGCTTCGGCGGCGACCCGCTTTCCAATGCATCCATTCGCTGTTATTATGATCAGTTGTTTCGCTCTAGGCACATAGGATATATGGATTTTATGCTGCCGAAACAACATACCACAATCTATGAACTGCTCTCCAAAAATGAATCCTTCCGTAACCGCAGCGGCGGGCGTTATGACGGAAAATACTATATCCGTCAGGCATTTAAGACAGCGGGAGACAATTTCCAGGTATTTCCCGAACTTACAAAGGAAGTTATCGTTCCCTACGACAAGGCTGCCCGAGAACTTATAGCCGATCTCTATTCAGAACAGGCAAAGTGGGATATCACATTCCTTAAAAAGAAGCTGAAGGAGGCAAAGTCCTATACGGTTTCGATTTTTGAATATCAGGAAAAAAAGCTGCAGAAAATGGATGCTCTGCATCCAGGACCGGAAAATGCATTCTTGACATTGGCAGAGGGATTTTACAGTCAGGAAATCGGGCTGGATGAAACGGGCTGTTCACCAAGCCCAAACCAAGGAGGGAATTTCAGTTGAAATATCGTAATTCTGTGGAATTCCAGGTAGAAGGAAAGTACGCGTTGTTTTCGGACCCAATCACGCGTGTGGGTGGAGAAAAATGCACCTATCAGGTGCCAACCTATGAAGCTCTCAAAGGGATTCTTAGTTCCGTTTACTGGAAACCGACTTTCATTTGGATTGTGGACAAAGTTCGTGTCATGAATCAAATCCAGACAGAGGTAAAGGGCGTACGCCCCCTTAATTACAGCAGCGGCGGCAATGAGCTTGCATATTATACCTATTTGAAAGATTGCCGCTACCAGGTTCAGGCACATTTTGTATGGAATGAAAACCGGCCGGAACTTGCCGCGGACAGAAATGAAAACAAGCACTATGAAATCGCCAAGCGCATGATACGGGCTGGTGGGCGTCGGGACGTGTTCCTCGGCACGCGGGAATGCCAAGCTTATGTGACACCGTGTACTTTTCATGAGGGAAAAGGGTTTTATGATGATACGCCGGAGCTTGCTTTCGGCCTGATGGTCCACGGGATTACCTACCCGGATGAAGCTCATTCGGAAAAAACGCGTGGGAAGCTTAGCGTCCGGCTCTGGCGGCCCGTCATGCGCAGAGGTGTCATCGACTTCATTCCGCCGGAAGCCTGTTCCATCGTTCGGCCAGTCATAAAGATGGGAATAAAGCCTTTTGATAGCAAGCATGGCAATTTTACGGGTCTCGCTGAATTTGAGGAGGACTGCACATGGGGCTGATGCAAAAGGCCTATGAGACCTACCGCAATAATCTGCACATGGTAGGCACTATGGTGGAGGGAACATTACCGCTTGCTCCAATTTCTCACATAATAATGAACGCTCATATTGAAATTACCATCGACATGGATGGGCATTTCAACAGCGCGCGCACTGTTGAAAAAGGAGAGCAGGAAACAATCATTCCCGTGACGGAGAAATCAGCAGATCGCACAGGCGACAATAGTCGGGCACATCCTCTCTGCGATCAGCTTCGATATGTCGCTCTCGGGTGTGACGCGTATCCTGACCATAAAAAGTATCGGGCAAAATACGAGGCTTACATCGCGCAACTTGCGGAGTGGGCCAATTCGGCTCATTCGCACCCGAAAGTGCGGGCAGTCCTGGCCTATTGCCGCGGCGGAACAATGATTCGCGACCTCGCGGCGGCAGGCGTTGTGAAATGCGACGAAACCGGGCGGCTGACCTCGGGGCGCATTCAGGGCACGGAATATCCGAAATGTCTGGTGCGGTGGCGGGTCGTGCCTTCGCCTGAAACCGCCTGTTGGGAAGACAAGACGCTGTTTGACAGTTTTATATGTTTTATCAGTGAAAAGCGGAAAAATGTCTCCATCCCATCAGATTACTGCTATGTCACTGGGAAATACACGGAAGTGGCCGGGACAAGCCCCAGCGGCATTATTCCCTTCAATTCCAGGGCCAAGCTCATTTCTGCTAACGACGACAAAAATTTTACCTATAGAGGCCGTTTTACGGACCCAAAGCAGGCTCTTGCCGTCGGCTACGAGGCGATACAGGAGGCTTCCAACGCCTTGCGCTGGGTGGCGTCCAACCAAGGGCTGGTGCTTGGTGGCAGAACCTTCGTCTGCTGGAATCCGAAAGGGAAACCTCTAAATACTTCACTTTCGCCGTTTGCAGGGCAGGTAAGACATGAGCCGAAAAAAAGCGACTATGCCTATACGATGCCGGAGTATCGCGAAAAGCTCAGCAGAGCGGTTGCCGGCTTTCGGGAAGAACTGAGCGACAACGACGACGTCATCATCGCCGCCTTCGACGCTTCCACGCAGGGCCGTCTTTCCGTTACCTATTATAACGAGTTGAAAGCGTCGGACTTCTGCGACCGTCTGGCACACTGGCAGGAAAGCTGCTGTTGGTTTGACCGACGGTACAAAGGCTGCATCCGTTCCCCCAGCGCCCGTGACATTGTGGATTTTGCTTTTGGCACAGAGCAAAAGGGGTCCGTAAAAGCAGACGACCAGCTGATGAAAGAATATGCCCAAAGCATTTTTCACTGCATTCTTGATGCCAAACCGCTGCCATGGCCTGTCGTGCATGGGGTTGCCGAGAAGGCAAGCGAATGCCAATCATTTCAGTTAAATAACCGGGAAACCGCACTGTTTGTGGCCTGTGCGCTTCTGAGAAAAGATCGAAATGATAGAGCTAAAAAGGAGGTATGGTCGATGGAACTAAATGAAAATTGCCGTGACCGCAGCTATTTGTTTGGGCGGCTGCTGGCTGTGGCCGAGCGAGTGGAAAGCGCTACTTACTCTAACGAGGAAGCTCGGGAAACCAACGCTATGCGAATGCAGAGGGTTTTCCGGCGCAGACCCATGTATGCGTGGGGCGTTCTGGCGGAAAAACTCGAACCTTACTATCGGCGTCTGGGGCCAAAATTGAGTGGGTATTATAAGCGAATTGTCGGCCAAATCTGTGAAAAGCTGCCTGCCCCAGACGACCCGGAGCTGGGCAAGAAGCTGGATGACATTTACTTGTTGGGTTATTATCACCAGCATGCAGCATTTTGGAAATCTAAAAAGCATCCGACTGGGCCGGATACCAATGGGTCAATGGCAAGCACGGCGGATACAGATGAAACTGGTTCACAAAATAATTAAGAATTAAATGATAAACGGAGGTATAAAAATGAGCATCCTATCTCATAAGATCGATTTCATCGCTCTCGCAGCAGTAGGGCACGCAAACCCCAATGGGGATCCCTTGGATGGAAACCGCCCGCGTACAGTGTACAGTGGGCTCGGCGAGATGTCCGATGTATGTATCAAACGTAAAATCAGAAACCGCATGCAGGATCTTGGATATGAAATTTTCGTCAAATCCGACGACCGCTGCGACGACGGGTATCCCACTTTGAAGGACCGCGCAGAACAGGCGCTTGGCAAAGTGGATGCCAAAGCCATGAAAAACAAGGACGCAAAGGACGTATATGTAAAAAAAGCGTGCGCCAAGTGGCTGGATGTCAGAAGTTTCGGACAGATTTTCCCTTTCAAGCCAGAAAAAGGGTCTGGTGATAAAGGCGTTTCCATCGCAGTGCGCGGCCCGGTTTCCATCCATCAAGCGTTCAGCATTTCTCCGGTGGAAGTGGAATCCTTGCAAATCACCAAGAGCGTCAATGCCGATCCAGGAGATGAAAAAGGTTCCAATCGAATGGGTTCCAAGCATATGGTAGCTTTTGGCCTTTATGAAATTAAGGGCGCCATCAATGTCCAGCTTGCTGAAAAAACGGGATTTTCGGAAGAAGATGCGGAAGTTATCAAAGAATGCCTTCGCACCCTCTTTGTAAATGATGCATCCGCTGCCCGACCGGAAGGCTCCATGTATGTGCATAAACTCTTCTGGTGGAAACATGCCAACAAATCCGGGCAGTATTCATCTGCCAAGGTCCATGGATCGCTCAAAATCAAATTAAAAGACTCGAACCATGCACCTATGTCGCCGGATGATTATACTTACATGCTGGAGGAACTGCCGGGGTTGAAGCCGGAGGTTCTCGATGGAGTATGAAGAAGATGATTTCCTGCAGCTCTCCGGCCTGCAGCATTTTCGATTCTGCCGCAGGCGTTGGGCATTGATTCACGTTGAAAACCTTTGGGCAGAAAATGAGCGCACGATCGAGGGCGAGTTGATGCATCAGCGTGCGCATGATCCTACGCTCAAGGAGAAACGCAAAGATGTTATCGTTACGCACGGAATTAATGTTCATTCCAGGCTGCTCGGTGTTTCCGGTCAATGTGATGTGCTGGAGCTGCACCGTGACCCCAATGGTATTCCACTGCCCGGGCGGCGCGGGCTATGGACGCCGTATCCCGTCGAATATAAGCGCGGCCAGCCAAATGAACGTGCAGGCGACGAACTTCAGCTCTGCGGCCAAGCAATGTGTCTTGAAGAAATGTTGTGTTGCAAAGTTCCGGAAGGCGCACTTTTTTACGGGGAAATACGGCGTAGACGAAATGTGGTTTTTACACTGCAGCTGCGTCAAGAAGTAAAGAAAAGTCTGACTGAAATGCATGATTTCATGCGGCGGGGCTATACGCCAAAAGTGAAGCCGTCTAAATCCTGCAACGCCTGCTCACTTCGGGATCTATGCCTTCCGAAACTTATGAATGCCCGTTCTGTCAGCGACTATCTGCAAAAAAATGCGAGAGAGCAGCCATGAAGCATCTTTTAAATACACTTTTTGTAATGACAGAGAACGCTTACCTATCCCTTGATGGAGAAAACGTGGTCGTCAGTCATGGAAAAACTACAATAGGACGATTTCCTCTGCATACTCTCAAAGGAATTATTTCCTTTTCCTATGCGGGAGCCAGTCCTGCTCTTATGGGTGCCTGCGGCGAGCGGGGAATCTCTCTCGCTTTCTGTTCTCCGCGAGGCAGGTTCCTGTCCCGTTCCGTTGGAAAAACGTCGGGGAATGTACTTCTTCGCCGGACACAGTATCGGGTCGCGGACGATCCATCAGAAAGCTGTCGCATCGCACGCAACTTTATTTTTGGAAAAGTGTTTAACTGTCGTTGGAGTATTGAGCGAACCAAACGGGATCACGAGCTGAGAGTAAAAGTGGAAAATCTGGATACCGCTTCTCAAGCTTTGCAACAGGCACTGCCACAAATAGCCGAGGAAACCTCTTTAGATTCGTTGCGTGGGTTGGAAGGGACCGCGGCCACGGTCTATTTTGCTGTATTCGATGACTTGATTTTAGGCGACCAAAAGGTTTTCCATTTCAAAGGACGCAATCGCAGACCTCCGCTCGATCCCGTAAATGCACTGTTATCTTTTTCCTATTCTTTACTGGCAAATGATTGTGCCGCTGCACTTGAATCTGTTGGACTCGATCCATATGTGGGTTTTCTGCACCGGGATCGCCCTGGTCGCGCATCGCTTGCATTGGACCTTATGGAAGAGCTTAGGCCTTGTATGGCAGACCGTTTTGTTTTAACAATTATCAATACCAGAAAGTTGATGGGAAAGGACTTCCAGACTAGTGAAAGCGGAGCCGTCCTTCTAACAGATAACGCGAGAAAAACCTTTTTGCAGGCATGGCAGAGCCGTAAAATAGAAGAAATCACCCACCCATATCTGCATGAAAAACTTCCATGGGGCATGGTACCTTTCATTCAAGCTTTGCTGCTTACGCGATATCTGCGCGGTGACATGGATGGTTACCCGCCTTTTCTATGGAAGTAGTAAAAATTATGATGGTAGTTATTACTTATGATGTAAATACGGAAACATCTGCCGGGCGTCGTCGTCTTAGGCTGATTGCCAAGCAATGTGTAAACTATGGTCAACGGGTCCAGAACTCAGTTTTTGAATGTTTGCTGGACGCTGCCCAATGTCGAACTTTGCAGGCGAAACTACTGTCAATTATAGATCCGGAAAAGGATAGCCTGCGGTTTTACAATCTTGGCGATCACTACAAGACAAAAATCACACATTTTGGCGCAAAAAGTACTTATGATCCAGAAGATGTGCTGATGGTATAAAAGTGCGAACTCAGAGTTAACATGATATTGCTCGAGCTTCGCACTCCATTTCACACTATCTTGGTCAAACGATGTAAAACATATTCTCAATAAATTAATGTTGTTATCTTAAAAATTATTTAAAATATAAAATTTACACATAAAATATATAAAAATCATGTAACTTATTTGTGAAATTCGCAGTCGCTTCCCCCACGGGAAGCGTGGATTGAAATA
>ENA-UOOH01000247-UOOH01000247.1-fermentation-metagenome-genome-assembly--contig:-NODE-247-length-66192-cov-24.434522_pt1 | contig 66192 bp, 56 predicted proteins | sample MGYA00245778_ERZ724025 | MGnify/ENA primary metagenome ERZ724025 (study PRJEB28704, sample SAMN03018313) | fermentation metagenome | biome: anthropogenic terrestrial biome; feature: soil; material... | reverse complement strand
ACTGATACAAGTGTTCTGGAGGAATATCCCTTGAAAACGGGGTCCTGGTTAATCCATAGAATTCCTCAAACATGATCGCCGCCCTCCTTCCGAGCCTTCCGGTAGGAAACGGCTGGGGGGGTTACTTCTTTTCTTGCCTGGTTCTTTTTTGCCGCTGCCTGCAATAGCCTTGATGATTCGGCCGGTGCCGGCAGTAAGTGTTCCGGCAGCTTGGGACGTTTCCCGCTCGATTCCCCAATTACCAGGGGCTTGGCCTTCGCAATTTCACGGCCTTCATATTCAATAGTCAATATACTGGTATCGGCAGGATCATAAATAACTTCCACCTTGCTTCCGATGAAGTTAAGATCCACTTCATACTTTTGGCCATCGAAGCTGATGCAGCCTGCCTTGTCCACCTTCCGTTCTTCGCAATGGAGGAACGCTTTCGCTATGGTTTCAGTATCAAGAAACTTTAAGGCTTTCCGGTCACTGCGATAGGCGGTTTCTGGACTCATGTTACCCTGTAAACCGGAATGAGGTTTCTTTTGATAGCATTCCTCCAACCAGACCCAGAACAGCTGGTTTAATTTTTCAAGCGACTGGGGTTTTTCTAAAGCAGCTTCGGAAAGAAACGAATCCACTACCCGGTTAAATCTTTCCACCTTGCCGGTGGCCTCTGGAGAGTAGGGTTTTGCATAGAGCAATCGAATCCCCATTTGAGCACAGGCCCTGCTCATCCATTTGTTCCGGTATTGCTTGCCATTATCGAAATATACTTTATCGGGAACCCCGTATTTTAAAATCGCCTTGCGGAAACAGTCTTCTACAATGACCTGGTCCAGCACCGGATAGAATTCCCCGTGCAGGATAAAACGGGTGGCATCATCTACAAATATCGCCAAGTAGACCTGCTTCTTTTTCCCATTGAGGTCTATGGGCAGATACGGCCCGTATTTAAGATCCGAATGCCATAGTTGATTCCGATATTTCTTCTGATAGCGCCTGGCGGCCACTCCCGTATCCGCATAAAGACGCATGAGACGGCTGCTGTAACCCCGCTCTGACAGTTTCTCCTGCAGGGTGCTGCGCTTAATCTCTCCCGGTAGAGCCAGCCCTTCCCACTCCAGGATCTGAATGATCTGGGCCACGCTTCTTCCCGGAACCTCGCGGCGCAAAAGAATAGCCTGCTCCAGGAGCTTGGCCGGAATAGCCTCGCTTTGATTTCGCCCTTTTCCTTTGGGTTTGAGCCCATTAAATCCGTCTTTACTGTACTGACGCAAATACCTGCGCAGGGTTCGTTCGGATATGCCGGTTTGTTCGCATATCCTGCTCTTGATTTGCCTGGCCCGGGCTGCATCCAAGCCTTCGGCCAGTAGTGGAGATAGCAATTGCATCCTAAGGGCAGCTATCTCTTCGACTTTTTTACCATCTCTCATGCTTTACACCTTCCTTTTTAGGTTTCAAGCATGAGTCTACAACTATGCCCTTATGGACAAAATGCCGAACGGGTATGTACCCATAAATTTAAGTTTACGATGGAGCGGACAACTCTGGCCAGCCAGCCGGGGGCATCCCCCACATACTGACAGATCCTTTGGAGCTTGGATTTTGGAAGATCGGATTTATTTTCCACAGACGCTGCATCATGCCTGATCAGGATGGATTTAAGACAGCCCTGGAAATACTCGGCCACCTCATGAAACCAGAGCCGCCACTTCTTGATGGTGGATTCGTCAGCGGCAACATCTTGCGAATTCCCACTTATGACTGCCTCAATACTATCTGCTACATGCCGTTTGTAGGGCACCAGAAGATCTGGCAGTTCATGATGAATTCGGTTACACTGGGCACAACTCAGTCTTCGTATGACCAAAAGGATCTTTTCTCCCGGCCCATTTATACATACTCTTCTGCGGCTGCCGATAACCTTTAATTGTCCGCTACAGCATGGGCAGGAATTCTGCTCCGCACTCCTAACAAAAAACCCCCTTATCGGGGTTTAAAACCAACTCGTATTCTGATAAAATTACCATACCTTTTGGTGGGACGCTTCTGGTGCTTCTGGTGGTGCAGCTGCACATTTAACAGAGGCGTCTTTCCTTTCTCAAGATATGGCCATTATATCCAGCAATTCCTGGTCAGGCAATCCCGTCAGCTTTTGGTCCTTTTAGGCTAGCCGCAACAGGTTGAATCTATTATTCTCTTAAATTCAGGCAGCGATGATGGCGGTATTAATGTTATGCCGTAATATACAAGTCCCTTGCCCGGGCAGGAAAGAGTGTGAGTATATGTTTCCAGTACATTTAATTCCTCAAGCAGGGGTTCAATATAATTGTCATGTATTGCAATGCAGTCATATTTTTCAGGACTATATTCATCATACCTTTTGCCTGGCACCGGCTCTGTATCAAAGATTCCGAATTCATGTTTAGCCACCAGATCACCTCTATGCTCATCAATTCACTGATAAATTGAAGATCTTACTCTAGTAAAACGTAAAACAAAAATAATGTACATATAGATAATGCTTATTACCTTTATGAGAAATTTTTATACTAATTTATCTTCTCATAATTGTTTTCATCAAACAGGTAAACGACTTTCCCGTTAGGTGCTATTATCTTCTCTTGTTTAAAATAAGGCTCTCTTTGCGCATTGGAGCCAGCTACATAATGTGTTACCAAATATTCGTGAGTAAATCCAAAACTGTCTACCGCCACAACATTGGAAGTAAGTATTTGTCCGTCATTTATAGAATATTTGTCGTCAATGTCGAGTGTAAATGTCCCACCTAATCCACTATCTTTTTCCAACACAACAGGTGTCTCTTTTATTATTTTATCACCCACTTTTATCACATATTTCATATCAATAAAAGGATTATTCTTCTGTGAAGGCTTATAATCTATATCAAGGTGTCCTTTCGCGCGATAGTCATTTGATCCATAGGATGATTCGCCGGAAAAACGAGCAAAAATGTAGGGGAATACCTGCTCTTTTATGTTTGATACCTTCAATCCCTTGTGTTCTTCGATGTTTTTTACGCCATTATCCTCCATAATAATCTTGGGTGAAATGCTATCCGATATTTCAAAATTTTTAGTAGTGGAATACTGCAATCCTGATTTCTCAAGTCGGACAATCTCTCCGTTAAAATCAAGAGATACTGACATATTTTCCGTTACTGTCTTTGGCTCTATCGTAAATCTAATGGGTATAGTAAGGGTAGCAATGTCAAGTTTTCCTACTTTTGTGGTGGAATTATGAATTAAGCTTGCCTGTGCCTCTAATTTTTGATCTACATTTTGATAGATGGAATTAATTTGATTCTCTAAGCGATTTTCCACAGAATTGATTGTGTTATTGGTGTTTTCAACCCTGCTTTGCAATGAATTTATCTTAACTAAAGAATATAACTGCAAAACTATCAGTGCAGCAACTAAAATATATGCTGTTTGTTTTTTCATTCCCTCTTTTTCCTCCTTTTTTAAATATAAATAATCTTTAGACGGACTTTACTACTAATGTTCATTATACTGTTATTCTTTAGTTGTTACACTAAATCTTACTATTATGAAACTTTTTATTGCTTTGTTTTGCATATTATTTTTACATTATGTAAGTCTAACACAACAGTTACTTATAATCCTGCCGATAGTCAACAATATAGTCAACATACCTCTAAATTCAGTAGTCCAGTAATTAAAATAGGGTACTGCCCCTTAAAATTATTAAGTAGCAGTACTCTTGTTCTATTTTTATAGAAAATTATTCGGTTAAAAAATATCTTGTAAATATAACGCCCAACCCCATAACAATGGCAATGAAGACATAAAGCAGGAATAGCTCTGCTTTTCCCATGTTTGCTCTCACTTGGTTGCCGGAGTCCTCCTGATTTTTGAAATTGTCAGTGATTTCTCTCCCATCTGCATCGTACATGGATGTTGCATCTAAACGGGGATTATAAAGGGTATCATCTATTGAGTTCTCGAAATGGTTCTTTAGCTCTTCCGCAGAAAAAATCTCCAGAAACTGTTGATTTTCGACATTGAATTTGATTACTTCCCTTACCCTATCCTTTGCAAGATCCCCCGGATTAGTATAGGCGGAAAAGTCCAATCCGTAGTACTTGATTTCATCCGAAAGATTATATCCGCTTACAGCATAATATGGTTCTTTATTGATTGTAATCGGAAGGATCTGCAAAACTGAGGAATAATCTGAAGACCTGATTCTAGCACTAATAATTCTGTATCTCTGATTAAAACCTTTATCAAGTACAGCTACTCCATTTATATTAGCTTTTTCTTGATCCTTGAATGTAGCAACCAGCACGCCATCAACTTCTTTTGTCTCCAATACGTAAGCATTAACTGAGGGTTCAAACGGAGCGATAAATTCTGTTATGCCAGCTGCCAGATGACTTTTGTCATTGGTAAAATTATATTCCGAAGTATAGATCAACCAGGATAAAACCAGTGTCAGGACGATGCACAATACCGCAGCCAACAGCCGAGTCCTTTTGACCTTCTTAAGGAATTTCAGTTCAATCACCGGCACTTTTTCGGTATTTTCGATATCTGTAGCCATCTGTTCATATACTTTTTTACAATCCTCACAGGTATCCAGATGCTGTTCAACAGCATGATTTGTATCATCGCTGGTCAGTTTCTCAATATAGTTGGGAAGTAAATCCTGAACAATGCTGCAAGTTAACTCATTTTTCATTCCTGTCCCTCCTTCACTAATTTTTGTTTTCCCCGATAAAAAGTAACGCGCGCCCATGTCTCATTTCTCTTTAATATTTCACCTATTTCTCGGAAACCAAGTTCTCCAGTAAGCCTTGAGTACATGACCTCCCGGGTCTTTTCATCCAAGCTCTGAAGTTTTTGATATAGCGCAACTTTAGATTCGTTTGCCAAAATCAAACCTTCAACATTTTCTTTCGCCGGAAGACTTTCAGAAATCTCATCGATAGGATTTGAAGCGTACCGTTTCCTTTTTTCATGTTCCTTAAATAATAAATGTTTTGCAATCTGGCAAAGCCAGGTGGATACTTTGCAGTCTCCTCGAAAATTGTCATACGTTTTTATTGCTTGATAGAAGGTTTCCTGTGCCAATTCTTCAGATAAGTCGGCATCATGAGTCATGCAGAATAGGTACTTGAAAACCGTTTGAAAATAATCGTTATAAAGCTTTTCCATACTCTGCACTCAATCACCTCCTACTAATAAGTGCATAAAAAACATGATTCGTTACAAAAAATAGTTATTTTCTTAAATAATATTCTTAATAATTTACTGATGTAATATAAGAAAAATGCAACAGTATTGATCACTTAAGATTATTCTTATACCCTAGCAAATTGATATTTCCTTTACAATCTTGTAATTGGATTTGCATAATCAAAGACAACAATACCGCACTGCTTACAAATATAACCCTCAAAATCATTACCTGTAAATGCTTTCCGTGAAATCATAACATCTTCGGAATCTTTAGGATTTAACGATACCTTATGTCTACGTTTATTGAATGCTATGATATTTCCTGTTTGTAAATAGCCAGCTTGCATTTCGTTAGTAAGCGTCAAACCAGTTGACGTCTTGACAAATATCTAATCGTATCAAGCGATTACAGGAACCCCTCGTCACTGATTTCAACGACGTTCAGAAACTGTTTCCGTATGAGTTCCCGGAATGCCTCATCGCTGAGGCGCTCGCCTTTATAAACACCGTCTTCCACCAGACGATCGTCAATCAGCCTTGCAAATTCCTCGTCTTCACGGGCCATCTTTTGGTAGCGTAGTTGTACTTCATAGGGGAAATCCAGTTTGAAATCGATACGGCTCATGTTGCCTTTGAGGAACGCTTCGACCATATCGAGAACCGTGTCAATGTTACTTCGCTTTTTCATGTTGGCTCCTCTCACCTAAGTCTGGCGGGACTTTACACGTCTCCGGTGCGTTCCATGGCAGCAGCCGCTCTAATTGTTTCGGATCGCCGAGGTCCATGTTGGGCGCCACATCGAAAACATAGCTCAGAAATCGATACGGGTCCAAGCCATTTTCCTTCGCTGTCTCAACGAGACTAAACATGACGGCGCTGCCCTTCGCCCCTTTCGGCGTGTTGGCAAACAAAAAGTTCTTCCGGTCAATGACGAAGGGTTTGATGCTGCGCTCCGCCCGGTTGTTGCTGATCTCCAACCGTCCGTCCAAGAGATAGCTTATTAGCCAAGGCCACTGTTCTTTTAGGTAATAGATTGCTTTGCCGATCGCGGATTTCGGCGCAGCCTTCTGGGTGCTCAGCCATGCTGAAAAGGCGTCAAGCACCGGCTTTGCCAGTTCCTGACGTTTCTCATAACGTTTTTTCGCTGGGTATGTCGCCAGTTGCTCTTCAATGTTAAACAACGTGTCGCAATAGCGTTTTCCAAGCAGGGCCAAAGACCCCTCCCGATCTTTGGCCGGGAGAGCTTTCAGGGCTTCATCAAATTTTCGTCGGGCATGAGCCCAGCAGCCCACTACTGTGATTTGTGCCGGTAGACTATGGTAGCCGCTGTAACCGTCCGCATGCAAATATCCGGAAAAACCCTTCAGAAATTCGGCCGGGCGGCAGGCTTTTCGATCCGGCTGATATTCGTACAAGATAATCGGCTGCCCGGTATCTCCGCTTGTTCGGTATAGCCATATATAGCTCTTGGACTGAGCGGGTTTACCTGGTTCCCGCAGCACTTGCAGAGTGGTTTCATCCCCATGCAGTACCTGCCGGGCGCAAAGTCTGCGATGCAGTTCACGGTAGATGGGCTCCAACCAGTCCTCGGTGCTTTTCAGCACCCAGTTGGATAAGGTTTGCCGCGAAAGCGTTATTCCCTGGCGCAAAAAAGCTTGCTCCTGCCGGTACAACGGGGCTCCCATGACAAACTTTTGCGTGATTATGTGCGCCACCGCCTCCGGTGAGGCAAAGCTGCCTTTGATGACGTTGTTTCTCTGTGGCGTTCTGATCACGGGGACGTTGGTTCCGGTTTTTTCGCAGGTTCGGCAGGCATAGGTATAATAGATATCCTCCAGGATTATCGCGCTGGCCGGAATGAGTTTTAGCCGTCGCTGCACAGTCTTCCCGATGATTTGCAATTCGTCGCTGCATACCGGGCAGGTTCGCTCTTCCTCTGACAGAAAATGCTCGGTGGTTTCGACGGGCAGATTCTCAGGTAGGCTTTCTTTCGTTTCCCGACGCTTCTTGCGAACGTGTTTCTTAACGTCGGTTAGCTCTGGTTCCGGCACGGCTTCGTCCGCGAACACTTCCGCTTCATTGAATAGGTTCTGCTGCTCTTGGCCGTCATATTTGCTTTGCTCGGACGAAGACCCAAAACGTTTTTGACGAGCCAGGCGCAGTTGCTCCAGGAACCACTCTAGCTGACGCGACAATTCGGCGTTTTGAGTCTTCAGTGAAAGATATTCATTATATTCTGTACGCGAAATAGTGACGATTTCGGCGCTGTCTTTAGCAGTTTCATTCACGTTTTTCATACTTAAATTATACCATATTTTACCTTGGTTAGCAATGAAAACCTCTGTATTCTCAAGGCTTTCCGGCATTTAAACGATGCATAGATCCGCCATCGGATGCAGGGCTTTGGGCTGATCAATAGAGAGCCCTTCCATGAGCCAGCGAAACTGCTGCCTCGTGAGTGCCCGGACATCTTCTGGGGTTCTCGGCCATTGGAAACGCCCGCTTTCTAACCGCTTATACAGAAGCACGAACCCGTCTCCCTCCCAGTAGAGTGCTTTAATCCGGTCGGTTCGCCGTCCGCAGAACAAAAACAGACTGTCCGAGAAGGGATCAAGCTGAAAGTGCTGCTGCACCATAGCGGCCAGTCCATCAATGCCCTGTCTGAGATCTGTGTAACCACAGGCCAGATACACGTGCGCGGCGCGTGTGACATCTAACACAGCGCCTTCACCGCTCTGAGAACTGTTTCCACGGTTTCCGGACTAACCCCATTTTGAATTTCCAGCGTGACGGTATCCAGACGAATGATGACGGCCGCCGCAGGTGCGCTCTGAACCGGAGTTGGTAACGGGCACTCGGCAAATATCGCTGTCTCATCCTGCTTCATGACCGACTGCCGCTTTGACCTTTCAAGAAGGTTTTGTGTCCCTGCGTCCCAAACTGCACGCTGCCACCGATAATAGGTTTGCGGGCTGATATGGTGCTCTTTGCACCAAGTGCGAATCGTTTGTCCGCTGTTCCGACAATCATAGATAAGCTTGCGCCATTCCTCCACTTTAAGTTCATGTTTTACCTTTTGCAGTTCCATTTGTTATCCTCTCCTGCAAGTAGTATTAAGAGCTACTGAGTGTTCTCGCGATATCTCGCTATATCTCAGGATACTCTCGCTACCATAGTTTCTCACAGAAAAGGCGGGTGAGCTATGTGTCGTTAGATTTGACGCTTACTTTCGTTAGCACATTTCGGACACTTCATACCCTTTACCTCCAATTACAATTCTTAAACCAATTTGATTATAAAATGATGTTTATTTAGCAGTTGCTTACTGTTGCGACGTAATATAAGGATATCATACTATTTTCTGGCACATAGAGCTTTTTGGGTATTTTCTTTGAAAAATACAAATGTCATCTATAAAAACCCCAAAAAAAACGAGCCGAAAAATGCACTTTTTCAGCCCGTTTTTTGCCCCTTTTTTGCTCCAAAACCACTATATGTAGTGGTTGAACCCCCTTATTTGCCCTTTGAACCACTATACGTCATCATTATTATACTCTCAACGTGATACGTACGCGGGAACATGTCTACCGGCTGCACTTCCACGGCGCTGTAGCCTGATTGCTTGAACCGGGCCAGGTCGCGGGCCAGGGTGGAGGGGTTGCAGGAGACATAGATGATTCTGGCGGGGCTGCCGGTTATGACAGCGTCTATGACCTGCTCCTGACAACCGCTGCGGGGAGGGTCTAATATGACCAGGTCAAATGGCTTATTAAGCGACGGCAGTACCTTTTCACAATTGCCGGTTATAAAGTCGGCGTTATGGATGTTATTGCTGCGGGCATTGAACTTGGCATCTTCAATAGCGGATTGATTGCTTTCAATGCCGGTGACCGACGCTGCCCGGGAAGCCATATTAAGGGCGATGGTTCCGGTACCGCAATAGGCGTCCAGAACCGCTTGGGAACCGGATAGGCCGGCCTGCTCTTTTATAATTTCTATCATACGGTCCGCCTGCTGCTGGTTTACCTGAAAAAAAGACTCCGGGGAGAGCCTGCATTTAACCTCCCCTAACCTGCCTTCCAGGTACTTGGCCCCGCCGGCATGGGCTAGGACTCTGTCATCACCCCGGCTGAAATACAGGGAAGCAAAGTTTTTACTGAGTTGATCTATGACTGCCTTGGGAGGCGCAGCCAACAATCCATACAGGATAAGCATGAGGCTGTCGTCTACGGCCGATTGTCTTATTACCGCCGTTGCTCCCGGCTTGAATTTGACGGCGGGCAGCATCTGGTTAAGATAATGGCTGGCTTCCTGCATAGGCCGGGAGATAAGCCGGCAGTCCGTTATCTTTACCCAATCATGGCTGCCGCCCCGGTAGTAAGCCAGGTAGGAATGCTCCCCGTCCCCGCTTAAGTGCCAGCTTACTTTGTTGCGGTAAAGCCAGGGTGATGACAGCCCCAGCACCGGTTTTACTTCTTTATCAATATGGCCGATACGAAGCAGATTATCCCGGACTACCTGGCGCTTGAGTTCCAGTTCCCGGCTGTATTCCACATGCTGATAGGCACAGCCGCCGCAGTCATAGTAGTGCGGACAGCGGGTTGCAGTCCGCTCCGGGGAACTTTCGTATATACCGGCTATTCTGCCCCGGCTATAGCGGGAACGTTCCTCCACGATTTCTATTTCCAGTTCTTCGCCGGGCAGGGCATGGGGGATAAACACCGCTTTGCCGTTGATACGGGCTACCCCTTCCCCTTGGTGGCTGATTCCATCTACTAGGCAGCGCATTTTCTTCTCCTTCTTAAAAAAGCGGAAAGCATAATTGCTTCCCGCCCCGCTTTTTATGATATGCTAGGCAATATTGCCGTACTGTTTCTGCCCTTCATTAAAAGCCTTGAGATTGATGGCCAATGCTTTGGCGGGGACCATCTCCCGAATAGCCTTCTCCACCTGGTCTCCCGGCAAGCCGATGGCCGCGGCCAGGACTCCCACCAGCACCACATTGGCAGCCCGTACGTTGCCGCAGGCAACTGCTATGGCACTGGCGTCCACCACCAGGGTACGTTCTACCAGCTCGGCCACCCGCCGGTCGATATCCTGCGGATATTTGACCTTGCCGCTCATGACCGGCAGCGGGTCAACCCGGTTATTATTTATGATAACCATTCCTCCGGGCTTTAAGTAATCCAGCCAGCGGGCCGCTTCCAGTTTTTCGAATGCCAGTATGATATCGGCATCACCTTTTTTTATAATAGGCGAATATATCTTGTCGCCGTATCTGACCTCGGAAACTACGCTCCCCCCCCGCTGGGCCATGCCATGTATCTCCGACACTTTAACATCATGTCCCAACTGTACCGCTACCTGGGCCAGTATCCGGCTGGTAAGCAGCGTCCCCTGACCTCCAACACCAACAATAAGAATATTTGTCGTTTTGCCTGCCATAACTAACCCTCCATTATCTTGATCGCGTCAAAGGTACAAACCTGGGCACAGAGGCCGCAGTTAACACAGGTATTGGGATTGATGGCCGCCAGTTTTTTATCTTCGATAAAATAGATGCCGGTACAGCCAATACGAATACAGAGCTTGCAGCCTTTGCACAGTTCGTTCTCAACCACCATCTTTATATCAGCCGGCGGCTTTTGCAGTAAGGCACAGGGACGTTTAGCGATGATAACCGAGGGCTCCCGCCGCTGCAGTTCCTCTTTCAATGCCTGCTCCAACTGATCCAGCTGCAGCGGGTCAACTACCCGGACATTTTTTATTCCTATGGCCTTTATCAGGGCCTCCAGATCCAATTTGGCGGTAGGCTCCCCCTTGATGGTAAATCCGGTGGCAGGGTGATCCTGGTGGCCGGTCATGGCGGTGGTGCTGTTATCCAGTATCACTACCGTAGAGGTCCCCTGGTTATAGACGATGTCAATAAGCGGAGTTATGCCGGAATGGACAAAGGTAGAATCACCGATTACGGCCACTACCTGGCCGGCATATTCACGGCCCCGGGCCTTTTCCATTCCCAGCGCAGTGCCAATACTGGCTCCCATACAGACACAGGCGTCCATACCGTCCATGGGGCTTAAAGCCCCCAGGGTATAGCAGCCTATATCGCCCATTACCGTCAGACGCATTTTTTTCAGGGTATGGAAAACGCCCCGGTGAGGACAACCCGGACACAGCAAAGGAGGCCGCGCGGGGATCTCTTTATCCAGTCCGAAGCCTGCGCTTTGAGCTCCCCCGCCCAGTCGTTCTTCGATAAATTCCGGGCTGTATTCCCCCAGAAGGGTAAACAGTTCCTTGCCTTCTACGGCGATCCCCCATGATCTCACCTGTTCCTCAATTACCGGTTCCAGTTCTTCCACTATTACCAGGCGCTCAACCCCCGCCGCAAATTCGCAGATAATTTTATCCGGCAGCGGGTTCACCATTCCCAGTTTCAGCACTGATATATCCGGCAGCACCTCTTTAACGTACTGGTAGCATACGCCGCTGGTAATAACCCCCAGGCTGCGATCGCCCCACTCTATCCGGTTTAATTCACTGGTCTGGGCATATTCCTTCAGCTTCAGCAGCCTTTTCTCAACTTCCACATGTCGCTCCCGGGCAAAGCCGGGCAGCATAACATTTTTGGGAGCATTTTTCTTATAGTCCTTGATACCGATTTCCTGCCGCTCCCCTTCCAGCACCAGGGTCTGGGAATGAGCCAGGCGGGTGGTGATACGCAGCATCACCGGAGTATCGAACTCTTCGCTGATAGTAAAGGCCAGGCGGGTATAATCCTTGGCTTCCTGACTGTCGGACGGTTCTATAACCGGCAGCTTGGCAAAGCGTCCATATCCCCGGTTGTCCTGCTCGTTCTGCGAAGAATGCATGCCCGGGTCGTCAGCCGAGACGATAACCAATCCCCCGTTAACCCCAGTGTAGACAAAGGTATATAATGGGTCAGCCGCAACATTGACCCCAACATGCTTCATAGCTACCAGGGTCCTGGCCCCGCCCATTGACGCCCCGGCGCCGACTTCCATGGCTACCTTTTCATTAGGCGACCATTCGGCATAAACACCGGGATAACGGGCAAAGCTGCTGACTATTTCCGTACTGGGGGTACCCGGATAGGCGGTCGCTACAGTGGCGCCGGCTTCATAGGCCCCTCGGGCAATAGCATCATTGCCTATCATCAGTTTCTTCATAATAATTATTCTCCCTGCCCCTCATTTTCAGAATATACAAAGAGCCTTCCATCCTAATAAGGACGAAAGGCTTCAGCATCTAAGCATAACCTGTAAGTCGTCGTCCCCCTAATAAATGACTATTTCATCAAGATAATAGCACATATAGGGGGATTATGTAAACGATTGCTTAATCCTGCAAAATCTCTACCGTCCTGCTAAGTACGGGAGTTATGCCAGATACCTACGGCATCGCTGATCAATCGCGCCATCTGGTATACATGACTGATGCTCCCAAAGCTGCTCCGGCCCAGTCTGGGCTTATCATCCTGACCGGCTACTATGCCGGTTATATAAAAATGTCCTACTGGTTCCAATTTTCTTGCTACGGCCTTACCCGGCTGCAGCGTCCCTTGAAAAAGCTTAACCATGCCTAAATCATCGGCAGTCGCCAGTGAAGCGTCAATGGCAATCTCCACGCAGCCCGGGTGCTGTCGCCGGATCAGTTCCATGCGGCTGGCCAGGTTTTTGGCATGCAAAGGCTCATCCAGGGTGCCATAGACCAACAAGGAAGCTGCTTTTTCCTGTATCATACTGCCGGTTAATGGCCCCAGGCAGTCCAGTATATGGCGCTCCGACCCAATACCCAAAAATATCGGCTTCCCGGCCAGGGTATCAAGGATGCTCAATTGAGCCGCCATTTCCTCGCGCAGTCCTTTATCGGAGTAATGCCCTTTTAAAATCAACATGAACGGTTGGCTAAGCCTCCAGGACCTTCCGCAGGCCTTCTACAAAACGTCGGTTTTCTTCCCCGGTGCCTACTGTCACCCGAATAAAAGTAGGATAGCCGAAAATATCACCGGAACGAATGATGATACCCTGGCGGAGAAGATTTTCGAATACTTCCCGGCAGTCTTTGCCCGTGTCGACAAAAATAAAGTTGGCTTCGGTGGGGACATAATCAAGCTGCATCTTCTCAAACTCTTTATAGAGGTAGCGCTTGCCTTCCTGATTGACTTCCCCGCTCCTCTGCAAATGCTCTTTATCGTCCAAAGCCGCCGCCGCCGCTATTTGAGCCAGCATATTCACATTAAAAGGCTCAATCACCGTTTCCACCGCAGCAGCTATATCCGGTGTGGTCAGGGCATAACCTATCCGCAAAGCAGCCAGTCCGTAAATTTTGGAAAAGGTACGCAGTACTACTGCATGGCGGCCGGCCCGAACAAATTTCAATCCGCTGCCGTAAGCAGGATTTTGAGAATATTCACTGTAAGCTTCGTCAAAAACCACCAGGACATCGTCTGCAATCTGGGCCATAAATGCGTCTAGTTCGCCCTCCGCAACCATAGTCCCGGTAGGATTATTGGGATTGCAGATATAGACGATTTTAGTCTGGGGAGTCACTGCAGCCAGCATAGCCTTTAAATCATGTTTAAAATCCAGCAGCGGAACCTTGACGGATTTTGCTCCCATGATGGTGGCGGTAAAATCATATTCGGAAAAGGATGGCTGCCCATATACCACCTGGTCGGTCGGATTTAAAAAGGTTTCTGCCAGCAGCTTCAGCAGTTCATCCGAACCATTGCCGACCAGAATCCCATGTATATCGTGATCATAGGCTTGCGCAAGTTTTTGCTTGAGGTAAAAGCAATTGGCGTCCGGATAAACATGCATCTGATCCACCATCCTGCTGACTGCCTGCCTGGCCATGGGTGAAGGTCCCAGGGGATTTTCATTGGAAGCTAATTTTATAATATTGTCTATACCCAATTCCCGCTGGACTTCCTCTACCGGTTTCCCCGGTACATAAGGCTTAAGGTCAAAAATCTCTTTTCTAGCTCTTTTTTTAATAAACTCGGACATTATCCTTACCTCCCACTTTAGCTTGCTGCCCCAATATTAATCCCGCAGCATATCCCTGATGAATCCTGGCAGGGCAAATGCTGCGGCATGCACCTGGTCATTATAATATTTTAAATCATTAATAGTGCTTCTGTCACCTGAAGCTTGCCTGGGGTCATATACCTTACTGCCAATGGTAAAGCTCCAGGGGCCGGAAACATAGGTGGGGATACAGGCCAGATAAACCTGGGTCCGGGGAAAAGCAGAGTCTATATTGCGATATACCGAGCTGAAGACCTCCCGGTAAAACAGCGGCGATTCTGACTGTACCACCATCATCCCGTCATCTTTCAGACATTTATATACATTGGCATAGAATTCACGGGTAAATAACTGCTGGGCGGGTCCTACCGGGTCAGACGAATCTACCACCACCAAATCATATTTTCGGGGAGGATTTTTAACAAATGCAACCCCGTCCTGTGAATAAAGCGTGAGTCTGGGATCATCAAAGGCTGACGCAATTAAAGGGAAATAGTCCCTGCTGGTCTTAACCACCCGGGCGTCAATTTCCACCATATCAACGCTTTGCAGGCAATTATGCCTGCAGATCTCCCTCAGGGTTCCTCCGTCTCCCCCGCCGATAATCAAAACATCTTGGGGATGCGGGTGGGAATACATGGGAACATGGGCTATCATCTCGTGGTATATAAATTCATCCTTTTCACTGACCTGCAAAGCATCATCTAATATCAGGGCCTTTCCCCATTCCTGGGTTTCTACCACTGCCAGCTCCTGATAAGGAGTCTTTTCCCGATGCAGTATTTTATTGATCTTCCATTTCACTTCGTAGCCATCTGTGTTTTTTTCACAGAACCAAAAATCACCCATCGAATGCCCCCTTTAAATATAAAATCAATTTTCTGCTATCAGACTATAATTGCGCCCTATATCATAGAGGAAAGACCCCCTACAGAATTCATGTTCTATGCTCCATTAACTCTACCACTGCCCGCACGCACTGCTGCAGTGATTTCTGGTCATTAAAATCAGCGGCCAGTAAAGTAGCCTTAATTATATCATCAATTTCACTGCCGCTGTAAGTTCGTATCCATTGCCGCAAGGCGGCTGTAAATTCGGGATTATTTTTATGGACAAACACCATATCCAGGAGACTGAGTAAAAAATTCATCTCTTCAAAACTGATGCGTTGCCTGAAACCCAGGTCGGCGATGAGGCTGACGCTTTCATCGTAGACTTTTTTGCTCTGTTCTTCAAAATTCATTACCGGCTGATCCTTTCCGCATCCTTCATAATCTGTTTTTGCAGGTCAAAGGCTACGGGTATACGCACTCCGCTGCGGCCGTCCCGGTTTTTTTCAATTATCAGATAATAATTAGGGTTAAGGTATTTCTTGATCTCCTCATCCAGCTCAAAATCCTCTTTAGGAATGGGAGTAAGTTTAAGCATCAGGTCGCATTCATTTTTCATGCGCCGGGCTCCCTGCAGGGTACCGTCAGTATTGAGCTGCACCAGGCACATAACTGCTATCTTGAGGTTTTGCGCCAGCATTTTTTGAGTTTTCACTATCTGCTCCAGGATCTGCCACTCCGACAGGCGCGGGTCAAATTTATCCATCCGGCCCACATAGTCTATAATCATCATTTCAATATTCTTCTGGGCCTTGAACTTCCTGGCTATGGATACGGTTTTCTCCGGGGTCAGATTAGGACAAGGATAGGAGTAAAAACCACTTTCCCGCAGGCGGGAATAAGCATTCAGAATTATGGACAATTCAGTTTCATTTATACTTCCGCTGCGGATGCGGTCATGTTCAATTGACGATAGGATTGAGCCCCAGCGTAACGCTATCTGCTCCCGGCTCATTTCGGTATTCAGATATAACACGCTTTTTTTGCTGTCCACGGCAATAGCTTTAGCCGTATGCAGAGCAAAAGCAGTCTTGCCATGTCCGGTCTGGGCTCCCAGAATAATCAATTCCCCGGCTTTATAGCCCAGAGTCACATGATTTAAATTATCAAAACCGGTGGGCAGTCCATCCAGGGGGATAAGCCCCTTATTCATTTCACTGATTTCTTTGAAGCGCAGAAATCGCCGCTCCACCTCATCGTAACCTAAATTGGCCATTTCTGCCGGGGTATCGACGTGATCATCTATTTCCAGAGCCGTAAGATTGGTCAGTTTGTCTTCGGCTGCCATTAATATCTGTTCCACATCACTGCCCTGCTGCTCCGTTAGAATCTCATAACTGGCCTTCAGGAATTCCACAAACTTGCGCAATCGCGATTTATCTTTAATTTTTTTGATCCAGTATTTTATATTTTCGTCGTCAATATAGTGTTCCGCTATGTATTTTAATTCTTCAATATCGCGGGGATTGGAAAACAAACCTAATATATGGCCTTCTTTAAGCACTTCCACCAGAGTAGGCCGCACTTCCCGCAGGTAGAGACTGCTGCATAGCTCGAACAACAGTCCGTTCCGGGGAGAATAAAAATCACTGGCGGCTAAAAGATTGTAGGCTTCTATGCCGGCGTCTTCCGAATGCAAAATGGCTGATAGGACGCGTTGTTCACTTTCCAGATCGAAAAGGTATTCTTCGGGCAAATCATTTAACAATTTAAACACCATCCCCAAAAATCAAAACGGGGTATTTATCCCCGTTTCTATTATACCTTAGTTTTAATTTCTTCCAAGCTTCCCGGTGGTACATAAATCTCATATTCTGAGGAGGCGGTTCGGGCAATGCCCTTTTTCGAAGTTCCTGACCCGGCTATGCGCTCATTCTTATTTTTTTGTTTAAACTCCTGCAATTCTTTGTCGGCATCCTCCGCCCGGCGAATCTCTTTACTCATCCAATTATTAAGGACGCTGTCTATGTATTCCAGGCCGCCATTGCGGGTACGCTGGCACATGATCTCCCCCGCCTTCATAATCATGGCGTGGGAGAACCCCCAGTCATAGCGCCATTTATAATAAATCCGTTTGCGGGCGCTGGCATTCATATCAATACCAGTATTATTACCAAAGTCAATAACATCGGGGTCAAACTGATTAAGGCGCAAGGCGGTAAATTTCTCGCTGTCGACATAGCTCTTAAAATACATCTCCAGTCCTTCAACCGTGCTGACAGAGTATTCCTTAATATCCCGCGCAATTTTACTTATATCCCCGGGATTAAATATCTGCCGTTCAAAGCATAATTCCAGCATGCACAGCAGAAATTCCGGGGTAAATCCCATCTCCTCCAGCCATTTATGCAGTTCATTGGACATTTTCACGCTCATCAGATTGCCGGTTTTCTTGGAAATAAAGTCGGCTACCTTCTTAAAAGCATTGCTGGTTTTACCCGGTGGGTCGACCACCCTCTTATCTTTTTCTTCTTCCAGCGCTAATTCCAATTGGACTATGCGTTCCCGATACTCATCCAGCAAATGTTCCGCCGGCTGCTGGTTATCTGTGTTATCGGGCTTCACCTCAAGGCGGGGATGATCCCGGGCTACCATTATCCCCAGCTTGTCCATTAAAGGGTCAAGACTAATGATCTTATCGGTAAAACTGCCCCGGCCTTTATGAATAGTAATGATCCCCATTTGCTCCAGACTGCTGAGCTTACGCGATAATTTTTGCTTGCTCAGTATCGGACAAATCTGCAGCACCTGTCCCACGGTAATACCGCAATTGTAAAGGGGATGAGATTGCTCCAGGGTATAAAACAGAGCTGTAAATATACCGATATCTTCAATATCAAGTTCCAGCTCCTGGGCATAGTTAAATATCACGCCAGGAAGACAAGCAAAGCTCCAACGGTGTATTTCTAGCCAAACAGAATTATTTTGCATATTTATACCAGCCTCCCGGATATAACGTACATGCATTATACCACTTGCTTTTCTGGGTGAACAAGGAATGAAAATTTGCGTTATATAACAAAAACCTGCATATTACCTTTAAAACCAACTAACATGATGAAGTAAATGTCACCCACTGCTAAATATAAAACTTGACTGGTTGAGTTTGGCAATAATCGCTTTATAAGCAAAAATAAAGGGAAAACCGAGGCATTTCTACCCAGTCTTCCCTTTAAGCTTAAACAATTGCTGAAGCCTTCTGCAGGGCTTCGATTATTTGATCGTAATTGCCCCTGCTCCATTTTTCCCGGAACATATCGTTGACCTTAAGGCAAAATTGCAGGTACATCTGTTCTGCTTGCAGGGCCTGGGCAATATCGGCGCCGGTATGGACAAAATGCGGGTGTACCTCTTCCGCGGTCACCAAATCAAATTCCTGCTGCCAATCCGGGATATAAACCGGTAATTTGAGTTCCTGCTGAATAGCGGCGGCAAAATCCATCTGGGCCTCTTCTTCCCCGTGAACCACAAATACTCCCCGAGGTTTGGCTACAAAACCTTTGAGCCATTCCAACAGGCCGTTTCTGTCAGCATGAGCGGAATAAGCCTCAATTCGTCTGATATCAGCCTTTACCGCTACTCTTTCGCCATGAATGGTTACTGCCTCTTCACCGTTTAAAAGCCGCCTTCCCAGGGTTCCTTCCGCCTGATAGCCCACAAAAAGGATAGTGGACTCCGGACGCCACAGATTGTGTTTAAGGTGGTGTTTTATCCTCCCCGCTTCACACATGCCGCTGGCTGATATGATTATGCTTTTATGGCGTACTTCATTCAATTCCATTGACTCTTCTTTAGTGCGGGAATACTTGAGATTGATATAGCGCAAAGGGTCGCCGTCTTTGATAAACGCTCGGGTAGCATCATCATACCAGTCCTGATGCTGCAGGAAAATCTCGGTAGCAGCTATAGCCAAGGGACTGTCGATATAAATATTGATGCCAGGGTCAAGCTTACCCTCGGAGCCCAGCAAAATTAAATCATGCAGCAGATCCTGAGTACGTTCCACCGCAAAGGCAGGAATGACCAGATTGCCGCCTTTCTGCATAGTTTCATCAATGACCTGCAGTAATTCGCCGGCCCGGCTGGGCGGATCGTCATGCAGACGATTGCCATAGGTGGATTCTATTACCACATAATCGGCGCTTTCTATTATAGCCGGGTCTTTAACAATCGGCTGTTTAATATTGCCTAAATCCCCGCTGAAGACCAGCTTGGTTTTTTTGCCCTCCTCTTCCACCCAGAGCTCAATAATTGAGGCCCCCAGTATGTGCCCGGCAGTTCTGAGTCTTACCTCTATATTAGGACTCAGGCTGATAATCTCATCGGTATTGAGGGCGCGAAACTGGGAGAGACACTGCAGGGCGTCCTGGGAGGTATAAATCGGCTCCAGCAAATCTTTGCCGGATCTTTTAAGTTTGCGATTCTTGCGTTCAATTTCCGATTCCTGTATATGTCCGGAATCAGGTAGCATGACCTGGCATAATGCTTCGGTCACCTGGCTGCAGTATATGGGGCCTTTAAAGCCCTTTTTGCACAGTTTGGGAATCAGACCGCTGTGGTCTATATGGGCATGGGTCAGGAGGAGAAAATCAATGCTGGCGGGGTCAACCGGGAAATCATGGTAATTGCGCTCCTGCAACGACTTGGAGCCTTGAAAAAGCCCGCAATCTATAGCAAAGCGGGCTTCTTGGGTTTCTATCAGATGAAACGATCCGGTAACGGTTCTGGTGGCCCCGAGAAATTTAAGCTTCATATAATCCACCGCTTTCAAAATTAATTAATGTAATTATACAGCAACTATATTACGGGCGTCCTTCTTTTTAGATAATTTATTAAATTCCTGGTGGAAATTAATTATCTCATATCGAATCAGATCCGGGTTTTTACTTCTTATGGCACGATCCAGGTTGGCAAAACTGTTGCGGGCGAATTCTTTCACCACCTCATTACTGTCCAAATCCTCAACCAGTTCACTGTACTTACAGTGTACCTGTTCAAAAATAGCGTAGTATAATTCCTTGATCTGCAAAACCCTTTTGGCCACCTGCTCCAAATTCAATTCTTCCTTCTCCAAAAGGTGGAGCAGGCTGAGGAACAGGTTATGCAGCAATTTATTATTAAACACAGCGGCCATTACTTCTCTTTTATACTGCTTGCAGAGAAGATAGCGGACATAATCCCTGAATTCTCTGCGCGAAGCAGGGGAAAGAAGCTGATAGGCATTAAGGATCTCTACTTCATTAACAGTGATGTCTCCGAGCACGTAAAAACCCCCTTTAATTTAGTATTACATTAAAGGAGGTTTTCCACTTTAGGTCCCATAAATCCTTTAGTTATTTATCGTATAATTCATGGTTAATTCAATGTCATTCGATACAATTCATCATTACGCCTTGATTATTATGGTAATTTATCCTTTTCTATGTCGACAAAGGAATTGCCCCATTTTATCAATAGCCTCTTCAATGTTGCCGACACTGGCCGCATAGCAGCATCTGATGTATCCCTCGCCGCAATTGCCAAAAGCATTGCCGGGCACTACCGCTACCTGTTCTTCCTTTAAGAGCTGCTCACAGAAATCTTCACTGTTCATCCCACTGCTGGTAATAGAAGGAAAGCAATAGAATGCACCCCGGGGTTCAAAACATGATAATCCGATCTCCTTAAAACCGGCCAGCATCAGTTTACGCCGGTAGTTATAGTTCTCGACCATCTTTTTCATCTCCCCTTCTCCATGACGCAGAGCCTCAATAGCCGCCTTCTGCGCCATAATGGGAGCGCACATTATCGTATACTGATGGATCTTATTCATAGCGTTTATAATTTCCGGATGCCCGCAGGCATAACCGATACGCCAGCCGGTCATGGCAAAAGACTTGGAAAAACCGTTAAATACAATAGTGCGGTCTCTCATACCGGGAAAAGATGCAATAGATACGTGTTCACCTTCATAGGTCAGCTCTGAATAAATTTCATCTGATAATACGATTAAATCATGCTTGATGATAATATCAACCAGGGCCTTGAGGTCGTCGTGCTTCATAATCCCACCGGTGGGGTTGGTCGGATAGGGTAAAATAAGCACCTTGCTGCGCGGGGTTAAGGCTGCTTCCAGAATATCCGGGCGCAGGCGGTATTCATCAGCATCATAGGTCATCAGGGAGACCGGTTTACCATGTACCAGTGTGGTTCCGGGCGAATAGGAAACATAGGAAGGCTCAGGCACCAGCACCTCATCTCCCGGCTCGACCAAAGCCCTCAGAGCCAGGTCCACGGCTTCACTGACCCCGACCGTAACCAATATCTCATCTTCCGGAGAATAGTTTACCCCGATTTTTCTGCTTTCATAGGCGGCGATTTCCTCCCGCAGCTCCGGCAGCCCCAGATTGGAGGTATACATGGTATACCCCTTTTCCAGGGAATAAAAGCAGGCTTCCCGGATATGCCAGGGAGTCACAAAGTCGGGTTCCCCCACTCCCAGGGAGATAACCCCTTCGGTTTGGGTAACCAGATCAAAAAATTTTCTGATGCCGGAGGGCGGGATATCCCTCACTACTTTGGAGACATATTGATTCATATTGACCTTGCTGTTCACGGACTAACCACCAGCCTTTTGTCCTGTTCCGGTTCTTCAAAAACGAAATTTTCCTGTTTATAACGCTTGAGAATAAAATGGGTAGTGGTGCTCTGCACATGATCCAGAGTAGATAGTTTGTGGGAGACAAACCAGGAAATATCTTTCATGTTATCTCCGCTCACTATCACCGAGAGGTCATAGGTGCCGCTCATCAGGTAGACGCAGCTCACCTCGGGAAACCGGCATATGCGCTCGGCGACATTATTAAAACCGACTTCCCTTTCAGGCGTAACCTTTACGTCTATCATCGCGGTTACTCCGTCATCTCCCAGGCGTTCCCAGTTTATAATAGTGTTGTAGCCCAGGATATATTTCTCGCGCTCCAGCCTTTTAATAATGGCAACGACTTTTTGCTCATCTTCCCCCAGCATAGTTGCTATAGTTTTGGGGTTCAATTGAGCGTCATTCTCAATTAAGCGTAAAATTCGCTTTTCCAGTTCCATTCTTCTTGCCTCCTTGTAAACATATGGATAAGCCCCAACTTACAAACGATTTATAACCCCCAGGATACAAAAAAGCTCTCATCCCTGAAGGGACGAGAGTCATTCTCCCGCGGTACCACCCTAATTGGCCCGTGCCCGGCTTAATCGTAATAACGGTCTGTAACCGTCCGGCTCATCACCGGCGCTCCCAGGTGGCGTTCACCCTAAAGACTGCTGCCGGTTTCCAGCATACCCGGCTCTCTGTCAGCAGCATTACAGGCTACTCTTCTGATCATCGCTTTCTATTATTCTGTATTGTACTACATGCTACCATTCCCCAATGGCAGAGTCAATATGGGAACGCAAATTAATTATCGTTAAAACCGTGCCAGTTATGCCCAGCAGGGGTAAAGTTTTTCTGAACTATTTTTTAAAATGGCGCATATTATTACTCTAGATTTTAAAGGGAGGTATGAGACTACTGATAAAGTCCCCAAAATTGCGTCAGGGTATGTATAAATATACTGGCGACCATTGGCGGAGCATGGGTAACAACATCCTGCGAAGGCGATTGGCGGAACGGGGCGAGCGGCACGGACGCCGCGAGAGCGCCACTGAGCACGGATGCGAATTGGCGCTGTACCCCTGGAGACAAGCGACAAGCAGTTGATGTTGTCCATGCGTAGACTGGGCGCAAGTTATTTATACATACCCGTTTACCCTGAATAGACTTTTTCAGCGGTCTCGGAGGTATATCTATGGATAAATTAATATCTCTTAATAATGAAGAACTACAGGTAGCTCGCAGGCTGGAAGACTATTTCAGCTCCAGCGATATGACCTTCCGGGAAAAGGTATTCCACGCCCTTCTCATTGCCCGCTATGAATTGGAAGGCCATCACTTCAGCAATGAACTGGAGCGCCAGAAGATTATGGATTTCGCCCGGGTCCTTGACTGTCTGCTGCAAAAAACCATTTAACTTTATTTAAAAAGTAAAAATTTCTTTTTTAATATCAGGTATTCAACTACATAGGCTGCCAGCATGCAGATAAAAATGCCCAGGTAGATCAGCCGTTCGGTTCTGATACGGTTTTGTAAACTGTTTATGGCGTCTTCCTTTTCTCCCACAAAATTAAAGATATTCTGCTTTTCCTCCTTAATGGAGGTCATTTGATATATAGTCTGGTAAAGTTCATCCTGCAAGGCAAAATACTTGCTCCAGGCTGACACCCGATCTGATTTAAGGGAATCGGTCCACTTGCGCATGGTCTGTTGTTCCTCCTCCGGACTCAGCAGCAGGGCGTCAACAGCCATGATGCCGCGGCTGTTGGCAGGATGGTCTGCTTGTATAAGCTTGCAGACGGTGGGGGCCACATCAATAACCATACTGTTATTGATGCGGGTGTTGCTTTTCAAACCCGGACCATGGATTATGAGCGGCACATTATTGCTGGGAGAGGAGCTCCGGGCAGAGGTAACTACTATCAGGGAATTATAATAAGCATCTTCCTGCCTCAAGCTGTTTATAAACCTGCCCAGAGCCTGGTCGCATTCTTTCACGGTTTCATAATAGGCCTTCTCATCCAGACTGAGGAGGGCATGGCGGCAATCGTTTAAATATATATAGCTTAAAAAAGGCCGGTCCTGTTTGAAGACTTTTAAGGCCTGTTCCAGTACCCTTTCATCACTCTCGCTGCCGGTTACCTGGTAATAAGTTTTATCTCCTTTTTCATAGGCCTGCAGTTTTCCGCCCGACCCGTCGATGACCGCATACTTCTTGCCCATTTGGCTGACAATATCGCACAAAGTCTCAGTTTGTATCTTATCCTTTACCGTAATATGCTGATGATCCTGAGGAAAACTGCCGGTCAGAAGTGAAGCCTCGGCCGCTTCCACCGTATCAACCTGCAAGGCCATGGATTTCTCGTCCCAAACTCCTTCCCCCGCCAGGTCCTTCATATTATGTACCGGGGCGCTTACATAACCTTCATAATTCAAGCCGTCCACACTTATGATAAAAATATGCTGCAAGGGTTGGGGCTCGGCCGCGGCAGAACCGATGCCGGCCGATAATGTCAAAACCAGGGTCAGCATCAGTCCGGGAAACCAATGCTTCATAATTAACCACCTCCCGCCTTATCCTGGTTAAATTTATATTGACGGGAAGGGGCTAATATACCTCAGGGGTCAATTAAGAGGTCAATAGCGGCCGCTTTTGAATATGGAATAGACTAATCCCAGGCCTAATAATATCCCCAATATAAAACCGCCTTCCACCAAGGGAAGCCGGCTCAATACATTGCTTCTGCTCTCTTCCGCTACCAATGAGGTCCCGATTATGATACTGGCCAAAATTATAGCCAGGGCCAGGCGGTTGGAAAGGATATCAATTTTATTAGCCAGCTTATGCAGGTTATGATGTTCCATCTGCACCTTCATTTCACCGGCTTCCAGCATCTTAAGCACGTTGTCCACATCCCGGGGAAGGGTTTGGGCCAGGTCGGTATAATCCAACAGCAGATTGCCTACCCGTTCCTTAATGTGTTCAGCCGAAAACCTCTGCCGGATTACCTTTTTCCCGTAAGGCTCGGCAATATTGATTATGCTTAACTGCGGATCCAACTGGGATATCATATTTTCCACCGTCATAAGCATTTTGACCAGTAAAGACAATTCCGGCGGTATCCGTACCTGGTATTTAAATGATAATTCCACCAGTTCAGCCAGGGCCTCACCCAGGTTAATCTCGGAAAGAGGCAGGCCATAATATTTCTGCTGCAGCCGGGATATATCCCGCCGGAATTCAGCTTTATCAACAGATTGGGAACCAATGCCGATATCAAGCAACGCTTTGGCTACGGCATTGGCGTCATACCTCATCATGCCTACCAGCAAATCCATCGCTTTTTCCCGGGTAACCCGATCCATTACCCCTACTTGACCGAAATCATAAAAAATGATTCCCTCCCCATCTACTACGGCCAGATTTCCCGGATGAGGGTCAGCGTGGAAAAACCCGTGCTCATACACCTGCTCAAACAGCGCTTCAACCATATGGGCAGCAATCCTGCCCGAATCGTAGCCCGCTTTCTTTAGCCCCGCGGGATCGGAAATCTTTATTCCTTCCAGATATTCCAAAGTAAGAACCTTGCGGGAAGAGTAATCCCAGAATACCCGGGGAATAATCACATGCTTTTCCTTGCTGAAATTGCGATAAAAAATATCGGCGTTACGGGCTTCTTTGCGGAAGTCCACTTCATTTAAAATAGCCTGCCCCAGTTCCTCTAGTATTTCAGTGATGCGATACAAGCGGCCCCAGCCGGTTCTGTGTTCCAAAACCCGGGCAATTTCCATCAGAATATACAGATCGTTCTCAATCAGCCGGTCGATTCCGGGGCGCTGGATTTTAACCACTACTTTTTGCCCGTCTTCAAGTTCCGCCGCATGAACCTGAGCAATGGAAGCAGCCGCCAGCGGTTCGGGACTAAAATAGACGAAATCGCGGTCAATATCAATACCCTCAGCGGCGCAGACCGAACGGATCTCAGCATATGAAACCGGCGGAACATTATCCTGAAGCTTTTCAAATTCCCGTATAAATTCCGGAGCCAACAGGTCCGGTCTGGTGCTCAGCAGCTGCCCCAATTTCACATAGGTAGGCCCCAGTTCCTCAAAAGCGGTCCGCAGCTGCCAGGCAACGCCGGTGCCCCGCAATTCTTGTTCAGCGGGCTGTTCTCTTTTAAACCTCCACGGTGATATGCGGTCGAATAAAAACCCAAAGCCATGTTTGATAAATATATTGGCCACTTCCCGGTACCGGGGCAGGTGAGCCAGATGTTGAAATGCTGTAAATCGCAACTATATCCCTCCGAAAACCTGGTTAAAATAAACAACTGCCGGTAAACCGGCAGCTCAGTCCATTTTAATGTTGCAATGACTTAGGAAAGTTTCTGTTCCAGTTCTTTTACTCTGGCTTCCAGGGCTTCAAACTCGGAGCGGCTTACCACGGAAAAATCCTTTTTAAATTCTCCTATTTCCTCCCGGATAAAGTTTTTCATCTCTTTCCGCTCTTCTTCTCCCTTTTTGATGGCATCCTCAACAAACTGCCGCGCCTCTTCTTTACTCATTTGTCCTTTTTCTATCATCTCATTATAATAGCGTTCTGCCTTTTCCCGGGTTATGCTCATAGCCCCCAGCCCAAGAAGAAAAGCTTTTCTTATCATACTCATCAGCAACCTCCTTATCCAGTATTTACGGTTAGCATACCATAACTTACCGCCATATACTATCTTATGCCATATCCAATATTCTATACGAAGCTGCTGGCAATAATCATACACTCCGATTAAAATAAAGCATAAAATTGATTTTATATCTATACAATATTGATTTTCGCCGCAAGTGATTGTATAATATCACTTGCGGCGGAAAATTACGGGCCATTAGCTCAACTAGGCAGAGCAGCTGACTCTTAATCAGAAGGTTGTAGGTTCGATTCCTACATGGCCCACCATAAAGAATACAGAGGTTCCTCATAGCTGAGGGACTTTTTTTATGGAGATATTCAAGCACATGACCTGGAGCAAACCAAGAAAAGCCAATTAAGAGCATCATGAATTGGTAAAAAATGCATTCCAATATGATAAAATGTACCCAGGAGTTGCCGTTTGGCGGTCAGGTCACTTTCCCTTTGGGGGGAGGTGATGCCTATGATTACATATGGAGAATTGTATCAATTCTGCCTGGTAATCTTGGGAGTTATTTCTCTATGCATCATGCTTAGAAGATAGCAAGACCGCCTTTGTATAAGGCGGTCTAGAAACGATTTTGGACCTGCCGCCGTACAAAAAGCGGCAACTCCTTTATTAGCTATATAATAACATGTGAGAAAAGATTCGTCAATCAAGCTCTGGCCTACGCCGGGGCTTTTGTTATACGGCTATATACCCTATATATGTTTACTATTGCGTGTTTTCAGGTGAGTCCGTTTTATTTACCTGCTCCAGATAAATACTGCGGGTGGGAAAGGCCATGGATACCCCTTCCTCTTCCAGAATGGACATGATCTTAAGGTTGATATCCTGTTTTACCTCCAGGTATTCTGACCAAACCGTGGTATTGGTAAAGCAGTATATGATAATATCCAGGCTGCTGTCATTGAAGTTTTCAAAATACACCAAAATCGTCTCCGGGTGTATCCCCTCATGCTGCATCAGCATTTGTTTAATTCGTTCGACACATGATTTAACTTTATTTTCGGGAGTATTGTAGGTTAAGCCTAAATAAAAGTTTATTCGACGTTTACCCATACGGCTGTAGTTGGTAATGGCCCCTCCGGCCAGCATGGAGTTAGGAATGATAACTAAGGATTGGGAAAATAGCCGTATTTTGGTGCTGCGAAAGGAAATGTCCTCCACCGTTCCCTCCACTCCGGAGGCAGCAATCCAGTCACCGATGACAAACGGTTTTTCCATAATGATCACGATGCCTCCAAAAATGTTGGCCAGAGCATCCTTAGCGGCCAGGGCAAAAGCCAGACCACCCAGTCCCAGACCGGCAATAAATCCATTAACATCATAGTTCCACTCCTGAGCCACTATCACTATTGCCAGAGCCAGGATCACAAAACGGACCACATTAGAGAAAAACGAGATCAACATGTTATCCAGGTTCAGTTTTTCTTTAAGCTCTTCCGATAACAGGGAGTTATTGCCGGTAAGGTCGTAAAAACCCCAGGCCAGGATTATCACCAGAACAGAGCGGAAGAGGCGGTTAAGAAAAACGTCCGCCGCTAACGGCAACGCAAGATACCATAGGGCGGTATAAATACCCAGGATAATAATCAGCGCCTGGATAGGCCTTTCAAAGGCCAGCAACAGCTTGTCATCCAGGACGTGGCCGGTACGTCGGCTGAGCTTCAGCAGCCAGGGGAACAGATAGCGGGAGAACAATTTCTGTAAAAGCCAGAAGGCCAGAAATATCAGCAACATCATGATGACATACTGCAAATTTTCATAGTTGAATATTCTAAGGACACTATAGATCAACTGGCTTACATAATCAGCAAACATACTTATCTCCTGTTTCCAAGTAATGATGAATTCGGCTTTTATAGAGGTATGGATCGGCCATTACCGGTTAATAATCCTGTTAAGAGCTTAACAGGAGGTCGAATCATGGTGAAAACAACTCAATGGCTTTTCGCCTATCTTTTATTCTCTATTTTACTACTTGAGTCGGCGGTTTACGCATTATTTTTAAGCGGCCGGCAGCTTTATCTCTTAACCGTATTTATATCCACAATCAGTATCATATATATTATTTACCATCTCAGCAAGCCCTTGTACGAGTATCGGGAAGCAGCCAAAAGCTACCATTTCTATTGTATCGGGGCGAACCCTTCGCGCGAGGATAATATTTTCCGGCGGCCCATCAATAGACGGATGTAATATATTGTCAGGATACCACGCAAGGCGCAGTCACTTACAGCATTTTATGCTTACTTGCCCTGCAGACGCAAGATAAGTAGTTGGTGTCGCCCAGGCGGACTCTTGGCGCCAGAATGTTCAGGCATCTAAACTCCACGCTATAACTGGTTCATAATTGTTTGTCAAGGTCTCTTTTTGCATAAATCACGCGGCAGATCTCCACGATCTTTTCCTGCTCCCCTACGGTATAAAACACGACGTAATTCCTGACCGGCAAAATGCGATACTCCCGCTCCAGAGACTTTGCCGGCTGATATACGCGGCAGGAATAGGGAAACTCTTTCAACCAGGATATGGCGCTGTCCAAAGCGTCAATCAAATCAAGCGCCGCCTGAGGGGACTTGAGGCACTCGGAAATATACAGTGCGGCAGCCGCGATATCCTGCTGGGCAATGGGCAGATAGGAGAGCTTATACATCTTTCTCATCCGCCTTTGCCTGCAGCTGACGCCTGAGTCCGGCAAACACCTCCTCGTGAGAGAAGCGCTTGTCGGTGACCTTTGCCTCCAGCTCCGCCTCTTTTAGCTTGAAATAAACCTCGCTGTCAAACTGAAAACGCTCGAACGCCTCCATACTCATGACGACCATGTCGCCATAACCGTTTTTAGTCAGAAAAACCGGTTCTGAGGTCTCATGGACAATTTTGGAAATATCTGCAAAGTTGTTGCGCAGGTCGGACACGGGTCTGATTTGCGGCATAATCTTCACCCCTATCATATTATTAGCTTAATCTTATCATAATTATGCTAAAATGGTAAGAGAAAAGGACATCTTTAAACTTAAATGAAAAGTTAACTTCCGGTGTGTTAGCGAAAGTAGCATTTAACATTGCACAAAGTTCCGGTAGTATAGGTGTGGTTGCCTGCCCACGCGGGGAGGAGGAATATATGACATCTTTAAGTGAACATCTCTTTAACGCTAAAGGCAGACCAGCGATTGGGCGGTCTGCCTTTGTAAAAACTCACGATTCATAGGGGCATAAATCAGCCCTCTTGGGATTACCCGCTATTTTTCTTTTTCCTCTTTTTCCTGTTTGGCTTTTTGAATTATTTTATCGGCAAACTGAGCCGGGACTTCTTCATAATGAGAGAATTCCATTTTAAATTTGCCCCGTCCCTGGGTCATGGACTTCAGATCAATGGTGTAGCGGGCCATTTCCGCCAGCGGCACCTGCGCCTTTATCACCTGTTTGCTGCCCGCGGGTTCCATACCCATTACCCGGCCGCGCTTGCTGTTCAAATCACCGATTATGTCTCCCATGTAGGTATCCGGCACTTCGATCTGCACATTGACAATAGGCTCCAGCAACACCGGTTTGGCCGCTTCCACCCCTTTCTTGAAGGCCAGACGGGCAGCCATTTTGAAAGCCATTTCGGAAGAGTCCACCGAATGGTAGGAACCATCATAAAGGGTGGCCTTGAGGTTGGTAACCGGGTAACCGGCCAGAACCCCTTCTTCCATAGCCTCCATCAGACCTTTCTCTACCGCCGGGAAGTAGTTGCGCGGTACCGAGCCGCCGAATACATTTTCTTCAAAGACGAAGTCGCCGTCTTCGGTGGGTTCAAACTTAATCCATACATGCCCATACTGGCCATGACCGCCGGATTGTTTCTTATGCTTGCCTTCGGCTTCAACCATACCTCTGATCGTCTCCCGATATGGTATCCGCATTTCCTTGCTGACCACATCGACTCCAAATTTACGGGCCAGTTTATCAATTATTATGTCCACATGGGTGTCCCCCATGGTCTTCATTATGGTCTGTTTGGTTTCGGCGTTCTTTTCCACCGTGATGGTGGGGTCTTCTTCCAGCAGACGCTGCAGAGCGCCGCTAAGTTTATCCTCATCACCCTTGCTTTTCGGCTCAATGGCTATGCTCAGGGTCGGTTCGGGGAAGCGTATGGGCTCTATAACTGCGGCGCCGGATTTGACGGTGAGGCTGTCTCCGGTACCGGTCACTGCCAGTTTGGCCACCGCCGCTATATCACCGGCATATAGCTCCGGAACCCCGACCTGGTCTTTACCGGTCATTATCAAAAGCTGAGTGATTTTTTCTTCCTTTTCCTTGTTGGCGTTATAGACTACTGAGTCCGCTTTCATCTTACCGGTAAATACCCGGAACATATTCAGGCGGCCGATATAAGGATCGGCTATGGTCTTGAAGACTTGGGCGGATAAAGGCGCATTGTCAAGGTCTTTTCCCTTTATCAGGGGATTAGTATCCGGGGTGGCTCCGCAATCAGCGATAAAATCCATAACCGGTTGAATACCGATATTGTTCAGAGCCGAACCGCAAAATACGAAAACGGCTGAGCCCGCAGCGGCCGCAGCTTTGATCCCCGCTATTATTTCCGCGTCACTGAGTTCCTCACCCTCCAGGTATTTGGTCAGCAATTCATCATCGGCCTCGGCCGCGGCTTCAATCAGAGCTTCTTTATAGTTCTGGGCATCATCCAGCATATCTGCCGGTATATCCTGTTCGCTGATCTTGCCGGTTCCGGCTTCGAATATCAGCGCCTTCATCTTGACCAGGTCGACTACTCCCTTGAAATTGTCCTCGGCTCCGATCGGCAGTTGTATAGGGACAATGTTATCGGAAAAAGTATCCTTCAGTTCATTCAGGGCTTTATAAAAATCAGCATTTTCCCGGTCCATCTTATTAATAAGAGCTATTTTAGGAACATCGGGGAAATCCTCCCAGATCACTTCGGTCTGAACCTCTACGCCGGCAGTCGCCGACAGCACGACCAAAATGGAATCCACTACCCGCAGAGTCCCTACTACTTCATAATAAAAATCTGCATAACCGGGAGTATCCAGTACATTTATCTTACGCTCCTTGTATTCGCAAGGAACCAATGCCGTACTAATGGTAATCTTTCTTTTTACCTCTTCCGGCAGATAATCTGCCGTGGAATTGCCGTCATCCACTTTCCCCATCCGCTTGGTAGCTCCCGTATTATACAGCATCGCCTCTGCCAGGGAGGTTTTACCGGTGCCTCCGTGGCCCACAAGAGCAATATTGCGAATTTCACTAGTAGGGTAAACCTTCATCCAATAACCTCCTCGTATTCAACTATAACTGTAAAAATGGTACTATACTTTGTATAAAGTAGCAAAAAATTTTTCTAATCCGGCTTTTTACCCAGTACATAAAAAATCCAGTAAAGCAACAGCACCGCCAGTCCAAAAAGGAGCAACTGATAAATGAAAATGCCCTTGAACATGTCTATAATGAGGGTAAATACCAGGCCCAGAGCCAGAGGAAAGAGCACCAGCTGGCTGAAAGGTTTATCCGGGAAGTCCGGATTGAGCCTTTTTTGCCTGAAATATGACATGTTTAAGATCACGAAGAATAACAGGGTATTGAGAATAAAGCTCAGGAATATCATGGCATATCTCCCGCCAGATTCAGATAAGGGGCATAAGACCGGCGGAATTCATCAATCAAACGATAGTCGGTAAGATCCAAATGGATGGGGGTTATACTGATATAGCCGTCCTGCACCGCAACCACGTCGCTTTCAGACTCTTGTTCCTCTTTGACGATTCCTCCCCCCATCCAATAATAAGTATTGCCGCGGGGGTCCTGCCTCTCTTCGAAGAGATTCTCATAATTCCTGATCCCCAGCTTGGTGATCCTGACCCCTTTGATCTCTTTTTCCCCCAGGGCCGGTATATTAATGTTGATCAAAGTTTTTTTGTCTAATCCGCGTTTGCCCGCTATTCTAATCACATTACGGGTAAACCGGGCCGCATAATCAAATTCCATGTCTTCCCGGAAGGAATTAAGCGATACTGCCAGTGAAGGGATGCCCAAGATCACGCCTTCGGCAGCAGCCGATACCGTGCCCGAGTAAAGAACATCAGTGCCCAAATTAGGGCCATGGTTGATTCCCGATACTACCAGGTCTATATCCTGTTTAACCAGGGTGTTAAGAGCCAGCTTCACGCAGTCCACCGGGGTGCCGCCTACTATCCAAGCGGCACTGGCCTCAGACATGCTGGTCTCAATCACTCGGATGGGCTCAAAAACGGTAATGGAATGGCCGGTTCCGCTTCTTTCCCGGTCCGGGGCTATTACAAATAGTTCGCCTAAGGAGCTTAATTCCCGGGCCAGACGATGAATACCGCGAGCATGAATACCATCGTCATTGGTCAGCAGGATTCTCATTCAAATGAAACCTCCCGCTGCAGTAATTTTATATGATTAAAAGGCCAATAAGTAAGAAAAGCCTTGCCCTTTAACCGGTCCCGGGTAAGCCAGGCATTCCAGTAATGGCTGTCAAAACTGTGATTACGATTATCGCCCAGCACCATCAGACAACCTTCCGGAACCTCCACCGGACCATATTCATAGTTCAGAGCTTCGTCCAGGTAGGGTTCCTTCAAGGGACGGTCATTCACATAAACCTTGCCGTCTTTCATTTCCACAATATCGCCCGGCAGACCGATTACCCTTTTGATATAGTCCAGATCGGTATGCAAAGCCTCCGGCGGGGCAAATACTACAATATCTCCCCGCTCCGGTTCTTTAAACCGATATATAAATTTATTGACCATTACCCTATCCTTCAGTTGTATAGTTGGCAACATGGAAGCGGAAGGGATTATGCGGCCTTCAATAACAAAGGTCCTTAAAATCATGGCCAGAACAAAAGCGATAATTACTATGCTCAATAGCTCTTTAATAAAATCTTTGATTTCCTTGCTCATATATACCCTCCGCTAAAACTCATATATATTTATGACCATTTCGTTCTTTTCCTTATTTTTAACGAGTCCAAACATTATCTTTTTTTCCTTCAGACTTTTGTTTAAAAAATCAATGACGTAAATCAGTTCCGGATTGCTGGCAAAGCTCTTAAAGGCAATCAGTTCCAGCTTGCCGTTATCTTCATTCACAACCTGGTCTCCTTTCCCTGTAATATTGTAGTTTAAGCATTGCTACATTACAAGTTGGCTCTGGTCTTTTAATCTTTTCCGGCAGAGCTAAATTTTAGTTTTTTCAGATAAGCGAACCTTGAGGACTGTGTCCGGCGACTATGCCGCGGACGCGGCAGCGGGCTTCATATATCTGCTCCAGCTCAATCCGGTAGCGCCGCATTACATTTTCAGCAAAAGACTGGATATCGCTTATGCCTAATTCCTCCAATCCGGCAGCTTTTACCGGAGCGCCCTCGGTTTTAATATTAATCCCTATATGCAATAGAGCTGAAACATTGGAACTGGAAGCAACCGCAACCGTCAACTTGCCGTTATTGGCATACAGAGCTTCTCCCCTGCGCACTACCGTGATGCCAAGCTGCTCCAGCTCTTCTTTCATACCGATCAAAAACAGGCGTTGGCGGTAAAGAGCCAGATTTAAGTCGTTATCAAAATGTTCAATAATAAAATTCAGCATTAACGGTGAATATATATAGGCTTGATCCAATATATCAGTCTGATCCAGCATAAATGACTGGGGTACCCTGACTTCTCCGCAAAAGGCCACCGCCGCGTCTCCCATAATATCAAAATTACGGTATATCCAGTGAGGCTCCAGTTCTTTTCCGCTATAGTTCAGGGATTGGTTAAAATAGAGTGTTTTCAGCATAAGTTTTCCTCGCCTTCCTATATTATTAACTTTATTTGTATATCTCATAGGTAAATCAATATAAATTTTACCATCAATTCTGTTTTTTAAAAACTAACCCCTTTTATTATCACCCATAATGCATCAGTGCAACTATTGCCTGTTGGAATCTGATAACATCAGCTCATTTTATTGCAATATTGCATAAGTTATATGCAATATTGCAATAAAACTCTTATATAAAGGGCTTAACTTTTGTTTTTCCTGATATCGGCAACTGATTTTAAAGGTGTTAAACGACTGGAATACCGGATCTAATTTGGGTTTAATTATTCTTTAGCATAGATAGTAGTGGCATAATTCTTGCATTTTCTAATTAAGTCAGATTTATATATAATTTACTTTAATCTGAACATCTGGGGGTGATTATAGAGCAAATAATTATTACCGGGGGATGTGATGCTCATTTGCGGCTAAAAGCTATAATCAGTAAATCTAAAGAAAATGGGACATCAGCTGATAGCTAATATCCCCATAGTAAATGGTCTATTTCCATTGTATTCCTTTTTAGAGTTTTTTTCCATATATTTTAGGAGGGGGTTATACTATGGCGGTGGTTTTATCCCAAAATCTGCTGCTGGATCAGTATAAAGAGAAATTGGTCAGTGCAGACGAAGCGGTTAAAAATGTAAAATCCGGCGATTGGGTCCAATATGGCGAATTTGTGATGCAGCCCAAAGATCTTGATGCTGCATTGGCTCGCCGTATAAACGAACTGGAAGACGTAAAAATCCGGACTGTCACTATCAGCATGCTTCCGGAAGTGGTTAAGGCAGATCCGGACAGGAAACATTTTATTTTAAATGATTGGCATTATTCCGGTGTCTCCCGGGCCTTACATGAAAAGGGGCTATGCAGTTATATACCGCTGACTTATCATGAAGGCGCAAAATTATATGAGGAATTCTGTGATGTGGATGTAGCTTTCGTACCGGTAACTCCCATGGATGATAACGGTTATTTCAATATAGGTACTTCCAATTCCATCGGTTCCTATGCCAGGGCTAAAGCTAAGAAGGTTATCGTCGAGGTAAACAAATCAGTGCCCAGATGCCTGGGGGGAAACAGTGAATCGGTTCATATTTCTGAGGTGGATTATATAGTTGAGAGCAGTACTAATCCCAAATTGTACAATTTGCCTGAAGCTCCGGTAAACGAAACTGACCGCAAGATAGCCGGCATAGTTATGAGCCTAATGGAAGACGGCGCCTGCCTGCAGTTGGGCATCGGAGCCATGCCCAATGTGGTAGGCTCACTTATTGCCGATTCCGATCTCAAGGATTTGGGGGTTCATACCGAAATGCTGGTGGACTCTTTTGTCGATATGCATGAATCCGGTCGGGTTAATGGCCAACGCAAGCAGATAGATAAAGGTAAAATGGCTTATACCTTCGCTATGGGAACTGATAAGCTTTATAATTTTATGGATAATAATCCGGTCTGCGCCAGCTATCCGGTTGGATATACCAACGATCCTTTTGTTATCGGCCAAAATGATAACGTTTTTGCTATCAATAATGCCCTGGAAGTTGACCTGTATGGCCAGGTAGCATCTGAAGCCGCCGGTCCCCGCCATATATCCGGTACCGGTGGACAGTTTGATTTTATATTCGGGGCTTTCCGTTCCAAAGGCGGCAAGGGATTGATTTGCCTCAGTTCCACCGTCAAATTAAAAAACGGTGAGATTGCGTCCCGCATTAAAGCTTCCTTTGCCCCCAAAACCATAATTACGGTACCACGATCAATAAATTATTATGTAATAACTGAATTCGGCGTGGCTCTTATGAAAGGCCGGACTACCTGGCAGAGAGCCGAGGCTCTGATTAATATCGCTCACCCTGACTTTAGAGATGAGCTTATCAAAGAGGCTGAATCTGCCAAGATATGGGTAAAAACTAATAAGCAGGATGATGCCTGAGACGATTATCTCATTAGCTTTTAGCGTTCTTCTTTTATTAGCAGGTGTCCGTTGCCGGACACCTGCCTTTTTGTTCTCAAATTAATGCAGCAACGTAGATTTGAAAGTACAAGAGCTTTCTTTGGATGCATAAATATGCAGGAGCCGTTAGACGGAGCCTGGAGCAACACCCTTCAGACGCGAGACAAGCAGTTGGTGTTGCCCAGGTGGAGTCTGGCGAAGGAATGTTTATACATCCAAACTCCACGTTATAACTAATCAAAGGTTTCTACCTACTCCTTTTTACTGTTGCAGCCTTGCAGACCAAGGTTAATTCCCTTTGTATTTGATGTTGTAGCGGGTAGCCTTACGCGAAACTGTCGAGGCGTCCACTTCCAGCAAACGAGCGGCTTTATAGCAGGAACTGGTTACCGAAAAGGTTTTCTCCAGCAATTGTCTTTCCAGACTCTCTACCGCTTTTTTCAGAGGAATTATGCTGTTGACGCTTATCGGCTGATGGTGGCTGCCGGTTCCTCCGCCGTCTGACTGTATGAAATAAACCGGCAGATGCTGAATATCAATCTCTTCTGTGCTGGCAATAACCACCAGTCTTTCGATCAGGTTTTCCAGTTGTCTGATGTTGCCGGGCCAGGGATAAAACGTCATCAATTCTATGGCTTCCGGGCTAATTGATTTTTTCAGACTATAGCGTTTGTTGAACTTGGCCAGAAAGTGACGCACCAGAAGAGGGATATCTTCTCTTCTTTCCCTCAGAGCCGGTACATGGATAGGCACCACATTAAGCCGGTAGTACAAGTCTTCCCGGAACTCCCCCTTCCTTACCATGGCCTCCAGGTCCCGATTGGTTATAGCTATTATTCTTACGTCAATATTTATGGGTTTGGTTCCGCCTACCCTGAATATCTCCTGCTGCTGCAAAGCCCGCAATAATTTTACCTGCAGGTGCAAGGGAACATCACCGATTTCATCCAGCAGCATGGTTCCTTCGGTAGCTACTTCAAAAAGACCAGGCTTCCCTTCTCGCCTGGCTCCGGTGAATGCCCCCGGTTCGTAGCCGAACAGTTCCGATTCCAATAAATTCTCAGGTATGGCAGCACAGTTCAGCTTTACAAAAGGGTCTTTATTGCGGATACTGTTGCATTGAATGATTTCACCGATGACTTCCTTCCCCACGCCCGATTCTCCGGAAATCAATACGGTGGAATCGACTTCAGCAATTTTCATGGCCTGGTAAACAACTTTCTCCATCTCTTGGTTTTTGAAAATCAATTGTTCCGCCAAACGGCTCTTCATTGCATTCATCTGGAATTCAAAATGCTTTTTTAGGCCTTCCATCTTCTCTACTTTTTGCTTCAGCATGTTAAGTTCGCTGATATCGCGTACATTAGCAACCACCCGGAATATATCCCCCTTCTCATCCCAAACCGGGGTGGCGCTTACCAACAGAGTGGTTCCGGCAGCCGTAACCACAGTGGTTGTTACCGGTTCCTTACGCTCCAACGCCAATAGACTGGCAGATCGGGAAAGTACCCCGTTTTCCACCAGTTTATTCACCTTCCTGTTCACCAGGTCTTCCTCCTCCAGTCCGGTCATCCTCTTGAGGGCTGGGTTAATTCTCAAGGTCATACCGGAACCGTCGGTAACACATAATCCATCAGAAGAAGAATCAATGATGCCGTCCAGTTCCGCAATGATTTCGTTCAGCGCTGCTATGATATCAGACTTGCTGACAATACCTACTAATTCTTCTTTTTCCACCACCAAATAACAGTCGCTATCAATTATATCGACCTGGTCAATAGGCTGTTCCAAAGACAGGATCTTCATCAACCGGCTCATAAATTCCCCTGCAGTACGATGCAAGGGAGCCCCCTGACTCATAGCGCGAATAAGATGGGTTTTAGTCAGAAGTCCCACCAGTTGTCCATCCTCTACCACCGGCGCCCCATCTATTTTCTTATCCAAAAATAGAGTGGCCGCTTCCCCCAAAGTATCGTCCGGTGATAGGAGGATGAGGTCAGTGCTCATAAAACTTTTAACCTGCAAACTACTCCCTCCCCCTTGATGTCATTATCATCCCCTTAATCTAGTCTCTCGCTTTCTGGTAAGTTTAGCCTTTCACCCTAAGGCTTATGTTAATTATAAATATAATTAGAGGAATTATGGACCCTTTGTGAGAATTATTTTTAGCGAGGTGATTCTGGTGACTGAACATAGTCCTTATTTTGAAAAAAAGTATATTTGCCCGGTATGTAAAAGCGATTTCACTTCCCTGGCGGTTCGCAGTTCAGCTGTTTATGTCCAGGATAAGGAACCCGACTTGCACGTAATTTACCGCGGAATCAGCCCTTTACATTACTCCATAATTGTATGCCCGGGATGTTATTATGCCGGTTCCAACAAAAGCTTTGCCCAGGAGATAGACCCTAAGCTGCTGGAAAAACTTATGCCGGCCTTATATCAATTACGTCCGGATAAACCAATTGAATACACCCGGGAAAGGGATTTGCCTACTGCCTTGAGCTCATTTAAAATGGCCATTCGTTCGGCCCAGCTCAAGCAGGTCAAATCCGGGGAACTGGCCGGCCTGTTTCTGGGCGCAGCCTGGATGGCCCGGGAAGTAAACGATTCTGAATTGGAAACCGTATATCTTAAGGAAGCATTAGAACATTATGTGGAAGCATATAATAAAGATTTTAAGTCCATCGGCAATATGAGCGATGTTCAGGCAATGTACCTGATCGGTGAATTGTACCGCCTTAACGGCGATTATAAGGAAGCCATAAACTGGTTCAACAAAGTGATAGTTCACAAGTACATAAAGCAGTACCCCCATATTGAAAAGCTGGCCCGGGAGCAATGGGCCCAGGCCCGGGATCAGGCAAAACAGCAGCCTGATTCCGCTGCGGAGCCGGATATCCCGAATTCTGCTCAGCCCCAGCAACAACCCGATAACTCAACGGCATCTTCGGCCCAAGAGCCCAGTAACTCTGCTCCTCTTCCCCGACGCCGGCCGACCCTGCAGATGCCGGCTCATCTTTATGCCGACCAGATCGACTGGCTTACCCGTATTGTCAATAACGGGTATAACAGCAGCAGAGCCCTGGTCGGTAAAGAACAGGTTCTCCGCGCCTTGTTGGATGCGGTGATAAAAAAGCTGGAGGATAATCTGCCGGACCAGTTCAGCAATGAAGAGGAATTGCAAGTCGTCTTTACCGAGAAATTATCTGAGTAAAGTCTTAATCCTTATATATCCAACAACACTGCTTCGTCAATGCCGAAGAAATAAAGGTAGCTCTCTTTTACTTTTGCGCCCTGGATGGTTTCCAGGGCTTCTTTATATAATTGCAGCTGGGGCCGATAATAAACTATCAGCTTTTCCCGGTTCTTTCTATCTATGTAGTCGGTTTTAAAGTCTACCAACACAATTTCCGGGCCTTCATAAAAGAAGAGGTCAATGACGCCCTGGACCAACAGTTTTTCCTCAGAAGCAGCAACACTCTCCATTATATCCGCGGCCTGACGCAACTGATTAAAAGCGGTTTCCCTTTCCACTTCCCCGGCTTTCAGTATTCTTTGGCCCAGTGGAGTAAAGAAAAAGCGCATTATTTTAGCAGAATCAACCGCAGCAGCTTCATCCGGCAGAAGTATTTCCCGAGCCACCATAGCTTCCACCTGTTTATCAATCGCTTTTTCATTTTCTACCCGGGTAAAATCAAGATGCTGCATGACAAAATGCATTATACTGCCTTTTTGCGCTGGGGATAAAGGTTTAACGCCTTCGACAAAACGAGGCCGGTCAAGTGCAGCGGGCAGATGCAGGCCCATTAAGCCGGGCTGGCTTTTCCCCTCTTGGATCAGAGATACCGAAACCTTGGACGGAATTCTCTCCGCCGCTTGATAGGGATACTGCCAGTTCAAGCGCTGTACTATCAGTTCCCGAACCTTACCGGGCTCATGTTTTTCCACCTGTTCCTGCAGCCCGGTAAGTATATCAGCCGCCCCGGCATCAGGATTGTCGGCGTCACTGCGTTTAAGCAGCTCTATCTGCCAGCGGGAGGGATCGTCGAACAGCTCCTCCGGATCCCAGAATACCCCGGCTAATTCCCTCAGCACGTTGCCATCGGGATGGCGCATCAGCACCGGTCCCAGCCAGTCCAGCTGGTTTTTCCCCCGGGCCAGGTTAAAGGGGCTGAGGGCTTGGCTCCACTTGCGGGCTCTTCCGGCCAAGTCCCTTAAAGACCCCAGCAGAATCAGCTTGTGCTGCGGTCTGGTACAGGCCACATATAAAATACGCATCTCTTCCGACAGGTTTTCCCGGTTTAATTTATTTTTGATGCATATGCGGGCGATGGTTTCATGGTAACTGCGCAGCTCCGGGTTCACATAGCGGGGACCCAGGCCCAGATCTTTATGCAATAATATTCCGGCACTGCTGTCGCTCATATTGAACTGCTTGCCTAATCCGGCCACGATTACCACCGGGAACTCCAGCCCTTTGCTCCGATGGATGCTCATAATCCGCACCAGATTTTCATTTTCCCCCAGAATTCGGGCTACCCCCATGTCGCCGCTGCGGGCCTGGATTTTATCAATATAGCGGATAAAATTAAACAAACCCTTGATAGATGTATCCTGAAACTGACGGGCACGATCCAGCAACGCTTTCAGATTGGCCTGACGCTGCCGCCCCCCGGGCATGGCTCCGACATAGTGGAAATAGCCGGTCTCATGCAGTATCTTCCAGATAAATTCATCCATAGGAAGATAACGCGACTCCTGCCGCCAGCGGTTTAAATTTTGAATGAAGCCCTGCAGTTTAGCGCTGATATCGGTATCGTTCTCCCGCAGATAGTTTTCCATCGCTTCATAATAGCTGTCCGTCTGGCTCTGCACCCGGATCTGAATCATCTCTTCCAGGGTGAACCTGCCGATGGGAGAACGCATCACGCTTAAAAGAGGAATATCCTGCCGGCGGTTATCTATTAATCGAAGGAGGTTAAGCACCACGGTGATTTCACCGGCTTCAAAGTAACCGCTGCCCAGATCCGCATAAACCGGGATTCCTTCGGCGGCAAATACCTCCCAGAAGGCGTTGATCCAATTACGGGTACTGCGCATTAAAACCACCATGTCCCGATATTCCATAGGGCGGAATTCTTCCCCTTTGGGGTCATAAATCGGCCGCCCCAGCAGCTCTTTGATTTTCCCGGCCGCTACCCGGGCTTCTATCTCCGCATCTCCTGCCGCCATCAGTTCATCCTCTTCATTATCGGCTCGATTTTTGTCGATCAGACAGAGCTCAATAACTTCTGCGGAGGTATCAGGGGTTTTTACCCCGGGATAGAGGGATGCCCGGCTGCCATATTCTATTTCCCCCAGATAGGGCGACATGATATGCCGGAAGATATAATTGACGCCATTAAGGATTTCTTCCCGGCTGCGGAAATTGATACTTAAATCTATCCTCCGGTTAAGCTCTCCGGCCTCTGCCTTAAACTGCTCCAGCTTCTGAATAAATAAACCGGGATCGGCCAGACGGAAACGGTAGATGCTCTGCTTGATATCACCTACCAGGAACAGGTTGTGGTTTTGTTTGATGCAATTGATCAGGGTTTCCTGAACCTCATTGCTGTCCTGATACTCGTCTACAAATATATGCTGATATTTTTGCCGGTATGAGTCCGCCGCTTCGGGGTGGCTTAATACGGTCAGGGCATAATGCTCCAGGTCGTTAAAATCAAGCAGGCTTTTATCCCCTTTGCGCCTCTGATACTCACGGTCGAATTCCATAACCAGTGCGCAGAATTCTTCCATCAATGGATATATCTCGTTGAGGTCGGTTAATAGCCCTTCCGGTTCCTTGAACAGATATTCGCCGCTTACCTGCCGGATGAGATTTTTGGCTTCATCCCGCCGGTCTTTAGCCTGCTCTTTCAAATCGGCGTCCACATCTGGTCCCACCCGGGGAAGACGGCCATAACTTATACGGTTAAAACCGGAATAGACTGCGGCAATATCACCCTGACTTATGGTTTGGCGCAGCTCCTCCAACATTTTTATATCATCCCGCAAAACATCGGCATATACTGCCGGTCCTCCCGGGCGGCGGCAAAGCTGCAGGGCCTCCTGCAGAAGATCGTCCGCCGCCTGCACCGGTATGCTCAGCTGCTCCAGCAAGCCCCGCACCCATACGCAATCACCAAATTCTTCCCTGGTCAGGTTAAAAGCGGATGCTCCGGCCTGCAGCCATTGCTGGGGATAAGGCTTGCACTGGGCAAATTCATAAGCGCGCAGAACCAGTTCCTGCAGAGGTTGGTCGCTTTTGCTGCTGCCAAAAGCCTCCACCAGCTGTAAAAACCCCGGGGTTTCCCGCTCATAAGCAGTCTCGAAAACATCCTCCAGAGTTTCCAGCTTCAGCAGATCGCTTTCCATACCGTCGGCAATGCGGAATCCCGGATCTATTTCGGCCAGGTAAAAATAGCGCCGCAGGACATCGGTGCAGAAGGCATGAATCGTACTGATGGAAGCCTGCTGCAAAAGTTTGAGCTGCCGGCGCAGTTCCCTTTTTTCTTCCGGGCTGCTTTCCAGCTCCGCCTGCAGGGCCTGGCTTATTCTTTCCCTCAGTTCCCCGGCCGCCGCCTGGGTAAAGGTCACTATCAGCATACGGTCTATATCGACGCCATCCTGCAGGATCAATTGTATAATCCGTTCCACCAGCACTGCAGTTTTGCCGGAGCCGGCAGCAGCCGCCACCAGCAGGTTGCATTCCCGGGCTTTAACCGCATCTTCCTGTGCTCTGGTCCAGCTCATGAGCAATCCCCTCCCTGTTCGGCCCGCATTTTGCGAATAGCTTCATTATCTTTCAAGGGCGGCAGATTACGGTAGCGGTTTTCCGGCAGCTGCCGGTCAAACTGGCATATGGAACTATAGAGGCAGTAATCGCAAGCGGTATGCCGTTCCAATTTATACGGTTCAATTCTTACCCGGCCTCCTGCCAGTTCAGCACCGGCTTTTACCAGCAGATTATCCACATGGCGCAGCAGATAGTCAAAATCTTCTGCGCTCAAAACCGCCGAATTGGAGGTAAAACTATCGTCCTGTTTTAAACCGGCGGGAATTATATCCGATGAGGAGGTGATATCGCGGTCCATTTCCCGTACGATATGTATATCTTCCAGCACCATTCCCCTGAGCTTCAGTTCTTTGGCCAGCTGCTGCTCAATCGTTTCCCGGACTTCAGCTTCACTCTTGATCAGAGGATCGTCAATCTTAAAATAGAAGACGCCGCCCGGTTTGAGCAGCGGGCGCTCCAATTCCCGGCCACTGGTCAGTACCGCCCGTAAATAAATAAGCAGCTGCAGGCTCAAACCGTAATAGCAATCGGCCAGGCTCAATTTTTTATCGCCGGTTTTATAATCAATTATTCTCACATAACTGGCGTCGTCCTGGTCCAGGATATCCACCCGGTCAATGCGGCCTTCCAGGTACATCTTCTCTCCATCGGCCAGTTCTATCACCAGGGCGGGAAGGGGCTGCCCCCGGCCGAAACGGACTTCATAGCCCTGGGGAGTAAAATTGCCCCGCTTGATATGTTCGCTCATCATCCAGGCCGCCCGCCGGCCTATCCTTTTCAGTCGCCGGCTCAAATAACGATAGCGGCTGCTGCTTAAGAACACACCGGCTTCCTGAGCCGTCAGCACTTCTTCCATAACCGTGTCCATCATGGCCCCGCACTCTTCCCGCTCAATCGCCTGCCATTTTCCGGGCCGTTTCTCTACTTCCAGAGCAAAACCCAGCAGGGAGTCATGAAATAATTCCCCGATGTCAGGGGCTTTAACCAAAAATTCTTTTCTCTCCCGGGGCGAAAGCCCGTAGCGGACAAAATGGGCAAAGGGGCAGGCGATAAATTGCTCCAGGCGGGTGATACTGCCGCTCAGGGGAAATTTATACAGTCGCCGGGCCAACCCGGAGCCGATAGGCTCAACCTGATTGCGGTGGGAAAAGGCCTGGACCAGCAGGTGGCAGCGGTCCTGCCACTGATCTTGACCGCGGTACCAGTCATAGACATCCCACCAAAAATCCTCCACGGCTTTTTTATCCAGATAAAGCCGCAGGTTCTCAATCAAATATTTAAAGCTGCTTTGAGGGCGGCATATCATCTGCAGCTGCCGGCGGCGGTCGTTTACCAGACCGCTTTCACTTTGCAGCCCGGGAAAGAGATAGCGGATGCGATCCAGCAGCAAGGAGGGACGCAAAGCCCGGCCTTCGCTGTCGGAGCTGGCATAGGATAAAAACAGCTTTTGCTGACATTTGCTCAGGGCGCTGTAAATCAGAAAGCTTTCCTCAGTTCCTTGCCATTCCTGGCTTTGGGAAACTTCCATCCCCTGTTCCGCCAGATAATCACTTTCATCAGAAGACAGCACTCCTTCATTATATTTAGCCGAAGGTATGATGCCGTCGTTCACCCCCACAACAAACAGGGCTTTTATATTATGGCTTTTGGAGCGCTGAATATTGCCCACCAGCACCTGATCCACTGTGGTAGGAATCATCCCCAGCTGATGGGATGAGAACCCCGCCTCCAGCACCTTGATATAATCTTTCAGGCTTCCCTGCTGTTCACCGAGGATCTCTGCCATTTGGTCGAAGGTTTCTATTACCATATTCCAGATCTGGGTATACTCGTGAACCACCTCGTAAAGCTCCCGTTCCCACAGTTCTTCCACCCATTGCCCCAGTTTCTGCGGCACCCCCAGATTCTCCAAATAGTCATACAGCACCCGGGTAAAACCGGCAAAAGTCTTTTCGGCTGCCAAAGCCGTTTTCATTGCCTCCAGCGGAGTTATTACCGCTTCCCGCCATAGATTCAAGTCCTCCAGTTTTTCGGCTTCTCCCCGGGAGAAGGGTTCTTTCCAGCGCCTCCCCCGAATGCCGTAACTGAGCACATAATTCTCCAGTTTCTCCCCCGTTTCACCATCCAGGGCTCCCAGACCGGTCTTAAGACCGCGGAAAATATCTTCATAGAGATAACCCCGCTCCACGCTTTGCAGTGAAGCCAATATAAATTCAATGATAGGATTATCCATGACATCCTTTTTTTGATCCATGAAAAAAGGAATCTCATATTCCCGAAATATCCTTTTTACCAGGCCGCCATAGCTATCAAGGTCATTGCAGATCACGGCGATGTCCTTCCAGCGGTATCCCTCGTCCCGTACCAGGCTTATCAGCCTGGCGGCCATAGCTTCAACCTCGCTGTCCGGATTGGCGGCGGCAAAGATATTTATCCGGTTAATGGCGCCCGGATAGAGACGGCTGGGATAAGCGAACAATTCCCGTTCCAGGTGTAAGAGTTCCCCCGCTCTTAACTGATCGGCGCCGGCCCCGTCAAGGTTTATCATCCTGGCGGTGATGCCCTGGGTTCGCGCCGTTTGCACCAGCTTATGGTACCACCGGCGGGAAAGCGCAAACAGTTCCTCATCCCTGCTGCTTTTGCCATTATCCAAGGTGATACTGACGGTGGTTTCCGGGCAAATACTGATGAGCTTTTCCAGGATTCTTAAACTCTGGGGGGAAAAGGTGGCAAAATTATCCACCCATATCCGGGCGCCGGACAAGTAATGGCTGTATGACATTTTTTCAATAAACAGATTGATATAATCTTCACTGTCTATATAGTGCTCATGCAGAAAGATATTAAACTGCTCATAGATCAAAGCCAGATCATGCAGCTTCCGCCCCAGCAGGGAATCCTCGTCCAGGTCAAGCTGCATATCCCTTATATCCTGAACGGCAATCGCTCTTTGTTTCAAGCCGGCGAGAAATTCCATCAGTTCATTGACAAACCCGTTCTGACGACAGGAGTTCTTGTAAACCAGTAATTCCTCTTCCCATTCTTCCATTACCCGGCGTAAAACCATGCTTTTCCCCTGTTCATTGATTATAACCCGGGTAATGCCTCCCACCTCATTAAATACCCGCTGGGCCAGGCGGCTGAAACTCAGTATCTCCAACTGCATAATGCCTTCGAGTCCGGTCTTGTCCATAAAATCCCGCTCCGCCTGGAGGGTGTATTGCTCCGGCACCAGCAGTATAAGTTTTTCCTTCCTGCCGGCTTCCTGCAGATGACGTTTAATTTCGTTATATATGTAATAACTTTTGCCTTTGCCCGCTCGTCCGGCTATAAATCGTAAAGTCATGCCTCTATCCCCTTCTTCGGTTCACCCGGGTAAATATTATCCCCTGATAGGCTTATTGCTTATCAGGGCCAGCACCCCTATAATAAAAAACATACCACATAATTCTATCCTGGGGAGCGTTGGTTGTGACAGTTGGACTGATTCTTTTAGCAATCTCTATATTTCTTATTGCCTGGGCCTACCTGTCTTATAAAAAGGCAGCCCGGAACCTGGCGCCGTTGAAGCAGGAGGATATGGTAAGCTATTACCTGGATCTGGCCTACCAGTTGCTGCCGGTACCGTTCTGGTGTGCCCTGCTTGGTATGGCCCTGCTGTTGGTTGCCGTTATAACTATCCTAATCAGTATACCATTTATATTTTAGCAAGCCTTGAAAATCAAGCATGAGGTGGGATAAGCCCTCGTTCACGCTGAGCCGGCGAGTCCGGGGGCTTTGATCGGGGAAAGAGTCATATTGCTTCGGCCTGGCATGGCTATATACAATGAGAAAAGGTTTGCCCATGATTCTTGTCGTATATTAGCGTATATTGTTATAATATAAAGAATGTCACAATGAATAGGAGATCATCATGCTTGAACCGACCCCTCTGCAAAAGATTATAACCAGCTTAAATCAGGTGGTTATCGGTAAAGCACAGGTTATTGAACTGGTCATGACCGGACTCCTGGCCGACGGACACCTGCTTATAGAAGATGTGCCGGGAGTAGGTAAGACTTTGCTGGCCAAAAGTCTGGCGGTTTTATTAAATTGCCGGTTTAAACGCATTCAGTTCACCCCTGACCTGACCCCTACCGACGTTACCGGTTTCTATGTCTACAATCGCAAAACCGGAGAATTCGTGCTGCGGCAAGGCCCGGTGATGAGCAATATCCTGCTGGCCGATGAAATTAACCGCACGGTTCCTCGCACTCAGTCCAGTCTGCTGGAGGCCATGGAAGAAAGACAGGTTACCATAGACGGGAATACTATGCCTTTGCCCCGTCCGTTCCTGGTCATGGCCACTCAAAATCCGATTGAACATGAAGGTACTTTCTTGCTGCCGGAAGCTCAATTGGATCGATTTCTGCTCAAAATAAGTATGGGATACCCAAGTGTTGAAGAAGAGGAACAGATTCTCAAGGCGCAAATACAGCAATCTCCACTTGCCGGCTTACAACCAGTGTGCAGTATGGAAGATATTTTAGAATATCAGAACGGCTGTCGTCAGGTGAGGCTGCATCCCAGTTTAGTTCACTATATTGTTGAATTGATAAGTGCCACCCGCAGTCACCCGGCAGTTGCTCTGGGCGCCAGTCCCCGGGCGTCGCTTGCTTTGCAGCGGGCGTCTCAAGCGCTCGCCTTTCTCAGGGACAGAGACTATGTGATCCCGGATGATATAAAATACCTGGCGGGCCCGGTGCTTTTACACCGGCTGATTGTCAAGCGTGAAGAACGCCTGCACGGGTTAACCAGTGAAGCTCTTTTACAAGAAATTATTCGGAGCGTCAAGGTGCCAGAGAGTGACGAAGCATTGTGAACAACCGGTTCCAAGAAGTGGTGAATTCGGTTTTTTCCATCGGGCTGTTTCGCTTCTTATTAATTGCGGCAGCAGTTTTTCTGCTCCGTTTCGATCTGTGGTCACCTGCTATAATTACGGTTATCTTACTGGTAATTGCCGAAACCGGCCGTTGGTGGAGCCGATCCGGGTTACGCTATTTAGAGCTGGAGAAACACTTTAAGCCTCAGCGCTTGTTTGCTGGCGAAAAAACTTCGCTTACAGTCAATATTTATAATCATAAGTTTCTGCCCCTCATTGCTGAATGGACTCAGGAACTGCCCGATGGGTTGGATGCTTCTGATCTATCTGTCGCCACCCTTCTGCCGCGGCATAGCTCTTTTTTTATCCAATCTGAAATTACGGCCAGACGCCGGGGCTTTTACGAAATCCCGCCTTCCGCTGTTACCAGCAGTGACGGCACCGGGCTATTCAGTTACCAGATGGCGATAGGAGATATATGCCCCCTTATTGTCTACCCCCGTCTGGAGGACTGGTCTCAAATCGGGTTGAAACCTTCGGATCTGATTGGAGAAATGGCTGACCGGCGCTACATTCTGCCTGACCCGGTTAAGGTTGCCGGTCTGCGTGAATACACCCCCGATATGCCGGCCCGGCTGATTAATTGGAAGGCCAGTGCCGGAAAAGATATGCCTATGGCTAAAATGATTGAGCCTTCCGCTGATTATAAGTTCTGTCTGGCTGTAGATGCCGATATTATAGGTGAGGAAGATGCCGGTAGCAATCGTTTTGAAAAAGCATTGTCAATTGCGGCTTCCATAACGGTCTGGGCCGATGAAAACGGTATAGCTGTCGGATTAGTCATTAATGCATCTCAAACCGGTCTTCCAGGTCCGGTATCAGTTCCGGTGAATACCGGATTTCCCCATACGCTTTTAATCCTGGAAAAGCTGGCCCGGGTGGAAGGCAATCCCTCGGGAGCGCTGGAGGAGCTTTTGTGGAAGGATAAGCATTCAATTCCCTGGGGAACTGCCCTGGTGGTCATCGGCGCCAGTATTAAACCGAGGGGAATGGGACGGATCATTTCTATTCCCTGTTAGCAGTAAGAGAAGGATATCTATATGTTTAAGCGCAATTCAAGCCTATCTTTTATATCTTTATTAGCCGAAACCGGTTGTTTGTTTCTGCCCTATTACCTGCTTTCCATTCTGATTAAAACCCCGGCAGGACAAATTATGACTTTCCCCCAGTTTCTCCTGCTGATTGTGACAGCCGGTGTGGTAAACTGGTTAATATCCCTTAAATCCCGGCCATTGCTCAGTGTAGCAGCATTGAACCTGGCAACTGCTACACTGGCCGCAGCTTTGCTTGGGGTCTGGATTTTGCCGGGAGGTTCAGCCCTATGGGCAGGGCTGCTGTTTAAAGGCTCCAGCCTCGGCGGTTCTTTACAGTTATGGCTGGCCTTCGGTTTAACCGGCTGGATTTTCCTGCGCTCAATGATTATCTTTAATTCCACTATTATTTACCAGGAGACAGTTAACCGTTTTGAAGCTGCTATAGTGATTGTGTGGGGTGCAGTTTTAGCGGCAGAACTAATTCCGGCGCCAATGCCTGATACTATCGTTGTACTGGCATTCTGCCTGATCTCTAACTTGACTGCGATCGCTTCGGCCCGGTTCACAGCCATTCCTTCCCAAAGCTATATTTCTGCACTGGGAATTCTGATTGCTCTAACCTGCATTGCGGTACTGCTGCTGAATTTTTCACATTCTTATATGTTATCCGCCTCCCAATGGCTTTATGATTCCACCTTTCCTTACCTGGGATTAGTGTTCTATAGCGTCATCACCTGGCTGCTGAAGAAGGGCCATTACCTGCCCGACCAGCATAGTTCCACAATCGGTTCCGCCGAAGCAACAAACAGTGCCAATTTTGGGAGCCATAATTCTCCCCTTAACTCCCATTGGATGCAGTTGCTTTCTTCCGCTATCGGTGTAGTCGCCGCCATCTTATTAGCTATTGTTATTCTGCTTCTTGGCTTTTATTTGGTTAAATATCTGCTTAGAAAACGGTCTTTTTCACCTGTCTCAGGTTCCTCCGGAAATATCAATTACTCCTGGCTGAGTATTAAGTTAATTAATCTGCTTAAGAGATTAGGAATCATAAGGTTGCTGCTGCAGCCAGGAAAACTGGGGGTAGATTTACTCTACCAGGGCTTGTTGTACTGGGGTAAACGCAAAAACATGGGGCGTAAAGATTTTGAAACTCCTTACGAATACTGCAGCCGTCTGGGCACTTCGTTTCCCCGGCAGCAGGAGCGATTGCTGCAAATAACCGATGCCTATGTCCGTTTCAGGTTTGGGCAACACGCTCCCGAACCTGCCCGATTACGGGAATTGCGTTCAGCCTTCCGTCAGCTGTTCAAGCCCCCTTTTTGATAAAGGTGCCATTCTTATCCTGAATTACATACCCTTCGGGATTAATCCGTATCCCTTCGGCCGCGGATTAAGGATACGCACTATCCCATCTACATCCTATTCTTTACATTTTTAACCAGCATGGAAACGGAACCCATCATCAGATCCGGGGGATAATAAGACATAGCCCCTTTTATATACCTATCATACAGTTCCGTGACAATGGACTGCTCACTTTGTCCGCGGTCAAGCCGGTCCTTGATCAGATCAAAGGCCTCCGCCGCAGCTTCCATACTGCGGTTATAAAACTGGCTGACCTGGTCATGGCCAACCGGTATCTCCCCGTGACCAACCCCCACAATCTCGGTGGGATATTGCTGCAGCCGTCTGATAGTTTCCCGGTAGAGGTCGTAATCCTGGAAAAAGACCGGCGACCTTAAACCATCCGGTATCTGGTAGCCGGCCGCATCAGAAATAAACATGGCCTTGGCACTGGGAAAATACGCGGCCAGGGAACAGGGACTATGGCCGGGGGCTTCAATAATATCCAGTTGGAGCCCCTCATCCACTATGAGGCTATCCCCTTCGGCAACGGCAAGCTCCGCCTGCACCCGGTCAATATCAAGCCCTCCCGGGGCATCCGGCAAAAGTCCGTTCCTGACATAAGCGTCAGTGACATAAGCATCGGCTTGGATCAGAACCGGTTTCAATTTATCCCGCGCCAGTATCTTCCGGGCGGCCGGACTGGCTGCGGTCTGGGCTTGGGGAAACAGGTCTTTTAGCCGGGGCAGGCCGCAGACATGATCAAAGTGAGAGTGCATCACCAGGATATATTTTATCCGGGGCCGATTTTTTTCAGCCTGCCACTGCCGGGCAAAAATATCTGCCCCGGCACTGGTGCCGCATTCGATAAGTACCGCCTCTTCTCGCCCTACTATAAAGTAATTAAAATTGCCGTTGCCTAAAACCATCACCCGATCAGCCAACTGAGTCATATAAATTCTCCCCCTCATATGTTTTTTATTTCAGTATATAGGGGTAGTTCTCGAATTTTATGACGGATTCCTGCCGCCTGGAGGCGACATTTTTTACGGGGTTATTTCTTTTTATCTACTCCCTCCAACACTTTTCCGCATTATTTTTAGCCGGGCATATTTACAAGACCGGATTCGGCAAATATAATTAAGTGTATTAACTGTACTATTTTTGGTGGTACAGTTGTGGTGGAAAGGAGGGGCTCTATGTTTGAGCTGGACTTGCGCAGCCGTGCCCCTATTTACGAACAACTGGTGGACAAGATTATTGAGCTCATCATCAGCGATGTCTTGAAACCAGACCAGCAATTACCGTCCGTTCGCATTCTGTCCAGTGAGTTGACGCTTAACCCCAATACCATTCAGAAGGCCTATCGCGAGCTGGAATATCGCGGCTATATCTATTCCTTGCCGGGTAAAGGCAGCTTTGTCAGGCCCGCCCTGGCAGAGGATAATTCCGCCCGCCTGCTAAATCTGGAAAAAGAACTGAATCGAATTATAACGGAAATGCTTTACCTGGGCCTGCGCCCTGATGAAATCTTAGCCAGGGCCGAAGATTTATTATCCGCAGCTAAGGGAGGTAATATCAATGATTGAAGTGGAAAGGGTCAGCAAACAGTTCGGGGAGCTGGAAGCCCTGCACGATGTCAGCCTGGCTGTCCATCAAGGTTCCATTTACGGTCTGGTTGGTTCCAACGGAGCTGGTAAAACGACCCTGTTGAAACTCCTGGCCGGGATTTATAAACCGGATACCGGAAATATTATGATTGACGCCCAATCGGTATTTGAAAATGAAGCTATAAAAGCACGCAGTGTTTTTATTCCTGATATCCTCTATTTTTTTCATAATTATACTATCCAGGACACGGCTGATTTCTATGCCCATATCTATCCCCAGTGGAATCACCAGCGCTATCTGAAACTGGCGGGGGTTTTCAATATTGAGGTCAAAAGACGTATCAGGACTTTGTCCAAGGGTATGCAGCGGCAGGTGGCTTTCTGGATGGGCCTTTCCTTGATGCCTGACGTCATGATACTGGACGAGCCTCTGGACGGACTGGACCCGGTAATGCGGCAGAAAGTCAAACAGCTCATTATTCAGGATGTGGCCGACCGGGCCATGACGGTCATAATATCTTCTCATAACCTGCGGGAGTTGGAGAATATCTGCGATTATATCGGCATTTTGCACCAGGGTAAAATGCTTATCCAGAAGGATTTGGACGATCTCAAGGCTGACGTACATAAAATCCAGGTCGCTTTCAGTACCGAAACCCCTCCGGCTCTGATTGATGAGATGCAGGCCCTCTATCATGAACAACGGGGCAGTATAAGCATTTTTATTGTACGGGGCTCCCACAGTGAGATCGTGAGCCGCATACAGGCCTATGCTCCAGCCATTCTGGATGTCCTGCCCCTCACCCTGGAGGAAATATTCATTTACGAAATGGGGGATAATGGTTATGAAATCAAAAACATCCTTTATTAATAAAGGAATATTAAATAATGATTTTAAACGCTACACCTGGATCGGTATCGTATACCTGCTGGGTTTGCTGGTAGCTGTCCCCTTGAAGCTGGCTATGATTTATACCCGTCCGGAAGCAATCAAGGTGAATTATAATGCTTTTACCTATCTGCGGGTACTGGAATTTGATTCTTCACCCCTGCTTTTAATCCTGCTGCTGACCGTTCCGGTATTAACCGGTATTCTCCTGTTCCGTTATCTGCAGTACGGTAAAGCGGCCGATATGGAGCATGCTCTCCCCATCAAGCGGGAAACCCTTTATAATACCCATATTTTAACCGGTCTGATCTTGCTGCTGACGCCGGTGATAATCACCGCCCTGATCACCTGGGCTCTGGTGGCCGGACTGGGGATTGAGTTTATAGCGGGCCGCAATATCCTGGTCTGGTTAGAGGTAGCTTTTTTGCTCAATCTGCTCCTGTTTTTGAGTACCGTTGCGGTAGGCATGTTTACCGGTTTATCGGTCCTGCAGGGATTGCTCACTTACATCCTGCTGCTGGTTCCCAGCGGGCTCTCGCTTCTGGTATTCCATAATCTCAGCCTGTATGTTTACGGGTTTCCCAATGATTACTACAGCGCTAATTTAGAAAAGCTTTCCCCCCTGCTGAGATTGCCTAATTCCACCCCGCCTCTGCCGGCCGGTGAAATCATATTGTATCTCTTGCTCTGTGTCGCCCTGTATTTTTTGGGAAGATATCTATATCGCCGGCGTAATATCGAAACCGCCGGTGATGCTATTACTATTGAAGTACTGCGGCCGCTTTTTAAATATGCGGTAACCTTTTGCACTATGCTGCTGCTGGGGAGCTATTTTCACAGTGCCGCCCAGGGAAGCATGTTCTGGACCTATTTCGGCTACCTGTTGGGAGCCGGTCTGGGCTATTTCCTGACCGAGATCCTGCTCAATAAATCCCTCTATGTTTTCCAATGGCAGCGGGTAAGAGGCCTGGGCGTTTACGGCTTGGTGATCATAGTTCTGATCGGCCTGCTTTATACTGATTGCACCGGCTACGAAAAAAGGCTGCCCGAATTGAGCCAGATAAAAAATGTATATATGGACAGCTATTTTTATCCTTTAATATATGAAGATGAAATGTATGCCGGCAATGCTTTCAAGCCGTCTAAAGCAATATATGACGATCATGACAACATTGCCCGCATCCAGGCCCTGCACCGGCAAATAATTGCCCGGCGGGGAGAAGAAAAGGAGGCCTCCTCAGGTCCTTCCGGTGAGACCCAGCGGAAAGAAAGGATATGTCTGGCTTATGAACTGAAAAACGGGCGCCATCTCTATCGCGATTATATCATTCCTACGGCCGTTTATGCGGAGCAGTTGAAACCCATTTATGAATCCCGGGAATATAAGTTTCATCACTTTGAAATATTCCGGGCGAATCCGGATACTATCAAAATGATAGATATTCATAGCCGCAATGGCAATAAACACGTGCGTATAGCGGAGCCGGAAAGGATCAAACAAGCGGTCGCAGTCCTACGGCAGGATGTTCTGGAACAGAGCTTTGAAGCAATGACCGTGAATCAGAGGCCTGCCTGGGCTGACATCAATATCACCATAGCGCTGGCTGACGACGCCGGCAATACTATGCCGGCCGTGGTTTACGACCGGGTTGGGATTTACGGCAGCGTCACGTCGGAGCGGAATAATTATTACGATATCGGCATGGAGTGGCAAAAATCATATACCCATTTTGAGCGCTGGCTCCAGGACACGGGATTATATGACCAGGCCCGTTTACTTCCGGGGTCGGATATTGTCCACGCTATTATCAATTATGCTCCCGACGGTATTGACGAGGCCGGCTATCGCCAACTGATGCAAGCCGGAAATGCAGAAGAAAAACCCGGCGTTTTGAAAATCACGGATCCGGATAAGCTGGAATTGTGTCTGCGCACTTACCAGAGCGGCTATAAGGAAGGAGCGCTGTATACCGTTTTTTTTAAGGTCAATACCGGCAATAGTTTCTGGGGCCTGATCCCATCGGCCGAAGCCCCTGATTTTATCAAACCGCACTTCACCCCCTGAGGTGACCAGCGGCCGGTTAGCCAGCCTGATTTTCAGGCCCGGGATTTCAAGACTTGATCTCCATGCAGCCCGGGCCCTGGATACGGCTGTAGCCTCCGTTTTGGGGCACAACTTCTATCTGGGTGTTTATCCGCTCCTTGAGGGCGGGAACATGGGAGATGACGCCTATTATCTTGCCTTCCTGCTGCAGCCCGGCCAGGGTTTCCAGAGCACTGTCGAGTGCATCTTCATCCAGACTGCCGAAGCCTTCATCCAGGAAAAAGGAATCAAGATTGACATTACGGCTGGCCATTTGGGACAGACCCAGGGCTAAAGCCAGGCTGACGATAAAACTCTCGCCGCCGGACAGGTTTTTAGTGGAACGGATCTCTCCCCCCTGATAATTGTCGATAACATTCAATTCCAGCGGCTGGCCTTGATCCCTGATCAGCAGATATCTGTCGCTCATTTTCTGCAATTGCCGGTTGGCATGGCCGACCAGAACCTCGAAAGTCAACCCCTGAGCAAAGTTGCGATATTTTTTACCGTCGGCCGAGCCGATAAGTTCATGCAGCAATTCCCAGCGGGCGCATTCCTTTTTCCGGCCCGCGATAACCTTAAGCAGTTCCTCCTGTTCAGTCCGGCGTTTCTGGTTTTCGGCCAGTCTATGGTTAAGAGCGTATATCTCCTGCTGTAAATCGTTTTGGGCGGCAATAGCGGACTCCAGATGGTTTTGCAACCGCTCATAAGGCTCGTCGCTGAGCATCTTTTCCTTTTCCGCCTTAAGCCGGCTGTTCCTGTCCTGCCACCGGATAGTCAATTCGCTCTCCTCCCGCCGCAGGAGCTCGGCTTCCTGTTGGAGCCGCTTTTTGTCCTCTTCTTGGATGACGGCCGCCTGGTAATCGGCTTCATCCCTAAAACCGGCCTCAAGCAATCGCAGCTGCCAGGCTTCCTCCTGGCGGGTCAATTCCCCAGCCCGTTTCTGCACACTGTCACTCAAGGAGGCCAGACGCACCTGCAGATGGTTCAGTTCCTGCTCGGCCTGATTCTTTTTCCGGCGGGCGCCCTCCAGATTCTCCCGGGCCTCTTCCACCGCTTCCAAGCAGCGTTTTTCCTCCCGGTCGGGGTCCTTATCCCCATATAACTCCAGGCGCTGTTGCCTTAAGGCATTGTACTCCCGGGCTAATTGTTCATACTCCTGAACCCCGTTTTGTATTTCCTGGTCCAGTTGGGCCAGCCGTACCTCCTGCCGCCCCCACCCGGCCTTTAAATCAGCGATATTCTTTTCCTCCCCGGCTTTACCGGCCAGGGCCTCCTGCCATTTACTCCGCCTTTGCCGAAGCTGGTCCAGCAGCGGAGCAAGGTCCGGCAAAAGCGGTTCTTTAATTCCCCAGGGCTCGGTTTCCTGCCCTAATAAATGCCGGATCCGGTTCAGCTCTTCCTCCCCGGTCTTTTTCTCTTTCAGCAGACGGGCATGCTCCTGTTCGGCGCTCTTTTGTTTGAAGCGCGCCTCCTGCAGCGACCGGTCCAGTTCCAAATGGGCTCTGCGTATTTCGTCCCAGGCCTGGTAGGCGTTTTTCTCCGTCTTTTCCCCTGCTTCAACTTCAGCAATGACCTCTTTGCAGAATTCGGTTTGCTGCCGGTTAAGCTCCAGTTCCTTCCCCAGTTGTTCATGGGTCTCCACAAGTGAGCCTTGATTTTTAAGATTGGCGGTTACCTCCTGCCAACGACGAATTTCAGTTTCCAGCCTCCCCTGCTCATCATTGATATCCCGACCGTTTTGCTCTCTGTCTTTATGCAATTCAGCCTGCTTAAGCTGCGCCTGCAGCAGCCGATTCCTGGCCTGGTTCAACCCTTCCTGGGCCTGCCGCAGAGCCAGCTCATTCTCCTGCAGGGCGGGAATGTTGCCCTGGGCAAACGGGTGCTCGACAGCGCCGCAGAGGGGGCAGGCCTCGCCGTCCCTTAAAAGCCGGCGCTCTTCCTCCAGGCTGTGGATACGGTTCAGCAGCGCCAGTTCTTTATTCAGATGGCTTATCTCCCGCTCCCGGAAAGCAACTTCCCTCTCATAGTCGGCAATATCTCCGCTGATCTTTATAATCTCCTGCTGTAATAAATCCGCCTGCCGGCGCAGCCCGGTCAGTTTTTCCCGGGAAAGGGCAATCAGTTCCTTACTGGATTGGCCCTGCTGCAGCCACAGGTGTTTTTGCTGCAAAACTTCCAGTTCCTGGCGCCAGGCATTAAGCTCGCGTCCCTTGAGCCGGGTCCGGACCAGATCGTTTATTTGCCGGTATTCCTGCTCCGCCCGGTCTACGCCGGCGCTGGAAACTTCATAAGCTGCGGCCAGTTCCTCACAGGCGGACTGCAGTGATTGCATCCCGGCAGCTGCCGCCGTCAGTTCTCTGAATTTATGACGATAGCTGTTGTCCTTTTCCTGCAGGGTGGCAGACAGCCGCTCAATCACCGCTAATTTCTCCACCAGCCCCGCATCGGCAGCATGTTGTTCAAGGTAAGTCTCCAGTTCCAGCCTGCGCGCATCTGATTTCTGGAGCGTTTCTTCTATTGCCGCCAGGCTTTGCCGACAGTCCAGATGCTGCTTGCGGCTCCCGGCTATTGAGGTCTGCACCTGTTCCATCCGCCTCTGCCGCTCAGATAATCTGATATCCAGGGCGCGGACGGTTTTGGCCTTTTCAGCTTCACTTTTCTGCCCGGCTTGGGCGGTTTCCTCTTGCCCCGCCATGACCTGGCTGAGGGCAGCTAACCTTTCTACTTCTGCTTCCCGCTCAGGAAGCTCCTGCTTAGCAGCTTCCCACATACCGGTTTCCTGCCGCTGCTGCTCCCGCAGGGCCAAAACCCTTTCATAATCAGTTTCCAGTGCCCGGGCTCGGTCCGCCCGGTTCAACCGGATCAAATCCGGGGAAAAACCCTGCCACCGTTCCTGCCATTCCTGCCGTTCGGTCTCCAGGAGGGCAATTTCCCGGGTCAGAGCATCTATCCCTTCCAGCCAGGCCAGGGCGAGCTTCAGGTAACCGACCCGCTTTTCCGCTTCAGCCGCCCGGCTCAGTTTATTTTGTAAATCATTATTTAATCCCTGCTCTTCCTCCGGACTCAGCAACTGGGTGTAAGCCATCCCGGCCTCCAGGTCTTCCAGGATTTTTCTTTCTTCACCCCGGCGCTGATGAACTTTTATGGAAATCCGGCTGTAGATCTCGGTACCCGTAATCTGTTCCAGGATCGGCGCCCGCTCATCCGGCTGAGCCTGCAGAAAGGCGGCAAAACCGCCCTGGGCCAGAAGCATGGAACGGGTAAAGCGGCCGAAATCCATACCGGTCACTGCCTCTATGGCAAGAGCCACCTCCCGGATCTTTGATTCCAGAACCTCACCGGTGTCTTCATTAATAATCTCATGGCGGGGATTCTGCAGTTCCCCGCCCGGCCGCTTGCGCGCCCGATGCTGGCTCCAGTGGCAGCGGAAACGACCCGCCCGGGTCTCAAAGCAAGCCTCGGCAAAGCACTCGCCCGTGTGCCGCGCCATAATCTCGTTGTCGTTCTTGTTTATCCTCTCCAGGCGCGGGGTGCGGCCATAAAGGGCCAGGCAGACAGCATCCAGTATAGTCGTTTTGCCTGCCCCGGTGGGACCGGTTATGGCAAAGATGCCGTCGGCCGTATAAGCCGGATGAGTAAAATCAATCCTCCACTCGCCCACCAGGGAGTTCAGATTTTTAAATCTCACTTCCAGTATTCGCATGCTTTCTCCCCTACTCTGCCTGTTGCTCCCCTTCATAAAGGGACTGCAGCGCTTCGTTATAAGTCATTAACAGTTCCCCCACTTGAGCGGGAGGAACCTGATGGGCCTCCAGACAGCGTTGAAAAACCTCGTTGACGTCAAGGTCGTCCAGGTTTTCCTCCCCCTGGGCGCGGCTCAGTATCTTATCCGCCATCCGTTTGTTTTTAGCCCGCAGAACTTCCAGTTTGCTGCCGGCGATTATCTCATCCAGCCGCTGGCGCAAATCGCCTATTATTTCATCCCCGTCATAGATTATCTCCAGCCATATGCTCTTATCCCGGGCTTTAAGTTCTTCCAGACGTCCGCTGATGGCTGCCCAATCGCCCTGGACAACCTCCAGGAGCTGAAAACACGGTACGGGAATTTCTGTCACCACCGGCTGCCCATTGCTCACTTCAACCAGATAAACGCTTTTGCTGCGGCCGGCCTCGCCAAATCCCATAGCCAGCGGAGAACCGGAATAACGCCGGTGTTCCGCTCCCCCTACTCTCTGGGCCTGGTGCAGATGCCCCAGGGCCAGGTAGTCGATAGTGGCCGGAAACATTTGCGCTCCCACCGGAGCCAGCGAGCCCACATAGAGATTACGCACTCCGTCCCCGTCCAGTATCTGGCCTCCGGCCGTAAATAAATGGCCCATCGCCACCAGGGGCAAGGGCTTGCCCAAATCGGCCCGGATGCGCTCCGCCGCCTCCACTGTTTGGCGGTAATGTTCCCCGATGCCCTCCACCAGCTTGCGCTCTTTATCTTCCCTGCTTTCCCCGGCTTCAGCCCTGCGCATATCCCGGTCGCGCAGATAAGGAACGGCACAGACGATCATTTCCGGCTCATCCTGGTCATTGCGCAGGACCAGAACTTCATCACCGGCTCTGCCGCTGACGGAGCCTATCACGTGGATATTCAGAAACCGCAGCAATTCCCGGGGAGCGTTTAAAAAGGAGGGAGAATCATGATTGCCGGCAGTTATCACCACATCGCGGCAAGGCGAAGCGGCTATGCGGCACAGGAACCGGTAGTATATCTCCTGGGCCCGGTTGCTGGGAGCGGTATTGTCAAAAATATCCCCGGCAATCAGCAGGGCCTCAACTTGTTCCCGGGTTATATAATCAGCCAGCCAGTTTAAAAAGGCCTCATACTCTTCATATCTCTTCCGCCCATAGAGGGAACGCCCGATATGCCAGTCGGAGGTATGGATAAATTTCATAGGACCTGCCCCTTTGTCAATTTTCTCTATTCAGTATAGCCGAATCCCCTCCCTTTTCGGTACCGGATAGCGGAATTACTTTTATGATTTTAAACCAGCCTCGAATCACATCGTAATAAACCCACAAAAAAAGAGCGCCGGTAAACGGGTCGCGGCACCCTATAAGCGCATATATATTAAATTTCAGTCCTAATTCAACTGGACCGGTCTCCGGTTATTCCAGCAGCAGTATACGGGCTCCGACTGCCAGCAGAGCGATTCCCAGCAAATCCAGGTATTGAAACTCTATTTTTTTCATACCGAACGCTCCCAGGCTGTCCACTAATACCGCGGTCAATATCTGGGCCACTATAATCGCGGTAGTGGCGTTGCCCACTCCGACTTTAGGTATGGTTCGCACCACCAGATATATGATCAGCACATTTAATATCCCCCCCAGAAACCCGTACCAGGGCACAGAGCCTAATTTGCCGAAATTGTTAAAACCCACCCCTAGTATGATTATAATCAGAAATACCACAATACTGCCGATGAGATGAACCAGTAAAGTAGACTCCCACAATCCGATGATCTTGCCCAAAGCAGCATTGAACGTACCCTGTAAAGCCATGGCCGCCCCGGATAAAGCCGCCAGTAATAAGTAAAGCCAGTTCACAAACAATTCTCCTTCGTTTTCTCCTTAGTTTCCGATAAAGGCAGCGCTTTTATTCTCCGATAAAAAAGCTTTGTCCTGGTTTAGAGGTTAGCAGCATGGTTCTGTAAGACCTGCTCCAGTTCCCCGGTACACGTCAATAGAAGCTGTATATTTGCAAGAAGACAACACGTGGCAGCAGGCTCATATATGGCGAGTATTGGTTGGCTAAGAAAGGTGAGTAGGAGGAATTGGAGCAGCCCATAGCGAATATACAGGCAAAATCAAGGCTGGGAGTGAAGGTGTAGAACAGGGCTTTCTTGCAGGCGGCCTCAAGTCTGGCAACGGAATATTTATCGCCGAGCTTTAAGAGGGCCATGCAGGCCTTGTATGTAATGTCCCCGATTGTCAAGACCCCAAATTGAGAATTCTAAAATAGATATCTCCGTTCTGCCTTGATGGCATGATTTAGCCGACATTTATATCAACCAGTGATTTGATATACCATAGCCGGGTTCTGACACGGCCCATTATAATTGCTGAGATTGCCCCTGACAGGCTTGAATTTTATACTGACATCAGCCCTGTGGACTAGGCTATTATAACCTTATTGACGGCCATCATCGCATTGAGAAAGCGTACCGGCATGGTGTGTGGAGAGACTCTCGGCATACATACTCCCCATAGAGCACCATATCAGCTTCATCTTAACTATACTATGGAGGGGTATGCTTTTTATGTTTTTATTGGACTTTTTCAGTAGTCTCGAATGGTTCCTCTGTGTTATTAGTTCCCTTTTATCTTTAAGGAAAATTTCTTACCACATAGATATGGAATGACATTAAAATAGTATCATTTTCTCGAAACATATAGGTTATTCTTGATATAAAAGCGCCATGGAAAATGTTTGCATTCTTCTGCATAATCTATATTAATTCTTTTGGTTGCCACGATTTCTTGTTCATTAGTCTTAAAACCATCACAAGCTATGTATAACCGGTCGCCGCAAAGATCTTCCCCATATTGGTTTTTATCAATATCTAAAGCAATGCACAATTTCCCCGGTCCATTTGTAAGGTTTTCTAATGAATTAGTTTTTTGTACCTGTCTTCGCTTTATCATTATTGGTATTCCAATTATAGGTTCAACCGCTCTTACCAAAACAACTTCCGGTTTTTCCTCAATTTGAGTAACAATATTAAAACAATAATACATTCCGTATATCTGATAAATATATGCATAACCGCCTAATCCATACTGAATATTGGTTCTCTTGGTTCTTATATTGTTATATGCATGAGAAGCTTTGTCATGGGGGCCAATATAAGCTTCAACTTCTACAATTCGACCTCCTGTTATCCCCTCTACACTCTCGTGTATAATTACTTTCCCAAGCAGATCTCTTGCAGCATCTAAAGTATCATTCAGATAGAATTCACGATTTAATCGTTTCATTTCACACATATGCAAATTTCTTTTCAGTATAAAGCGAACATATATTTCTTCCAGCCAAAATGCCAGTCGCTGCAGCATGAACAATACCCTGACTTAATCCTGCGCCATCACCAACAGCATAAATTCCCGGCAGCTCAGTTTCCATATTAATATCAACCGGAACTCTATCCATACACCATTCTAAAGCAGGGGCATATAAAAGGTTGTCGCAATCTGCAATTCCAGGAATGGTTTTTTCCAGGCGATCAAGAAACCATAGGAACTTGTTTTTAAAATCTTCGGGAAAAATGAAATCAAGAATGTTACCAGGATAAATATTTTGAATATTGCTTGATTTTATCTTGTTCTGTTCAAGTTTTTTGTATGTTGTAGGTTGTAAAGTTCTGAAATCACCCAATCTTTGAACAATGATTTTTCCATTAGTAGTTTTCGATAATCGGCTAAAATATTGATTTATTTGCTGTTTGGAATACCTTAATCCTTCAACATCTCCCAATAATATTGCGAAATTAGAATTTGAATTAGTCTGTTCATTATTTCTTATAAAATTTTTCTCGGTATATTTGGTATGGCCTCCAACCTGAGGGAAACCTTCATAATTAACTGTGATTACCTGACCGTTTCTACAAAAGCAATGGGTCTTAATTTTAGTACCATCATCATAAGTATGATAGATTTTAGGATCATAACTAAGTTCCATAAGTCCCTTAAGATTTGTATTAGAGGTTTCCAGCCGTACTCCTATATAGGTTCTATTCTCCTCAAAGGAAATACCTAGATTAGTCAGGGTGTCATGTAACCAATTCGAGCCGAATTTTCCTACGGCTAAAATCAGCTTATCAGTATTGATCCAAGTTTCTTGGTTATTGGTTTTAATTCGTATTAACTTGGTATTGTTTGATTTAATAAATATATCTGATACTTCTGAAAAAAACCTAAAATCGACTTTTTTGCTTAGATCTTTGATAAATTTAATAATTATGTTTTTAAGATTATACGAGCCTAAATGTCGTACTGGATATGTCTTTAACTGGAGATCTTGGGATTCGAACTTATTATTCCAATAGGTGATCTTATCTTTATCTGGATATAATTCAACAGATTCTCCATCATAAGAAAAAAGCGTATCTTCTACCATATCTAATAAATCTTGCTCTAAATAGGGTAGAGATAGATCTCTTAAATGTCCACCAGATTGAAGATCTAATACAAGTTTTCCATCAGAAAATAAACCAGCACCTCCACCACCTTGAACGCGACCACATACTTTACATGCGCAACCTTCAGCAGAACGGTCAGAAATTGGGCACGTTCTAATGTCAGGGGGGGCACCCTTATCTACAACCAAAACCTTTATTCTTTTGTTTTTTACCAATTCATTTGCTGCAAAAAGCCCCGCTGGACCGGCACCTATTATTACAACATCATAATCATTTTTCATTTGGCCTCCAGCTATTCTTCAATATCACTAGCTTCAACATCATATTTAACATTTATAAGTCTTCCATCAGGTAGTTTTATTATCAAAGTCTTATCTTGTTCAGAAGTGCCAATAATTTGCGCTTCATGGGAACTTTTATTGATGGAATAATTTGACCATGCAACATATACACTAATACAAGCAACCAAAATAGTAATAATAGTAAGAATAACCGGCATTAATCTTGCAAATCTATTTTGATATTTTCTGGTTTCTTCCCGTAATTGATAGAGCCCGCTTGTTATAGGTTTGTTCATATATTGATCAAGTGAGAATTTGTCCTTATATTTTCCCTCATATAATTGGGAAGCAGAATATACTAACTTATTAAACTCTATTGTCAAAATCTTGGCATTAGCCTTAATATATACATTGTTATCGGATAAATTGTGGAGCATGCAGATGATTCCACCATTGTACCCTGGATCAATGGGCGGTTGCTTGGATAACATCAATCCTTCCAATACCAAACCTAAGGGAAGAGAAACATTTGCGCAGAGGTCATTAGGCATGTAAAGTATTTCTTTAGTTGATGCATAACATACTTCACCTGGAGGAATTACAATTTGTTGCCCATCACATAAGTGCTTAATCTCAAATCGATTTTCAAGATTAATATTTGAATTACTATAAATGTAATACTGATTTCCTAAACGCATATCATAGCTAGCGCCCTTGATATTATCAGGATCATATTTCTCGATTAATCTCTTATTTTGACATAGAGTCAGTATCTCTTGATTATTAAGAACAGACATGCAATAGCACCTCTATATTTCAAACCGGATGAATCTTCAAACTATTATATTGATATAATTAAATTAATGTTATAGTACGCTATAAAGCACTATTTTTCCTCTATTTAAAATATAAATCCAAGATTTTAGATAATGAAGTGGCCAATTCAGTTTCAATTACCACATCTTTGATGGATGCTTTCATTTATGTTACTATCCAGATAGTTAAAAAAGGATTTAAGCTTGATAAAGCCTATTTCAACCTATATCTCTTCCTGTATGGATAATTATGAAGTATTGGGATATCTACACTATTATTATAACATATCCAAACTAGTGTTCGCGTTATTTGTTTTATATTTGAGAGATAAAGTAGCCATAGCCAGCAAATGGATATTCAAAGGCTACTGTGCCCCCCTGGTATTAAGGCTGGTCAGGCTTAGCCGCTTACTGGTTGAAGCATTCGCCCGTTGCTCTTAATCACAGAGGAGGCCGCCCGAAAACTACGACTGCCTACAACCAATGGTAAAATTGTAAGTGATGAGCAGGTTAAAAAATGACTTTGCGAACTCATTTTGATGAGGGAGAATACTATGGCTTTTATGTTCTGCCAATCATAGACGTATTTGACCGGGTTATTGTAAATTACCACATTGGGCTCAACTGCACTGCTCAGGATGCAGCTCGTACTATACAGGCCGCCATGTTCAAACGGCAGATATACAATACCGATGGTTTGGCCATCAGGAGCGACAATGGGTCGCAGTTTATCATCACTTTGAAGATAGTTGCATCCGGTTCGGCATTGATCATGAACGAATTCCATGTCGTACACTTAACAAGAATGCACATATTGAGTCTTTCAATGCCATTCTTGAAGATGAGTGTTTGAGCAGGTACGAATTTCAAAGCTATGTCGCAGCCTACGACACGGTAAGCAAGTTCATTAAAAACTACAACCCAGTGCGGCTTCATTCCAGCTTAAAATACCACACCCCGAATGAAGCATACCAGTTACTGCAGCAAAACGCTCTAACGATAAAGTCGGTCCGGGTTTAATGGTGATCCTGGCTTGCCAGTTTATATAAATTTTAATTTCTAAGTATGAGCCAGATTTTAAGAGGTTTGTCCAATATCAGGAGGTCAGCCCATTTTAAGCTTCAGCTTCATTAGTAATTTTTGACGTATCTATAAGTTGATCCTTATACTGATTATAATATTCCTGCCTTTCTTTATCAATTTTGTCAAGGGTACCGTCTACTCCAATTTTTTGGCCATTTCCATTTTCGCTTTATATCATTAATGCTGGATATTAAAAAACACATTAGAACCTGCCATAGGGAATCGAATCCATAAAGTAAAACTGGTGAAATAATGAATAGTCAAAAGCCCACCATAATGATATCTTTTAGGGAAAGCCCCTGCAGCTACTGGATATATACTGCTAAGAATAGATAAAAGTAATGTCTACTGTATATTAGAGATGCTATCTTGGGTTATTGGCGGAAAGAGAGATAATGTATATGAATGAAAAGATAATTAGAATGGTAAAAGACACAGATGCCCAAGAAATTCTATCAATATACGCCCACTATATTAAGGAAACAGCCATCACCTTTGAATATGAGGTTCCGACTTTGGCTGAATTTACAAAACGTATCAGGGAAATATCATCTGACTATCCTTACCTTGTCTGTTGGTTAGATGGTAATATTATTGGATACGCCTATGCCCACCGGCAAATGGAACGGGCCGCATATCAATGGAATGCAGAATTATCTGTTTATATTGATAAATCACATTTACATCACGGAATAGGCAAGGCACTTTACAGTGCGTTGATTGAAATATTACAAATGCAAAATATGTGTAACCTGTATGGCAGTGTCACATCACCTAACAAGAACAGCGAAAAACTGCATGAAGCCTTTGGATTCAGCAAATTGGGCATAT